>WNFK01168400.1_pt1 | contig 18410 bp, 15 predicted proteins | sample 5400281 | NCBI WGS metagenome assembly WNFK01 (sample SAMN13153350, study PRJNA577476) | soil metagenome | isolation source: 20 cm soil on Douglas fir-dominated hillslope | place: USA:California | collected 2013-09-17 | reverse complement strand
GAGCACCCGCTTGCCATACACCGTGTACACGGCCCAGCCCGCCTGGCTGAGCAGGAGGATGAAGTCGCCGGGCAAGAGCTCGAGATGCACGATGGCCCGCCAGCGCCCGCGCGTCACCACCAGGACCACCCCCAGCGCCGACAGGAGCACCCCCGCCCACTGGCGCCGGCGCAGCCTTTCGCCGAGATAGAGCCACGCCCCGATCGCCACCATCACCGGCGAGGCCGCCTGGAGCAGGGCCGCGCTGGAAGCGGTGGTGAAGGCGATGCCGAGATAGGTCCCGCCGGTGGAGACGAAGATACCGGTGAACCCGAGGATGGCGAAGGTGCGCAGGTCCCCCCAGGACAGCGCGCGGAAATCGTCGAAGCCGCGGCGGAAGAGGAGTACGGCGAGGAAGGTGGAGGCGAGACAGGTGCGGAGCGCGACGAGCACGTAGGGCGGGAAGTGGGCGAGCGCCACCTTGGCGAAGACGGGGTACGAGCCCCAGAGGGCGGCGATCAGGCTGAGGATCAGGTAGGGTCGGGTTTGACGGCCGGCGGGCACCTGCGTATGATAGCGCGTCGCGCATGGCCGACCACGTCCTCGAGACGCGATTCTGGCTTCCTCGACCTCGCGCCGAGGTCTTTGCCTTCTTCGCCGATCCCCACCACCTCGAGCGCGTGATCCCCCCGCGCGCGCGCCTGCGCTGGCTGGCCGCGCCGCCGGCGCTCGGAGCGGGCGCGGTGCTCGACTTCCGCCTCTCGACCCTCGGGTTCCGCACCCGTTGGAGGATGGTCGTGCGCGAGTGGGACGCGCCCTACCGCTTCGTGGACGCGCAAGTCCGCGGTCCCTTCTCGCGCTGGGAGCACCGGCACCGCTTCCTCGAGGGGCCCGAGGACGATCGGCCCACCGCGCGGGTGGGCACCTGGGTAGAGGACCGGGTGACGTATCGGCTTCCGGGCGGCGCGCTGGGGAGCGCGCTGCACGGGTTGGGGGCGGAGGGGCGCATCGCCGCCGCCTTCGCGGCCGCACGCGATCGGTAAGGAGCCCGATGCGGGCGAGGTTTCCGACCATGGCGGTGTGCATCTCGCGCCGGAAGTGCTTCCGGAACACGGCGTAGTCGTTCCGCGCCGCCACCCCCCGCCGATAGGTCTGGATCTCCGCGATCTGCGCGGGCGAGAAGCCCATGTCCCGATAGACGTCGATGGGGAAGAACCCGGTGAGCACCTTTTCCACCGCGGTGCAGGTGAAGTCCTCCATCTCCTCGCGCTCCCGGGCGCTGGCCTCCTTCACGATGGCGGGCAGGGCCAGCATGCCGAAACCCATGTGCCGCGACTCGTCCTGCAGGATGCGGCCGCACACCTCGCCCAGCAGCGGATCGACGGCGCACTCCTGCATCATCCGGAACATGGAGACGGCGAACGTCTCCGCCACCAGCTGCAGCGCGATGGTCTTGATGTACCAGCGCGAGTCGGTGAGGATGGCGTCGAAGAGGACGCGCTCGTTCTCGGGCATGGGGTAATGCAGCCCGCCCAGCCGATGCTGGATGTAGCGCTCGAGCACCTCGTTGTGCCGGGCTTCGTCCATGACCTGGGTGGCCTGGAAGAACTTGGCGTCGGTGCCGGCCACGGTGTCCACCAGCTGGCTGCAGGCCAGCATGGCCCCCTGCTCCCCGTACACCAGCACCGAGAGCCGCCATGCGGTGATGCGGCGGTTCAGCTCCACCCGGTCCTTCTCGGAGAGGCGCTCCCAGAGCGGGCTCCCGTGGATGTCCACCAGCTCGTCGGCGAGGACGCGGCCGTCGGACGGCTCGGGGGTGGCCCAGGCGATGTCGCGGCTGGCGTTCCACTGATCGCGCTTGGCCTTCTCGTACAGGCCGCGCATGTCCTCGGCCTGGACGGTGTAATCGAACTCGAACACGGTGTCGAGAGTGCTGGGGATCACGCGGCGGTCCATGGCGTCGCTCATGGGGGCCTCTCCTGTACGCGGGTGGAAACTTGAAAGTCGAGAAACTAGACTTACCAGTTTTTACCACGGCGGCGGGCGAGGGGTCAAGTAGACTGCCCCCATGAAGCCGCGGCGCCAGGCGGTGCGCGACCAGATCCTCCGGACCGCCGCCGACCTCTTCCGAGAGCGCGGCTACCGGGCCTCCACCCTGGACGACATCGCCCGCCGGCTGGGGATGTCGAAAGCGTCCCTCTACGCGTACTTCCGCGCCAAGGAGGAGATGCTGGCCGCCATCTCGCGGGAGACCATCGAGGGCTTCACGCGCGAGCTGGGGCTGGTGCTGCGCTCCGACCTCCCGCCCGACGAGAAGCTGCGGCGCGTGGTCCGTCAGCACGTGCGGTTCGTGATCGCCAACCGGTCCTTCCTCACCGTGTTCTTCAGCGAGGAGACCAACCTGCCGCCGCGGTTCGCGCGCTCGCTGGCGGCCCAGAAGGACCGTTACGACAAGGGCGTGGAGGCGCTGGTCGTGATGCTGGGGATGCTGAACTGGCTCTACAAGTGGTACAACCCGGCCGGCCGGTGGGGCGCCGAGGAGATCTCGGCGGCCTTCCTCTCCGTGCTGGAGGGCGGGCTGTTACGGACCCGGCCGCGGGGACCCGCGCTCACGCGGCGGCTGCGGCGGGTGCGCGACGAGCTGGCCGCGCTCGAGCGCGCGCTGGACGCCTGAGCGCGGCTCAGCGGAAGCGGGTGACCCCCACGCGCGGGCAGGCGGCGGTCACGGGGCAGGTGGAGCAGCGCGGCGACACGGGCTGGCAGATGTTCTGGCCGAAGGCGACCAGGAGATCGTTGTAGCCGATCCAGTAGCGCCGCGGCAGGCGCGCCCGGAGCGCTCGCTCGCTCTCCTCGGGTGTGCGGGTTTTGATGAACCCCCAGCGGTTGGAGATCCGATGGACGTGGACGTCCACGCAGATCCCCGGCTTGCCGAAGCCCACCGTCACCACGAGGTTGGCGGTCTTCCGGCCCACGCCCTTCAGCGTGAGCAGATCGTCGATGCGGTCGGGCACGCGTCCCCCGTAGCGCGCGAGGAGGTCGGCGCAGATGCCGAGGATGACACGCGCCTTGGTGCGATAGAAGCCCACCGGATAGATCGCGCGCTCGATCTGGCGCGGCGCCAGGCGGCCCATGGCCTCGGGGGTGTCGGCGAGCGCGAAGAGGCGGGCGGCGGCGGGGCCGGTGGTCTCGTCCTTGGTGCGGAGCGACAGCAGGCAGGCGATCAGCACGTGGAAGGGGTCGCGGTGCTCGGCCGCCACCTCCGCGAGGGAGGTGGTTCGCCAGCCGGACTGCTCCCGGCGCAGCCGCGCGATGAGACGCCCGATGGCGGGACGCGCGCGCGTCGCGAGTGGAGGGCGTCTCATCGACCTTTGCTCAGGGCGGTGAGGAGCTCGCGGGCCTCGCGGGAGTCCTTGAGCGTCCAGTCGGCGAGGTTGCGGGGCTCGCGCTCCGCGACCACCGCTTCCAGCTCCCGGCGGGCCTCGTCGCGGCGGCCCCGCTTGAGCAGAGTGCGCGCGAGACCGACCCGGGCACCGGTCCAGCGGGGGTCGAGCGCGAGCCCCTTGCGGAAGAGCGCCTCCGATTTCTCGAGGTCTCCCCCGAAGAGGCCGGGCACCTCCGCGTACACCGTGCCCGCGAGCGTATAGGCGGGGAGCAGCTTGGGATCCAGCTCCAGCGCCGCCTCCATGTGCTCGCGCACGGTGGGGAGGAGAAACAGCGAGCGGAGCACGCCCTTGGTCTGCCCCCAGCGGCCCGCGTTGACCGCCAGCCAGAGGTGGGCGAGCGCGTTCCGCGGCGCGAGCTCGACCGCGCGCTGGCCGGCCTGCCGGCCGCGCTCATAGGCCGCCAGCTTGTCCTCCGTGGTGCGGGCGCGGATGTCACCCCAGAGGAAGGCGGCCTGCGCCAGGGCAAGAAAGTTGTCGAGGTGGGAGTCCGTCTTCACCGCCGCGGTGAGCCCCGTGTAGAGCGTGTCGAGCCGCGGCGGGTCCTCGTGATAGCGGGACGCGAAGGCGCGGAGCTCGGCGGCGAGGGGAGACTGCGCCTGCGCGCCCCCGCCCCCGAGCGATGCGAGGAGACCGACCACGAGCACGAGGGCGGCGCGCACGGGGCCATGCTACCATCTCCAGCGACGTCTCACGGAGACCCATCCAGGTCGATGAGAATCTTGACCATCGTTTCGATCGCGCTATGGCTGGGCATGCTGGCGTTCTTCGCCTTTGCGGTGGCGCCCGCGGCATTCGCCACCCTGGACCGTCCCAGCGCCGCGCGGCTGGTCTCGGCGGTGCTGTCGCGCGCCTACTGGGTGGGCCTGGCGCTGGGGCTTCTGGGCGTGGCGGGCATCGTCGCCCGCGGGAGCCAGAGCGGTCGCCGCTGGCCGGATCGGCTGCCGCTGGCGCTGGCGCTGCTCATGCTGGCCCTCACCGCATGGTCCTTGTTTGCGCTGATGCCCGAGGCCGATGCGCTCCGGGACCGAGCGCTCGCGGCGCGCGCCGCGGGCGCGCCCCACGCCCCGGAAGCCCTTCGCTTCGGACGGGTACACGGCCTTTCCACGGTGGCCGGCCTCGCGGTGATGGTATCGGGCGCCGTGCTGCTGGCGCTCGAGGCACGCGGCGGCCGGGAGGTGCCATGATGGAGTTCGAGCCACTCGGCCTGGATCACGTCGTCCTCCGCGTCCGCGATCAGGCGGCGTCCCAGCGCTTCTATACGGGCGTCCTGGGCTGCACGCTGGATCACGTCAACGAGCCCATCCGGCTGGTGCAGCTTCGCTTCGGGGCGAGCCTCATCGATCTCCTGCCCGGCGAGCGCGGGTCCGAGGGGATGGACCACGTCTGCCTGTCCATCCGGTGCGACGACTTGCCCGCGCTCGCCGAGAGCCTCCAGGCCCGAGGCGTGGCCCTGGAAGGGGGAGTGGTGACCCGACGGGGCGCGTTTGGAACCGGCCCCTCGCTCTATCTCCGGGACCCGGACGGCTACCTGATCGAGCTCAAGCCCCGCTGACCGGCGGCGTCCGCCTCACCAGCCCGAGCAGGGTCCGGACGAGCCGGGACGGCGCCACCGGGCCCCCCGAGCTCGGCGCCTGGAGCAGACAGCCCTCCGCCGCGCCGAGTATGGTCGCCGCCACGGCGCCCGTGTCGAGCCCGGCCAGGAAGGCACCCTCCGCGATGCCCTCCTCCAGGATGTCCTCGAGCGATAGGCGGCTCTGCTCGCGCAGCCAGGCCATGGTGAGACGGAACTGCTTGTCGTCCCGCGCCCGCGACCAGCCGTCTACCAGGAGCTCGGAGAGATGGGGATCACCCTCGCCATAGGCGCCGAAGAGGACCTCGAGAGCCCCCTCGAGCTTCACGAGTGGCGACTCGCCGCTCCGGGCGACCCGCGCCAGCTCGCGCACGATGGGGAGCGCGCGCTCCTCGACTTTGGCGGTGGGTGGGGCGGCGGGCAGCGCGGCCGCGCGAGGCAGGAGTCGACGGCGGCTGGGAACCCGGGCGGTCCGGGAACGCTTGCTCGCGCGCCGGCGCGTCACACCGCCCCGGTCAGGGGCTCTGCCCGGCGATCTGGTAGGCCTCGACGGTGACCCGGAAACGCTTCTCGCGTCCGCCCGACGAGATCCGGCACTCGAAGGGCGCGGTGCCCCGTCCGGGAACCGCGCCATTGACGTAGGCGCGCCCGCGGCTCACCACCGCGCCCTGCTCGTCGAGCCCCTCGGCGAGGAGCACCACCCGCTCATAGGAAGACGAGGAGCCGTTGCGCACATCGCCGAAGAGGATGACCCGCCCGCTACCGACGCGCTCCATCGAGAAGGTCACGCTCAGCGCGGAGGCGGACTGGGGCGCATAGGTCTGGGCGAAGGCGGGCGCCACGAGAAGCGGCCCGCCCAGGGCGAGCGCAACGATCACGGCGGCGGTGGAACGGATGGAGTGCGGGATCATTCGTACCTCAGGGCCTCGATGGGGTTGAGCTGCGCGGCCTTCTGGGCGGGATAGAAGCCGAAGAAGATGCCCACCGTGGCGGAGAAGCCGAAGGCGAGGAGAATGGCGTCGGGGTTGACGAGGATCCGCCATTCGGCGAAGTAGGCGATGGCGTACGACCCCGCGAGCCCGATGACGATGCCGATGAGGCCCCCGGTGAGGGAGAGCGTGACCGCCTCCACGAGGAACTGAGTGCGGATGTCACGGCCGCGGGCGCCTACCGCCATGCGGAGGCCGATCTCGCGGGTGCGCTCGGTGACCGAGACGAGCATGATGTTCATGATCCCGATGCCGCCCACCATGAGGGACACCGAGGCGATGGCGGCCAGCAGCATGGTGAGCACCCGCGACGAGGCCTCCTCGGCCTGGAGCATCTCGGACAGGTTACGGATCCAGAAATCATCCTCCTGATAGCCCTGGAGCTTGTGCCGCTGGCGGAGCAGGTCGCGGATCTCCTGCTCGGCGGCCTTCATGTTCTCGCCCTCGCGCACGCGGACGGTGATCGCGCTCACCGAGGTGGCGGACGGCTTGGTGGGGCCCAGTACCCGCTTGTTGGCGGTCCAGATGGGGATGAATACCACGTCGTCCTGGTCCTGGCCCCAGCTCGACTGGCCCTTGCGCTCGAGCACGCCCACCACGGTGAGCGGGACGCCCGCCACGCGAACCACCGCGCCCACGGGGTCGGAGCCGCCGAAGACGTTCTCCGCCACGGTCTGGCCCAGGAGCACCACCTTCGCGGCGCCGTCGGCCTCCTCCTGATTGAACCACCGGCCGGTCGCCACCGCCCACTGCCGGGACTCTTCGTAGTCCGGGGTGGTGCCCTGGATGTTGGTGGACCAGTTGGTATTGCCCCAGATCACCTGGTCGCGACCGCGCACGGAGGGCGCGGTGGCCTGGATGGACCCGACCTCGCGCGCGATGGCCACGGCGTCCTCCTGAGTGATGCTGGGCCGGGTACCGAAACCCAGGCGCACTCCGGTGGTCGCCACGCTGCCGGGAAGGATGAGGATGAGGTTGGAGCCCAGCGCGCGGATCTGCTCGGCCACCCGGGCCTGGGCGCCCGCGCCCACCGAGACCATGGCGATGACCGCGGCCACGCCGATGATGATGCCGAGCATGGTGAGCGCGCTCCGGAGGGGATTCACGCGCAGGGCGCGCAGGGCGACGCGCGCGCAGACGAGGAGGTTCATGCCGCTGTCTCCGACGCGGTGGGGGTCGCCTCGTCGTCGGCGAGCGGCAGGTCCCGCAGCTCGGCCTGGGCGTCGCGAGGCCGCGCGTTCCGCTGATCGCTCTGCAGCCGGCCGTCGCGGAAGTGGATGACGCGGCTGGCGTACTCCGCGATGTCGCGCTCGTGCGTGACCAGCACGACCGTGATGCCCTGGCGATTCAGGGTCTGCAGGAGCGCCATGATCTCGACGCTGGTCCGCGTGTCGAGGTTGCCGGTGGGCTCGTCGGCCAGGATGAGGGCGGGCGTGTTCACCAGCGCGCGGGCGATGGCCACCCGCTGCTGCTGGCCACCGGAGAGCTGGCTGGGCTGGTGATCGGCGCGATCGCTGAGGCCCACCGCCCCGAGGGTCTGGATCGCCCGGGCCCGGCGCGCCGCCGAGGGCAGGCCGCTGTACATGAGCGGCAACTCCACGTTCTCCAGCGCGCTCGTCCGGGCGAGGAGATTGAAGCCCTGGAAGACGAAGCCGACCTTCTGGTTGCGGACGCGGGCGAGCTGGGAGGAGCCCAGCCCGGAAACGTCCTGGCCGTCCAGGAGGTAGCGGCCCGCGGTGGGCCCGTCCAGACAGCCCAGCAGGTTCATGAAGGTGGATTTCCCGGAGCCCGACGGGCCCATCACCGCCACGAAATCTCCGGCCTGTATCTCAAGGGTGACACCGCGCAGTGCGTGGACGGTCTGGGCGCCCATCCGATAGTCCTTGGACAGATCCTGGACGTCGATGAGCATGTCGGCGCCCCTAGAGGCGCATGCGGGGGCCGGTCTGCGGTTGCTGCGGCTGCGGCCCGGAAGGGCGGGGCGCGGCGCTGCCCGCGGCAAGGGTGCCCACGAGCACCTCCTGGCCTTCCTTCAGATCGCCCCCCACCACTTCGGTGACATTGCCGTCGCTGATGCCGAGCCGGATGGACACCGCGCTGGGCTTGCCGTCGGGGCCGAGCACCCAGACGCGCCCCGACTGGCCGCCGCCGCGCCCGGACTGCCCCTGGGGCATCTGGTCGAAGATGGCCTGCTGCTCGGGCGTGAGCAGCGCGCGGATCTTCTGCCGTGATTCCTCTCGGACACGCGTGGCGGCGGCGCGCCGCTGCTCCTGCGGGACGCGGTTCAGCGCGGTGAACTGCGACCGCGACTCCTCCAGGATGGGCTCGAGCTTTTTCTGCTGGTCGTCGGTGAGCTTGAGCTCCTTGGTCAGCCGCGCCTTGGTCTCCTCGAGGGAGGGCGGGGGCGGACGCTGGAACGGCGTCCCCCCGGGGCCCGTGGTCGCGGCGGCGCCGGTGGGCGCGGGCTCCTCGCCCGGCGGGCGGTAGCGGAGCGCCGCGTTGGCGACGCGGAGCACGTCCTGCCGGGTGCTGGTGACCACGCGGACATTGGCGGTCATGCCCGGAAGGAGCTTCTGGTCCGGGTTGTCCACCGCGATCACCACGTTGTAGGTGACCACGTTCTGCACCGTGCGCGCGGCCTTGCGGATCTGCACCACCTGGCCATTGAAGGTCTCGTTCGGGAAGGAGTCCACCGTGAACGTCACCCGCTGGCCCACCTGCGTGCGGCCGATGTCGGCCTCGTCCACGTTGGTGTCGATCTGCATCTTGGTGAGATCCTGGGCGATGGTGAAGAGCGTGGGCGCCTGCAGGCTCGCCGCCACCGTCTGGCCCACGTCCACGGTGCGCGAGATGACGGTGCCGTCCACCGGCGCGCGGATGGACGTGTACTCGAGGTCCACCTGTGACTGCTCCAATGCGGCCTGCTTCTGGCGCACCGCCGCCTCCGCGCCCTTGACCTGGGCCTCGGTGACCTTGAGCTGCGCCTCCGCGGCCTTGATCGCCGAGGCCAGCGCCTGCTCCTGGGCCCGGCCCGAGTCGAGCTGCGCCGCCGCCTGGTCGTGCACGGCCTGGGCGGTGTCGAGGTCGCTGCGCGCGATCAGCTCCTGGCGGAAGAGATCGTTCTTGCGCGCGAGATCCCGGCGCGCCTCCAGGAGGGCGGAGTTGGACTTGGCCGTCTGGGCATGGGCGCTGGCCAGGGCCGCCCGCGCATTGTCGACGTCGGCGCGGGCGCGCTCGACCTGCGCGCGCATATTCAGCACGGCGGCCTCCGCCGATTCCCCCTCCGCCTTGGCCTGGGCCACCTTGGCCTCGAAGGTGGCGGGGTCGATGCGCGCGATGAGCTGGCCGCGCTTCACCTCGGAATTGAAGTCCGCGAACAGCTCCTTGACCTGGCCCGAGACCTGGGAGCCCACCTGGACCGTGATCACCGCATTGAGATTGCCGGTGGTGGAGATCGACGCGGTAACGGTGCCGCGGCTGGCGGGGGCAGTGCGGAACCGCGGCGCGCTCCCCCCGCTCTGGGTGTAGAGATAGGCCCCCGTCAGGCCTGTCGCGAGCACGAGGACGAGCGCGATCCAGCCCAACCGTCGCTTCATACCGGTGAGACGTACCCCCAGGCGCCCATGTTTACAGCATATTCCGGACCCGGGGCGGGCGCTAGCGGCGCCCGAGCGACCGCTCGAGCCGGGCGATCGCGGTCTTGTAGTCGGAGAGCGCCTGCGCCTCGGTGGCCTGGGCCTGGGTCAGCGCAAGCTGGGCGTCGGTCAGCTCGATGATGGTCCCGACGCCGGCGTCGAACCGTCCCTGGCTGAGCCGGAAGTTCTCCTGCGCGGACTCCACCGCCTTCTGGGCGGCGCCGATGCGCTCCTCCGCCTCCACCAGGTTGACGTGGGCCTGCTCGACCGACTGCCAGATCTGGAGCTCGGTGTCCCGCACCGCCGCCTGCGCGGCCTCCAGCAGGGCCTTGGTCTCCCGGTAGCGCGCGATCTTGTTGCCGCCGTCGAAGATGTTCCAGCGGAGCTCGAGCCCGATCTGCCAGTCCTTGGACTCGGTGGTGAAATTGCCGTTGGGGGAAGAGATGGATCCCCGAGAGTCGGTGTCCGTGCGCGCCGCCCCCACCGATGTGACCCCGAAAAGATTCGGGAAAAAATCACGGAAGTTCTGCCGCACCGTGGCCTCGGCGGCGTCGGCTTGGAGCCGGGCCTGCTTGTACTCGGGCCGCTGCTTGAGCGCCTCCGAGACCAGGGTCTCGCGGTCGAACTGTACCGGCTCGTAGGCGAGCGTGTCCTTGATGCGCGTGGGGGCATTGATGGCGATGCCCATGGCCTGGTTGAGGCCGATGCGGGCCAGGCTCACCGCGTTCTGGGCCCGGATGAGGTTGACGCGGGCATTGGCCACGTCCACCTCGGCGCGGGTCACATCGAACTTGGGGCGCGTGCCCACGTCGTAGAAGCCTTTGGCGCTCTTGAGGTTGAGCTCCGCCCGGTCCACCGCCTGAGCGCTGACGACGACCAGGCGGCTGCTCAGGAGCTGCAGGAAGTACTGCTCCTTCACGGTGACGACGATGAGGTCCTTCTGCAGCTCCACCTGCTCCCGGGCGGTGTCCGAGTTGGCCTTGGCGGCGTCGGTGGCGGCCCAGGTGCGTCCGAAATCGAACAGCATCTGGGACAGGGTGAGGCGGGCGCTCCCCGGCGCGGGGGTGTCGGTCCTCGTGCTGATCGAGGAGCCGGAACCTCGGAACACCCGTTGATTGGCGTCGGACCGGTTCACCTGGCCAAAGAGGCTCAGCTGCGGGAGCATGGCCGAGAAGGCCTGGTCGATGCGCTGTTGCGCCGCGGCGTACTCCCCGAACCGCTGGATGATCACCGGGGCATTGTCCAGCGCGATGCGCACCGCCTCGCCCAGAGTGAGCTCGCGGGTGGCGACCTCCGCCGGGGTGGGGAAGGCCCGGATGGCGCCGGGCGCGGTGAGCGGAATCCGCGGTGCCATGGGATCGGCGGCGGTGGGCTGGGCCGACGCCGACGCGGGCACGAGCAGCGCCGCGAGGGCGAAGCCCGCCAGGAGGCGCGAGGCAAGGCTGATCATGCGGATTCTCCTTGGGGCGTGAGCAAGATCTCGGGCGCTTCCACGCGACGCGGGAAGCGCGTCTCCACCATCACATAGAGCGTGGGAATGAGGAGCAAGGTGAAGACAGTCGAGACGGCGAGGCCGCCGATCACCGCGCGGGCCAGCGGGGCATTGGCCTCGCTGCCGACGTCGATGCCCAGCGCCATCGGCATCAGGCCGACGAGGGTGGTGAGGGTCGTCATCAAGATGGGCCGGAGCCGGGTGCGCCCGGCGTTGATCACGGCGGGGATCAGCTCCTGCCCGTGACGCCGGAGCTCGTTGATGTACTCCACGAGCAGCACGCCGTTGGACACCACGATGCCGACCATCATGATGATGCCCATGAAGGACGTGACGTTGAGCGTGGTGTCGGTGAGGAAGAGCGCCCAGATGACCCCGATCATGCCCAGCGGCACCGAGAACATGATGAGGAACGGGTCGAGGAGGGAGCGGAACTGGGAGGCCATGACCATGTAGACGAGCACCAGGGCCAGAATAGTCGTGAACTTGAGGCTGCCAAAGGCCTCGCGCTGCTGCACGGTCTGGCCTCCCAGCTGGAGGGTGAAGCCGGGCGGCAGGGACAGGTTGCGGAAGCGCTCCTCCAGCTCCTCGGAGACGGCGCCCAGGTCGCGCCCGGTGGGGTTGGCCGAGATCTTGACCAGGCGTTGCTGGTACTTGCGCTCGATCATCACCGGACCCGTGCTTTGCTCGATCTTGGCGAGATTGCCCACGAGCACCGGCCGGCCCCCATCCCCGGTCACGAAGAGCTGACCCAGATCCTCCGCGCTCGAGCGGAACTTCTCGTCGAGCTGCACCACCGCGTTGTACTGGTTGCCGGTGCGCGGGTCGGTGAATATCGAGGGATTCACGCTCACATTGCTGTTGAGCGAGAAGAGGGCGGCCTGGGCGACGTCGCGCTGGCTCACCCCGGCGCTGGCCGCCTTCTCCCGGTCCACCACGATGTCGTACTGGGGATAGTTCTCCTCGCGGCTCACGAAGACGTCGGCGATGCCGCGGGTCTCCTGGAGCACCCGGACGACGTCGCGCGACACGGTCTGGGCATCCTTGAGGTCATAGCCCAGCTGCTCCACCTCGATGGCCGACTGGGCGCCGAAGTTCAGGATGCGGGCCACGATGCCCCCGAACTGCACGGTATAGGTGCTGCCGGGGAACTGGCCGGCGAGCTTCGGCCGGATGGCGCCCACGATGTCGCGGTCGCTGCGCTTGCGCTTGTCCGCGGTGGCCAGGTAGACCTGGAGCTGGGCGGAGTGCGGCCCGGTGTTCTGCGAGAAGACCCCGGAGCGTCCGCCCGGCACTCCCGCGGTGGCGATGATGGCGAGGTACTCGCTCGGCTGGAGCGTCTGGCGGATGATGGTCTCCATCCGCGCCACCATCCGCTCCGTCTCCTCGACGCGGGTGCCCACCGGCGCCCGCAGGCGGATGATGAACTGGCTCTCGTCCGAGGGCGGGAAGAACTCCGTGCCGATGAAGGGCACCAGCCCCAGGGTGAGAAGGAGAAGGCCGGCCACACCGCCCAGCACCGTCTTCCGGTGTCCCAGGGCCCAGGTGAGCGCCCGCTGATAGGTCACGTCCAGCCGCTCGAGCCGCGTCGAGCTCCAGGCGAGCGCGATCGAGACGGGATTGCGCGAGCGCGCGGGCCGGGCGGCAGGCGGGGACAGCCAGCGCAGGCACAGCAGCGGCGTCACCGTCCGCGACACGAGGAAGGACGCGAAGAGCGAGCAGGAGATGGTGAAGGTGAGGGGGATGAAGAGGAGGCGCGCCTGGCCCTCGAGGAAGATGGTGGGCAGGAACACCACGATGGTGGTGATGGTGGACACGAAGATGGGCATCGCCACCTCGCGGGCGGCGTCCAGCACCGCCTTGCCGCGCGGATTGCCCGGCATGGCCAGATGCCGATTGATGTTCTCCAGCTCCACGATGGAGTCGTCCACCAAGCGGCCGACCGCCAGCGCGAGGCCGCCCAGGGTGAAGATGTTGAGGGTCTGCCCCAGCATGTACATCGCGACCATGGTGAGGAGCAAGGACAGCGGAATCGCGGTGAAGATGATGAGGGTGGAGACGAAGGACCGGAGGAAGAGGAGGATGACGGCGAAGGCGAGCAGGGAGCCGATGGCCGCCTCGTGCCAGAGGCTCTGAATGGACTGCTTGATGTAGGTAGACTGGTCCAGCGTCATCTGCACGCTGACTCCGGGCGGGAGGCCGAGGAGCTTGGGCATCAGGGCCTTGACCTGATCCACCACCTCCACGGTATTGCCGCCCGGCTGCTTGTTCACGCGCAGGTACACCGCGCGCTCCCCGTTGACGCGGACCACGGACTGCTGGGACTCCGCGGAGTCCTCCACGCGGCCGACGTCGCGGATGCGAATGGGCGTGCCGGAGGCGGTGCGGCGCACCACGATGCTCTCCATGGGCTCGACCACGGAGAACTGGTTGTTGGTGAAGACGTTGTAATCGAACTGGCCGAGCTTCAGGTCACCCGAGGGCAGGAGGAAGTTGGAGTCGTTGAAGGCCCGCGCCACCTCGGTGACGGAGATGCCCTTGGCGTAGAGGAGGTCGCGGTCGAGATTCACCGTGATCTGGCGGATCTTGCCGCCGTCCACGTTCGCCGAGGCTACCCCCGCGATCCGCTCGATCTGGGGCTCGATGGTGTTGTAGGCGAGGTCGTAGAGCTGCTTCTCGTCGAGCCCGCCCCCGGACACCGTCACCACGCAGACCGGGATATTGGAGAGATCGAACTTGAGGATGAACGGCTGCTGGACGCCGGTGGGCAGCGTGTTCATGATCTGGGCGATCCGCTGCACCACCTCGGTGAGGCCGGCGTCGAGATCGTATCCCCAGTTGAACTGCACCTCGACCACGGAGAGGCCCTGCCGCGAGCGCGACTCCACGTAGCGGACACCCGCCACCGCGGAGACCGCCTTCTCGATGGGGTAGGTGACGGTGCGCTCGATGTCCGCGACGTTGGCGCCCTTGTAGATGGTGCCGATGCGGATGGACGGGAAGTTGATGTTCGGGAAGAGGTCCACCGGCGTGCGGCTGAGCGAGGTGGCGCCCAGCAGCACGATGGCGAGGGAACACATCAGGATCGCGATGCCGTTCCGCATGGCGATGAGGGTCAGCCACATGGGGGATCAGCTCCCGGTGGCGGGCACGGCCTTGACCTTCTGGCCGACCTTGACGAGATCCTTGCCCTGGAGCACGACGGAATCCTTGTCCCCGAGCCCCTTGGTCACCTCGACCCAGCCTCCGTCGGTGACCCCCAGCTCGACGGGGGTGAACTCGGCCGCCCCGCCCTTCACCGTGACCACCGAGGGTCGCCCCTCGCCGATGCGGACCGCCTCCACCGGGATGGCCAGCGCGCCCGGGCGCTGATCCACCACGATGTCCACCCGCGCGAACATCCCGGGCTTGAGCTTCCCTTCCGGATTCGGGATGTCCACCTCGACCCCCATGGTACGGGACCGAGGATCGAGAGCGTGCACAACGCGTGACACGACGCCCCTGAAGACGGCCCCGGTATAGGGGTCCACCGCCAGGCGGACCGGGATGCCGGGGATCACCCGCGCGATCTGGCGCTCCGGGACCTCCACCTGGACCTTCACGCTCCGGATGTCCTGCACCATGAGGATACCCAGCGAGGAGGTATTGGTGCCGGAGGACCCTGCGCTCACCGCGGCACCCGCGTCGAGGTTCCGCTGGGAGATATACCCCGCGAACGGGGCCATGAGGCGGGTATTGGCGAGATTGGTCTGGGCCAGGGTGAGCTGCGCCCGGTACGTCTCGATCTGCGCCTCCGCGAGGCGCACCTGGCTCTCGGAGGTGACGATCTGCGCGTCTGCGACCCGGAGCTGCGCCTCCGCGGACTGCACCTGGGCACGCGACGATTCGCCGGTGGTGCGGGCGTTCTCCCAGTCGGTGGCCGACACCAGCCCGCGCTCGAACAGCGATCGCATCCGGTCGGCCTGCCGAACGTCGTTGTCGGCTACGGCACGGGCCTTGACCAGGTTGGCCCGCTGATTCTCGAGATTGGCCCGGTTGCCGTCCAGAGTAGAGCGGGCCATCTGGTGGCTGGCCTGCCCCGTGAGGAGCCCGGCGCGCGCCTGCTCGAGCAGGGCCTGCAGCTCCTGGTCGTCGATCTCGGCGAGGAGCTGCCCCTCCTTGACGAAGTCGCCGCGGTCTACGTGTATCCGCCGGATATAGCCGGAAACCTTGGAGAAGATCGCCGCCTGCTGATTAGCCTGAATGTCGGCGGTCGCGGCGAACCGGATTTCCAGGTCGCGCCGGGCGGGCGTGACCACCCCGACCAGGGTGTCGCCGCGGGGGCGCTGCACCGCGCGCGCCTGTTGGTCCTTGAGCCGATACAAGACGAGCACGCCCAGGACGACCGCGAGGACGACCAGGGCGAGACCGACGCGGTAGCGTCTCAGGCCTTGCATGGTGGTTCGACTGTCCATCCCGAATCCGAGCACATGACGGGACTCGGAGCGTGCGGGCCGATCATGAAATCGCATTCTATCGGTTCTTGAGGCAGGCGCAAAGTGGTATTATTCTTACGAAAAATCGTTCCAACCCCCACATGCCGTGTGCTATTCTACAAATACCGCCGCCTGTAGTGGCGGACGAGGCCCACGGAGGATAACAGAGTGCTAGAGAAGGCGCTGGGATACGAGCCGCGTCCTGCCCGGACCGGTCGGTGGAGCGACGCGGCACTCCGGGTGCTGCGCGAGCGCTATCTGACCCGTGAGCATGGCGAGGTGGTCGAGACGCCCGAGGAGATGTGCTGGCGAGTCGCGCGCGCCATCGCGGAAGCGGAAGGTCGGTTCGGACGCACCCCCGCGGCCCAGCGCGAAATAGCCTCGGCATTCTACGAAATGATGGTCGATGGGTACTTTCTCCCCAACTCGCCCACTCTGATGAACGCGGGCAAGGGCAATCAGCTCCAGTACTCCGCCTGCTACGTGCTCCCGGTCGGTGACTCGATGGAGGAGATCTTCGAGTCCATCAAGGCCGCCGCCATCATCCAGCAGTCGGGGGGTGGCACCGGCTTCGCCTTCTCGCGGCTCCGGCCGAAGAACGACATCGTCCGCTCCACCGGCGGGCGCGCCTCCGGGCCGGTGTCGTTCCTGCGCGTGTTCAACGCGGCGACGGAGGCGGTGCGTCAGGGCGGGATGCGACGCGGGGCCAACATGGGCGTGCTCCGCGTCGATCACCCCGACATCCTCGAGTTCATCGAGTGCAAGCTCGAGGGCGGGGTGACGAACTTCAATATCTCGGTCGGCGTGACCGATGCCTTCATGGACGCGCTGGCCGCGGGCGGCGACTACGACCTCGTGAATCCGCGGGACGGGCAGGTGACGGGCCGTCTCGCCGCGCGGGAAGTCTTCCTGAGAATCGTCCGCGCGGCGTGGCGCACCGGCGATCCCGGCCTGGTGTTCCTCGATCGCATCAACGCGAGCCGGGCCAATCCCATCCCCGACGTCTCGACCATCGAGGCGACCAATCCATGCGGCGAGCAGAGCCTGCCGCCTTGGGACGCGTGCAACCTCGGGTCGATCAACGTCGCGCGCTTCGTCCGCGAGGCGCCCACCGGCGGCCGCCCCGACGTCGACTGGGACGAGCTCGAGCGCGTGGTCCGGCTGGCGGTGCGGTTCCTGGACGACGTGATCGAGGTCAACCCGTACCCGCTGCCGCAGATCGCCGCCACCGTGAAAGCCAACCGCCGGATCGGCCTGGGCATCATGGGCTGGGCGGACCTCCTCTTCCTGCTGAGCATCCCGTATGACGGGGAGGAGGCGCTCGCCCTGGCGGAGCGCCTCATGGGCTTCATCCAGGAGAAGGGGCACGACCAGTCGGCGCGGCTGGCGGAGGAGCGCGGCCCCTTCCCGAACTTCCCGCGGTCCATCTACCGGGAGGGCCGCCCGCTCCGGAACTCCAACGTCACCACCATCGCGCCCACCGGGACCATCTCGATGATCGCCGGCTGCTCGTCGGGCATCGAGCCGCTCTTCGCGCTGGCCTTCGAGCATCGGGTGCCGGGGCCGGAGGGCGAGCGCGTGCTGCCCTTCGTCAGCGAAACCTTCGAGCGTCTGGCGCGCGCGCGGGGGTTCCACTCCGACGCGCTCATGGCGGAGGTGGTGCGGCGCGGATCGGTGCAGGACGTCCCCGGCATCGACGAGTCGGTGCGCGCGATATTCAAGACCGCCCACGAGGTCGACTATCGCTGGCACGTGCGGCATCAGGCGGCCTTCCAGAAGCAAACGGACAATGGGGTGTCCAAGACCATCAATCTCCCGCACGATGCCACCGAGGACGACGTGGCGCAGGCCTATCTCCTCGCCTGGCAGGAGGGCTGTCTCGGGATCACGGTATTCCGCGACGGGAGCAAGGGCAGCCAGGTGTTACACGTGGGGCTGGGGCAGAGCGAGGCGGGGGCGGCCGGCCCGCCGGATCGCGTGATCAAGCCGCGGCCGCACAGCCTCCCCGGCGCGACTTATCGGATGGAGACGCCCATCGGCACCGCATTCATCACCGTCAACGACACGCCGGGGGGCGATCCCTTCGAGGTGTTCGTCCAGGTCGGCAAGGCGGGCACGGACACCATGGCGGTGGCCGAGGCTCTGGGTCGGCTGGTGTCGTTGATCCTCCGGCTGCCTTCGCCGCTGTCCCCGCGCCGGCGGCTGGACGAGGTGGTAAGCCAGCTTTCGCGCATCGGCGGCGGCCAGCCCACCGGCTTCGGCGCCTCGAAGATCCTCTCGCTGCCCGACGCCCTCGCGCGCACCCTGGGCGAGCACGTGGGCGAGCGGGTGCCGGCGGGCACGTCGCCGGTAAGCCCACGCCGGCAGATCGGCGATCTCTGCCGCGAGTGCGGCCAGGCCACGTTCATCTACGAGGAAGGTTGCAAGAAGTGCGTCTCCTGCGGGTTCAACGAGTGCTGACTGGCGAGCCGCCGCCGAAGGCGAGGCGAGCGGAAACGAAAATGCTTCTCGAGCGGAGCGAGCTTGGCGAGCCGCAGCCGAAGGCGAGGCGAGCGGATGTTCGAGCTTGGCGAGGTGCAGCCGAAGGCGAGCCGAGCGGATACATGACGCAGTTACGGTTGCCCAATCACCCTGGGATGTGAGAGGAGCACTCCATGTTCTCAGGCGGTGACTACGGGGAAGTCGCACGCTGGCTCGCCAACTTCGTGACCTCGCACGCCAAGCGCGAGAACCCGCGGGTGGAGGCGATGGTGGAAGCGGAAGGCGAGCGGGAGAACCGGAGCTACGGGGTGCGGTTGCGGCTGGGGGCGCGGGTGCTGCCGCCGCC
>WNFK01229808.1_pt1 | contig 18445 bp, 17 predicted proteins | sample 5400281 | NCBI WGS metagenome assembly WNFK01 (sample SAMN13153350, study PRJNA577476) | soil metagenome | isolation source: 20 cm soil on Douglas fir-dominated hillslope | place: USA:California | collected 2013-09-17 | reverse complement strand
AGTCCGAACACCGCCACGAGCCCTCCGGGGCTCACCTCCTCGACCTGGCCGCCGAAGCCCTCGATCTTTTCGACGAGGGCCTCGAGCGAGGCGCCCGCGGCGGGGACGCTCACCGGCGCTGTCGTGACGAGGTCGGCACGGAGCCACGCCACGTATCGGCGCTCCCATTGCACTCGAGTCGAGCCCGGGTCCGCCGTCGGCTGGAGAGCGTGACGAACGCTATCGGGCGACTCCGCTTCCTTCGCCGCCGCGGGAGGAGCCTGTAGTCCGTATTTCTGAACGCGGTAACGCAGAATGTCGCGGGTCACCCCCAACCGGTTCGCCGCGCGCGAGATATTCCAACGGGTTTCGTGCAGCGCCTCAACGATGTGCCGGCGCTCGATCTCTTCGACCGTCTGCCCGAGTGGCATGCCCACCACCGCATCACGTCGCGCTGTCGCGTGGTCCTCCGGTGAAGATACCCTTCGCTTCCGAGGAGTCGCCAGCTCGAGCTCGTCCGCGGTCACAAGATCGCCATCGCCGAGCAAGGCGGCGCGCTCCATCACGTTCGCCACTTCCCTGACGTTCCCTGGCCACCGGTGGGCCAGCAGGGTTTGCCGTGCGTCCGCGGAGAGCGTTTTCGGTGCCAAGCCGTACTCGCGGCAAGTGCGTGCCAAGAAGTGGTCGGCGAGCGTGAGGATGTCTTGTCCTCGATCTCGAAGGGGCGGCAGTCGAAGCGTCACGACCGCAAGCCGGTGGTAGAGCTCCTCGCGAAACCCGCGCCGCCGGGCCCCGGCCTTCAAGTCCTCGCTCGTGGCCGAGATGATCCAGGTGTCCACGCGCTCGGCGCGCGTACTGCCCAGTCTCCGGACTGCACCCTCCTCGAGAGCCGTGAGCAGCTTGGCCTGCAGGTTCTCGGATAACAACCCGATCTCGTCGAGGAACAGGATGCCCCGGTGAGCCGTCTGGAATAGGCCAGCTTTGGCCTGGCGCGCATCGGTGAACGCGCCGCGCTCGAACCCGAACAGTTCGGCCTCAAGCAGCGTTTCGGGAATCGCCGCGCAGTTCACCGCGACAAACGGTCCCCCTGCGCGAGGCCCGGCTTCGTGGATCGCGCCGGCGAGCAGGCCCTTGCCGGTCCCCGTCTCGCCGAGGATAAGAATGGGGGGAAGACGGCCAGACGCGCCCTGCCGCCGAAGCAACTGCCCGACCTGATTCCGGACGGCGACCAGCGCCGGGCTATTACCTATTAATCCGCCCAGTACGGCCACGCGCGCATTCTAACTCCGGTCCGGGCGCCACTGGGGAATTTTCCCCACCAGCTCCACCAGGCCTGCCCGCGCAGGTACGTGCCCGATTTCCCGAGCTTCCGTTATGGCATTGCCGTTGCCTCCTCACTGTAGGCGAATGCGTGGCGGCTGCCGACACCAGCGGTTCCGGCATGCGGGCGCGTGAGAGGAGCCATGGATCTCCTCTGACGGTAGAGGAGCAACTTCGCATGCAGCGAAAACGGGGGGAACTATGAACTGCAAAGTGCTCGCAATCAGTGTCGCCTTGATTTTGTCGACAGCCGGCTTGGTGACGATTGCTCAACCGCGAGCAGCAAGCGCCGGGGGAGAAACAAAGGCTGTCGGAACGTTGACAACCACGTTCGCCAATCCGGACATAGCCCAACGGACTCAGGGCAACCTCGTCATCCTGTCTCGATACTCGCTGAGTACGTACGTTGGATCCCTTCAGGGAACAACCCTAGCCCTTCAAACGGTAGTTAGAGACGATGCAGTCGAAAAGAAGGCCTTCCAAACGAATACGGGCCACTTCTGGGGAACATTGGAGGGCTTTGAGCCAGGCAGCTTCTCGTTCATTGTCCACAATGTCGTCGACAGATCCGGCTGTCCTTGCCCACCCGGTCCCACTCCGTTCGAAGCCAAATTCGTCGTCGTCGAGAGCACCGGCAGCGGCGGGCTCGAAGGCATCTGCGGGGGCGGAACGCTCAAGACGGCTGGCACCCCCAGTACTGACTATGACTACACGTTCCGATTCGGCAAGGACTGCAAGGCGAACAACTAGGCGCGCGCGCAACGCACAAACTGAATGTCGACGCGAACGCCGGCCTGCAGCGAACAGCCAGGCCGGCGTTCACCCAGTTGCAAACGACGCCACCCGACGGATCAGCCGGAGGAGAAACGGTCATGAGCAGCATGCGCGCATTCCGGTTGGTCCTCGCGGTGGTCATCGCCGTCCGCGTGCTGAGGGCTGTGGAGGACAGTTCGGTGACGAGGCCGGCTTGGTCGCCGCGGCCTTTCACTCGCTGGCCTGCTCTTGTTCGTCTCCCTGCTTGGACTCGACATGACGCGGCCAGTCGAGTTCTCCGCCTCAGCAGCGGCGCAACCCGGGCTCAACGCGCCCTCGAACACTCACGTCGTCGCCGTGTCCAACAGCCGGATCGATGTCTATTGGCAGGACAACTCGGCTAACGAGAGCGGCTTCGAGGTGCATCGCTCCGCCGATGGAGTGAACGGTGTGTTCACGTTGGTGACCACGACGACCGCCGGTGTCACCGCCCGGAGCGACACAGGGCTCAACCCGTCGACACAGTATTGCTACAAGCTCCGCGCGTTCAAGACAGCGGACGGCCGGACGCGCTACTCCAGCTTCTCGAATACCGCCTGCGCGACAACGTTGGCGCCTCCGCCCCCGAACGCCCCATCCAACAGCCAGGTCGTGGCCGTGTCGGACAGTCGGATCGACGTCTCCTGGCAGGACAACTCGGCCAACGAGACCGGCTTCGAGGTGCATCGCTCCCCCGATGGATCGAACGGGGTGTTCACGCTCGTGGCCACGACCACCGCCGGGGTCACTACCCGGGGCGACCTCGGGCTCAACCCCTCGACGCAATACTGCTACAAGGTCCGCGCGTTCATTACGGCGAACAGCCTGGCGAGCTACTCCGGCTTCTCTAATACCGCCTGCGCGACGACGTTGGCGCCTCCGCCGCCTCCGGGGCTGCACGTGACCGGGGTGACCACCGGAGTCGATCTCGATGCGGACGGCTACTGGGTGGACGTGTGGAAGAATGACGGATCGGGCCGCATCCATGTGAGCGGCACTGGCCTGCCGGCCAATGGGACGGTGACGATCTCCGGGTTGGATCCCGCCGACTACCAGGTGGAACTCAGCCGGGTGGCGGTGAACTGCGACCTCACGAGCCCTAACCCGCAAACCGTCACCCTCGCCGCCTCGGGGGCCGCCGCGTTCGCTGAGTTTGACGTATCAACTCCAATGGCACCGGCAGCACCCGCCTTACCCTGCACCCGGCTTCAGATGTGAAGCCGGCCTGGTCGCCCGACGGCACGAGGATCGCCTTCCAGAGCGACCGAGATGGGAACGCCGAGATCTACCTGATGAACGCCGACGGCTCGAACGTCGTGCGACTCACCAACGATGCAGCCGACGACGCCCAGCCCGCCTGGTCGCCCGACGGCGCCAAGATCGCGTTCACGAGCGACCGCGACGGCAACACAGAGATCTACGTCATGAACGCGGACGGGTCGAACCCGGTGCGGCTCACCAACGATGTAGCCGACGACGCCCAGCCCGCCTGGTCGCCCGACGGCGCCAAGATCGCGTTCACGAGCGACCGCGACGGCAACACAGAGATCTACGTGATGAACGCCGATGGCTCGGGCGTCGCCCGCCTCACCAGCGACCCGTCGGCGACGAGTGCCGCGCCCGATTGGTCACCTGACGGGAGCAAGATCGCGTTCTCGCGCCGTTGGTGCAGCGGAGCGTCGTGCTTCGAAGGCATCTTCGTCATGAACGCAGACGGGGCGGGCGTCAACCAGGTGACGTGTTGCGAGGCGCACGGGCCGGTCTGGTCCCCCGACGGCCGCAAGATCGCATTCACGGCCAACGCCTCCGTGTCTCCCGTCATCGCCGTCATCAGGGCGGATGGGACAGACCTCGTGGAGCTCACGAGCGGCTCCGACCCGTCCTGGCGGCGGGGGGGTGCCGTCTCCGGCTGCATCGAGTGCGGGGACGGCTGCCCCATCGGGTCCATCTGCAACGGGGGCGGCTGTTGCGTGCCGCACTGCTTCGACGGTTCGTGGGACGGTGAAGAAGGGGATACCGACTGCGGCGGGGCGTGCTTAGCCAAGTGCCAGAGCGGCCAGCACTGCTGGGTCGGCTACGACTGCGCGTCGGGCAGCTGCGTCAACGACGTTTGCCAGTAAACACCACGAACCGTCGCCGGTGGGGAGGCGAACCGTGAGGCGAATGATTCTGGTGCTGATGATCCTCGCCCTGGCTTCGTCAACCTGGGCGCAGGCGCCCCAGGACACCCCGCGCGATCTCACTGCGATCAAGGCCGACCTCGAGCAGATCAAGGCGGATCTGGCGGCCGTCAAGAGCCAACTCGGTCAGCTGATGCGGCTGTTGAGCCAGCGTCCAGTCCAGGGCGGCGTCGTCACCAGCGGGCCCGTGCGCACGAGCGTGGCCGACGCGCCGATTCTGGGACGCGCCGACGCACCGGTGACCCTCGTCGAGTTCTCCGACTATCAGTGTCCGTTCTGTCAGCGGTTTTTCGCGACGACGCTCTCAGCTATCAAGAAGGATTACGTTGACACGGGCAAGGTGCGCTACGTGTTCCGCGACTTCCCGCTCGATCAGATCCACCCCCAGGCGCGCAAGGCGGCCGAGGCTGCGCACTGTGCCGGCGAGCTCGGCAAGTACTGGGAGATGCACGACGTGCTCTTTCAGAATCAGAAGGCGTTGGCCCCTCCGCAGCTCGCGGAGCGCGCGCGCACAGTCGGCGTGGACGGGGCGAAGTTCGATGAGTGTCTCTCATCAGGCCGGCACGCGGCACGGGTCGAGCGAGGCCTCACCGACGGCGCGGCCGTCGGCGTCCAGGCCACGCCGACCTTCGTGGTCGGAAAGACGAAACCGGGTGACGTCGTGGAGGGCACAGTGATCCGGGGCGCTCAGCCTCTGGAGACGTTCCGCCGGTTCATCGACCAGAAGCTCGCGGAACAGTAATCGAAGAGGATGTCTTCGCTGGGACTATTGACCGCCGGCTCCGCTCTCCACGCGCGTTCAGAAATCCTCGCTCGTTTTGGGGAACAGAAAGCCGCGAAAAGATGATCGCTAAGCTAGCGAGTCAAGGGCGTTCCTAAACCACTTGGTTCCTGGAAGCGCCCCCCTCCTGTCGCAAATCCCGATAAATCGACCTGTCCGACAAGCGGGACGGCGAAGCGGGACTCACCGTCACAAGACAAAGCCTTCTATTTAGGCGTATCAAAGCGCACGGGAAGGAATTGGCCCTTCCCGTGCGCTGTTGCGACCTTTAGCCCGTTACGGCAGGCTGACGCTCGTCGCGTCACCGGCCGCCGAGATGTTGAACGTGCTCATCGCGGTCGACGCCGCGTACGCGTACGAGCCCCAGCCGGTCGGAGGCTTAGGAACGTTCGCCATGAAAGGACCGGCGGTCTGGAGCTGTTGGTTCGTGACCACCACGGTCAGGTCCGTGAGGGCCGTCGGCAGCACGCCCATGTGGGCGGCGTAGATGGAGACCGAGGACGCGAGGGCCCGGGCATCGGCCTGGGCCTTGGCAATCCGCGCCCGCGCCTGAACGTTGGCGACGATCATCAGCTCGATCAGAGTGAAGCCGCGCTGGTTACCGAGATTCAGATGGCGTTTATTCCAAAACCGAAGCATACGCTTCTCCTTTGTTGTGTACGTTCTTTCCAGGTTGCAGTCACATGCACCCGCTTCCGGGGCGGGGCGTCCCTAGACGCAGGACGGGAGGGCGTACGGAGGAGCGCGGGGCTCCGAAGGGCGGAGTGTGACGAGACCAAGGGAGCACGCTTCCAGCGAGACGAGGCCAGCATGGCAGGCTACGCCCGCCTCAGGTGCCCGAGGAACAGTCGTGTCGTTCACGAAAACGAGACGGATATAAATTTCATCGCCGTCGAGCTTGTCGTTGTTCTCGATCCGCACTACGCCGGTCGAGTCGAAGTCGAGTTCGGCCAGCCGGCGCTGCGCGAACGTGAGGAGCACCAGGACGAGGAACAGGATTGCGAACGGTATCTGCTGGCGACGGGACAGCGTCTTCACGGCAGTCCAATCAGTGTGCAGCTTCTCTGCCAGAGTTATCGCCCTGCCGATTCAATGCCTTACGTATCGCCGTATTTCCGGATGGTGACGCTCGTGGGCAGCGGCCGACAAATATGGTCACCGGCTTCCCCGGCCGGCCGTCCCCGGGGAGCGACCGTATGCACGCAGCGTTTTATCTGGCGGATGACCTCAGGGCGCTCAGTCTCGTCCGGCCAACCGAGTTCTCGGTCGGCTTCCCGACCGTGCGCCTGGACGTGACTTTCGGCCCGTAACCACGGCACCCGCGACAACACGCTGGGAGATGAAGCCGTTCATGACGGCGGCGCCGGGGGTCCAACCTTCACTCGGGGAGGAACGCTACCCATCTCCGGTTTGGGAGAGAAGGGAAATCCCAGATCACCTCGGTCACCTCCGGTCTGGGGCGACCGGAGTCTGGATGACGCGCGAGTGCGGATCAGCCAGAGACAATTCTTGTTCCTCGGGAGACCAGCCAATCAAGCACCAACCTCCAGCTCGCGGGGTCGTACTCGCTGCCAGAGGTCGACGGCCCTCGCCGGGATCGTCACAACCGGACGATCCCGATACAGCACCGCCTCCACGAGCTTCTTGAGGTCGGTCGGGCTCGTTTGGAGCTTCTTGAGTAGCTCCTCCTCGATCGCATCCGGCACATCCCATTGTCTCCTCTGTGAGATGGACGAACGCGATGGGCCGCCGTCGAGGGGCGGCGGCTATCGGGAGACGGACGGGATGACGGCCAGGACCTTGCGGCCCCGGCCGTCATGACTAGAACCCGCTTACCGCGGAGGATCACACCCCCGGCAGCGTGTCCAGCTGTCCAAGCTAGTCACGCTCGGGCCGGCGCGGTCAAGCGTTAAACAACACTCAGGAGCCTTCATCCAATCTTCAGGAATTCTTCAGGTCCTGCCAGTTTTTCAGAAAGAACGTCCTCGATTCCATCTCCGCCCGTATCCCACAGAAGCTGAGGCGATTGCCCCTGGCTCTCTCCGCGAGTGCAAATGCTCTTGCGCCACATTCACGCCGACCTCCCTGGTGCGCGTCATGACGTTCGGCTTAGACTCCCCGGCACACGTCCCCACCCGAGGTGCTCATGCGGCTGATCGGGCTCGCGGTCGCTCTCGCGCTCAGCGCCCTTCTGACACCCCTGGTCTCCGAGCCTCAGCAGCAGGCAGGAAAGGTGTGGCGAGTCGGTTATCTCGCGAATGTTGTCGGACCACGAACTCGAACGAGCGGCCGTTCGTCGACAGTTGCGGAACCGTCTAGCATTCTGCACATCCCGCCGAAGCAGACGAGCGGATCGGTAGCGTTCAGGAACCGAGTGATTCATGAACGCCGGAATTCGCCTCGCGAGCCGTTGTCTTTTCGCGGCCTTCTTCTCTATCCGGTAGCCAGGGATTTCTGAACGCGCGTAGCGAGGGGCCGCCTGAGAATCGGGCGGCGCGCGGCGTTCCGCGAATCCGTGTTCATGTGCGCCACGCTCTTGAGCGATGCTGAATGAGGTTCGGAACTGTTGACTCAACGCCCGCTCCTCGGGGCTGAAATGCGCTCGTGATTTACGTCCCCTCACCCCTTCGCCAGGGGAAGTGGTGGAACAAAAGCGTGAGGCCTTCCGGGCACTCGCCGTCACAGGGCTTCCTCCACGGCGCGGACGATCGCTTCGAGCATGACCTCGCGGGGGAACGCGTTGTGGTCGATCAGTATCACCTCGGGCGCCAGCCTCGGGCGCGCGATCGGCATCGCGATCGCCCAGTGATCGGCGCGGACGAAGCCGAGCAGCGTGCCACCGGGGATGACGGTGTCGGTGAAGATCACCTGGCCGTCATTGCGCCCGTCGATTTGCGCCAGGTCGCGGTGGGAGGGTCGCAGGAGGGTTGAGGTCTCCTCCGAGGTGACGATTCCACCCACGGAAAAGTAGCGCACGGCGGCAGGTAGCGGAGCGCGTGCGAGAGCGGCCAAACGCGTCGAGCGTCGCAAGCTCTGCACGGCCTGAAGGTCGCGGGGCTCGCAGCTCGGTAGACCGAGAAGGACAAACAGCGGGGCGTAGATGGCGGGGATCGCGTCGGCCACGGGTGAGCCAGCGACCACCCCGGCCAGGCTCACGAGCGCGGCGACGCGCGGCACGATCTCCGGATGGGCCACCAGGGCTTCGAGCGAATCGGCGGTCCCCTTCGAGTACCCGATGAGGAGCACACGCTCGCCCGGCTCGAGCTTCATCGCCATGAGCGCGTCCCGGATCTGACCGGCGTTGTGCGCGGTGCCTGACAACCCGCTCACGTGGATCACGGCGGTGCTGTAGCCGTGCTGGCGAAGATGCGCAAGGCCGTCGGAGAGCGGGCTCATGATCCAGATGACGCACTCGTTCAAAATCCCTGGGACCACGACGATGCGGAGCGCCTGCCGAGGGCTCGCGAGGGCGACTGGCTGGCCGGTTCCCTCCGGCTCCCCGGTCAGGCGAACGAGAGCCTCGTTGCACGGGCGGTCGTCGGGTAGGGACTGCCCGTGATCGGCGCGGATGGCGCAGTAGATCTCCCGGAACCGCCCGCGGCCATCGGTGACGCCGGCGAGCGACGCGGGAGCCAGGATCAGCGGGGGCGTGTCGAGGGAGAACGGCACGAGCGGAGGGCGGTAGCAGCCGGCGGCGGCGCCGACGGCGAACACCAAGGCGAGGACGTCCGGTACGCGCAGTGCCAAGCTCGTTCAAGAGCCCAGGAAGGAAAGGTGGGGAAGGCGACAGAACGACCGTGATTGGTCGGCGACGGACCCGCACGTCAGGATCTTCATGGCTCCTCGCCCTCCCCAGATACAGCTCCTCGCCCGTGATACAGCGTGGCCAACAAGGTCGTCAAGAGCCGGCGCCGCGCTCGGCCGCGCTGAGCAGAGCGGGAGGGTCCCATGCCGAGTCCAGCTCACGCGCTTCAAGAAATCGCGCCGCATTGAGGGACCGCTGTGGAAATCTTGGTGTCGTGACGTTTCGTCAGGTCGGCGGCTGCGACGTTCGCTAACCCCTCGCTATCGGTGGTTGCTTGGGCTGGATTTGAACCAGCGATCTTGCCAGGAGCCCGCGGGTGTCCGTGTGTTCGCTGTCCGTGTCCGGGACCGCCGGGAACATCGCGCGTCATTGTAGCGCCGGAGCTACGGCGAGACCTTGAGGATCTGGCGCGTCCAGCGCTCCGGCGCCTCCGTTTGCCTCGGTCGCGATCAGGCGCGCGCGCGCGCATGGCGCCCTCCGCGCGCGGTCGCCGCCGCGAGCGCGAGCAGGATGGCGGCGACGAGGACGTGGTGAGTCCGGAGCAGCGTCCGCGAACGGCCGGGCCGGCGTGCCGACCTCGAGCGCGCCGATGTCCGGTGCAGCACCGGCGAAGGGCCACGCCGAGTCCGACGTGTTGAAGTTATCGAGGAGGATGCCCTTATCGACGCACGGGCTCGTCGCGTTGATCTGGAGCGCCGCGTTGAGGAACCGGGGGTTCAGGTTGATCCCATGCGCCTCCTGGCCGGTGCCGGTCCGGAACGCCGCGAACGTGGCGTAGTTGGTGGTGCCGTCCCAGCTCGACGCATAATTGGTTGCACTTGCAATCCCGCAATTATAGTCTGTGCTCACCGCCCCGGACGGGCTCGTATCGAACATCTGTGCCTCGACGATCGAGGCGTTGTTGAAGAGCCAGTAAGGCCCTGAGCCGACCGCGCCGGCTGGGCCAGTACCGCACGCGAACCCCCAGTTTTCGTTCCCGGCGACGCCGGTGCCGTCGAGCGAATTATGGAACGCGAAGAGCGGCCCTGATGGACCCTTGAACGAGCAGCCGCCGGCCGACTTGATGATCTTGCAGGTGTTGCGGAAGTAGTAGGAGGGCCCGTAGAAGTTGGTGCCGGGCGCGGTAGCGGTGGCCTCATTACTCATGCAGGTGTTCCCACCGACGGTCCCATTGCCGTTCTGCGTGATGATATGTCCCCACGCCCGGACATTGAGATTCCCGCCCTTAAACTCGATCCCGTCATCCATATAGCCACTGCATGTGTTCCTCGCGAAGTCCACGTTCGTCAGCAGTTTTGCGCTGTCCTGCGCGATGCAGTCGCGCGTGCCGTTGCCGATGACCGTGTTATCGGCAATCACGCAGGTTGTGCAGGTGAAGAGCTGGATGCCGGTCCCCGGGCCGTTGTAGGAGGGCGTCTGCAAGCAGCCGACGAGGTTCGGATGCCCCGTGACGGGCTTGTTGTTCAGCACGTAGACGTTGGTCGCACTCCCGAACCAGGTGATCTGGATGCCCGCGTCTTCCAGGTGGGTCGTCGCGGGACCATCAGCGCAGAGCCGCGAGAAGCCCCGGATCGTGTTGCCGGTGATGAAGAGATGGTGATTCCCATTTCCCGTCGTGATGCCGCTGAAGTCGGACGCGCTCAGGATGAAGTTCCGGAGGATGACGAAGTTCGCCTTCAGGGCGATGTTCTGGGTCGTCCCGAGGCCCGAGATCGTCGCGACCCCCTGCCCATCCAGAATGATCCAGGCCCCGGCGTTGCCTGAGCGCGAGAGCGTAAAGAACGTATAGGAGCCTGCGGCCCACAGTAACGTATCCCCGGGGTTCGCCGCGGCGAGCGCCGAGGCCTGCGTGGCGTTGTTGGTAATGTTGCGCGTGGTCCCGCCCCCGGTCGGTGGGGTATGGCTCAGGGTCGAGATCGTGACGATAGCTGGCTGCGTTCCCACCCCATCGGGATCACTCCACGTGACCTGCACGTCATAGGAAGTGTTCGCGGTGAGCCCGACGATCGCGCCGCGCGCCTGATTGTTGTTTGGATTTGACGTGCCGTTTATCAAGGCGCGACGGTCGATGAACGGGGCATAGGCGTTCTTGAAGGCCCCGGCGCCGCCCACGCGGAACTGTATGGTGACTGAGTTGTTGGCGTTGGAATCGCCCGAGAAGCCTGCGGTCACGCTGATAGACTCGAAGGTCGCGGCGAGAGTGACGGCACCGGGCGTGGTCGCGGTCTGCGCGAGCGCGGGTGCGGCGCTCAGAAGAGCGAACAGGACTGCGACGGCGAGCCGAATCACCATAAGATCCGTCGCTGGGATTATCGCGCCCAGCAGTGACGTGTTCTTCCTTCTCAGCCACACCTGTTGAAGATCGCGAACGTTCACGGGCATTACGCCATCTCCTTCCCGTCGAGCTGCGCCATCACCGCCTTGCGGGCGCGAGGAACGCGCGTCGCATCGATCTGGATGGCGTCGAGGGTGTCGGTGCCTCGATGAAGGCGTCGAGCATCAGCGTCCTCCCCAGCAGGCGCGGACCGCGTCCGCGATGCTCCGCATACTCAACTGCCGCTGCCTCGGCGCCCGCGTCACGTCGGCGGGCGGGTCGTTCGGGAACCATGACCCCCGAACGGCGAGCCCCCGCGCCAGCTCGTCCGCCGACGCCTAGCGCCGCGCTGCGTCGTGCGCGTCCTGCGCGGCCTGGAGCTCGGCCGCCGTCGGCCCCTGCAGCGCCGCCAGCTCGCGGCGATGCCGCGCGACGCGCTCAGCCATCGTCTCCACGACACGCAGGGGCGGCGATGCCGGAGTCGTTGGATTTCGCCGGGCCCTTGCGGGCTGAGAGCCTTGCGCCTAGCTGGGGCGAGGGTGTGGCTCCAGCAGCGCGTTCAGCCGGCGGCACAGGGTCAGCACTTCCGCGTGGGCGGCGGGGAACCACGCGCGGATCCATTCGGGGCGCTCGAAGAAGGCCAGTGGTGGCTGCCCTCGCCGGCGTATCGCGATGCGGCGCACCAGGCCGCTGGCGTTGATGAAGCTCACGTCCTCGAGGAGCCTGCCGGGCGCCGCGACGCCGGCGGTGATCGGGCAGAGCGCCGCGACCGCCGCGATGGACTCCGCCACGCCGCGCAGACAGAAGGCGCATGTCCGGGCCCGCGTCGCGGCGGGCAGGGCCTCGAGCACGCTCCGCATGGTGAGGCCGGAGAACACCGTGTCGTCCACCACGGCGAGCGAGGCGCCGTCGGCCAGGGGGTCGATCCTGGCGAGCTGAGCGGCCAGCTCGGCCGTCTCGGTGCTGATCAGGTGATAGCCGCCGCGGCCGTCTTCCTCGCGCGTGAGCCCGACGCGGCGGATGCGCGGAAACCAGCCGGCGCGCTCGTGGAGCGTCTCCGCCACGCGGCGCCCGGCCGTCCCGATGCCGATCGCGATCGCAAACGGCGCGTGCGCACCCTGGGCCACGACGCGCTCGACCTGCTCGCCGAGCGTGAGCAGCCGCACGCGCTCGGCCTCGCGCGCGACCGCGGCGAGAAGGTCTCGCGCGAGCAGCGCGGCAGGCGAGCCGGCGCCGCAGCGCCGGGCGACGTCGTCGCTCAGGTCGTCGTGGACGTAGAGGCGGCGCGGCGTCGGCTGCGCGTAGGCCACGACGTCGGCGCGCATCAGGCGGGCGCGGCGAGGACGAGGGCGAAGTAGTTCGAGGGGTCCACGTGCCATTCGGAGAGCGTGAGACCGGCTGTCGCCAGCATCGATTCGACGCTCTCCCGCGTGAACTTGTACGAGCTCTCCGTCCAGATGCCCTCGCCCGGCCTGAAGCGTATCGTCAACCCGAGGCGGCCGAGCTTCACGTGCTGCGCCGAGTCGGCCACCAGGTGCATCTCGATGCGCGCGGCGGCCGCGTTGTAGAAGGCGCGATGCCGGAAGGCCTCGGGGTGGAAGTTGCCGTCCACACCGCGATTGATGACGTGCAGGATGTTGCGGTTGAAGTCGCGCGTGACACCCGCGCTGTCGTCATAGGCCGCTTCGAGGATCTTCACGTCCTTCACGAGATCCACGCCCAGCAGCAGGCGATCCCGGTGGTCCGGCAACAGCCCGCGCACGCCGGCCAGCAAGCGCCGGCGCGCAGGCTCGTCGAGATTGCCGATGGTGCTGCCCAGGAACAGAGCCAGCCGCCGCCCGGACGGCGGCCGCACGTGGGGGAGGTCGCGCTCGAAGTCGCCCACCACCGCGTGGACGCTGAGCGCAGGGTAGTCGCGGATCAGCCGGGCCGCGCTGGACTCGATCGTCTGGCGGTCCACGTCCAGGGGCACGTACCGCACCGTGCGCCCGCCCGCGCTCACCGCGTCGAGGATCCGCCGGGTCTTTTCCGACGACCCGGACCCGATCTCGACGATCTCATCGGGGGAAAAATCCCGGAAGAGCCCGGGGACTATCTCTCCCAGCAGGGTGGACTCGGTTCGGGTCGGGTAGTATTCCGGCAACTCGGTGATGCGCTCGAAGAGGATGGACCCCGCCCGGTCATAAAAGTACTTCGGCGGCAGGGACTTCTGCCGGGCCGTCAGCCCTTGGCGCACGTCCTCCTCGAGCCGCTGCTGCTGGGCTCGCTCGTCCGTGTACACTTCCATCAGGTAGCGCACGGCGTCGTCCTGCGGCAAGCTACGTGCCACGAGCAAGGTAGGTTGGCCGACCGCGAAATATTGCCCCCGCCGTTGCCAATCCTACGCATAGGACGCCGCACGGCAGAGTCCAGCTCAGGGTAGCTTGTCGAAAAATAGATATAGGGCGGCAATCTGGCCGTCGCGGACAATGATGAAATCAGTCCCGGCGTAAGCCGGCGCCTCACCAGCGCGGCCCGATACCCATTGGATTCGCCCGCCATTGCCCAATTCCTCGGGCCCGGCAATTGGATGATATCGAAAGTCAGGGTGAGTAGCCTTGATCGCGCCAGCGACGCGATCGATCTCGTCGCGGCCACGGTAGACGCCCCTGGGCTCGTAGAACGCGCAATCTTCGGTGAAGATCTCGTCGATGGCCGCGCGCCGACGCGCGGGGTCGTTTTCAAGCCGGTCGAGCCCGATCGACTTGTCGAGGCCATCGCCCAGGTCGTCGCCCGCCCACGCTGACGCCTCTCGCCCGCGCGCGACCGGTGGACCCGCGGCATCCTCGGCCTCCCAGCTTCTACTCGTGGAGTATCTGATGCACGAACGCGACAGCGATCGATCCCTCGCCGACGGCCGACGCCACACGCTTGATGTTGCCGCCGCGGACGTCACCGACCGCGAACACGCCGGGCCGACTTGTTTCGAGGAGATAGGGAGGCCTGGCAAGGGGCCAGCGGGCGGCAGCCAGATCGTCGTGCGATAGATCCGGGCCGGTCTTGATGAACCCTTTCGCGTCGAGTACGACACAACCCCGAAGCCAGCCCGTGCTGGGAACGGCACCGGTCATGACGAAGACGTGCTTGATGTGGTGGGTCTCGATGCTCCCGGATTCATCGTCCCGCCAGCGCACGCGCTCGAGGTGGTCACTCCCCTCGAGGGCCACGAGGTTCGTGCAGGTGCGCAGGACGATGGCAGGACTCTGCTCGATGCGACGGATCAGATATCGCGACATGCTCTCGGCCAGCCCGTTCGATCGCACGAGCATGTGCACGCGTTTGGCGGTCTGTGCCAGAAACACCGCCGCCTGGCCGGCTGAGTTACCGCCGCCCACGACCACGACATCGTCACCGCGGCACACCTGTGCCTCGACGAATGTCGCGCAATAGTACACGCCTGCCCCTTCGAACTGCGACAGGTTCTCGAGCGACGGTCTCCGGTATTCGGCGCCGGTCGCAATGATGACCGTGCGCGCCGGCACGCGCGGCCCGTCGTCGATCTCGATGGCGTAGGGCTTCCGGTCGCAGGCGAGCTGTCGGGCACCCTTGGCGATGATCAGCTGGGCCCCGAACTTTTGCGCCTGCGTGTATGCGCGCGCTGCGAGGTCCTGGCCGGAGATGCCCGTCGGAAAGCCGAGGTAGTTCTCGATCCTGGAGCTCAACCCGGCCTGTCCACCCGGGGCGTTCGCCTCCAGCACCAGCACATCGAGTCCTTCCGACGCGCCGTACACGGCCGCCGCGAGCCCCGAGGGTCCGGCGCCCACGATGACCAGGTCGCGGACCTGCGTGTGATCGATCGCGTCGTTGAAGCCGAGGCAGTCGGCGATCTGCTCATTGGTGGGATTCCTGAGCACCACCTCGCCGCGACAGATCAGCACGGGCACGTCCGCCACGGCGACGTGGAAACGATCCAGGACATCCTGGACGCCGGCGTCGCGGTCGAGATCGATGTACTGGTACGGATGGCCGTTGCGCGTCAGGAACTCCTTGACGCGAAGCGTCCCCGGAGCATGAGTCGACCCCACGAGCACGACGTCGCCGAACTCATGCGCGATCATCTCCACGCGCCGGAGGATGAAGGCCCGCATGAGGATCTCGCTGAGCTCGCTGTCGATCTGCACGAGCGTCAGTAACTGTTCGCGATCGAGCTCGATGACTTCGCCGGCCTCGCCCGCGCGCATGCGGACGAACCCGCGACGACGCGAGAGCATGCTGACTTCGCCGGTGAACTGACCCCGGCGATGGATGGTCACGGGTTCCTCGGTGTCGCCTGACGGCTTGACCACCTCGATGTGACCCGCCGTGACGACGAAAAACCGCGGGTTCTGGTCACCGGGCTCGAGGAGCACCTCGCCACGCTCGACGCGGCGCACGTGTCCATGCGCAGCGACGCGCGCGATCTGCTCCGGCGTCAGCGTCGGAAACACCTGGTCGGCACGCGAGGCCAGCGTCAACGGGACGGGGGGAGTGGTATCGCTCATGGCCACGAGACGCAGCGGAACTTGGTGAACGCGTACGGGTAGTGCGCCTGGAACCAGTTGCGGAAGCTCGGACGGATGAGCTCGTCGGCCGTCGCCCATGACCCGCCCTTGAGCACGTAGTGCTTGCCGTCGAAGAAGTCGGCGGAATAGCCCTCGTAGCCCGGGATGTAGGTGGTGAACCCGGGGAGCCCGGTGAAGACGGTGCTGGTCCACTCCCACCCGTCGCCGATGAGATCCTGCACGCCCCAGGCGCTGGCCGCCTCGGGATGCGAGCCCACCGGCGTGGGCGCCCAGCGGCGGAACCCGACGTTGCCGCGCCGGTCCGCGGGCGTCGCTTCGCCCCAGGGCAAAACGTGTAGAGCCCCCGCCAGGTGGCCGCCGTCCGGTTGGCAGAATGCCGCGCGGTGGAACTCCGCCTCCGTGGGCAGGCGCTCGCCGCGCCAGCGGGCGAAGGCGCGCGCCTCCGCCAGGCTCACGTAGACCGGCCAGCCCGCCACCGACTCGAGCGGCAGCTGGTCGAACATCGCGCGATACCTCCACCGTCCGTCCAGCAGCTCCCACACCACCGGGTGCTCCATCGCCTCGTGGCCACGCCACAGCCAGTCCTCGTCGCCCCACATCTCGGCGCGCCGGTAGCCGCCATCCTCGACGAATGCGAGGTACTGCCCGTTGGTCACCGGCGTTCCGTCGATGCGGAAGGCGGGTACCGCGGCTTGCACCGCGGGAAACTCGTTGTCCCAGCCGAAGGGGAGGTCGTCGAAGCGGGCGCCGATCGTGGCCGGGCCCGCGGGGATCTCGATCTTGCCCGCCGGGCGGCCGGGAGCCATGACGTACCCGGGCAGCCAGGTCGGACGCACCTTCTGCTCGAGGGGCAGACGCTGCAGCAGGTAGAGCAGCGTCTCCTGATGCATCAGCTCGTGCTCGATCACCATGGCGAAGACGCGACTGTCGCGGGCCATCAGGTGCGTGGGTGCGCGCGCGGCCACCGCATCGACCGCGTCGAGCAGGGATCCGCGGACACGATCGCGATACGCGATCACCTGCTCCACGGCGGGCCAGCGATTTGGCACGTCAGGATGGTCGTGGCAGCGGGAGGGATCGTCCACGTCCGGGTCGATGCCGCGGGAGAACAGGTCATCGAAGGCGGCGTCGAACGATGGCCGCTCGAGCAGGGCGCGGCCCACATGGTTCCATGCGAAGGCCGGCAAGTGCCCGAGATAGAAGATGAACGGGTGGCGCAGCGCGATCGGCTGGGCGAGCCAGCTGTCCGGCGCCAGCATCTCGAAGATCCGATCCGTGCGTGCCCATGCATCGGTGAGCCGGTCCGCCATCATCTCAACCACGTGATTCCCTCCGCTCCGGTAGTTTCTTCCTCCGCTTGCACATGGCACAGCGTTTGGCGGCTGCGACGAGGGATAGAGATCTTGCCACCACGCTGACGGTGTTCGATCGCTTCTTTGTTGGGACGGTTTGTATGTTGTGGTGATTGGCACGGTTAATTTGCCAGTTCGGCGAGGCTGCGGATCGCCACACGATGACTACGTCTCGAGGAGCGTACCGAGCAGCGTAGGCCACCGCTTCTCGAAGTCGCCTTCCCGTTGGAGTCCGCCCTTTAACAGAGCTTGGATTCGCTGCTGCGTTTCAGGCCACGTCAGCGCGGTCTGAAAGGAGTTGAGGGCGTCGAGGAGCCGGTCGGCGGACGGCAACGAGACTTGATTAATGAGATTCTTCGCCGCCGCGATAGCACGCCGGTCGAACGAGGCGATCCGGCGCGCGAGCGCCTCGACGAAGCCGTCCAGCTCCGCGTCCGGAAGTGCCCGGTTAACGTATCCGTATCGTTCCGCGGTGTCGCCGTCGAAGTCGTTCGCGCCGAGAACGATTTCGAGCGCGCGGCCCCGGCCAACCAGGTGCGGAAGGCGTTCCGTACCGCCGCCGCCGGGATGCACTCCCACCCCGACTTCGGGTTGGCCCAGTAGCGTGTTCTCGCGCGACGCGAAGCGCATGTCACAGGCGAGGACGAACTCGCTGCTCACGCCCCGGACACAGCCCCGGATCTTCGCGATGCTGACCACCGGGGACTTGGTGAGACGGACGAACGTATCCATCAGAATCGGGAGGCCGGAAGGCCCGACCGCTGTGGTGATGTTCCCTGTCTTGCCGGTCAAATCAAAGTGGGCAAGGTAGAAGTCAGGATTCGCGCTCTCGAATACCACGACGCGCAGGCTCGGGCTGGCGCCCATTCGAGCGAGCAGATCCTGAAGGCCTTCGAATATGGTGGCGTCCACAATGTTGAAAGGCGGATAGTCGAATAGAACCCTCCAGTACGCAGGCGTTTCCTCGATGACGCGCACGGGCGCCGTCGATTTAGTCATGATTCAATCTCCTTCGACCACTATAGAGCGCGACGGCGAGGTGATGTTCGCCTCCACATAGGAACGCATGCGCGCGAGTGCGGGTTCGCTGATACACAGTTTCAGGAAGAGATTTCTTTCGAGCGCCAGTCCCTCTGCCAGCGGCGTCTCGGTGGCGTTGCGGACGAGACGCTTGATGTAAGCGACCGCTTCCGGCGGATGTAACGAGAGGCGCCGAGCAATCTCCATCGCGCGATCGAGAGCCTTGCCGCTGACGGTTTCGTGAACCAGCCCCTTCTTTTCGGCTTCACGTGGAGTGAGGGGAACACCCAGGAGGATGTGCATGAGCGCGGCTGGCGTTCCGATGGTGCGTGGCAGCCTTTGCGTGCCGCCGGCGCCGGGA
>WNFK01042635.1_pt1 | contig 18445 bp, 15 predicted proteins | sample 5400281 | NCBI WGS metagenome assembly WNFK01 (sample SAMN13153350, study PRJNA577476) | soil metagenome | isolation source: 20 cm soil on Douglas fir-dominated hillslope | place: USA:California | collected 2013-09-17 | reverse complement strand
CGGGGGCGACGTACTTCGTGTTGCGTCCGATTTTGCGGCCACCGCTGGAGTCAGCGGGCAGTGAGCCGGCCGGCGACGAAGGCGAAGACCCCGCCGATGCTGAACGCCATGAGGGCGCCGATATCGCGCATGCCGGCGACCAGCAGGATGAGCAAGACGAACACGCCGCTCGTGGTCGGGACGGCAAATTGCCGGCGCAGATTCGAGAGCGACGCCCGGCGCCAGGCGATGAGCGGACCGACACCCGTCATCGCCAGCAGCGCGAGCCCGAGCGGAATGTTGACCTGATTGAAGAAGGGCGGACCGACCGTGATCTTGGTGCCGCGCACCGCCTCGGAGAGAATCGGAAACAGAGTGCCCCACAGCACCGAGAACGCGATCCCGATCAGCAGCAGGTTATTGAAGAGGAACCCGGCCTCGCGACTCACCATCGATTCGAGCGTGGCCTCGGCCTCGAGCAACGGCAATCGCGTGGCGTAGAGCGTGAAGCTGGCAATCGCGGCCACCACCAGGAACACGAGGAAGAAGTAACCGACCGGCGACTGCGTGAAGGAGTGCACGCTCGAGATGACGCCCGAGCGGGTCAGGAACGTGCCGAAGATCGACAGCACCCAGGCGCCGATGATCAGCGCCAGATTCCACTTCTTCAGCATGCCGCGCTTTTCCTGAATCATCACCGAGTGCAGGAAGGCGGTCATGACGAGCCACGGCAGCAGCGCGGCGTTTTCGACCGGGTCCCAGGCCCAGTACCCGCCCCACCCCAGCTCCACGTACGCCCACCACATCCCGATCAGCAGCCCGACGCTGAGAAAGAGCCACGACACCAGCGTCCATTTGCGCACCGCCACCAGCCACTCCGCGTCGAGCTTCTTCGTCAGCAACGCCGCGATCGCGAACGCGAACGGGATCGTGATCGAGATGTAGCCGAGGTAGAGCATCGGCGGGTGGAAGACCATCCCGGGATTCTGCAGCTGCGGGTTCATGCCCGAGCCGTCCAGCGGCGTGAACGGCAGCCGCTGGAACGGATTCGCCGCGAACAGCATCACGCTCACGAAAAACGTGGCGACCAGGCACGTGACGGCGGCGACGTACGGCAGGTACATGCGATGGCGCCGGCTCGTGAGCAGCTGCGTCAGGACTCCGAACAGGCTGAGGACGGTCGCCCAAAACAGCAGGCTGCCTTCCTGTCCGGAATAGAGCGCGGACCAGAGATAGAAGGTCGGCAGATTGCGACTGGTGCGCGACGCGACGTACTGGACGCTGAAATCGTGCCGGAAGATGGCGATCTCGAGCGAGATCACCGCCACCGCGAGCGCGGCGAACAGCGCGAACGTGGCGTTGCGGGCGCTGTGCACCAGAAAGGCGAGCCAGAGGGAGAGAGACCCGAGCAACGTCATTTACGCCTTGGGAACGGCTTCGTAGCGCGACCCGCACTTCGCCAGCACGTTGGTCGCGTGAATCACGCCATCGCGTTGCAGTCGTCCTTCGACGACGACTTCAACGGAGTCGGTGAAGGTATCGGGCGGAAGGCCCTTGAAGATCACGGGGTAGTTGACCGTCCCGTCGGTGATGTGAAAGCTCAGGGTCTGTGTCGCAACGTCCTTAGCGACCGTGCCGCGGACGACGCGGGCGCCGACTTTCAGCCCGAGGTCGTAGAACGTCGGATCGGCCGAGACGCGTTGCGCCAGCTCGCTGGGCGTGAGGAAATACTGTCCCGTCTGCTTGATGCCCGACGCCATCAGATAGCCGACCGAACCGACGATCAGCACCGCGCCCAGAGCGAACTTCGTGCCTGCTGTCATATCTCAATTATAGCACTCACTCGGCCCAATGCAGCGCCGTCTCCACCGCGCGGTGCCACTCCGTCGCGCGTGCCTGCACGGCGCGACGCTGGGCGCTCGGCGTAAAGCGTGTGAACATGCGGCCGGCGAGGAAGTCGCCCGACGATTTCCAGAGTCCAGCGCCCAACCCTGCGAGTCCCGCGGCGCCCAGGGCGGTCGTCTCGACGAGATCCGGCCGAGCCACGGTCACACCCAGGACGTCCGCCTGGAACTGCATCAGCCAGTCGTTCGCGGCCGCGCCGCCGTCGACGAGGAGACTCGCGAGCTTCAGCTTGGCGTCGGCCAGCATGGCGTCGAGCACGTCCTTCGTACTGAAGGCCATCGCCTCGAGCGCGGCGCGAACGAGATGGGCTCGGCTGCTCCCGCGCGTGAGGCCGACGATGGTGCCGCGGGCATTCGGCTCCCAGTGCGGCGCGCCCAACCCGACAAACGCCGGCACGAAGTACACGCCACCCGTGTCCTCGACGCTTTTTGCCAGCGGCTCCGATTCGGCCGCACGGGCGATGATGCCGAGGCCGTCGCGCAGCCACTGCATCGCCGCGCCGGCGATGAAGACGCTCCCTTCGAGCGCGAACACCGGTTCACCGCGCGCGTCGCATCCCAGTGTCGTCAACAGGCCGCGTTTGGAGTTGGCGCGATGCTTTCCCGTATTGAGGAGCAGAAACGCGCCCGTGCCGTACGTGTTCTTCGCCTGACCCGGCTGCCAGCATCCCTGACCGAACAACGCCGCTTGCTGATCCCCGGCCACACCCGTGACGGGAAGCTCGGTACCGAAATGCTCGGCGGCCGCCGTCCCGAAATCGCCGCTGGATTTGCGCACGTCGGCGAGCGCGTCGCGCGGCACGCCGAACAGTTTCAGGAGATCAGGGTCCCAGGCGCGCTTGCCGATGTCGTAGAGCATCGTGCGCGACGCGTTGGTGTGATCAGTCGCGAATGTCTTGCCGTTCGTGAGGCAGAAGATCAGCCAGGTGTCGATCGTGCCGAAGACGACATCGCCGTCTTTCGCGCGCCTGCGCAGTCCTTTTACGTGATCGAGCAACCACTCGATCTTCGTCGCGGAGAAGTACGGGTCGAGCACGAGGCCGGTGCGGGAGCGGACCAGGGCGCCCTTCTTCTGCTTCTCGAGCTCGGCGCAGCGGGCCGCGGTGCGGCGGTCCTGCCACACGATCGCGCGGTGCACGGGACGCGCAGTCTCGCGTTCCCACGCGCACACCGTCTCGCGCTGATTGGTGATGCCGATCGCCTGCGGCGTCACGCCGGCCTGCTTGATCGCTTCGCGCGCCGCGGCAATCGTGACGCGCAGAATCTCCTCGGCGTCGTGCTCGACCTCTCCAGGCGAGGGGAAGTGTTGCGTGAACTCACGATAGCCGCGGCCGAGCACGCGGCCCTCGGCGCTGACGACGAGCGCGGTGGAGCCGGTCGTGCCTTGATCGAGTGCGAGGACAGCCGTCATAGGGACTCCGTAAACGGTGGTTGCACGATCCCGCGGTCGGTGATGAACCCGGTGACATACCGCGCCGGCGTCACATCGAATGCCGGATTCAGCGCCGCCGCTCCACTGGGGGCGATCGGCCGGCCGGCCATCACCGTCACTTCGGCCGGCGCGCGCTCCTCGATCGGGATCAGGTCGCCTTCGGCCAGTGACGAATCGACGGTGGACCAGGGCGCCGCGCAATAGAACGGGACGCCGTGATGGCGCGCCAGCACGGCCAATCCATACGTCCCGATCTTATTGGCGAAATCGCCGTTCGCACAGATGCGATCGGCGCCGACGAGCACGGTGTCGACTTTGGCCTGCCGCATCAGGGTTCCCGCCGCCGCGTCCGTGATCAAGGTACAGGGGATCCCAGCGTGGCCGAGCTCCCACATGGTGAGCCGCGCGCCCTGCAGCAAGGGTCGAGTCTCGTCGACGTAGACGTGGACCCGGCGGCCCTGCTCATGCGCGAGATAGATCGGCGCCAGCGCGGTCCCGATTCCGCCGGTCGCCAGCGCGCCCGTATTGCAATGCGTCAGGATATTCCCTCCGTCGGGAAGGATGGGAAGACCGTGCTCGCCGATTTTCCGGCACATGGCGCGATCTTCCTCCCAGATGGCGGTTGCTTCGACGCGCAACCGGTCCCACACGGCCGCGGCATCGCCGCTCGTCCCTTGCGCTACGTTCGCCATGCGATGCAGCGCCCACCGCAGGTTGACCGCCGTGGGACGCGCGTCCGCGAGCAGCTCGGACAATTGCGCGACGCGCGCCAGAAAGTCCGCGAGCGTCTCGCTCCGATGCTCGCGCGTGCCCACCACGAGCCCCATGGCGGCCGCGATGCCGATCAACGGCGCGCCGCGCACCTGCAGCTGCTTGATCGCCTCCGCGACCGACTCGGCGCTCTCGAGATCGCGCGTGATTTCCGCTTCAGGCAAGGCGCGTTGATCGATGATGCGAACGGCGCCGGAGGGAGCCCACGCAATCGCCTGGACACTCATGGCTCTGAACCTACTGCGCACGTAGGTTTCGGCCATGACCTACCAGACCCTGCTGTTCGACATCAGGGACGGTATCGCGTTCGTCACGATCAATCGTCCCGACAAGCTCAACGCCTTGAATGATCAGGTGATGCTCGACCTCGCGGGCGCCGCCGAGCGCATCGCGACCGAGGGCGAGATCAAGGGCGCGATCCTCACGGGCTCGGGCCCGAAGTCGTTCGTCGCGGGCGCGGATATCGGCGACCTGTCACGGCAGGGCCCGTTCGACGGCAAGGCACGCGCCCAGCGCGGCCAAGCGGTGCTGCGGCGCCTCGAGACCTGCGGCAAGCCGGTGATCGCCGCCATCAACGGCTTCGCGCTCGGCGGCGGGTGCGAGCTGGCGATGGCGTGCCACATCCGCATCGCCAGTGAGAACGCGAAGTTCGGACAGCCCGAGGTGAAGCTGGGAATCGCACCGGGTTACGGCGGCACACAGCGCCTGCCGCGGCTCGTCGGTAAAGGCATCGCGCTGCAGTTGATCCTGACGGGTGAAATGATCGACGCGCAGGAAGCCTATCGCATCGGACTCGTCAACAAGGTCGTGCCCGCCGCCGACCTGCTCGCCGAATCCGAGAAGGTGATGCGGGGTATCGTCGCGATGGGCCCGCTCGCCGTGCGCCTCTCCATCGAAGCCATCGATAACGGTCTGGAGATGACGCTCGACGAAGGCCTGCTGCTCGAAGCGAACCACTTCGGCCTGCTCGCCGCGACCGAGGACATGAAAGAAGGGACCACCGCATTTCTCGAAAAGCGCGCAGCCAGATTCCAGGGGCGTTAGCGCTGCTGCTCGGCACCGCCTGCATCGGGGACCGAGAGCGACCCGGTCCCCCGCAGCTCTCGCTCACGCTCGACGACACGACCCTGGCCCAAAACCGCGTCGACACGATTGGCGGGACGATCCGTGCCGAGGATTTCGACGGCATCGATTCCGTCTGGGTGGCGCTCGACTCCACCGAGGCGCGTCAGGACGGCCGCTTCAGCCGCGTATTTACCTGGCGGTTTCGCTTCATCGTCACCTCCGGCACCGCTCCCGGGGCCCACGTCCCGATGTCATTTCGGACGCGCGATGCCGCCGGGTTTGAAGCCCAACGCGACACCTACGTTGTGGCTGTGCCGTAACTTGCGCCACTGCCCTAACTGTTGACAGGACAATGACTTCCGTGTATTTTACTGGCTGTGACTGACCGCACCAATCGCCCCCCAAAAAGCCGTCCTGTCGCAGTCGCCGAGGCGCTCGAAGGGTACCTCAAGCGGGCCGGTTTGGCGCGCCGGGTGGGTCAGGCGCAGATGATTCCGGATTGGCCGCGCCTGGTGGGTCCACAGATCGCGGCAGTCGCTACTCCCGAGAGCATCACGCCTGACGGTGTGATGTTTGTGCGCGTGGCGACGAGCTCGTGGATGAACGAGCTGCAGCTCATGACGCCCGACATCATGGCCCGGATCAACGCAGGCCGCGGTGTTGGGCGCATCACGACGATACGCTGGCTCCTTTCACGCTAGGAAATTGATGCCTAAGAAGAAACCCGCCGCCCCTACCAAAGAAAAAGGCAACGGCGGCTATCAGGCCGACTCCATCCAGGTCCTCAAGGGACTGGAGGCGGTGCGACGCCGGCCCGCGATGTACATCGGCTCGGTGTCGGCGCGCGGGCTGCACCATCTCGTCTATGAAGTGGTGGATAACTCCGTCGACGAGGCCCTCGCAGGCTTTGCGACCGACATCTCGGTCACGATCCATCCCGACAACGCCATCACCGTCGTCGACAACGGCCGCGGCATTCCGGTCGACCTCCATAAGACCGAGAAGAAGCCGGGCGTCGAAGTCGCGCTCACGGTCCTCCATGCCGGCGGCAAGTTCGACAAGAGCAGCTACAAGGTGTCGGGCGGTCTGCACGGCGTCGGCGTCTCGGTCGTGAACGCACTGTCCGAAAAGCTCGAGGTGTGGGTCGATCGCGACGGCAAGCGCCATCACATGTCGTTCGAGCGCGGCGACACCAAGAAGAAGCTCGAGGTGGTCGGCAAGGCGAAGGGCACCGGCACGACCGTGTGGTTCAAGCCGGACACACAGATTTTCACCGAGACGCGCTTCGACTACGCCACCATCGCCAACCGGCTGCGCGAGCTCGCCTTCCTGAACAAGGCGCTCACGATCGTCCTCAAGGACGAGCGCAAAGGCAGTACGAAGGAAGAGACCTTCTACTACAAGGGCGGGCTGTCGGAATTCGTGAAGTGGATCGTCGGCAACCGCCGTCCTCTGCATCCCAAGCCCATCACGTTCGAGTCGGCACGCGAGGACGTCGAAGTCGAGGGCGCGGTGCAATACGACGATCAGTACAGCGAGAACACTTTCACCTTCGTGAACAACATCAACACGCACGAAGGCGGCACGCATCTCACCGGCTTCAAGTCGGCCCTGACCCGCACCATCAACGAGTGGGCGAAGCAGGACGGCGCCCTGAAGAAGGAAGACTTCACACTGTCCGGCGACGACGTCCGCGAGGGGCTGAACTGCGTCCTCAGCGTCAAAGTCAAAAACCCGCAGTTCGAGGGTCAGACCAAGACCAAGCTCGGCAACTCCGAGGTCGAAGGCATCGTCAAGACCGTCGTCAACGAAGCCCTCGGCGCCTTCTTCGACAAGAACCCGAGCGTCGCGCGATCGATCATCGCCAAAGCACTGAGCGCGGCCCGGGCCCGCGAGGCGGCGCGCAAGGCGCGCGAGCTGGTGCGCAAAAAGAGCGGCCTCGACGCCGGCCTCCTGCCCGGCAAGCTCGCCGACTGCTCGCTCACCGACCCCAAGCTGTGCGAGATCTATCTCGTCGAAGGCGACTCCGCGGGCGGATCGGCAAAGATGGGGCGCGACCGCAGTTATCAGGCGATCCTGCCGCTGCGCGGCAAGATCCTGAACGTCCAAAAGGCGCGCATCGACAAGATTCTGTCCAACGAAGAAATCCGCACGATGATCACCGCGATCGGCACGGGCGTGGGCGAGGACTTCAAGGTGGACGAAGCGCGCTACCACAAGATCATCATCATGACGGACGCCGACGTGGACGGTGCGCACATCCGCACGCTGCTGCTCACCTTCTTCTATAAGGAGATGAAGCAGCTGATCGACGTGGGATACATCTACATCGCGCAGCCGCCGCTCTTCCGGGTCTCGAAGGGCAAGGAAGAGTTCTACGCCTACGACGAAAAGGAGCGCGATACCTACGTGAAGCGGCTGACCAACGGTGCGGAGAGCAAGGCGTCGGTCAATGTCAGCCGCTACAAGGGCCTCGGCGAGATGAACCCCGACCAGCTGCGGGACACGACGATGGATCCCGCCAAGCGCACGCTGCTCAAGGTCACGATGGAGGACGCACTCGAGGCGTCGCAGCTGTTCGAGACGCTGATGGGAGATGAAGTCGAGCCGCGCCGCAAGTTCATCGAAGAGAACGCGAAGTTCGTGAAGAACCTCGATGTCTGATGGCGGTCATCGGGGTCAGCGCGGTCGTGCTCATCGTCCTGGCGTGGTTCCTCTGGCCCGCCAAGAACGCCCCGCCCGCGCCGCGCGATCGGCCTGACGTAGACGAAACGGAGCTGGAAGCCGCGGAGCGGGACGTGCAGGAGGCGGCCGACGAAGCAACCGTGCGGGACTGGGGACCGGGGACCGGCCAGAAGCCCCTGCCCTAAGCCAGCACCTCCACGCCCGCGCGTGTGACGCGGTGCGATACCAGTCGCAGCGGTTTTTGCATCAGCTTGTCGCCGATCACGATCGCCTGCGCGAGCGCCTCAAAGCCGGTCCGAATGCCGTCGGGATCCTTGGCGAATACCGAAGCAATCGGCTCACCCTCCAGCACCTTGTCTCCGGGCTTCACCGTGATCACGAACCCCACGGTCGGGTCGATGATGTCCTCGACCGTGCGGCGCCCTCCGCCCAGCGCGATGATCGCCCGGCCGATCGTACGCGGTTCGACGCGCTGCACGACGCCGGTGCGCGGGGCGAGGTAGACTTCCACCGCCTGCGCCTGCGGCAAGACTGACGGATCTTCCAGGGTCTTGGGGTTGCCGCCCTGCGCCTCGATGATCTGCTCGAACTTCTCCGCGGCGAGGCCCGATTCGATCGCCGTCTCCAGTTTCTTGCGCGCCTTCTTCGTGTTCTTCTCGATCCCGCCCTGGATCAGCATCTCGACGCCGAGCGCGTAGGTCACCTCGAGCAGATCGGGCGGGCCTTCGCCGCGCAGCGCGAGAATCGCCTCTTCAGTTTCGAGCACGTTGCCGCACGCGCGGCCCAGCGGCCGGTCCATCGCGGTGATCAGCGCGATCGTCGGGCAGCCGCGGTCCTCCCCCAGCGCGATCATCGTCTTGGCGAGCTCGAGCCCGCGCTCGACTTCGGGGAGGAATGCGCCGCTGCCGTTCTTCACGTCGAGCACGAGGCCGTTCAGTCCTTCGGCGAGCTTCTTGGACATGATGCTCGCCGAAATCAACGGAATCGACTCGACGGTCGCCGTGACGTCGCGCAGCGCGTACAGCTTGCGGTCGGCCGGCGCGATCTCGGCAGTCTGCCCGATCAGCGCGCAGCCGAGCTTCTGCACCTGCGCCTTCGCTTCGGCGAGCGAGAGATTGGTGCGGAATCCCGGGATCGCTTCGAGCTTGTCGAGCGTGCCGCCCGTGTGGCCGAGGCCGCGCCCCGACATCATCGGGACGGCGACGCCGCACGCCGCGACGAGCGGGCCGAGCACGAGCGAGACTTTGTCGCCCACGCCGCCGGTGGAATGCTTGTCGATGCGCGGCGTGGACCAGCCGTCGAACGACAGGCGATCGCCGGACGCGAGCATCGCGTCGGTGAGCGCGGCCAGTTCCTGGCGCTCGAGCCCGCGCATGAACACCGCCATCAGCAGCGCGGCGATCTGATAGTCGGGGATGCGTCCGGCCGTGTACTCGGCGACGAGTGCCGACCACTCTTCCGGACTGAGCTGCCCGCCGTCGCGCTTGCGCTCGATCAAGGGGGGGACGATCATTCTCGCATGCTCTCCATCGTTCTCGCGCTGAGCTTCGTCGCGCAAAATCCCGTCAATCACATCGCGGAAGGCGACGCTGCCGGTCTGATGCATCCGGATGTGCAACTCCATCACTACCAGGCGGCCCTCGCCGCCGATTCGCTGAGCTATGAGGCGAACTGGAAGGCGGCCCGGGCCATCGCCGACGTCGCCAAACAAATACAGGGCAATGCCGATTCTCTCAAGCAGCGCCGAGATAGCCTATATGCCGTGGGCCGGGTTTACGCCGAGCGCGCGATTCGCGCCGATTCGACCAAGGCGGACGGACATTACGTCCTGGCGATGGTCCTCGGGCGGCTGTCACGCACGAAAGGGAGCAAGGAGCGCGTCCGCTACGCCAAGATCATCTACGACGAAGCGACCCGCGCTGTGCAGATCGACTCCACCCACGACAATGCGCATCACGTCCTCGGCGCCTGGAACGCCGAGGTGAAGCGGCTCTCCGGCTTCCAGCGCTTCTTCGCCAAGGCGCTGTACGGCGGCGGCTTCATGGACAAGGCCACCTGGGACGACGCGGTCCGGCAGCTGCAGACGGCGGTCCGGCTCAGGCCCGATCACATTTACCACCGCCTCGAGCTGGCCGAGGTCTACGTCGATCTGGGCAAGTATTCCCTGGCGCGGGTGCAGCTGCAGGCGATCGCGGCGCTGCCGCCGGTCGACGTGCTCGACCCACAGTACAAGGAAGACGCGGCGGCGCTGTTCAAAGACATCGAGAAGGAGAAGGACGAGACCTAACGACCTGACATCAGTTTTTCGATCGCGTCGGTTGTCCGTGGTGCGCCATCCGACAACCATTCCCCACCCTTCGCGGTGACGAGCACGTCGTCCTCGATCCGCACACCCAGCTTTTCCGCCTGGAGATAGATCCCCGGCTCGAGCGTGACCACCATGCCGGGCTCGAGCGGCCGGCTGGTCTTTTGGCCGCAGAGCGTTCCGGAGTGCTGCTGCATGTAGCGCCGCGCGATGCCGTCGAGCTGCCGCATGGTGACGCCGGGCCGCAAGGAGTCGAATGCGGCCTGTTGCGCGCCCAGCACGAGGTCGTAGATCGCTTTCTGCCGTGGCGTGAACTTCCCGTTGATGGGGAAGGTCCGCGTGACGTCGGCGGTATACTGGCCCCACTCGGCGGCCGCGTCGATGACGACGAGATCGCCGTCTTCGGTGCGACGGCGGTTCACGTCGTAATGGAGCGTCGTCGTGTTGGGCCCACTGCCGACGATCGACGGGTAGCCCACGCGGTCCGCGCCGTTGCTCCGGAATCCTTCTTCCAGCACCGCCTCGAGCTGGTACTCGTACATCCCCGGCCGCGCGGCCCGCATCGCCGCGACGTGCCCCGCGACGCTGATGTCCACCGCGCGCCGCAGCCGGGCGACCTCATCGGCATCCTTGACGACCCGCAACGAATCGACGATCGGCGTCAGGTTGAGGCCGGTCTGTGACGCGTCCGCGCCCTGCTGGCGCCCGTGGCCCTGCGGCGTATAGAGCAGCTGCCCGGCGGCTTTGACGCGATTGTCGAGGGAATCGAGCGGCAGGATGGTCCGAATCCCGGAGAGCCGCACCGCCACGCTGTCCGGCCCGAGCCGCAGTCCCGTCCAGCGCTCCTGGGAGGGGACGCGCGGCGCCAGGAACAGCACCGTCTCGAGCGAGTCCGGGCCCCGCGCTGTCATCAGCAAGAACGCATCCTGCGTCTCGAGCTCGGTGAAATAATAGAAGGTGTTGTCCTGGCGGAAATCGTTGTCCTGGATGTAGTCGGTCTCGACATTGCGCTCGTGCCCCGCGGGAATCAGCACCGCGCCGCGGCCGATGCGCCGCAACAGCGCGCGACGCCGCGCGGCGGTGGCAGTGATGTCGACGGGTCGCCCCATGCCCGGGAGCTCGGGGACGACGGTGTAGACCCCAATCGGGGACGTCGGTCCTGCAGACTGCGCGGCGACGGCGAATGGAACGGCGAGAGCGACGATTGTCAGTGACGTGAGTGTACGCATGAGGCGTAATCTACATGCGCTTGACTCCCCCCGAGTTCCCAAGCGAAACTATTGCACCCATGACCATCAACTCGGCCCTGACACACGCGGAGGCGGAACGGCTGGCCGCGCGGATCGCCGAGCTCGAGCATGAACGCAGGCACCTGCTCGCCGTCATCGAGATCCTGAAGGAAGCTTCCAGTTCCTTACACTTTATTGACATCCTGCAGTCGATCGCCCGCAAGCTGGGCGAGTCGTTCGGGCTCGACCGCTGCTCCATCTTCCTGGGCGAGAAAGGCGGCCGGCAGGTCCGGCTCGTGGCCTCGTACGAAGACCCCACGATCCGCAACTACGTCGTGGACCTCGACCGCTACCCCGAGCTCAAACGCGCGATGCAGAGCGGTGAGACGGTGTTCATCCCCGATGCCGCCAACGATCCGTCGCTGAAGCACGTGAAGGACGAGCTGATCAATCGCCGCGTGAAGTCGATCACGGTCGTGCCGATCACCTGGAGATCGGTGGCGATCGGCGCGATTTTCCTCCGCACCTACCGCGACGGCCCGACCTTCTCGGACGCGGACGTCCGCTTCGTGCAGGTCGTGGCCTCCCTCACCGCGCAGAGCCTGCGCAACGCCCACCGCTACGAGCGCCTGGCCCAGCGCCAGCACGAGACGGGCGATCTGCTCCGGCACATGGAGCTGGAGCGCGTCGCGTTGCTCTCCTTCTTCCGGCGCCTGCTCGATGCGTTCGGCGGGCGCGAGGGCGCCTGGGGCGAAGGGCTCCTGCCCAAGGCCAGCGCGGACGAGCTCGACCGCCTCGTCAGCGTGGCGATGGCCGTCATCCAGGAAGAAGCCAAAGGGCGGTGAAGCCGGCGGCCCGGGCCGCCGAGCTGCGGCGGATTCTCGAGAAGGCGAATCACGCATACTACGTCCTCGACAAGCCGGACATGTCGGACGCGGAGTACGACAAGCTGTTCCGCGAGCTGCAGGACCTCGAAGCGAAGCATCCCGGACTCCAGACTCCTGACTCCCCGACCCTGCGAGTCGGCGGCGAGCCGGCGAGCGGGTTCCGCAAACACCGCCACCTCGTCCCCATGCTTTCGCTGGCCAACGCGTTCACCGAGGCGGAGCTGGGCGAATGGGAGGAGCGGAACGCCCGGCTGGTTCCGGAGGTGAAGACCGCCGGGTACACGCTGGAAGTGAAGATCGACGGCGCCGCCGTGAGTCTGACCTACGAAGACGGCGTGCTGGCGACCGGCGTCACGCGCGGGAACGGCGTCGAGGGCGAGGACGTGACGCCGAATCTGCGGACCGTGCTCGATCTGCCGCTGCGGCTGCGCGGCAAAGGCTGGCCGAAAAAGATGGAAGTGCGCGGCGAGGTCTACTTACCAAAGAGCCAGTTCGCGGAGACCAATAAACAGCGCGAGAAGGCGGGCGAGCCACCGTACGCGAATCCGCGCAACGCCGCGGCCGGCGCGCTGCGACAGCTCGATTCCAAAAAGACGCGCGCCCGCGGACTGCGCGTCTTCACCTTCCAGGTCGAAGCTCCCGGTCTGAAACTCGGGATCGACTCGCAGCATGAGCTGCTGGAGAAGCTGCGCGAGTGGGGACTGCCGGTCGAATCGCACCACACACGCGTGGACGACCTCGCCGCCGCCCACAAGGCAATCGCCAAGCTCGAGTCGCTGCTCCCGACGCTCGACTACGGCGCCGACGGTGTCGCCGTCAAAGTCGACAAGCGCGCGCTCTACGCCGAGCTGGGCACGATCGGCAACCGCGAGCCGCGCTGGGCGGTGGCGCGCAAGTTCGCGCCCGAAGTGCAGGTCACGAAGCTGCTCGAGATCCGAATCAACGTGGGCCGGACCGGCGCGCTCAATCCGTATGCGGTGCTCGAGCCGGTCGAGATCGGTGGCGTCACCGTCTCCAACGCCACGCTGCACAACGCCGAGCTGATCGCCGCGAAGGACATTCGCGAGGGCGACTGGGTGGAGGTGACGCGCGCCGGCGAAGTCATCCCGCAAATCCTCGGGCCGGTAAAAGACAAGCGCACCGGTGGTCCCAGGCCCTACAAGATGCCGGAGCGTTGCCCGAGCTGCGGCTCGCAGGTGGAGCATCCGCCCGACGAGGTCATGACGTACTGCCCCAACATCTCCTGTCCGTCGCGCATCCTCGAATCGATCGTCCATTTCGCCGGCCGCAGCGCCATGGACATCCGCGGGCTCGGCTACGAGCGCGTGCGCGCGCTGCTCGATGCCAAGCGCATCGCCGACGTGGCGGATCTGTACGAGCTGACGCCGGCGCCCTTGCTGACGCTGGAGGGCTTCGCCGAGAAATCGGCACAGCAGCTCGTGGACGCCATCGCTGCTTCAAAGCAGCAGCCCCTCTCGGCGCTGCTCTTTGCGCTCGGCATTCGGCACGTCGGCGCGCAGGGCGCGAAGCTCCTGGCACGGCATTTCGGCACCCTGAAGACGCTTTCGAGCGCCTCCGCCGCCGAAATCGGCGAGGTCCGCGGCATCGGTCCGGCGATCGCCGAGGCCGTTGCGGGATTCTTCAAGGAGCCGCGCAACAAGGAGCTGTTGAAGCGGTTCGGGGACCTGGGACTCACCCTGCAGGAGACCGCCACGGCCACGGGGCCTCGGCCGCTGGCCGATCAGACCTACGTCGTCACCGGGACCCTGCCCACGCTGTCCCGGCAACAGGCGCGGGACCTGATCGAGGGCGCCGGCGGCCACGTCGCCGACAGCCTGTCCAAGAAAACGACCGCGCTGGTCGTTGGCTCGGACCCCGGATCGAAGCTCGACAAGGCGAAAGCGCTCGGCGTCGAGCAAATCGACGAGGCCGAACTCTTGCGCCGCGCGAACCGTAAACCCTAAGTTGGCTTCCGTATGACGACCCCGAGCATCGTCCGCCAACTGCATGCCAGCCTCACCACCCACGCCCCCGATCAGCTCATCACGATCCTCCAGGAGGCCGGGTACGCCGCCGGCGAAGGCCTGTACAAGGCGTTCGCCGCCGTGAACAACCCGACCGACCTCGATGCCGACCTGCTGGGTGAGACGCTGTCGGAGTTTTTTGCCAACGGCGGCTGGGGCACGGTGGCGATGAGTCCGGTCGGGACCGGCGCGCTGGCGCTCGACTCGAGCGACTGGGCGGAAGCGAACCCCGGCACCGCGCCAACGCCGATGTGCTTTTTCTCCGCCGGCATGCTGGCCGACTTTCTGGGACGGCTGTCGGACGAGACGGTGGCAGTGATGGAAGTCGAGTGCCGCAGCCGCGGCGATGAACGCTGCCGGTTTCTTTCGGCGACGCCGGCAGTGCTGGAGAAGGTCTACAACGACATGACGGCTGGGCGCAGCTACGCGGAGGCGTTGGGCGCCGCGTAGGGGCGCAGCATGCTGCGCCCCTACCTCCGGGCCACGCTCACTCCTTCCAGCAACAACGACGGCGACCACCGCGCACCAAGCCACCTGCCGTCGTTCCCAAATCCCCCGATGCGTTTGAGCAGATCGTAGGCGTTGCCCGCGACCGCCGCGTCTTTCACCCGGCCGGTCACTTCGCCGCGCTGCACGCGGTAGGCGAGTGCCACCGGATGGCTGAACGCACCGCTGATCACGTTTCCCTGCCCCACGCCGATCAGGTCGTCCACGATCAGGCCATCGTCGATGTCGGCGACCAGGCCGCCGCCCAGCATTTGTAGGGGCGCACCATGCTGCGCCCCTATACCTGCACGAACACCCTCGCCGCGAAACAGCACGTTCGTATACCGGATCTGTGGTTTGCCGAAGACGCCGCGCCGGCCGTTGCCGGTGCTCTGCGTCTTGGCGCGCGCGGCGGTTTCGAGGTCGTAGACGAACTGCCCCACGACCCCGCGCTCCACCAATCCTGTCGCGCGTGAGGGCACGCACTCGTCATCGATGGGGCGGGACGAGGGCCGGCCCGGCGTCAGAGGATCGTCGACGATCGACAGACGCGGGTCGAACATCGTCTCACCGACTTTGCCCGCGAGGGGCGAGCTGCCTTGCAGCACGGTCTTTCCCGAAAGCGCCTGCTCGAGCGGCAGCACCACGGCGGCCAGCCCAGCCGGCGTAAACACGACCGGCAGCGCCCCATCGGGCGGCGTCACGATCGTCAACGCGGCGGTGAGGCGCGTCTCGATCGAGCGCACCAGCGTCTCGAGATCGGCGTCACCCGGCATGTCGGCCCCGACGTACTGATCGTAGATCATCAGCACGTCGTCGCCGGCGATGCGGGTGATCTCGGCCGTCACCCCGATGCCCGTGGCACGGTACTCGCCGCGTGCGCCGGCGGTATTGCCGACGGCCGTGTCCGCGACCTCGCGCTGGACGGAGACGTTGACCTGGCAGTCAGGACGCGCCAGCCGCTCGACGAGGAGGCGACCCATGCGGATCAGCTCGGCGAGCGAGGCGTTGGCGGTGCGGTCGAAGAACGTGGGAATCGGGGTCAGGGACTGGGGGCTCGGGGTTGGAAACGCAAGCTCTACGACCTCTCCGAGTTCCGCAGACGCGCAGGCCCGTGTCACCAGCTCCCCAGGATCGGGCTTGGCGGCCGTGGTGCCCGCCACCCCCATCCGGCCGCCGGCGAGGACGCGGAGATTGAGCCCAGCCTCCTCCGAGATGCCCGCCGACTTGAGCCTGCCGGACTCGAATGTGACCGCGGTCTGCTCCTCGCGGCGCCACAGCGCGTCGGCGCCGTCGACTCTGGCGCGCGCGCTCTCGAGCAGGCGATCGATCATACGTCACCGCCGATCAGCGCTTCTTCGATGCGCACGTGCGGCGCCCCTTCGGTCACCGGGAGCGGGAACTGGCCGCCTTTGCCGCAGCCGCCGCCCATCTGATTCCAGGTGAAGTCACCGGCAATGTGATCGATGCGGTCGAGCGTCTGAAACAGATTGCCGGCCAGCACGACGTCCTTCACCAGCTCGGCGACCTTCCCGTCGCGAATCATGTAACCCCAACCGGCCGTGAACGAGAAGTTCTCCAGCATCGTCTGGCCGCCGAATGCCCCGCAGGCATACACGCCGAGCTTGATGTCACTGATGAGATCGGTGAACCCGATACCGTTTTTTCCAGCGGCGATGTACGTGTTGGTCATCCGAACGATCGGCGGGTGACGGAACGACATCGCGCGGGCATTGCCGGTGGGTCGCTCGCCCAGCTTCGCCGCGGTCTCGCGCGAGTGCAGGCGCCCGACGAGGATGCCTTCCTTGATGAGGGGCGTGTCCTGGGTGGGCGTGCCTTCGTCATCATAGGGCAGCGTCCCGCGCAGGCCTGTCGCGGCGCCGTTGTCGCCGACGTTCAGGACCGGCTTTCCGAAGCGCCGGCCGAGGGTCATCATCTCGCGCGCCTGGGGATTCTCGTAGACGAAATCGGCCTCGGAGAGATGTCCAAACGCCTCGTGGATGAACACACCCGCCAGCTCATTGTCGAGAATCACCGGGTAGGAGCCGCCGCGCACGCGCGGGGCCGCGAGCAGGTCGACCGCGCGCTGCGCCACGACGCGAAACTGCGGCTCGAAGTTCTGGACGCTGTTCCAGCCCTTGCGTAACCCGATCGACTCGAGGCCCTTTTCGATATCGCCGTTGCGGCGTGCGATCGCCGTGCCGGACACCACGACTTCGGGGCGCAGCTGGTACAGCGACGTGCCTTCCGAGTTGACGTACCAGACTTCCGACACTTCGTCGCGATAGCTCGACTGCGTATCGACGATCACATTCGAGACGGCGAGCATGGCGCCGTTGTAGCGGTCGAGCAGTTTCTTCTTCTCGGCGAGCGGGACGCCGCGCACGTCGCCGTCGAGCTCCAGTACGGCATCGGCGGTCTGCGGCGCGGCATCGGCGAGGCGGATGGGCTCGTCGAGACGCACGGCGTTGGAGAGCTCGTTGGCGCGCTTCACCATCGCCGGCAGCTCATCGAGCGACGTGAACGACGCGATCCCCCAGCCGTGGCCCGGGTTGAGCACGCGCACGAACCCGCCCTGGTCTTCGCTGACGGTCGCCGTCTCGAGCCGCCGGCCGCGGAACGCCACGGCGGAGCTCCAGGTGCGTTCGACGCGAATTTCGGTGTAACCGGCGCGGGACTGTTTGACTGCGGCGGCTAAACGGTCTTTCAACGGGGAGGGGTCTCTTTCAGTTTGGCGCGATAGTCGGGACGCACGACGATCTCGCCGTTGACGATGACTTCCAGGTCCCAGGGCAAGATGATGAAGTTCTCGTTCTCGAGCGCGACGAAGTCCGGTTTGTAGGTGCCGGTCTTGAACGACACCGCCGTTTTCACCGCCGCGGGCTTGAGCTCGCGCACGGCGGCCAGGGCGAGCTTCATCGTGTTCCCCGACTCGCACGTCTCGTCGACGAGCAGCACGCGCTTGCCGGTCACCAGGCGCGGCGGGCCGGCAATCACGGAGCCCTCGCGCGAAATCGCGATCGACGCGAAGTCGCGTTGCAGAATGCTCGCGACGACGGCACCGGGAATCACGCCCGCCTTGGCGATTCCGATGACGACCTCCGGGTCATACTCACGGAACACCTTGAGGGCGAGCACCCGGCACAGCTCGCCGAAAAACGCCCAGTCGACCTGCAGGACGCCGCGCGGCGTCTTGCCCGCGCGCTTACCGCCGGAGGACCGAGGGGTGGTGGGACGCGGGGGGGGGGCCATGGTTGGGGATTCTACATTGCCAACGTCTGCAGCCGCAAGCTATTTTCGGCCCATGGGTTTCTGGCGCCGCTTGCTCGGGGGAGGCTCGTCGACCGACGACATCACGCCGCAACGTCTCGACTATCTCAATGAGGCGTTAGCCCTCGAGCGTCAGGGGGATTATGATGCGGCCCTGACGTCGTATCGGTTGGCGCTCCGCGATCACCCCGCCGACGCGCGCATTCTGCAAAACATGGCGATCGCGTTTACCAAAACGCGCCGCTTCGATGAAGCGATTCGCCACTACCGGCGCGCGCTGGAGCTCGACAGCTCGCTTGCCGGTGCGCACTACGGACTCGCGTTTCTGCTGCTGCAACGCGGTGATCCCGACGGTGCCGCGCAGCACCTGAAGACGTTCCTCGCCCATCCGCCCCGTGGACCCGACGC
>WNFK01002560.1_pt1 | contig 18445 bp, 21 predicted proteins | sample 5400281 | NCBI WGS metagenome assembly WNFK01 (sample SAMN13153350, study PRJNA577476) | soil metagenome | isolation source: 20 cm soil on Douglas fir-dominated hillslope | place: USA:California | collected 2013-09-17 | reverse complement strand
CATGATACATGCGGCGGCCGCGGGGGGCAGGATGAACGGCCAGCCCTCCGCGGCTACCGGAACGCGCACGCGACCCTCCGCCGCCCCGCGGCCTCGATCACTCGCGCGGGGGCTTGATCCACGCCATCATCTTGCGCAGCCGGCCGCCCACTTCCTCGATCCCGTGCTCGGCGTCCCGCTTGCGCATGGCGAGGAATCCCGCCCGGTGGGCCTGGTTCTCCAGCACCCACTCGCGCGCGAACTGGCCGGACTGGATCTCGGAGAGGATCTTCTTCATCTCCGCCTTGGTCCGGTCGTCGATGATGCGCGGCCCGCGCGTGTAGTCGCCGTACTCCGCGGTGTCGGAGACCGAGTAGCGCATGTAGGCGAGACCGCCCTGGTAGAAGAGATCCACGATCAGCTTCATCTCGTGCATGCACTCGAAGTACGCGACCTCGGGCTGGTAGCCCGCTTCGACGAGGGTCTCGTAGGCGGCCTTGATCAGGTGCGACACGCCGCCGCAGAGGGTGGTCTGCTCCCCGAAGAGGTCGGTCTCGGTCTCTTCCTTGAAGGTGGTCTCGATCACGCCCGCCCGGGTGCAGCCCACGCCCCTCCCGTAGGCCAGGGCCAGGTCGCGGGCCTTGCCCGATACGTCCTGGTAGACCGCGACCAGCGCCGGCACCCCGGGGCCCTGGGTGAAGAGATCGCGCATCACGTGTCCGGGCGCCTTGGGGGCGATCATCGAGACGTCCACGTCCGCGGGCGGCACCACCTGGTTGAAGTGGATGTTGAACCCGTGGGCGAACATCAGCATCTTGCCCTTCGTCATCACGCCCTTGATGGACTCCTCGAAGACCTGCCGCTGCGTCTGGTCGGGCAGCAGGATCATGACGATGTCGCCCGCGGCGGCCGCGTCGTTCACCGTGGTGACCTTGAGGCCGTCCTTCTCGGCCCGGGTCCAGCTCTTCGAGCCCTTGTAGAGGCCGACCACCACGTTCTGGCCGGAGTCCTTCAGGTTCAAGGCGTGGGCGTGCCCCTGGCTACCGTAGCCGATGATGGCGATGGTCTTGCCGCGCAGCAGGCCCAGGTCAGCGTCCTGGTCGTAGAAGATCTTGGCCGGCATGGTTCCTCGTACCTTTCTTTCGGTTTCCTTCGTTGGAAATCAGTCCGCGAACCCGACCCCCTTCGGATCGTCGTTCGGCGGACGGGGGGTCTCGCGGGACTTGCCGAGGCGCTCCTCCACCTTGCGCAACCGGGTCTTGGGACCCCGCGCGATGGCCACCTTGCCGGTGCGGACGATCTCCTGGATGCCGAAGGGCCGCAGGAGATCGATGATGCCCTCGATCTTGGACTCCTCGCCGGTGATCTCGAGGGTGTAGGCGGTGGGCGTCACGTCCACCACCTTGGCCCGGAAGATGTCGCCGAGGCGGAGGATCTCGGCGCGATTCGCCGGCTCCGCGTTGACCTTCAGCAGGAGCATCTCGCGCTCCACGTGATTCTCCTCGCTGAGGTCGGTGACCTTGATGACGTCGATCAGCTTGTGCAGCTGCTTGATGACCTGCTCGATCACGAACGCGTCCCCGCGCACCACGAGGGTCATGCGCGAGACCGACGGGTCGAGGGTTTCCCCGACCGACAGGCTCTCGATGTTGTACCCCCGCGCGGAGAACAGCCCGGCCACCCGGGACAGGACCCCGAACTTGTTCTCGACCAGTACCGCGATCGTATGCTTGCTCGTCTCGGCCACGGCGCGCTCCTAGAATCCGGTCTGGGACTTGGCGGCTTTTTCCTTCACTTCGCGCGAGGGGAGCGACAGGATCATGTCCTTGTTGGCGCCCCCCGCCGGCACCATGGGGAAGACGCACTCGTCCTTGTCCACGCAGACGTCCAGGACCACCGGGGCCGGCGTGCTCAGCATCTTCTCGAGCGCGGGCACCACCTCGCTCGGCTTGGTCACCCGGATGCCCACGCAGCCGTAGGCCTCCGCGAGCTTGACCCAGTCCGGGATGCCCGGCAGGTCGATCGCGAAGAAGCGCTCGTTGTAGATGATCCGCTGCCACTGCCGCACCATCCCGTGGCCGCTGTTGTTGATGATCACGGTCTTGACCGGCAGGTTCTCGGTGAAGCACGTGGCCAGCTCCTGGCTGTTCATCGAGAAGGAGCCGTCGCCGTCGATGTTCACCACCAGCTTGCCCGGGTGCGCGGCCTGCACGCCCATCGCGGTGGGCAGCCCAGCGCCGCGGGTGCTTGAAGCGGTAGTACTGGGCGGCCCACATCTGGTGCTGGCCCACCCCGGTGACCACGTAGGCCTCGCCCTGGGTCAGGTTCGACAGCTCCTGGATCACGTACTGGGGCTTGATCACCTCGTCGTCCCAGTCGTAGCGCAGCGGAAAGTCGCGCTTCCAGTCCGCGAGCTGGGCGGCCCACTGCCGGCGGCCCTCGGTCACCGCGGCGGGCACCCCGTCCTTGAGCTCCTCCCGCACCGCCTCGATCAGCCGGCGCAGCACGCGCTTGCAGTCGCCCACGATCGGGATGTCCACCTTGATGTTCTTGGAGATCGACGACGGGTCGATGTCGATGTGGATGATCTCCGCGTTCGGGGAGAACGCGTCCACCCGCCCGGTCACCCGGTCGTCGAAGCGCGCGGCCACCGCCACCAGGCAGTCCGAGTGGTGCACCGCCATGTTGGCGTAGTAGGTGCCGTGCATGCCGAGCATGTCGAGCGAGAGCGGGTCGGCCATCGGGAACGAGCCCAGGCCCATGAGGGTCTGGGTCACCGGGATCTGGGTCAGGTCCGCGAGCTCCCGCAGCTCGGGGGAGGCGTCCGAGGAGATCGCGCCCCCGCCCACGTAGAGCACCGGCCGCTTGGCCCGTACCATCGAGCGGGCCGCCTTCTTGATCTGCCCGGGATGGCCCTCGTAGGTCGGGTTGTACGAGCGCAGGTGCACGCGCTCCGGGTACTCGAAGGTCCACTCCTTGACCAGGATGTCCTTGGGCAGGTCCACGTGGACCGGCCCCGGGCGCCCGGTGGAGGCGATGTGGAAGGCCTCCTTGATGATCGGGGCGAGGTCCTTGCCGTCCTTCACCAGGAAGTTGTGCTTGGTGGCCGAGCGCGTGATGCCGACGTTGTCGGCCTCCTGGAACGCGTCGTTGCCGATGAGGTGCGTCGGCACCTGCCCGGTGAACGCGACGATCGGGATCGAGTCCATCAGCGCGTCCTGGAGCGCGGTGACCAGGTTGGTCGCGGCGGGCCCGGAGGTGACGAGGCAGACCCCGACCTTGCCCGACGTCCGCGCGTACCCTTCCGCCGCATGCCCGGCGGCGGCCTCCTGCCGGACCAGGACGTGGCGCAGGCCCTCGAAGTCGTACAGGGCGTCGTAGATCGGCAGGACCGCGCCGCCCGGCAGACCGAAGATGAGATCCACCCCTTCCCGCTTGATGCACTCGAGCACGATCCGCGCGCCTGAAAGCTTCACCGCGTATCTCTCCTTTTCACCTGGGGTGCTCGCGGCTCCTTCACCTGGGCCTGGGCGGCCGCGAGCCACGCCACCGGAACCATGTAGGGCGAGCACGAGACGTAGGTCATCCCGACCCGATGGCAGAACTCCACCGACGAGGGCTCGCCGCCGTGCTCGCCGCAGATGCCGACCTTGAGCGTGGGGACGGTCCGCCGGCCCCGCTCGATGCCGACCCGGACCAGCTCCCCCACCCCGTCCTGGTCGAGCACCGCGAAGGGGTCGCTGGGCAGCAGCTTCTTCTCGAGGTAGTAGGGCAGGAACTTGCCGATGTCGTCCCGGCTGTAGCCGAACGTCATCTGGGTCAGGTCGTTGGTGCCGAACGAGAAGAACTCCGCGTACTGGGCGATCCGGTCCGCGATCAGCGCGGCGCGCGGCACCTCGATCATGGTGCCCACCGAGTAGGCGACCTTCCGTCCCGTGTCCGCCAGCACCTGTCGGGCCACGCGGTCGGTCATCTCCCGCGTCAGCTTCATCTCCGCCACCGTCCCGGTGAGCGGGATCATGATCTCGGGCTCGACCTTCACGCCCTCCGCCGCCACCGCGCAGGCCGCTTCCATGATCGCGCGCACCTGCATGTCGTAGATCTCGGGGAACGTGATGCCGAGCCGGCAGCCGCGGTGGCCCAGCATCGGGTTGGCCTCGAGCAGCACCTCCAGGCGGGCCTTGATCGCGCCCAGCTCGGCGTGGCGCTCGGGGTTGAACCCGCGGGCGTCGAGCCGCGTGTACTCCTCGAGCACCTCCTTGTACTTGGGGAGGAACTCGTGGAGCGGCGGGTCCAGCAGCCGGATCGTCACCGGGTACGGGGCCATCACCCGGAAGATGCCGATGAAGTCCTCGCGCTGGAAGGGGAGGAGCTGGTCCACCGCCTTCTTCCGCGCCTGGTCGTCGCGCGCCATGATCATCTCGCGCACGATCGGGATGCGCTCGTCCCCGAAGAACATGTGCTCGGTGCGCACGAGACCGATGCCCACCGCGCCGAACTCGCGGGCCTTGACCGCGTCCGCGGGGGTGTCCGCATTGGCCCGCACGGTGGTGGTGGCGTGTCCCTGGGCCCAGCCCAGGAGCTCCCGGAACTCGTCGGAGAGCTTGGGGTCCACGAGGGGCTGGGCGCCCACGATCACCTCGCCGGTGGCTCCGTTGAGCGTGATCACCTGCCCCTCGCGCACGACCGCGCGGCCGGCCCGGAAGAGATGGTTCTCCTCGTCCACCACCACGTCGCCCGCGCCCACCACGCAGCACTTGCCCCATCCGCGGGCCACCACCGCCGCGTGCGACGTGAGGCCGCCCCGCGAGGTCAGCACGCCCTGGGCCGAATGCATGCCCGCGACGTCCTCCGGCGAGGTCTCGGCGCGCACCAGGATGACCGCCTCTTCACGGAGGGCCATGTCCACCGCCTTCTCCGGATCGAACACGACCTTGCCCACCGCCGCCGCCGGGGTGGCGGGCAGGCCGGTGGCGATCGCGGTGTAGCGCGCGGCGGGATCCACCGTCTTCACGAGGAGCTGGTGGAGCGAGGCCGGCTCCACGCGCAGCAGCGCGGTGTTCCGGTCGATGAGCCGCTCCCGCACCATCTCCACCGCGATGCGGACCGCCGCCGCTCCGGTGCGCTTGCCGGATCGGGTCTGCAGGATGAAGAGTTGCCCTTCCTGGACGGTGAACTCGATGTCCTGCATGTCGCGGTAGTGACGCTCGAGCCGCTCCTTGATCGCGGTGAGCTTGGCGTACACCGGGGGCATCCGCTGCTTGAGCGCGTCGAGCGGCTCCGGGGTGCGGATGCCCGCCACCACGTCCTCGCCCTGCGCGTTCACCAGGAACTCGCCGAAGAAGCGGCGCTCACCGCTCGACGGATCGCGCGAAAAGCACACCCCGGTGCCCGAGGTCGGGCCGAGATTGCCGAAGACCATCGCCATCACGGTCACCGCGGTGCCCCAGTCGTCGGGCAGCCGGTGGATGCGCCGGTAGTCCACCGCCTTCTTGGCCCACCAGGACTCGAAGACCGCGTTGATGGCCAGCCGGAGCTGCTCGTGCGGATCCTGCGGGAAGGCCCGGCCCGTCCTGTCCTGCACGAGCTTCTTGAACTCCGCGACCAGCGCTCGCAGGGCCGCGGCCGGGAGATCGGCATCCGTCTTGGCGCCCGCGCGCGTCTTCGCGGTGTCGAGCAGCGCGTCGAAGGCGTGACGGTCGATGGCGAGGACCACGTCGCCGAAGAGCGTGATGAAGCGACGGTAGCAGTCCCAGGCGAAGCGCTCGTTCTTGGTCCGCGCCGCGAGCCCCTCCACCGACTTGTCGTTGAGGCCCAGGTTGAGGACGGTGTCCATCATGCCGGGCATCGACGCGCGCGCGCCCGAGCGGACCGACACCAGCAGCGGCCGCGCCGGGTCCCCCAGCCGGCTGCCCGCGGCGGCTTCGAGGCGCGCGAGGTGCGCCATGACCTGGGTCCAGAGTCCGGCCGGATGCTTCTTGCCCGCCGCGTCGTAGGCGGCCCACGCCTCGGTGGTGATCGTGAAGCCGGGCGGGACCGGCACCCCCATCTTGGTCATCTCGGCCAGCTCGCAGCCCTTGCCGCCGAGCAGGTTGCGCAGCGCGCTCGAGCCCTCCGCCTTGCCCCCCGCGAAGGAATAGACGTACTTGGTCCCTCGACCGGAAGGACGCGTGGATGCACGCGCGGTCGGGTGCGCGGCGGTGCGTCGCGCGCTCTTCCGACTCCGGGCCTGCGTCATCACGGGACCCCCTGAGCGATTCGGTGGCAGAGAAAAAGACACAGGCCCATCAGCGGGCCTGCGTTAATCAGCCATGGTAGGGCGCTCGACTCTCGATGTCAACAATTAATGTTGCAGGACAGGTACTTACGAGGGGCGAGGCTTCTTCTTTCGCGCGGCCGACGCCGCGCTTCGATCGTCGGCATGGACGCCGGTAACGAGCGTCTCCACCGCGATCAGGTGGTCCAGCATCGAGCGATGGGCGGCCACCTCGTCCCGCCGCCGCACCGCCTCGAGGATACGGCGGTGGTCCTCGTGGGAACGCGTGGGCCGCCCGGGGGTGTGGAGCGACTCCTCGCGGCTCTGGGTGAGCAGATCCATGAGGGCGTTGACGATGCGGGTGATGGCGCGATTGTGGGCGCTGTTGGCGATGGCCGCGTGTAGCGCGCCGTCCTGGAGCATCCCGGTCCGGCCCGCCGCCACCTCCTTGGCCTGGTCTTCCAGGATGCGCTCCATCTCCTGGATCTCCTCGCGCGTCGCCCGCCGGGCCGCGAGGGCCGCGATGGCCGGCTCGAGCAGCCGGCGTGCCTCGAAGAGCTCGCCGACCGCCTCGCGATGGGGCAGGATCACGAGGGCCAGCGGCTCGATGAGTGTCTCCACCGAGACGTCCCGGATGAAGGCACCCTCCCCCGCCCGGATCTCGATGAGGCCGCGACTCTGCAGCGCGCGCAGGGCTTCCCGCACCGAGGTGCGGCTGACCCTGAACTTCTCGGCGAGGTCGCGCTCGGGAGGCAGGCGGTCACCGGACTTGAGCCGGCCCTCGCCGATGAGCTGCTTGACCTGGCGGACGATCTCCTCGTAGATCCGGGTGGACTTCACCGGCTCGATGTCCATCCGGCCGTGCGCGGGCGCCCCGCCCGGCTCTCGGCGAACGGACTCGCTCATGGATCTAGGCTCCTTCTCGAGCGGTCGGTCCGGACGCGGCGCTGCGGGCCAGCCACCACCCCAGCAGGGCCAGCCCGACCGCGAGGAGCAGGGAGAGGGGATCGTCGATGGTGTCGGCGTGGTCCCCGAGCCAGGCGCGCACCAGGGGATCGTCGGTCATCATCTCGCCGGCCACGTAGCCGAGTACGCCACCGCCGATCCAGATGATCCAGGCGTGATGCGCCATGAGGCGCGCCAGGAACCCGCTGCCCCAGACCACGATGGGCAGCGACAGCGCGATGCCGATGGTGACCAGGACGAAGTCGCCGTGGGCCGCCGCGGCCACCGCGAGGACGTTGTCGAGGCTCATGGTCACGTCGGCGACCACGATGATCCAGACCGCCTGGCGGAGGGAGGCGCCGTGCCGCACCTCGCCCTCGTCGGTCCCGCCCGGCCGCACCAGCCGCACCGCGATCCACAGCAGCAGCAGCCCTCCCGCGAACCGGAGCAGCGGGATCGTGAGGAGCGCGCTCACGATGGCGATGAAGAGCAGCCGCAGCGCCACCGCGGCCGCGGTGCCCCACACGCGTCCGAGCCACTGCTCGCGGGCCGACAGCGAGCGCACCGCGAGCGCGATGACCAGCGCGTTGTCGCCGGCGAGCGAGAGATCGATGAGCACGATGCTCACGAGCCGTGCCCAGAATTCCGGATCCGCCAGAAATGTCATGCCCCGGGTCCCCTGCCGTGGAGTTTACGCCATCGAGCTACGATGTCGCCGGGTCAGCCACCAGCCCGCCCAGGTCAGGGCCACCGCTAGCGCCCCCGGCACGGGATACTCCAGGGCGTGGGCCGCCCCGCCGAGCCAGTCCATCACCGCGGGGTCCTCCAGGATCATGTCGCCCGCCACGTAGCCGAGGAGCCCGCCCCCGACCCAGATGATCCACGGGTAGCGGTTCATCAGCCCGGCGAGGAGCCCGCTGCCCCACACCACGATCGGCACCGACATGCCGATGCCGAGCGTGACCAGGAGCATGTCGCCGTGAGCCGCCGCGGCCACCGCGAGCACGTTGTCGAGGCTCATCGTGATGTCGGCCACCACGATGATCCAGATGGACTCCCAGAACGACGCCCCGTGCCGGGCGCCGCCCGTCTCCTCCTCGACCGGCCGGACCAGCTTGAACGCGATCCAGATCAGCAGGAGGCCGCCGGCCAGCCGCAGGTAGGGCACGCGGAGCAGCAGGCTGATCACCCCGACGAAGAGGAGCCGCAGGACCACCGCGCCGATGGTGCCGCCGAGCTGCCCGAGGAGCCGCTGCCGAGGCGGCAGCGCGCGAACCGCCAGCGCGATGACCACCGCGTTGTCCCCCGAGAGCAGCATGTTGAGGAAGCTGATCTCCGCGAGCCGGGTCCAGAACTCCGGCGGGCCGAGGCTCACCGGCGGGTTCCCGACCGCGCCGAGGCGTCAGCCATCGTGCGAGGCGGTCACCGGGACCGGGGGCTTCCGCGCGCGCCGCAGGTACGGCTGCAGGAGGGGCAGCGCGAAGAAGACGAGCGCGACCGCGCTGATCACCCCGGAGATGGGTCGCTCGAACAGGATCAGCAGGGAGCCCTGGGACATGATCAGGCTCTGGCGCAGGGCGTTCTCGGCCAGATCGCCGAGCACGAGGGCCAGGACCAGGGGAGCCAGCGGGTAGTCGAGCTTCTTGAAGACGTAGCCGATCACACCGAACAAGAGCATGTACCAGATGTCCACCATGCTGTCGTGGACCGCGTAGGAACCCACCGCGCAGATCACCACGATGAGGGGCGTGAGGATCGGGAACGGGATCCGGAGGATCGCCGCGAAGAGCGGCACGAAGGCCAGGACCATGGCCACGCCGATGATGTTGCCGGTGTACATGCTCGCGATCAGCCCCCACACGAACTCCGGCTTCTCGCGGAAGAGCATCGGCCCCGGCTGGAGGCCCCAGATGATGAGGCCGCCCAGCATCACCGCCGCGGTGGGACTGCCCGGGATGCCGAGGGTGATCATGGGCAGCAGGGAGGCGCCGCCCGCCGCGTGGGCCGCGGTCTCGGGGGCCACCACCCCCTCGATCTCCCCCTGCCCGAAGCGCTCCGGATTGCGCGAGAAGCGCCGGGCGAACGCGTAGCTCATGAACGACGCGGGGGTGGCCCCGCCCGGCTTGAAGCCCATCCAGAAGCCGATGAAGGCGCTCCGGATGAACGTGCGGTAGTAACGGGGCAGCGTCTTCCACGTCTGCCAGACCACCGTCGGATTGATCCGGGCGCTCACCCCGCGGAACGCGAGCCCTTCCTCCACCGAGAGCAGGATCTCCCCGATGCCGAAGAGGCCGATGACCGCGATGATGAAGTCGAAGCCCTTCATCAGCTCGGTGATGCCGAAGGTGAGGCGCAGCTGGCCGGTCACGATGTCGAGCCCGGCCGAGGCGAGGATGAAGCCGATGAGGATCGACACCAGCGACTTGATCGGGTTGCCGCCGCCCAGGCCGATGAACGAGGAGAAGGTGAGCAGCTGGATGGCGAAGAACTCGGGCGGGCCGAACTTGAGCGCGATCTCGGCGAGCAGCGGAGCGAAGAGGGTGATCAGCACCACCGAGAAGAGCGCCCCCACGAACGACGAGGTGAACGCGGCGGTGAGCGCCTCGCCCCCCTGCCCGTTGCGCGCCATCGGGTAGCCGTCGAAAGTGGTGGCCACCGACCAGGGCTCGCCCGGGATGTTGAACAGGATCGACGTGATCGCCCCGCCGAAGAGGGCGCCCCAGTAGAGGCTCGTGAGGAGGATGATCGCCGAGGTCGGATTCATCGAGAAGGTGAGCGGCAGCAGGATCGCCACCCCGTTGGCGCCCCCCAGACCCGGCAGCACCCCGATGATGGTGCCCAGGGTGATGCCGAGGACGGCCAGCCCCAGGTTGAAGGGCTGCATCGCGACCTGAAAACCGAGCAGCAGGTTCTCCCAGCCCATGCTCAGTAGCCGAGCCAGGCCTCGAGCGGGCCCTTGGGCATGGGAACCAGGAACCACTTCTCGAAGACCACGAAGGTCAGCACCGGGAACAGCACGCTCAGGAGCACCACCGGGATCCAGCCGTACCGCCCGATCCAGCGCATGTAGAAGCCCATGAACAGCGTGGCCGCCACGTAGAGACCGATGAACTGGGTGAGCAGCACGAAGCCCGCCGAGGGCAGCAGCGTGCTGAGCACCGGCCTGAGCTGCGCGCGGGTGATGAAGGGCGCGCGGCTCGCCCGGCGACGCGCCTGCAGGGCGATCGCCACGCAGGAGCAGACGAGCAGGACCGCGAGCCAGAACGGGAAGAACCCGCTCTGAGGCCCGTCGGTCCCCCAGCCGATGCCGAGGCGCAGGGAGTCCCAGATCACCAGGGCGCCCCCCGCGATCAGGATCAGCGCGGTCGTCAGGTCAGCCGTGCGCATCTCCGCATCCCGGGACAGAGGAGGTGCTACTTCTTGAGCAGGCCGCCCTTCGTCATCAGGTCGCGGTGGAGCTGGTCGGCCTCGCCGAGCCACTTCATGAACGGGGCGCCCGTCTCCCACGCCGGCTTGAGCGCGCCCTGCTTGAGGTAGTCCTGGAACTCGGGCGTGTCGTACACCTTCTTGAGGAGGCCCTGATACCACTCGATCGCTTCCTTCGGCATGTCGGGCGCTCCGAAGATGCCGCGCAGCATCAGGTAGCTGATGTCCGCGCCCACCGCTTCCTTCACGGTCGGGACGTCCTTCCAATCCGGAACCGCGATCCGCGCAGTGTCGAAGACCGCGAGCGGGCGCACCCGCCCGGCCTTCCAGTGGCTGACGCATTCGATCGGGTTGTTGACCGTCGAGTCCACGTGCTTGCCCACCAGGTTGACGCAGACCTCTCCGCCTCCCTTGAAGGGCACGTAGGTGAACTTCACCCCGGTGGCCTGCTCGAGCTGGATGGTGAGGATCTGGTCTTCCTGGGCGGACCCGGTCCCGCCCATCTTCATCCGGTCGCCCCCCGAGCGCTCCTTGACCGCCGCGATGTACTCCTTCGCGGTCTTGTACGGCGTCTCTGCGTTCACCCAGAGGATGAACTCGTCGAGCGCCATGCGGGCGATCGGGGTCAGGTCCTTCCAGTTGAAGGGCACGCCGGTGTGCAGCGGGGTGGTGAAGAGGTTCGACAGGGTGATGACCATCGTGTGGGAGTCGCCCTTCTTACTCTTGACGTGGAGGAATCCCTCCGCGCCGGCGCCCCCCGACTTGTTCACCACGATGATCGGCCGCAGGGAGAACCGGTGCTTCTCTACGATCCCCGCGATCAGACGCGCCATCTGGTCCGCGCCCCCGCCGGTGCCGGCCGGGATCACGAACTCGATGGGCTTGGTCGGCTCCCAGGCCGCCGCCGGCGCCACGGGACAGACGAGCGCTGCAATTGCGAAGGCCGGGACCAGCGCCGCGAGACGTCGACAGTGACGAATCATGTCCCCTCCTGGTGGTCGGGGTCGGAGCGTCGCTGCGGGAATTGCGGACGGCTAGTTGCCGGGACGCTCCTTCCAGAACGGAATCACGCCCGGGATCTCCCACTTCTCCCACATCTCGTCGACCTTCGACTGGAAGTAGTCGAGATCTTCCTCGGTGAAGTGGGCGAAGCGGCCCTGCTTGAGCAGATATTCGCGGACGGGCTTGCGCGGGCGGCCCTCCACGATGGCCTTGGTCTTGCCGTAGTGCCGCACCACCCCGTCCTCGACCTCGTAGAGCGGGAAAACGCCGGTCTCGACGGCCAGCTCGCCCAGCTCGTGGGAGAGCATCGGGTCGTAGTCCCAGCCCTTCGGGCACGGGTCGAGCGAGTGGATGAAGGTCGGCCCCCCGATGGTGAGGGCCTTGCGGACCTTGTTCATCATCTCGACCGCGTAGGAGGCGTCCACGGTGGCCACGTACCGGCACTCCGGGTGGCCGGCGGCCAGCATGCCCGCGGTGTTCTTCTTCCAGCGGGTGTGGATGATGCGCTTGACCGAGCCGGGCGGGCTGAACGTGGTGTTCGCGCCGTAGGGTGTGGACCCCGAGAGCTGGATGTCGGTGTTGGCGTACGACTCGTTGTCGTACATCAGGATCAACGAGTTGTACTCCTTGTGGGTCAAGGTCGCCGAGATCGCGCCCAGCCCCATGTCCGCGCCGCCGCCGTCGCCGCAGAACGCGATGACGTTGATCGGCTCCGACTTCATCTTGCCCTTCTTCATCAGCGCCTTGAGCCCCGCCGCGGTCCCGAGGGCGGCCGGCCACGTACATGCAGCCGGTCGAGCCGAGCACGATCGTGCGCGGGCCCGCCGCCTTGACCATGAGCTTCATGACCAGGGCCGACTCGCAGCCCTGGCAGGTGCGGTGGCCGGAGGTGAAGTACTCCTCGAGCGTGACCTTCTTGACGCCCTTGAAGGGCTCGAGGATCTGCGTCGCGTTCGTGAAGGCGGAATCAGCCATGAGATGGGTCTCCTATTCCCGTACGCCGAGCCAATGCGTCTTCGGGTCCGACTTCCCTGCCTTCGCGGCCGCATAGCACATGTCCGCCGCCTTGGCGACGTCTTCCAGGGTGACCTCGCGGCCACCCAGCCCGCAGATGAAGCTGAGCAGCGGCGGGCGCTTGTCCGCATTGTACATCGCGGCGCGGATCTCGTTGGCGACCACCCCCGAGTTGAAGGGCGAGCCGAACGAGTAGTCGCGGTCGATGACGCCGATGGCGGAGGCCTTCGAGAGCGCCTTGACCATCCGATCGGTCGGGAACGGCCGGAACCAGCGCGGCCGCACCAGGCCCACCTTCTTGCCCTGGGCCCGCATGTTGCGGATGCCGACCTTCATGGGCAGCGAGATCGTCCCCATGCCGACCAGGATGACCTCCGCGTCGTCGGTCATGTACTCCTCGAACCACGGGTTCTCGGGCCCGCGGCCCATCACCTTGCGGAAGTCGGCGTAGGCCTCTTCGATCACGGTGGTGGCCCGCTTCATGGCCTCGTCGTTCTGCCTCCGGATCTCGATGACCCAGTCCTCGTTGGCCTGGGGCGCCACCGTGATCGGGTTGTCCGGGTGTAGCTGCAGGTCACCCCGGTCGTAGCGCGGGAGGAACCTGTCCACCAGGCCCCGGCTGGGTACCTGACAGATGGTCTGGGAGTGCGTGAGGAAGGCGCCGTCCGCCGAGATCGCGATGGGCAGAAAGACGCGCCGGTCCTCGGCGATCCGGTAGGCGAGCAGGGTGGTGTCGAGCATCTCCTGGGCCGTGTCGACCCAGATCAGCAGCCAGCCGAGGTCCCGGACGACCAGCGCGTCATTGTGCTCGACGCCGAAGGCGCCCGGATCGTCGAGCGCCCGGTTGCCCACCATGCAGACCATGGGTACCCGCAGGGGGGGCGTGACGGTGAGGCACTCCATCGCGTACATCCAGCCCACGCCCGACGAGCCGCAGAACACGCGCGCGCCCACCGTGGAGGCATGCTTCACGATCTCGAACTGGCTGTGCTCGCCCTCGGCGACGATGTACTCGGCGACCAGCTGCCCGTTGGCGATCTTCTTGGCGATGGCCTGCATGACGGTGTCGTACGGCCGGATCGGGTACGCGGTCACCACGTCGAGGTCGGCCAAGGTCAGGGCCTCGGCACAGGCCTCGCTGCCCGAGATCAGCATCTCCTTGTGATCCGCGACGGCTCCTGCGGGCTTGGTCTCCACGGCCATGGTCTCTCTCCTCCCCTACTTCTTCGACTCGGCGTTCTCGCCGGGAATGCCCGCGGTGATCTCGATGCCGCCCGCGTCCAGCTCCTGCTTGATCTCCTGCTCGTACTGGCCGCGGAAGCGGAAGCCGTGGGACCGCGTGATGTGTTCCTTGCTGTGGATCTTGTCGGTCATCCACGTCTTGTAGGTGGCCTTGTCGGTCCGCCACATCTCCCACTGGCTCGCGTTGTCCTCGAAGGCGTCCTCGCGCACCATGGTGACGCAGTCCTTGGCCGGGCACACCGCCTCGCAGACCCCACAGCCGCAGCAGGATTCCATGTTGGCATCGTACAGGCCGTCCGGGGTGACGTCGAAGCAGGAGTCGGGGCACTGGATCCAGCAGAGGGTGCACTTCACGCACTTGTCGAAGTCGATCACCGGCCGCATGGTGCGGGTCGTGAACTTCTTGAAGTACGGGTTGCGCTCGGGCACGTAGCCCTTGCCGCCCTCCATCGGCTTGCCGATCGGGATCGCGGGGATGGTCACGCCCTCGCGCATCTCCCACCACTTCGGCTTCTCGAAGGAGAACGGGATCTCCGCGTTACCCTCGGTGGTCTTGATCGGCTTGGTCTCCAGGCGCTCGTGGGCCTTGCGGGCCGAGGCCACCTTGAGGTCGGAACCCCACTCGGCTTCCTTGATGGCCTGGCAGACCGCGTCCAGCGATAGGAACTCGGGCTGGATCCGCGCCAGCGCGCCCAGGATGCGGGCCTCGGTGTGGTCTTCCTTGTACACCCAGAGCCCGGAGAAGGACGCCTTGGCCCGGATGAGGGCCAGGTTGTACGGGGCGTCCTTCTTGTGCATGTCCTTCAGGAGCTCGGCCGGGCTCTGGAGCGAGGTCATGAGCAGGGTGCCGCCGGAGACGGTCAGCCGGTTGAGCGGCTGCAGCCCGTACCAGGCCCAGGACTCGACGCCCTTGGAGAGCGTGTCGTCCACGCAGATCGTGACGTCGACTTCCTTGGGCTCGTAGCGGGCCATGTTCTGCTCGAGCTCTTCCTGCGTGTCCGCCACGATCGCGAAGTCCTTGGCGGGGATCCCGTTGCGCTGGGGGCTGTCCCCGTAGCGCCCGAACGCGATCCCCCACCGGCCCGCCTTGCGTGCGGAGAGCACGATGCCGCGGCAGATCCTGGCCGCTAGATTCTTCTGGAAGATGCCGCGGTAGACGACCTCGCAGGTGAAGTGAGCCATGCCCTTCCTCCTCGAAACGCGCGTCCGGTTAGCCGCTGGTCGGCTGGTCGGACCATACCTTGCCCTCCGGCCCCGGGGCCTGTCAAGGGCAAAGCAGGCTAGGCCGGACGGTGGCGGCCGTGACGACGGGCGTGGGCGGCCACCTTCATCCGGTTGCCGCAGACGGCCATCGAGCACCAGCGCCGGCGACGGGTCCGCGACCGGTCCCGGAAATAGAGAAGGCAGCGTGGATTGGCGCACTTGTGGATCTCGACGCTCCGGCCCGACGCGGCCAGATCGGCGACGGCGCCGGCGATCGGCGCGAGGACGCGGAGCGGACCCGCGGGCCCCGGCGCGAGGCCCAGGCGCCACCCGCTGTCCTGCCGAACCAGCCGGGAGGCCCCCGCCCCGGACGCGAGGGCCTGGTTGACCTCGGCGACCCACCCCGCGCGAAGCGACCCCTTGCGCGCCATGGCATCGAGCATGGCTCTGATCGTCTCCCGAAGCCGGATGGCCTCGGCGAACGTCGAGGCGCACCGACGCGCGTCGGTGGCGCCCATCGCCCGTAGCGCGGTCCCATCGGCGGGCGACACCCCTCCGCGTAGCTCGAGGAAATCGACGAGATCGCTCCAGGAATGCAGCGACCCGGCCGGGTCGCCCGGCGCGTGGACGGTGTTGGCGAACTCGACCGCGAGGTCGCCGTCAATCTTGACAACTTCCCTTCGGACTATAGCCATAACCTATTGCTCATACGTACTAATCAGCCATCTAGTCAGATGAGAATCGATTAACCTGTTTTTCTACTCAGAGAGGTTAGCACAAGAGGAGGGACCGCGATGCGGATTCAGGAGCTGTGGCGCTACCCGGTAAAGTCGATGGCTGGCGAGCGGATCGAGAGCGCGGAGGTCACGGAGACGGGGATCGCCGGCGATCGCATGGTGCTCGTCGCGGGACCGGGCGACCGGATCATCACCTCGCGGACCCATCCCCGCCTGCTCGGGCTGAGGTCCACCGTGGGGCCCGACGGCGAGCCCCTGGTCAACGGCAGACCGTGGAAGGACCGCGAGGTCGCGGACGCTGTCCGCGCCGCGGCCGGGCCCCAGGCGCGCCTGGTTCGCTACGACGGCCCCGAGCGGTTCGACGTGCTGCCCCTGTTGATCGGCACGGACGGTGCCTTCGAGCAGCTCGGCGTGGACCATCGTCGACTGCGCCCCAACATCGTCGTCGGCGGAGTGGACGGGCTGGCGGAGCGAGGCTGGCCGGGGCACCGGTTGCGGGTCGGGGCCGTGATCACGTCCGTCGTCAAGCTGCGCTCGCGGTGCGTCATGACCACCTACGATCCGGACACCCAGGAGCAGGATCTCTCGGTGCTCCGGCGCATCGCCTCCGAGTTCGGCGGCCGGATGGCGCTCGATTGCGCGGTCCTCGGCGGGGGGCGGATCGCGGTGGGCGACCCGGTGGAGCTGCTGGACGCGGAGGACGCCTAGCCGGCGGCGCGGACCATCCCGGCGAAGTACTCGTGGACCGTGGGCTCGTCGGTGAGCTCGGGGTGGAAGGCGGCCACGACCACGCTCCCCTGCCGGGCCATCACGCATTCTTCCCGGTGCTCGGCCAGGGGCGTGACCGCGGCGCCCAGGCGGCGGATCCGGGGCGCCCGGATGAAGACCATCTTGAGCGGGTGCGGCCCCGCGCCGAGGTCCCCCGACCCCACGGCCTCGAACGATTCCTTCTGGCGGCCGTAGGCATTGCGCTCGACCGTGAGATCGATGAAGCCCAGGGAGAACTGGGCGGGGCTCAGCACCTCACGGGCGAGCAGGATCATCCCCGCGCAGGTCCCGAAGATGGGCCGCCCGGCCGCGTGGAACTTCTCGAGCGCGGGTACGAACTCCCAGGCGTCCATGAGCTTCAGCAGCGTGGTGCTCTCGCCCCCCGGCATGATCAGTCCCGCCACGTCGTCGAGCTGGCGGGGTAGGCGCACTTCGGTGGACTCCACGCCGATCCGGTCGAGCGCCTTCCGGTGGAGGCTGAAATCCCCCTGCAGGGCCAGGATCCCGATCTTCACGCGAGCTTGACCTCTCCTCGCCCGGTCTCGAGCACACGCGGGCGCTCGTGGAGCCACCCGAGCACCGTCTCCGCGTTCCGGTCCGGCGGAAAGACCGGGTACCAGATCCTCTCGATCCGCCCCCACTCGACGTACCACGCCATGCGCTTGATCAGCGTCGCCGGGCCGCCTCGCTCCACCGGGTACTCGAAGGTCGGCAGGCGAAGCGCCCGGGTGAGCAGCAGATCGCGATCGCTCAGGAGCTCGAAGGGCACGTGGTTGCGCTCGACGAACTCGCCCTGGTAGGCGGTCTCCTGCGTGCTGACGCCGAAGACCGCGACCCCCAGCTTCGTGAACTCGCGATGGAGATCGCGGAACCCGCAGCTCTGGGGGGTACAGCCGCGAGCGCCCGGAATCGCGTCCCAATCCGGGCCGGCCGCCTTGCCTGGCTCGCCGGTACGCGGGTAGAAGAAGAACACGGTGGGCCGCGCCGCGACCTCCGCCAGGTCCACCATCCGGCCCCCGGTCGACGCGAGGCGAACGGGCGGCACCGGCGACCCGGGAAGATGGTCGCAGGCGCCGTCGTCCGCCGGAGCCGGCAGGTTCGGCGGGAGTGCGTGGAGATTGGCGGAGGTCTCGGCCACTACCAGCCTCTGGTCTGCAGCAGCTCCGACTCCTTGAGCTTGGACGTCTCGATGCCGGGCATCGCGTCGCCAAGCCCTTCGGAGACCTTGGCCAGCACGTCGGGATCCTTGTAGTGCGTGGTGGCCTGCACGATGGCCTTGGCCCGCACCGCCGGGTCGGACGACTTGAAGATGCCGGAGCCCACGAAGACCGCCTCGGCGCCGAGCTGCATCATGAGTGCCGCGTCGGCCGGGGTCGCGATGCCGCCCGCCGAGAAGTTCGGCACCGGCAGGTGCCCGCTCTTGGCCACCCAGCGCACCAGGTCGTAGGGCGCGCCCAGGTTCTTGGCCTCGGTCATCAGCTCCTCGGGGCCCAGCATGGTGAGACGGCGGATGCCGGAGATCACCGCGCGCATGTGGCGCACCGCCTCCACGATGTTGCCGGAGCCGGCCTCGCCCTTGGTCCGCATCATGGCCGCGCCCTCGCCGATCCGGCGCAGGCACTCGCCCAGGTCGCGCGATCCGCAGACGAAGGGCACCTTGAACGCGAACTTGTCCACGTGGAAGTGCTCGTCGGCCGGGGTCAGCACCTCGGACTCGTCGATGAAGTCCACGCCGAGGGACTCGAGGATCTGGGCCTCCACGAAGTGGCCGATGCGGCACTTGGCCATCACCGGGATCGTGACCGCCTTCTGGATCTCCTTGATCTTGGTGACCGGCGACATGCGGGCCACCCCGCCTTCCTTCCGGATGTCC
>WNFK01218156.1_pt1 | contig 18450 bp, 12 predicted proteins | sample 5400281 | NCBI WGS metagenome assembly WNFK01 (sample SAMN13153350, study PRJNA577476) | soil metagenome | isolation source: 20 cm soil on Douglas fir-dominated hillslope | place: USA:California | collected 2013-09-17 | reverse complement strand
CTCCGCGCGAGCGCCACCTTACCGAGCCAGAACCGCGCGGCGGTCCGTTGGGGGCCCCCGGCCGTCACCTCTCCCTGATACAGCGTCGCGGCGCTGTCGAGCTGTCCGTCGCGGTACGCGCGGGCCGCGAGACGGAAGCGCGCGAGCGATGTGCGGGTGTCGGAGGGATAGCGTGCGATCAACTCGCCGAACCAGCGGGCGGTGCCGCTCCAGTCCCCGCGATCGAACAACGCGTCACCGAGCACGTACAGCGCCGTCGGGGCGGCGGTGTCGGACGGATACGTCTGCGCGAACCCGGACAGCGCGGTCGTGGCTCCCGGATCCCCGAGGCGCACCAAGACGCGCGCCCGGCGGTAGATGGCGAGAGGACCTAACGCCGAATCGCGCGCGGCGGCGCGGTAAGCCTGGGCGGCGTCGGCGTAGCGGCCCGTCGCGACGAGCAGCTCCCCATAGAAGACCAACGTCGCCGCGCTCGAATCTCCGCGGCGGATCGCCTGCTCCACATGGATGCGGGCATCGGCGGCCGTGCCGCGCCGGTTCAAGGCGCGCCCTAGCGCGACGTGCTCCTCGGGCGCGCGGGGCGGGAGCGGGCCAAACGCGAACGTCACTGCGGCCGCCGCGTCGTCGCTCTGCGGCGCGCGGGCCATCAGCTCATACAGTGCCGCCCGAGCCCGCGCCGAGTCTCGGACTGCGAGCGCCAGTCGCGCGACATCGAGCCCCTTCCCCGCCTGCGCGAACGCCTCCAGGGCTCGGAGCGTGTCGCCCGCAAGGAGCAGCGCTCGAGCGCGCGCCAGCTGCGCCTCACGCGCGGCCGGCGGCGGAATGTCCGCGAGCAGGCGGAAGGCGGCGGCGGTATCCCGCGTGACCCGCGCCTGCCGCACCCGGAGCCACCCATCGATCCCTTCCAATCCGCCCGCTCGAGCGGCTGCAAACTCGCTCGCCGCGCTGTCGGGCTGCCCGTCCGCCTCGTGCGCCAGGGCGGCTCGCACGGCGAGGAGTGCCGCGCGCGCGCCCGATGCCCGGGCGCGGGCGGCGCCGAAATGGGCTGCCGCCGCGCCGTATTGGCCTAATCCGCTCTCGGCCTGGCCCAACATGGCGAGCGCTTCGCCGTCCGCGTAGTCCTCGAGCCAGGGCTGGCCGGCAAGCAGCGCGCGGGCGCGATCGAAGCGGCGCGCATGCACTTCGGCCTTGGCGCCTTCGACCACGAGGAACGCGTTGGGGTGCGGGTCGCGTGCTGCCGCGGCGAGCAGCGTCTCGGCCGCGTGCCAGGGGCGTCCGGCGAGGCGCAGCGATTCCGCTTTGAACGTCGCGGTCCGGTCCAGCTCGGCCTGCGCAAGCGCGAGCGGCGGCGCCGCGAGCGCCGCACCCGCGCCAGCACGCGCTGATACTCCGCGCGTGACGTCGGCGTCAGCTTGAAGTGGTTGAACCCGGTCTGGTCCTGGAAGTACAGCACCAGCCGTTGATTCGTGAACGACCACCGGATGGCGCGCAGCCCGCTGCGGTCCAGGCCGCTCGACAGATCGAGCACCTCGTCCGGCTCGCCGAGCGTGATCAAGACCTCGCCGCGGTCCGTGAGCCATCCAGGCTCGCCCTCGTCGGGGAACCGCACGTTCGCCTGTTGCACGCGGCGGAAGTAGTCGTCCAGCGCCTCGTTCTCAGGGGTAAGCGCGACGGGATCGGTCTCCTTCCAGAACGCGCGCCACACATTGGGACGCGTCTCCGGGGTCGCCTTGCGCAGCGAGTCCACCCATTCCTGCCGGTCGAAGTACCGCAGCAGGCTCAGCATCTCCTCGAAGTTCGTGATCACCCACTGGTTCGAGAAGCTGACGAGGAAGCGGGAGCGCGTCGTGTCGCTGCCACCTGCCGGCGTCGTGGCGAGCTCCGCTTGGCCCACGGGCAGCCGCTCGGGCGCCACGGCGATCGTGGCTGTGGCGAGATTCGCGTCGCCGCGCAGGGTCACAGTGTCGCGCCACAGCTCGCGGTCGCTTCCGTCGGTCACTCGCGCGACCAGGCGGGCCCCGGCCCGTCCGTACGCCTCGACGTAGAATCGCAACGTGTCGGTCCCATACGGCAGGGTCGCGCGCGGATTGGCGATCAGCGCCGGCAGCACGGCCGTCTCGGTGCGGCCCGTGCCTTCGTAGATCGGGATCGGCCGCGTCAGCCCCGGGCGGCTCCAGAGATTCGGTGCCGTGTCCACGCGCTCCGTGCGCGCGAACGCCGGCCCGTTGCCGTCCCGCACCATTACGCTCAGGGTGTAGGGACCCGGTGGCAGCGTGACGAACTGCTGGAAGATGACGCTCTCATCGCCGCGTAAGGTCTCCTGGAACGAGCGCACCCGCACCTGCTCATCGCGCGCGATACGCCGGATCGGCACGAGGCCGGTGTCGACGCGGAAAACCGCCTCCACACGGTACTCGGCCACGAATTGGGCGCTGCTGCGCTGGAACGTGAGCGCCGAGTTCGCGAGCGACAGCGAGAACAGGGCGAGCGTCGAGTCGGGCACCGGACCGCGGAGATAGCGGACCGACGCGACGAAGGGCAAGGGACCGGCGGTCGCCAGGAAGCCCATCGAGCGATACACCGTGGTCGCGTCGAACAGGTGCGGCATGGTTGTGCCGGGAGCGGGGGTGTCGGAGCTGCCGACCCGTTGCCACGCACCGCATCCGGCCCCTACAAACACCAGCACCGCCCCCCCCACTGCTGCCGCACGTCGCATCACTTGCCGAGCCTCAAATTCGCACGTTAGTTTCGCGCCAACCCCAATGTCCAACGAGAACCTTGTCGGCCGGTTTGTCGCCGGCTACCGCCTCCTCGAGCGCGTGGGTGAGGGCGGCACAGCCGAGGTTTACCGCGCCGAGCACCCCGAGCGCGGGGCCTGTGCGTTCAAGGTATTGCGCCAGCGGCTCAGGGGCGACCCCACGGCCGTGAAGCGGTTCTTGCGGGAGGCAGGGTACGGCTCCCGCGTCGTACATCCCGGTGTGGTGCGTACTTACGATTTCGGCGAGGCGGACGGCCTCCACTACCTCGCCCTCGAGTGGGCCGACGGGGAATCGCTGGCCAGCTTCCTACACCGCAACGGGCCCCTCGCTTCGGCGGACGCCGCCAAGATCGTCCGGCAACTGGCCGACGCCCTGGCCGCAGCCCACAAGGCCGGGATCGTCCACCGCGACCTGAAGCCCGAGAACATCATGTACGACGCGAAGACGGGCACCGTGAAGTTGCTCGACTTCGGGATCGCGCGCGACGCCGAACTACCGCCTGAGGAGCGCCTCACGCGCACGGGGTTCTTCGTGGGGACATTGCAGTATGTCGCTCCGGAAGCGCTGTCGGGTGAGCTCGTCGACGGGCGGGCCGACATCTACAGCCTCGCCACGATCACGTACAACCTGCTGACCGGGCGCCACCCCTACGTGGGGCGCAGTCCGCGCGAGCTGTTTCAACAACTCCTCAGCCAACCGCCCATGCCCCTCTCGCAGGCGATGAAAGGGACCAAGATCCCCCCGGGTGTCGAGGCCGCCGTGATGAAGGGGCTCGCCCGCCAGCCGTCCGACCGGCAGCCGACGGTGACCGAGTTCGCCGCCGATCTCGATGCGGGGGTCCTGGGCGGCGGACCTGGCGTGGAGCCACGGAGCGGCTTCTTCACCGCCATCAAGAAGTTTGTGGGCAAGCGGAAGTGACTAGTAGTAGCGATTACTACTACCTCAAGCAGAATCTCAAGGATCTGCTCTCCGCGCGCTCCGTCCAACGCGGCGATTTCGTCCTCGCCTCGGGTAAGCACTCCTCGTTCTACATCGACGCCCGCCTCACGACCATGTCCGGTGAGGGCCTCGCCGTCATTGGCGCGCTCGGCCTGGACCGCCTGGCCGCGCGGGGGTGGTCTCCCCGCGCCGTGGGGGGCCTGACCCTAGGCGCGGACCCCGTGGCCTACGCCATCGCCGCCGCCGCCCGCGGCCGCGGCCTCCCGCTCGACGCCTTCACCGTCCGCAAGCAGGCCAAGACGCATGGAACCGGAAAGCGCATCGAGGGATGCTTCGCCGCCGGGGCGGCGGTCGTTGTCGTCGAGGATGTGATCACCACCGGGGGCTCCGCCCAAGGGGCGATCGCCGCCGTCGAGAGCGAGGGCGGGAAGGTCCTGGGGGTGCTGGCGGTCGTGGACCGCGAGGAAGGGGGCCGGGCTGTGCTCGAACGGGCCGGTTACGCGGTCGAGACTCTACTGACCGCGTCCGAGGGCCGGCGTTCTTTCGCCGCGCGGATGCGCGGGTGGCACGACGATGCCAGCGGCCTCGAGCAGCGGCTCAAAGACCTCGACACGTTCGAGCGCAGCCACCGGCGCCGCTGGGCGATCACGACGGCGCTGCTCCTGGTCGGCGTCGTCGGCCGGCTCGCCGGCGCGGTCTCGACTCCTCTCGGCACGATCGTCTTGGCGGCGGGGGCCGGTGCAGTCATCAACGCAGTCGTGGGGATGATCAACGAGCGGGGGTGGTACCGCTGGTGGTTCATCTATATGCTGGCCGTCCTCGATGTCGCCCTGGTCGCGCTGCTCGTCGTGTGGTTCGGGCACGGCGGCGTGGTCGCCGCACTTTTCATCGCGGTGCTGCCCTACGCCTTCGACCAGGGACAGGCGGTCGGCGACTTCCTCGTGCTGGTGACCTCGGTCGCCTACCTCGGCGCATCGTGGCTGCACGGGCTCCTCTACCCCGGCGCGACTGGGCTCGATTCGACGGCATACTTCGAGACCGTGCTGTTCATCGTTGTCGCCATGGCGTTGAAGCGCATCCCGGCGACACTCATCTCGCGCATCCGGCTCGCCCGCAGCGTGATGGGCGAAGCGGAGCAGGGGTTCCTCGCGGTGCGCGCGTCGGCCGCGGAATCGGATGAGCTCGGCTTCCTCGAGAAGAGCCTCAACCGCATGCTCGAGGAGATCGGGACGACGATCTCCGGCGTGCAGCGCGAGGCCGATGAAGTGGCCGCGTTCGCGGAGCAGCTGGCGGCGGCGGCGCAGCAGCTGCACGCGACCACCGAGGCGCTGACCGGCACCTCACAGTCGCTCGCGACCGACTTGGGGCAGCAGCGCGGACTTGCCGATGGCGCGCGCGGCGAAAGTGCCAAGGCCTCCGACCAGGCCGAATCGCTGCGCGTGCGCGCGGAGCTGATGCAGGTAGACTCCGCGCGACTCGTGGCGACCGCCGAGCGCGGCCGCGAACGCGTGGCACGCGCCAGCTCGACGCTGCGTTCGGTGGGCGAAGAAGTGCGGGCGACGGCGGCCACCGTGGCCGGGCTCTCCGGAATGTCGGAGCGGATCGGCGTCTTCGCGCAGACGATTGCGCGCATCGCGCGCCAGACGCACTTGCTGGCCCTCAACGCCGCCATCGAGGCCGCCCGTGCCGAAGAGCACGGTGAGGGGTTCGCCGTCGTCGCCGACGAGGTCCGCACGCTCGCCGCGGAAGCGGGGAAGTCGGCGCGCGAAGTCGCGGAGCTGGTGAGCGACCTGCGGGCGGGCATCGATGCGGCCGGGAGGGCGATGCAATCGGGTGAAGTGAAGGTGCGGGACATCGGCGCGGTGGCCGCCGAGGCCGACGGCGCGCTGCAGGAGCTGCACCAGGGCGTGCAGTTGATGGGCGATCTGGTGAACGCGACCGCCGAAGTGTCCCGCAGTCAGGCGGAGCGCCTCGCCGAGTTGGCGAAATCGCTCCAGAGTGTCGCGAGCATCTCCAGCCGGTCCTCCGAGAGCGCCAACAACACGGCGGCGGCGACCGAGGCTCAGATCACATCGATGGGCGAGCTGACGGCGACATCGCAGCAGCTCGCGCAGCTCGCCGAGCGACTGCGCTCCGGGATGGCGCGGTTCTCGATGTTGCGGCGCGATCAGGCGACCGCGGAGCATCGTATCCGCCCCGCGGCGGACTGAGGTCACCCCGCCCGAAAGGCCACTGCGGCGTTCGATCCTTGGTCCCACAGCCCCGCATTGAGGGGGTGAAACGCGCGCAGGGCCTCCCGGTACGGGGTGACGAGCAGATCCACGTAGCGCGCCAGCGCTACGTCAAACGGAAAGCGGCGACGGAATTCGCCGGCGGTCACGCCGAGCACCGCCTTGAGATGACGCCCGAAACTCTGGGGCGACGAATAATCCATCCGATACGCGACGTCAGACACCGACAGCCCTGGGTTTTGGAAGAGATACGCCGCGTGCAGCAGCCGCATTGCAGCGAGGTAACTCTTGGGGGAGGGAAGCCCGGCGCGGTGGAAGCGCGACATCAGGGTGGACGGGCGCACTCGCAGGTGGCGGCAGAGACCCCGGACGGTGCTGAGCGCCGGCGCCAGCCGAGCCACCGTTTCGAAGAACAGGCGGGTTTCCACGGAAACAGCGCCCAGGGCCGGCACGAGGCGCGCCAGCACCCGGGCCGCGACGGGCGAGGCCGGGTGCCCGAGCAGATCGCGCAGCCGGCGCCACCCGTCGGGGTGGGTGCAATCCACCGCCGTCCGGATGCCGGTGGCGCCAAGGCGCAGAAGGGTCTCCGTGGCCTCACGATCGTGTCGCGACACCAAGGCGACAGCCGGGATGGCGGGGAACTCCCGCACGAACCGCGCGACGGCAGGCAGCTGGTCGCCGTGGCAGCGATGCACGGAAATCACGACGGCGTCCACGCGACGCGTGCGCGCGACGTGCAATGCCTCACGCAGCGATTCCGCGTGCAAGGTATCGAAGCAACCGTCGCCGACCGCGTCGATGCGCGGGCGTTCGGGGGCGGGGAGGACGGTGCAGACGGTGACCATGACGCCGCTACACTAACTGGTGGCAATCAAAGCCACGTCAAACTAAGCTACGCCATGACCGACACTCCCCGCGTCCCGCCACGTCGTCTGTTGATCGGCCTCGGGAGCCTCGTGTTGATTCTCATGGTGGGCGGCGCCGTGTCCTTCGTCCGGTACGCGCGGAGTCATGCCCCGAATCCCAGTCTGGTCGCCGTCGCGCCGTTCGACATCTTCGCGCGGCCCGAGCTCGATCGTTGGCGGGTGGGTCTGGCGACCGCCCTCACGGAGCAGCTCGACTCCGCGCCGCTCGCCGCGGTCCCGCAGACCGTGGTGGCCGCCACCTGGCGCAGCGCGCCTAGCCCCGAGATCTCCGCCGTTGAGTTGGCCCGCCAAGCGGGCGCCGGTGTCGCGGTCTACGCGCGGGTGGACTCGCTTCCGGGCAAGCCCGACTCGGTTCGCGTGAGTCTCCTGGCAATCGATGCGACGACGACCAAGGTGCTTTTCGGGGTGCTGTTGCGCTGGCCCGCCGCCGACCCCGACGGCCTGGCCCGGAGCCTCGCCGAGCACGTGCGCCACAACCACCCGGTGAAGGCCGCGACGTAGTACGTTTCCACCGTGACCGCTTCGATTGCAGCGTTGAACGCCGCGCTTGGCGATCGCTACATCGTCGACCGCGAGCTGGGGCACGGCGGCATGGCGATGGTGTACCTCGCGCGCGACCCGAAGCACGAGCGCTTCCTCGCACTGAAAACGTTGCGCCCCGAAATCGCCATGGCGCTCGGCCGCGAGCGCTTCCTCCGGGAAATCAAGCTCGCCGCTCGCCTCCAACACCCGAATATCCTCGGCGTCTACGACTCGGGGGACGCCGGCGGCACCCTGTATTACGTCATGCCGTTCGTCGAGGGCGAATCGCTGCGCGACCGGCTGGTGCGTGAGCCCCAGTTGCCGATCGAAGACGCGCTCCAGATCGCGCGCGAAGTCGCCGACGCGCTGGCGTACGCCCACAGCCACGACGTCGTGCATCGGGACATCAAGCCCGAGAACATCATGCTGTCGGGCGGCCACGCCATCGTCACAGACTTCGGCATCGCGCGCGCCGTCAGCGCGGCCGGGGGAGACAAGCTCACCGAGACCGGGCTCGCGATCGGGACGCCGGCGTACATGAGTCCCGAACAAGCGTCGGGCACGGGGCAGGTGGACCGTCGCAGCGATATCTACAGTCTTGGCTGCGTCCTCTACGAGACGCTCGCCGGCCAGCCGCCGTTCACCGGGCCGACGGCACAAGCGATCATGGCCCGGCACTCGCTCGACTCGGTGCCTCGGCTCAGAGTCGTGCGCCAGACGATTCCCGACGAGCTCGAGGCGGTGATCAACCGGGCGCTCGCGAAGGTGCCGGCCGACCGCTACGCGACGGCGGAGCAGTTCGCCGCCGCCATGACGGCCGCAAGCACCGGGACGGTGTCGCGCGTGACCGCTGGCCACAGGCCCACGCGGCGGCCGTGGTACAAACCCGCGCTGGCCGTCGCGCTCGTCGCCGTCGTCGCCGGTCTCGGGTGGATGGTCTTCGGCCGGAAAGGGAACGCGGGGCCGGCGAGCGGCGGTCTCGACCCGCATCGCGTGGCGGTGCTGTACTTCGCCGACGCGAGCCCGGACAGCTCCCTCGGCTATTTGGCCGACGGGCTGACGGAGGCGCTGATCGGGGACCTGGGTCAAGTGCGCACGTTGGACGTCGTGTCGCGCAGCGGCGTCGCTCCGTTTCGCGGCCGCGAGGTCGCGCGCGATTCCGTAGCGCGCGCGCTCGACGCCGGCACGATCGTCGAGGGCGACGTCGCGAGCGCCGGTCGCCGAGTGCGTGTGACGGTGCGGCTGGTGGACGGCGAGAGCGGCGCCGACATCCGGCGCCAGAGCTTCGACCTTCCCGCCGGCGACCAGCTCACGATCCGTGACTCGCTGGCGCAGCAGGTCGCCCTGTTCCTGCGTGAGCTGCTCGGCCCCGAGATTCGCCTGCGCGAAGAACGCGCGGGGACGAAGAGCGTCGACGCCTGGACGCTGGTGCAGCGCGCGGAGCGGGCTCGCAAGGACGCGCAGCGCGCGTACCGCGCCGACGATCGCGCGACGGCGGTTGCCCGCTCCGCGGAAGCGGACTCGCTGCTCGCGGGGGCGGAGCGCGCCGATCCCCGTTGGCCGGTGCCCACGACGCTGCGCGGGCGCGTCGCGTACGAGCGGTCTCGCTTTGAGCGAACGCCTGCCGACGCCGAGCGATTCCTCCAGACGGGACTCGCGTACGCCGAGCGCGCGCTCGGGCTCGACGCCAAGAGCCCCGACGCTCTGGAGCTGCGCGGCACCCTGCGGTATCGCCGCCTCGAGCTTGGGCTCGAGCCGGACTCCAAACGCGCCGAGCAGCTGTTGAGCGTGGCCGAATCCGACCTCGTCGCCGCCACGCAAGCCAACCCGGCGCAGGTCGGAGCCTGGAACATCCTGTCGGTGCTCTATTACCAGAAGCAGGACAATGTCCAAGCGAACTGGGCGGCGCGGCGGGCGTACGAGGCCGACGCATACCTCAGCGCCGCCGACCAAGTGTTGTGGCGGCTCTACGCCACGTCCTACGATCTCGAGCAGTTCCAGCAGGCTGCCGACTGGTGTGACAAGGGCCGCCAGCGTTTCCCCCAGAATGCGCGCTTTCTCGAGTGCCGCCTCTGGCTCATGACGAGCCCCGCCCTCAGCGCCGATCCCGACGCTGCGTGGCAGCTCGCCGAACAGGTCGCCGCAGGGCGGCCGGAGCCCCAGCGCGAGTTCACGCGGCACTTGATGCACATCGTCGTCGCGTCGGTGCTGGCGAAGGCGAATCATCCCGACAGCGCGCGGCACGTGTTACGCGCCGCGCGCGTCGGGGCCGATGTGGACCCGACGCTCGAGCTGGCCGGCTACGAAGCGTGGGTGCGCGCGCAGCTCGGCGACAAGGACGAGGCGCTCCGTCTGCTGCGCGAGTATCTGGTGGCTAACCCCAGGCACCGCGAGGGCTTCAAGAAACGGGTGCACTGGTGGTGGCGTCCCCTGCAGAACGATCCGCGCTTCAAGGCCCTCATCGGCGGCTGACACGGTGTGTGATCTGGATCACATACGACGTGGCTGACCGTCTAGCGGTTCGTACTTTCCCGCGAAATCTTAAAGACCTGCCTGTCGCACTGACGCAACGTACACCAGCAGGAGCGCCCGAATGAAACGTCACCAGTTGATCGCGATCGCCGCGATCGTCCTCGTTGCATGCGTGGACGGCGGCCGATCGAGCGGCCCGAACTTCGCCATTTCCGACGCAACGCACGGCGCTGCCGTCCGCAACGGGTTCTTCTTCTGGTTGCCCCCCATCGTTCCCGCTCCGAGTCCCACCGGCGACTTCAACCGCTTCGCCGCGCCCGTTGTGACGGTTTGCGAGCTGGTGACGAGCGGCGCGGAGTGCGCCAAAAGCGGCAGTGACCCGATTCTCGTCGCCCAGTTCAGCGTGACGTCCGGCACGGACGGCCAGCTCATCAGCATCACCGGCCAGGAATACCACGTCAATTGGCACACCGACATCTCGCACCTCAATCCCGACAAAGTCTACCGCATCGCCGTTGCGGTGGAGGGACGAGACTACGGCTTCGCGGACGTCGAGGTTGGTCTGAACGCCAAGGAATTGAAGAACGTCGATCGCAACGAGTTCGTCCCCCTCGTGGACGGCCGCACACTTCCCATCAGGTTCCGGATCGAGGCCGGCGCCAGCTGTGCCGGCCGCGAAGGCTCATGCGCCGAAGCGATCGTCGATCCGAACGTGGAGGAGAAGGTGATCCTCGAGAACGACGACAACGTCCGTCTCGCCTTCGGCGACTTCCCCGTGGGGTGGACGAACGGCCCGCAGGTCGTCCGCATCGAGCGCATTCCCGACGGCGGGTTCCGGCCCGGCCAAGGGCCGCTCGGCACGCGCTTCCCGCAATACCCGCTGTTCTTCCATTACTTCACGAGCGCGCCGGAGCCGTTCAACCTGCCCGTGCGCATCGGTGTGTGCAACGTCCAGGATGATCCGGAAGGAGATGCATTCCATCCGCCGCACCGGGGGAGCACCGTGCTCGCAATGGGTGGCGAAGGAGACTTCCGCACCCTGCCGTTCGCCCCGGTGATTGACGTCCTCGGGACCACGTGTTTCGGCGCCGAGGTTGAGGGTTCGGACATCAGTGCGCTCCCGCCCGGGCTGGGGGATGTGGCCGCCAGGGTCGGACTCTTCGCGGCCTCTCTCCTCGCGCCCCGCAGGCTCGAGGCGAGCGCGCTCGTCGTGGACGGAGGGATGGGCGGCTCGACGGAGTTCTTTAGTCCGGCGGGGACCGTCGATACCGGTGGACTCGCGGATCTGACCGTGCATGACGTGTCGGTCACGCCCCCGAACCCGGTTAGCGGCCAGACCGTGACGATAAGCGCGATCGTCAGCAATTCGGGTGGAGCCGCGGCGGGCCCAGCGACGGTCAATCTGTGCGACATCGTGTTCCTCTCGAATGGCTCGGGCGGCACGTGTGCGCAGCCGCAGAGCCCCACCTTGGCACCGGGCGCGAGCTCGCCCGTCAGCGGGCAAGTGACGACCCTTGGTGCGGGGACGCACACCCTCGTGGCGAGCGTGGACACCTTCGACGTCGTGCCCGAGTCGGACGAAACGAACAACCGGACGGTGGGACCGGAATTCACGGTGTCGGGGCCGCCGACGATCGATGGCAACTTCGCTCCCGGTGAATGGGCGCCTGCGAGTCAGACACCGTTCACGGTCAACGTACCGGGCGGCACCGTAGCGGGCACGCTGTACGTGATGAACGACGCCCAAAACCTGTATCTCGCCGTCCGGTTCCCCCGCACCGTGGTGGACGGGACGAACCTGCTCAACTTCGAGTTCGACAACAACAACAACGGCGTCGGGCCCGAGGACGGCGACGACTACTTCACCTTCACGCCCGCCACCGGTTTCTCGGACGCGTTCCGGAGTGGCTGCCCCAGCGGCGGTGGGAGCTGCGTGACGACCGACCAAACCAACGGGGTGGGCGCGTTCTTTAATAACGGTTCCTTCACCGTCTATGAGCTGTCCCACCCGCTCAACAGCGGTGAAACCGGGAAGGACTTCGCCCTTACCGCGCCCACCACGGTTGGGATGCTGTTGCAGCTCAGCGTCGGCACAGGGCACACCGTATTCCCTGCTGGCACGTTCCCGACGTACATCACCATCTCGATTACGGCTCCGTCGATTCCGTAAGCGGAATGGGCATTGTCGAGCGTGAGAGGGAGGGCGGCTCTGATGAGCCGCCCTTCATCGTTTGTTGCCGGTATGGCCGTCCCGGTTCAGCCGCCCTATTCTTAGGCCCATGTCCTCGCGCGACCTCATCGAGCGGGTGCGCAAGGCGCTGGGCGACCGCTACACCGTGATCACGGCGGTCGGTCGCGGGGGCAATGCCACCCTCTTCGGCGCCTTCGACCCTCAGGGCCAGAAGGTCGCCATCAAAGTTCTCCACCCCGAGCTTGCGGTTTCCGTTGCCGCTGACCGCTTTCTCCGGGAGATCCGGTACGCTTCGCAGCTCCACCACGCGCACATCGCGCCGCTCCTCGACTCGGGGGAGACGGACTACCTGCTCTGGTTCGTGATGCCCTTCGTGGCCGGCGACACGCTGCGCCAGGTGCTGCGCCGCGATCGCAAGCTGCCGATCGACCGCGGGGTACGAATCGCATCCGATATCCTCGAGGCGTTGGAGCATGCCCACGGGCACGGGTTTGCCCACCGCGACATCAAGCCCGACAATGTGGTGTGCGCCCCCTCCGGCGCGATGCTCGTGGACTTCGGGATCGCCCGCGCCATCGCCACGTCGGGCGAAGACCGCGTCACACGCAGCGGCTTCGTCGTGGGCACGGAGGAGTACATGAGCCCGGAGCAGGCAGGTGGATCCCCGGACATCGACGGCCGGACGGACATCTATTCGCTGGGCGTCGTCCTGTTCGAGGCGCTGACGGGCCGGCCACCGTTCTCGGCCGCCAGCGCCGCGGCCGTCCTTGACATGCAGCAACACCACCCGCCCCCGGAGCTGCGCAGTCTGCGACGGGATGTGCCCAAGCCCCTGAATGACGCCGTGATGAAATCGCTCGCGAAGACGCGCGACGCGCGCTGGCAAACGGCGGATGAAATGCGGCAGGCCCTGCTGCCGTACGCGCTGGTGCCGTAGCTTTCGCACGTGCGTCTTTTCACCACGCTCGTCGTATTCTCCACACTTGCCGCGGATGCGACTGGCCAGGCCGCGCGGGCTCCCACCCGTCCCCGCGCCCGTGACCTCGGTGTGCCGTTCGACGGCACCCCCGGCCCCCTCAACGCCATCACCGACGTCGCCGGCGTCGAAGTCGGCGAGGCGACGATCATCGCGGGGCAGGGCAAGCTGGTCGTGGGCCAGGGGCCCGTGCGCACGGGTGTCACGGCGGTATTCCCGCGCGGCAAAGCCAACGGCGATCCGGTGTTCGGTGGCTGGTTCACGCTCAACGGCAACGGCGAGATGACGGGCACGACGTGGCTCGAGGAGTCAGGATTCCTCGCGGGCCCCGTCCTGATCACGAACACCCATAGCGTCGGCGTCGTACGCGACGCGGTGATCGAATGGCTCGTCAAGAAGGGGTTTGACTTCGACTGGTCCCTCCCGGTCGTCGCCGAGACGTGGGATGGAGCACTGAACGACATCAACGGCTTCCACGTGACCAAGCAGCACGCGTTCCAGGCGCTGGACAGCGCGCGGGGCGGGCCCGTCGCGGAGGGCAACGTCGGCGGCGGCACGGGAATGATCTGCAACCAGTTCAAGGGCGGGATCGGCACGGCGTCGCGACGGCTCAGCGCCGAGCGCGGCGGGTACACCATCGGTGTGCTGGTACAATGCAACTACGGCGCGCGCGGTCGCCTGTCGATCGCCGGCGTTCCCGTCGGTCAGGAGATCCCTGATCTACTGCCGTGCCTCGAGCGCTGCGCCGATGGGGAGGCGGGCTCGATCATCATCGTCGTCGCCACCGACGCGCCGCTGTTGCCGCATCAGCTGAAGCGCATCGCGAAGCGTGCTGGGCTGGCCGTGGGACGCCTGGGCGGCACGGGAGGGAATACCTCCGGCGATATCTTCATCGCCTTCTCCACGGCCAACCCGGGAGCGGCCAAGCCGGAGGGCACCGTCTCCGTGACGGCGCTCCCCAATGAGCGCATCACGCCGTTGTTCGAGGCCACGATCCAGGCGACCGAAGAGGCCATCGTCAATGCGATGGTCGCCGCGGAAACGATGACGGGTGCCAACGGCCTGCGCGTCTATGCGCTGCCGCACGAGCGCCTGCGGGCGGCCCTCCGCAAATACAACCGCCTCGTGCCACAGTGATCAAACAGTTCAGTATCCTAACGGCGATGTTGCTCGCCGCCTGCCAGCCGCAATCCAGGCGCCTACTGCTCCTCGACCTCGCCCTCTCCGACCCCATGGTTCTGGGTGCTACCGCCGCCCCCTGGCATGAGGTCGGGTACACCGTGGAGTATCGCCGCTTCTATCCGCACCTCACGCGGGCCGACCTCGAGCGCTATCGCACCCTCGTGCTCCTCGGGGGCCGCGAACCCGAAGCGCCGTCCGACGCCCTGACGCTCGGGGACGTCGCGCTCATCACGGAATGGACGCGGCAGGGCGGGGTGGTAGTCTTCGGCTACGCGGGGGACGGGGAGGGATTCCTCGACCGCTGGATCATGAATCGCTGGCTCGCCGCGATGGGGACGGGCCTCGTGATTGGGGACTATCCGCTCGAAGACACCGTGGCGGCGGGGAGCGGTGCGGACCCCCAGCCGAGCATCTTCCCGCTTCCGCATTCCGCGCTCCGCAACGCCGGTTTCGAGCCGTTCTCCGCCGGGCGCAACCACGTGGTCCTGGTGCGCCGCGAGAGTCAGGCGCTGGCGCGCAGCAGCGCAACCGCGTTCGTCCGTCCGCCCCGTGAGGAGCCTGGCCCGCGCCCCCGCGCCGCCGTGGTCGCCGCCGCCCGCGTGGGCGAGGGCCTCGTCCTCGTCATCAGCCGCCACGCCCTGGCGGTCTTGGGGCCCGACCTCCGGCCGAGCACCGTTCCGCCCGCGACGATTCCCGGCGACGCGAGTCGCAGCCGCGAGTTCTTGGACGCGCTCGCACGGTGGACGCTCCGTCCGGCCGAGTGGGCCTCCGTCGCCCCCGCAGCCGGTCAAATACCGCTGACGCTCGCGAGCGCGCCACGCCCACTCGCGCTGCGGTCGCCTCCCCTGGCGCCGCCTGCCGGCGCCGATGTCGTCGTACTTCCCCAACCGGTGCCGCCGGGCGACCGCTCCTCCACCCCGCGGACCGTGCCGGCCTGGATCAGCCGTCAGGGCATGCGAGTCGTCTGGACCCGTGCCCCCAATTCGCAGCGCGCGTTCGACTCGCTGCTCGCGTTCGTCGACGTCAGTGCCCTCAACGTACTCGCCACCGAAGTGTCAGCGCCGGCACGCGCCGACTCCCTCGGCCTGCGAAACGCCTGGCGTGGAACGGCAGCCCGTTTGCAGACGACGAGTCTGCGATGGTTTCCGGCCATCGTGCTCGCCGAGCTGCGGCCGCAGGGAGAGCCGGCGACGCGCGAGGTGGACGTGCGCGGTGACACGGCGGCGGTGCCGTGCGGACTCGACACGCTGCTCTGGCGCGGTGCGCTGCGCCCGGCCTACCGCGCGTTGGCGCGGCTGGGCGGGGAGCGGGGAAGTGACCTGGTCTCCGGAGTCGCGCTGGATCTCGACGTGCCGCAGGACGGCTATGCCGCTGCCGGTTTCTGCGACGCCACGTATCGCGAGGGGCTGAGTGCGTTGAACCTCGACAGCGCGGCGGCCGATCGTCTCGCCGCGTTGCCCGCCGTGGGCGGGGCGCGATACGATGCCCTGCTCGAAGCGGGTCTGCTCGGCCGGTACGAAGCGGCGCTGGAGGACCTCGTCGCCGAGCGCGCCGCCGCGCTCCGCGCCGAAGTGCGCCGCCTGAACCCCGACGTGCGGTTCGCGTTCCGCTCGGCTCGCGTCCCGATGGACTGGTTCTCGCTCGGCTTGCTGCGCGGCTTGTCAGCGCCTGACGCGCCCGTCTTGCTCTGGACTCGCGAACCACACGTGCGCGATGTCCTCGGGCAGTATCGTGCACGCGGCATCTTCGCGCTCTCGGGGCTGGGCCTCGTGCCCGAGCGCATCGCAACGGGCGACTGGCCGCGGCTGCGGCGCGCGGCGTTCGCGGAGCACGACGGCTTCTGGGTGTCCTGGACCGACGCGCCAGCCTCCAAGACGGTGCGTGCAGACAGCTTGGGGCGGCTGATTCGGCGGCTGGCGAGGTGAGTCTTGCCCCTGGGGCCAACGGGCCGGTAGCTTTCGCGCCTGGGAAGGTGGTGGGGTGCGGTGGTCGCGGATGGCCGGCTTCAGGGGCCACCCGAGGAAAGTCCGAGCTCCACAGGGTAGACCGCCAGGTAACGCCTGGGCGCCGCAAGGCGACGGACAGGGCCACAGAAAACAGACCGCCCTTTATTTGTCGATTCCAAAGGGTAAGGGTGAAACGGTGGGGTAAGAGCCCACCGCGCGCCTGGCAACAGGCGTGGCACGGCAACCCCCGGTCGGAGCAAGGCCAAGTAAGCAGCGAGACCCGGCCCGGGTCGCTTGAGCTGCGGGTAGGCCGCACGAGGTGGCTGGCGACAGCCATCCCAGAGAGATGACCATCTGCTCGCACCCCACCGCTTCCCTCCCAGTGACGAGCAAGCCATACCCCGCCCATTGGGAGGCCGTGGCTGACCTCCGCGTGTTCCGGACCACCGCCGAAGAGTGGCAAAAACTCTTGGGCTGGCGGGCGGACATGCGCAAGCGTGGCTGGAAGCTGCTGCGCGTGTCGAGCGAGGGCCCCGAGATGGTCGCGATCTTTGGTCGGACCAAGACGGATCGTCAAGACAGCCCCTTAGGTGACCGATGAGCCTTCGCTTCCTCCTATCTGTGATTACGATCGGCACTGTCATCGCGTGCGCGCCCCGCAGGCCCGCATCGCCGCCGCCGGGCGTCGTAACGTTGCCTGCTCCGATCCCGCCCGCTCCGACCGCGCCCGTGACGCACGGGGGGGGCGACGTCCTACGGATCGGGCCGAGCGCGTTGCGGTACGTCGTGCACCAACAGATCCATGTCGAGCAGCAGTTCCAGGGCCAGACACAGACAATCGATCGAGGGATTCGCCTGTTCCTCTCCGCGACGATCGTCGGGCCCGCCGATAGCGCCGGCTATCCGCTCACGATCACCCTGGATTCGATCCGCCCAGACTCCGGCTCGATGATCCCGCCGACGCTGAACCTCACGTCCGCCCGGGGCCTGCGGTATACCGGGCATCTGACCCCGACGGGCGAGTTCAAACAGACGGCGGCATCGGACTCGGGGCTGGCACAGACCTTCGCCCAGATCGTCGGAACGTTTCGGAACTTCTATCCCCGGATGCCGCCTGGGGGGCTGACGCTCGGTGCCGAGTGGACCGACACCAGCTCGACGAATGACCGCGCCGGGATCGAGGTCAACGTCAAGGCGATTGCCCACTCCCGCGCCACCACGTGGGAGGAGCGCAACGGCACCCGGTGCTTGCGGGTCGACGTGAGCTCCACCTACTCCGTCGTGGGGTCCGGCGAGCAGGGGGGTCAACCGCTCGAAGTGTCGGGGACCGGGACGCGCAGCGGCGTGCAGTTCGTGGCGGTCGATGGCCGCTACCTGGGTGGCGAGGCCCACGACAGCTCCGCGATGGTCGTCGGACTGCCGGTGCAGGGTATGACGGTCCCGGTGCGGCGGGTCGCGGCCGTCGCCGCGTTCCTCGCGCTGCCGGCCCTCGGCGCGGCCCAGGAAGTGGCCGCGAACCGCGCCACCGCATACCTGCATCCCACCGATGTGCGCGACGCTCGCGCGCTCTGGGTGAACCCTGCGGGTTTGGGGCTGCTGCGCGACGCGTCCGTGTATGCGGAACTCGCCGTCCAAGACCCGGCGACCGGCGGCGCTCGCCTGCGTCAGCTCAGCGCAGGATTCAATTCGCGCGGGCTGGCGTTCGCGTACCAGCGAGACGTGTTCGACGGCGGCAGGCGTGGCCACACGTACCGGCTGGGCCTGGCAGGTTCGTCGAAAGGGCTCGCGGCCGGCGCGGCGATGGCGCTGTACCGCGGTGCCACGAAAGGGACCGGCTGGGACTTCGGCGTCTCCTATGCAATCGAGGGAAGGGCGGCCCTCACGGTGGGAGGCGTGATCGCCAACATCGGCCAGCCGGTGGTGCGCGGTCTGGAACAGCGGCTCACGTTCATCCCCGGTGCGACCTGGCGCCCGCTCGGCCCGGCGGCGGCCGTTTCGCTGCACGCGCGGATCACGCCGGATTCGCTGGTGAGCTACGCGTTCGGGTTGAGTTGGCAGGGGACCGGAGGGAGATTCCCCATCGGCGTGCTGGCTCGCGTCGACACCGACCGCGGGTTGCGGCGCGGTGCCTTCGCGCTCGGGATCAGCGTCGGCGGGCCGGACCGGGTGGGGCTCGTGGTCTCGACGCCGGGCGACGTCTCCGGCGTGGACTACGCCAGCCTGTACGGACTGTCCACGCGGGTACCGGGCGCGCGCCGCCGCTAGGAGCTAGGGTCCGACGCGAATCCCGGTGCGCCTCGACCTCA
>WNFK01010994.1_pt1 | contig 18459 bp, 10 predicted proteins | sample 5400281 | NCBI WGS metagenome assembly WNFK01 (sample SAMN13153350, study PRJNA577476) | soil metagenome | isolation source: 20 cm soil on Douglas fir-dominated hillslope | place: USA:California | collected 2013-09-17 | reverse complement strand
CGCCGTTTGCGGAGACTGTTCCAACCTGCGCGATCATGTCGCCTTTTACGTCTTTCTTGAGGCGTTTGATTTCTTCAACGGCGCGTTCCACAGCCTTGTCTATGCCACGCTTGAGTGCCATGGGGTTGGCTCCTGCCGCGACAGTCTTCACACCCTCGCGGAAGATCGCCTGCGCCAGCACGGTTGCGGTGGTGGTTCCGTCACCGGCGACGTCGGAAGTTTTGGAAGCGACTTCGCGAACCATCTGCGCGCCCATGTTTTCCAAGGCATCTTTGAGTTCGATCTCTTTGGCGACCGTCACTCCATCCTTAGTAATTGTGGGGGAACCAAATTTCTTGTCGATTACCACGTTGCGCCCTTTGGGGCCGAGCGTGATCTTCACAGCGTCGGCGAGTTGATTGATTCCACGCAGGATCGCCGCGCGTGAATCTTCGCCATGAACTACTTGCTTTGCCATTTCTCTCTTCTCTCCTACTGAAATTATGGAATGTGATTTAGAAACAAAAGCAGCGGCCAAGTCTTAAGAGACTACTTGCCGCCCTTTTTAGTTCCAGTCGCTGCTCCGGCGCGTGCGATGATTCCGAGGATCTCATCTTCGCGCATGATCAGCAGCTCTTCACCGTCGATCTTGATTTCAGAACCACTATACTTGCCAAACAAGACTCTATCGCCCGGTTTGACGTCGAGCGGCTGTCTCGTTCCATCTTCCTTGTATTTGCCTGCGCCGGCCGCGACGACCTCGCCTTCCTGCGGCTTTTCTTTGGCCGAATCGGGGATGATGATTCCCCCACGAACCTGCTCTCCCTCTTCAATTCGGCGTACGATGACGCGGTCATGGAGAGGTGTAATATTTGTCGACATGCTTTGGAGTTCTCCTTTCAGTTTCCCTTGTAAGAGTACGTATTTAGCTCTGAACTTAGTCCGATGTTAGCACTCTCTGCGGATGAGTGCTAAGAATAAATGGCTGCGGAATCAATGTCAACCATCGGAAGCGTGTTCACTGGAACTGCGGGGAGTTGGTAGCTAGCGGGATCCTCCGCGTGCGGCGCGGGTCAGCGGTCGCCTCATCTTGGACTCATCGGCAACGCGCTTTGAGATTGTGTTTCGGTGAATCCCGAGAGCCTTGGCGGTTTTGGAAAGATGTTCCTTGTTTCTGGCAAGGGCCTTCTTGATATAGAGCCTTTCGAATTCGTTGACGGCTTCGGCCAGTAGAATGTGGCCGTCCAGCATTTCATCGATTAAGGCTTCAAGTCGGGCGCGCATCTTCTTAAGGATCCAGGGTCAACTATAGGACTAAAGATCAGAGGTCTTCGCCGGTTAACAGCCGGTACGCTTCCAAATAGCGAGACGTAGTGGCCGAGGCAACTTCGGCAGGTAGAGGCGGCGCGGGAGGCTGCTTGTTCCAGTCAAGCGTTTCCAGATAGTCACGGACAAACTGCTTATCGAATGAGGCTTGTGATTTACCGGGACGGTAGTTTTCCGCGGGCCAAAAGCGGGAGGAGTCCGGAGTCAGGACTTCGTCAACCAGAATTATTTGGCCGTTTTGATCGCGTCCAAATTCAAACTTTGTATCAGCGATGATTATTCCGCGTCCACGAGCATAGCTGCGCGCTTCATTATAAAGACGCAAAGAAGTTTCGCGCAGATAGTTTGCGGTCTCCGCCCCGAGCAACTCTCGCACTCGATCCTCACTAATGTTTTCGTCATGACCTACGTCTGCTTTGGTCGACGGGGTAAAGATTGGCTCCTCCAACTCGGCGGACTCAAGCAGATTATCCGGCAACTTGTGGCCACACACTTCGCCGGTCCGCAGATAGTCCTTCCAACCAGATCCGACAAGGTAACCCCGCACAACACATTCCACCGGGAAAACCTCAGCTCTGGTTACGAGCATCGAGCGCCCCTTAAGATCCGGCGCGCGCTTAACCTGGTCCGGCATCTGTTGGTTATCGATTGTGATGAAATGGTTTGGGACGATATGCGAGAGCTTCTCAAACCAAAACTTCGAGAGAGAAGTTAAGACCTCGCCCTTGCGCGCAATCGCTGTTGGCAAGATGCAATCGAAAGCGGAGATTCGATCGGTGGCTACGATTAATAGGCGAGCATCATCAACTTCGTAGACATCTCGAACTTTTCCGCGTTTCAACAAATTTAAGTCGACGGACATTTGTGAACTGGCAGCTGTGGTCATTATATGGTGGCTAAGATTAGCAAATGCTTAAAAGAGATTTCTTTGAGAAGCGGCGAGCGAAGATTCTGCTCGCGAGAAAAAACTTTGTCAAGACAACGATGGTTTTAACTTCGTCGGCGCGGTTGCCGCTTAAGGTTGCCGCGCAACCATCGAGAAAGAATCTCAATCTAATCGTAAGTGCCGCTGTACCAGTGAAGGGCTTGAGTGGACTTATATGCGTTGACGCTTTCAGACCGACGCCTTTCGTGTGACAATCACCGCGAGGTCAAGTTAAAGAAGCGATCAATCAGAGTCCAGGTTCTGATGGCTATTTGGAATTCGATCTGCAGGAGTAACTAGCAAATGAGGCTTCGTATTTTTCGGCGTGAGGTTCAGCTTCTTTCGTTAGCGCTGATCTTGGTTCTGACGACGACTACATTCGGAAGGGCGTTGCCGGTTCTTGACAAGGTTCTTCAGACCGCTCAGCAACCACACTTACTTCCGCCGACGCAATACATTCCTGATCGAAACTTCGACACGCGTCATGTTGCTCTTGATATTCGTTTCGACTGGGAACATGAAGAGCTTCGTGGCGTCGAGACTTTGGTTTTCAAACCACTGCTTGCGGATCTACGAAAGATAGAGCTTGATGCCGCAGAAATGACGATTTCCTCAGTAAACACGGCCGGAAGCGAGCTGAAGTTTGAGATGGATCTGCCCAACCAAAAGTTGTGGATCGAGCTCGGACGTCCATATCAGCTCACTGACGAAGTTACCCTGGTGATTGAATATCACACCAATGGCCCACAGACGAAGCTTGCCGGTTTAGTTGGGGCGGCGCTGAGGTTTATCAAGCCAACGCCGGACGATCCTACCAGGCCAAAGCAGATTTGGTCGCAGGGCGAAAGTGAGTACAACCACTACTGGTTGCCTTGTTATGACCATCCGAATGATTTTTTCACTTCCGAGATAACGGCTACTGTAGAGAAACCTTTGTCGGTAATTTCCAACGGAAAGCTCCTCGAAACCAAAGACAACAAGGATGGAACGCGCACCTTCCATTGGAAAATAGAACAGCCCCACGCCAGTTACCTGACCTCTATTATTGTTGGGGAGTACATTCCGATCGAGAGCGAGTATCAGGGCATTCCAATCATCACCAATGTCTATCCCAGCGAAGTCAAGGAAGGCAAGGCAAGTACTGCGCGATTAACAGAGATGGTTAAGTTTTTTTCCGAGAAGACGGGGGTGAAATATCCCTACGCGAAGTATGCCCAAACCACTGCGCGTGACTTTGGCGGCGGAATGGAAAACATTAGCGCCACAACGCAAACGGACAACATGATTCATGATGCGCGTACTGAGCTCGACTCAAACACAGACGGTTTACAATCTCACGAGCTGGCACACCAGTGGTTCGGTGATTATGTAACCTGCAGGGATTGGTCTGACATTTGGCTTAACGAGAGTTTCGCAACCTACTTCCAGGCGATGTGGGACGAACACAAATTGGGCGGCGACGATTTTCTTTATTCGGATGTAAAAGCCAATCAAGACGCCTACCTTGCTGCCTGGAGGCAGGGCAACCGTCATCCCATTGTGACGAAGAACTACGCCACACCCGATTCAGTTTTCGACACCTATGCCTATCCGCGCGGCGGGGCTGTGCTACACATGCTCCGGCAAACGCTTGGCGAGGACAATTGGTGGCGAGCAATCAACTATTATCTGAACAAGTATGCGCATCAACCCGTAGAGACCGAGCAATTTCGGATTGCGATTGAGGAATCAACGGGGCAGGCAATGGACTGGTTCTTCGACGAATGGCTCTACAAGATGGGGCATCCGATTTTCCGCGTGAAACAGGACTACAATCCTGCCACAAAGATGCTGACCCTTAGCGTCGAGCAATTACAAACCGTCGATAACACTTCACAATTTCCTCAAGTGGCGCTCTTTCAGACTCCGGTGAACATCGAGATCGGCACCACTGCGGGAATGCGTCTTGAGCGAGTGCAAATTCTTCCAAAGAAGCAACAGAGTTTTTCGCTGGCGGTTGACTCCAAACCTTTGCTGGTCAACTTTGATTATCACGGTACATTGATCAAGGAACTTGAGTTTGAGAAGACCACTGACGAGTTGGCTTATCAAATGGCGCGAGATGAAGACGTGTTGGGAAGGGCTTGGGCACTTAGTCAACTCCAAAGCCGCATCGGGGCGCCAACGACTTCGGAAACTGAGAAGCAGCAGATAGCGCTGGCCCTTTCAGAGGTCGTCACGCGTGATAAATTTTGGGGCGTCCGGGCTAATGCAGCCACTGCGCTGGCAGCCGTGAAAGCCCCCAGCACGCGAAACGCATTGATTGCTGCTACTGGCGATGTCGATGCTCGCGTACGTGCCAGGGCTGTAGCTTCACTGGCAAACTCGAAGGACTCTTCGTTGGCAAGTTTATATTTGAAATTACTAAGCGATCAGAGCTACGCGGTTATCAAAGCCGCAGCCTTAGCGCTCGGCGACACGAAAAGCCCCGAAGCTTACGGGAGCCTGGTAAAGCTATTGAGTCAGCCTTCGTGGCGGGACAACATAAAGGCCTCAGCGCTGGCGGGACTGGGGGAATTAAGGGATAAACGGTCGCTCGATATGGCGCTTCGTTACGCCGCAGCAGGGAATGCAAGTCAAGTCAGGGCAGCGGCCCTGCGCCTGCTGGGAAGAATTGGGAGCGACGAACCTCGCGCGTTTAAGTTGATCGCTGAGGCGGCCGGTAAGGCCTTCGAGTCTGAGGACTATAATTTGGCAACAGCTGCCGGCGATGCTTTGGTAAGCTTGAGCGATCCGAAGGGACTCGCAGTTTTGGAGCAAATAAACCAGAACAGCGGGATTTCGGTCAGACTTAGGGCTCGAATCGGAGAGTACCAGGAAGCTCTGCGCAGGTCAGTAGCCGGAACCGCGAGCCAGGGTACGCAACATCCGTAGGGCCGATACTGGAGGTCGCGTCTGGCTTGAAAGTAGGGCCTGTCTTGAAAGCGACCAGCGATGGGCAGCGGGCTTTATACAAGAGGTGCTTGTCGGTGATTTCCAAATTCAAACCATCATGTGGAGCAAGTGGCCACATTCTGGAAATGCAGGTCAGTTCCTCCATAATGTTGGCCTTGTGGGCTTTGCCGTTGAGCCAGCAAAACTTAGGGCTTGAGTTTGCCGGGGTTGTCCTGTAGTATTCCGTTCGCCCGACGTGGCGTCGTACCCCATGACGCCAGACCTCCAAACCCCTGCATGTCAGTTCCTTCTGGGTCATTCTGATGACAAACACAGCTGCTGACAGACAGAAAACTTCCAAGGACAATAGTCAACCAACCGAGCCGCTCGAGCGCAGAGTTTCACTGCTCGTCGTTGAAGACGATGAAAATATTTCGAGCGCAATCAGCGAGTACTTCTCTCGCGCGGGTTATAACGTGAAAACCGTTGAAGATGGTCTGATGGGTGTGAAGGCAGCACTGGATGATCCTCCGGATGCTGTCGTTCTCGATCTCATGCTGCCAAAAATGGACGGTCTCGCTGTTTGCCGGGAGCTTCGCGAAAAGGCGAGTAACATGCCGATTCTCATGCTTACCGCAAAGGACGACGTGGTTGATAAAGTACTTGGCCTGGAGATGGGCGCGGATGATTACATCACCAAGCCCTTCAGCCTGCGTGAACTTGAAGCCCGCATCAAGTCAGTCCTTCGTCGCAGTCGAACGCCCGTAAGCGCCGACGGCAGCAAAGACGAGGCGCCCGTCGTTCGTGGCAGCCTCCGCATTGATCCGGCAAGACGAGAAGTTACTATTGGAGAGCGGCAAGTGGAATTGACTCCAAAAGAGTTTGATCTCCTCCGGCTCTTCGCAGCGAACCCGGGCAGGGTCTTTCCCCGCAAATACCTGCTTGAAAAAATCTGGGACTACTCTTACGAAGGCTACGATCGGACTATTGATTCACACATCAACCGGTTGCGAGCCAAGATCGAAGAGAACCCCGAGAATCCTCAGATGGTTCTGACCGTTTGGGGAATTGGCTACAAGTTTAGCGACGAACAGTAACGTCGGTTCGTCCGCTCTCTCCCAAATATCAACTGCCGGTCTTAATCAATAGACTCGCAATTGACTTTCCTTCCAGCCGCCCAGGGCCAATCCAAAGCCCAGGACTTCCCGGCAAACCTTCACACCATGAAGAATCTTTTCATTCTGAGACAATTAGTAATTTTTAGTCTAAACCGAAAGCGCGGCTTTGCCCGCCCTGGAGTCAAATTTGGCGCGGCTATCATACTGGCGCTCGTCGTTGTTGGCGGGACTCCTCACCTGGTTTCGCAGGCGCAAGAGTGGCGGGCTCCCAACCGAGTGTTGCGGGTATCAGCTCAGTCGGCAGGAGCAGGAACGAAGGTATCAGTTGCCGCTGACAGTCCTTTAATCCGAGCGCAAAATTGGCAAGATGGTGATGGCTTTCATTTGGTCCTGCCAAACACTGTTGCCGCTGACTCACTCAAAGGCATCCGCGGCATTAAGGTCAGCCGAGTTGGTACTTCGTTAGAAGTCCTCTTCCAAACAATGCCCGGATCTACTGTTAACGTTCAAACAGCGGGCAACGAAATCACGCTCCTCGTCGATAAAAAGCTCGAGGCAGTTACAACAGAGCGCGAATCTGGAAGCGAGACTGGGTCTTTCGATCAACAGCAGCCGGTTGCACACTCGACCTATGCCCAACAGTCCCAGCGCGATGCTGCCCAGATGGGATTGTCGTCATCGGCGACCGATTTGTCCTCAAAACCTCAAGCCTCCTCAGGAGAGACTGCGCAAACTACAAGTAATTGGAATCCGCAACTTGGCCCTTCCTCCGCCCTTCCGGCGCAATCACTTCCCGAACGCGATGCTGCTACCGCCCCAGCGACGGGCGATGAAGTAACTGTTCAGGTCGAAGATGAGGGTGCGTTGGCTTCAATTTTTTCCGCCACCAGCGTTTTCATTGTAATCACCTTAGGTTTGTTCGGTTTACTTGTTTCGCGCAAACTCCGCTCGCATCAAGCGCTCGCGCAGGCAGCTGAGAACGGACCAGCGGCGGACTCGGAGGACGCGGACTGGGTCGAGAACCAAACGGTTGAAGGTCGCATTCGAGTACAGCCCGAGGCTCCGACAGAGGCTTTAGTAAAATCAAACGGAGCGGCAGGGGCAAACACGCCCTCACGCCAGACAGGTGGTCGTACATCAGTGGCTGGTCCAACCACACTCTTCGGCGCTTATCGAATTGATCAGGAAGTCGGAAAACTAATACTTGGGCAGCCTCACCGAATGGATGTGCTTGCGTCCCGCGCCAGCGACGATCGCCGGGCGATAGAAACTTCACTAACGAAGGGCGTGAATGCGGCTGACTTGGACGAAAGTGCACGCTCAAGGGCGCGTGGAGCCCTGGAGGAATACGGCTTTGTCGCGCGTCAATGTGCAACTCTCCTGCTCGCTCCTGATGCATTTGAACGAACTTCGGCGGCGCGTTTTTTGGGTGAGATCAAGTCGGAGACTGCTTTGCCGTTCTTGTTGGAAAGCCTTTACGACTCGGAATCGATCGTGCGAAATCAGGCCGTACTGAGCATCGGCGAACTGAAACTCCCGTCAGCAATCGGCGCCTTGTTGGACATCGCTCGAACGCATCCCGACGTTCCCAGTGCTTTATTAAGCCGAACACTTAGTGCCTGTTCAGTTGAGGGACTCGACTTCTTCGACGCCATGCCGATTGAACCTTCGCAACTGGGAGTTGGTGATCACCTGAGTGTCATCGATCAGATTACCCAACTCGAGCCGGCTTCTTCCGTGGAAGAATTGCCTGAGCATATAGATGATGAGCAACTAGATCGCGCCCTTTCCCTGTTGGGAAGCGTCGACCTACAGGAACGAGCCGAGGCGTTGAAGACGCTGGCGCAGTTTCGAGTTAGAAGTTCGGTTGCGGCGATTACCCGTCTCGCCCGGTACGAATCTGAGCCGAATCTTCGGGCCATAGCAATTTTCAGTTTGGGTGCGATAGATCATGAGTCAGTGTTCGCGGCAATCCTGATAGGCATGGCAGATGAATCGCGTGAAGTCAGGGCCGCTGCAGCTCGCGCACTCAATCGCCTCAGTTTCGACCGTGCCGACGCTTATGTTCGAGTAATCGAGACGAGCGACGAAGAAACCATCACCAACGTCGCCAAGGCCTGCATTCAAGCCGGCATCGTTTCGCAAAATGTTGATCGATTGACCAGCAGCGACTACCGCCAGGCCTACGAAACGTTTTCACTTATTTGCTTGTTAGCCAAAGCAAATATGAGTGACCCGATCCTCAACGCAATCGTCGAACATCCAAATATGGATGTTCGTCTAAACGTAGTGCACTTGCTGGCGGCGACAGGTCAGCCTGGCATATTCGAGCACTTGCGACAGCTCGCCGTACGAGATGGAGTTCGCGAGGAAGTAAAAACGGCTTTGCTTGAAGCGATGTATAACCTGGATCAGAAGGCAAAGCGCGAAGAAAAAGAAACGGTAGAAGCCTCTGAGGCTGATAGTGAACCTCACTTTGAGACTCCGAATTCAGAAGCCTCCGACCTTGATCACGAGCCGGGATTCGCATTCGCTCTCGAGCCGGTCTCCGAAAGTGATCAGCAACCTGGTTCCGAAGCGGGGGTTCAACACGATTTGGATGAGCTGGAAATGTGATTCTCTGGACTGCCAGCCGCCGAGGATCGGATAATGCGATTGGCGATCTCCTGTCATTGCACCAATGAAAATTAAATTTCTTGAGCCTGTAAGTTTAGAAAAGAGACGGCGCACCGGCGTCGGTTTGCTGTTCTATGTCTGTATGACGTTATTAGTCTTCACGGCGGCCGTGGGTCAGGTGAAGGACAGCAAGCATATTACGGCGATACAACTGGGAGGCGCCGCTGAAGGTTCTCGTGTAACGGTAGTCTCAGACAAGCCTTTGATTGACTACGAAGCCTTCCGTCGCGGCGATCGTTTCTATGTCAGAATTCCGACTGCGGATATGAATGCAGCAGCGCCGCATTTCCGCGCAGATGGCTTTGAAGATGTTCAGGTTCAGAAAGTGGGCGAGAGCCAAATCGTTTCTTTCAAGTTGCAACCGGGCGCGACGGCCCGAGTCGACCAGCGCGGAAATCGCCTGGACGTCGTTTTTTCCGCCGCAAACAGAATCCCTTTACTCAATTCGGCAAATCCTTCTGGAGATCGCGCACGGGACACAGCTGGACCGATGCCGTCAGACCCAGCTGCCTCTCGCGTACGAACGGTCAGCGGCCGAGATGGATCGATAGGATCGGGCGATCCGCGCCAAGCATATCCGACAGCGAACTCCAACAAAGGAGTAGCGGCCGTCGCGTCAGCTTCGCCTTCGTTGTCTCCCTCGTCGGTTCTGTCGCCTGGGAACGCGACGGGTTACCAGCCCTTGTCGACGACCCCGCCAATCGCACAGCCAGGTTCCAGTCCGGCTAACACTTCTTCCGGTTCGACCAGTTTCCTAAACTGGAAAAACCGCCTGGCCGCCGCAAGGCATTGGATGTCTGCGAATCGCCCGGCAACACTACTCGGTGCGCTGATCTTGCTGAGTCTCGTTGTCTATCTTGTGATTTTTATGCGTCGCCGTCAGGAGACTGTGGTTAAGAACAAGCAGGCGAAAACACCAAAGGTTCAACCTCGGTATTCTCCGGGTAACGAATTAAAGGAAATATCCGACGCCGAGACCGAAGCGCAAAGGCCGCTGCCAGACAGTGGGGCATCAAAGCCGTTTAGCAGGCCGGCTCCTGCGGTTGCGCTAACGAGACCAACTATTGTTTCACCCACCGCGGGTAATGACGAACAGATTATTGCGCTCAAGGGCGACGACAACGATCGCCTTCAGGTGGATGCGCCTAAGGGTGCCTTAACCGCATCAATTCGTGAAACTCTCACTGCCCACAAAACAGAGATCGTTGCCGCTCTAAAGTCTCAATCCCGCCAACCTCAGTCTCAAATCCCCACTCGAGATCCGGACGAAACCGTCACTCGAACTCCCGCCAGCACCACCCCGAATTCCCCGGAGGCAACACCCTTGATTCTCGAACAACCCTTAACTAACCCACCTGGCCAATTCGACCTCACCGAGATCGAGTTGAACAAACTTCTTGCCGGCAGTGACTACGACGCAAGTGTCATTGAGTCCAGGGATCCACTCACGCGGCAGAATGTTGCTGCACAGCTACTGGCAGCCCTCGCCGGTCGAAACTCAGCAGAACAAGGTCGAGCAAGAGTAGCCTTCGTGAATCACGGTTTTTTCAACGATGCGGTAACGCAGTTGCGGACGGCCGATTCTCCAGCAGAACGCGCCGGAGCCGCACGAAAGTTGGGAGCTGTTTGCGATCAGAAAGCCACAGCTCATCTGGTTGCTTCACTTGAAGATGGCGCTCCGGAAGTGCGCCGGGCGGCGGTTGAATCACTGGGCCAATTGGGAGATCCGTCGGCGCTAAACGCACTCAATGAATTGCTACTTCGTGAAACGAATCGTCAGCTTCCAGCAGCAGTTATTCGTCATGCAATCAATTCCATTGCGGTTTACGAAGTCAAACATCCCTCCGCCACTGAATCGGCTCCCGCCGAGCCGTCAGCATCGCTTGCCAGGGAACCTGAAAAGGCAGAGTCGCAAATAAAAACTGAAACACCCAGGCCAAAGCGCGAGATTTTTGCGGAGTACCTTAGTTCGTTTGAAAGTCGCTCACCTGCGGCAAGATCCAGCAGCTCAAAACCTGAAGTTCCAACTATCGATAGTTTTGACGCTGCTGAAGAGCAACTAAGACGAGAAGAAGAGGCGTTGCGACAAGCTGCGGATGCTTTAGAACGCAAGCGCAGCGAGGCTGAGGCGGCGCGTAAGATGGCCGAAGACGACGCGCGTTTGAAAGCAGAAAGCGAGATGCAGGTGCGAATGGAAATTGAAGCTCGCTTGCGTGCTGAAGACGAGGTTCGCAGACGAATGGCCGAAGAGGCGGCGCGACAAAAGGCCGAGGAAGAAGCGCGCGTAAAAGCTGAGTTGGAAGGCCGCCAGCGCGCGGAAGAAGAGGCCCAGCAAAGAGCCGAAGAGGAAGCCAGATTCCGTTTGGAAGCCGAGTCTCTGCGAAAAGCTGCGGAAGAACTGGCCCTGCGGCGTTCAGAAGCTGAAGCCGCACGCAAACGAGCCGAAGCTGAGGCCGCGCAGCAGGCGCGTTTGCGCGCTGAGGAAGAGGCAAGAGTTCGAGCCGCGGAAGAAGCTCGCCTTCAGGCAGAAGCAGAAATGCGTCGCCGTGTCGAAGATGAGATTCGTCGCCGCGCTGAGGACGAAGCTCGCCGGCAAGCGGATGTGGCAGCGGCGGCTCGCGCAGCTGAAGAAGCGCGCATGCGTGCCGAGGTCGAGGCCTTTATTCACGCTGAGCAGGAAGCAAAGCGCAAGGCCGAAGAGGACGCTCAGCGCCAGGCGGACCAACTGCGCGCCGAAGAAGCCACTCGGGCTCGACTTGCCGAGGAGGCGCAACGACGAGCTGAAGAAGAACGTTTACGTCGAGAAGCTGAAGAGCGTCTCCGTGCCGAAGAAGCTCGTCTCCGTCTCGAGCAGGAAACATTGAAGCAGGTGGCTGCTGAACTGGCCCGGCGCCGATCTGAATTGGAAGAAGCCAGGCAGAAGGCTGAAGTTGAAGCGCGGCTCCTGGTAGAGGCTGAGGCTCTCGCAAGAGCCGAGCAGGAAACAAGGCAGCAGGAAGTTGAACGCCAGCGGTTGGAAGCCGAGGCGAGACGCCTCGCTGAAGAGAAACAACTCGAGGAAGCGCGTCGTCGCGCTGCTGAAGAGCGGCAACAGGCTGCTGAACGTGCTCGCGTGCTGGCCGAGGAGGAAACACAACGTTTGGCTGAGCTCGAATCAGTCAAGACGCAGGCAGAGGAAGTCGCTCGTCGCATGGCTGAGCAAGAACAGCGGATCAAGGCAGAAATTCTGGCGCTTAGTCAGGCCGAAGAAGAACAGCGACTTCGCATTGAGGCTGAAATCAAACGACGCAACGAGGCGGAGGCGCGGCTGGCAGAAGAAGCAGCGAAAGCTGAAGCCGAAGCACATCGGACAGCAGAAGAGATTCGTCGTAAGGCTGAAGAACAGGCACGTCGCAGGGCTGAAGCTGAAACACGTTTGAAGGAAGAGGAAGCCCGTCTCCAAGCTGAGGAAGAGGCGCGGCTCAAAGCGGAAGAAGTACAGTCGGAACAGGAAGCTCGCGTCCGGGCCGAAGAGGAAGCACATCGGATAGCTGAAGAAATTCGTCTTAACGCCGAAGCAGAAGCGCGTCGTCGCGCCGAGGTTGAGGCGCGGCTGAAAGAAGAGGAGGCTCGACTGCAAGCGGAGCAGGAAGGTCGCGCCCGCGCTGAAGAGGAAGCGCAGCGGCTCGCCGACATTCGCCTTGAAGCTGAAGCAGAAGCGCTTCGTCACGCCGAAGTCGAGGCACAACTAAAAGAAGAGGAAGCTCGGCTGCATAGTCAAAAGGAAGCCCGCGCCCGAGTTGAAGAAGAAGCGCAGAGGTTGGCGGAAGAGTTTCGGCTTCGTGCGGAAGCAGAATCCCTGCGGCGGGCCGAAGTTGAAGCCCGGATGAAGGAAGAAGAGGCTCGTCATCAGTCCGAACTTGAGGCTCGAGAGCGTGCCGAAGCAGAGGCTCAACAGTTAGCTGAGGAAGGCCGGATGCAGGCTGAGGAAGCCGCTCGTCGCCGGCGCGCGGAGGCGGAAGCTCGACTGATTGAAGCGGAAGCCCGGCTACAAGCTGAACATGAAGCCAGCGCCAGGGCCGAAGAAGAGGCCCAGCGCCTTGAGGAAGAGACCCGGCAAAAGACTGAACAAGAGGCAATAAGACAGGCTGAAGCTGAAGCACAATTGAGAGAAGAGGAAGCTCGGCTCCAGACCGCACAGGAAGCTCGCGCCAAAGCCGAAGTTGAAGCTTTAAGGCTGGTGGAAGAAAGCGAAAGGTTTGAGGCCGAAGCTCGCTTGCGCGCAGAAGCCGAAGGGCGACTTAAGGCCGAGCAAGAACGTCTAATCTCAGTGGAGGAAGATTTGACTGAGGCGTTTACTTCGCCCTTCCTCAATGATGTATCGAGTGCGCCCGACTACTCGGCTTCAGAGTTGTCGTGGCTGGAAAGCAACTCCGATCAGCTACACGGAGACTCTGGGTCGGGTTCTCTCCCAGTCGAAGAAGAAAGCACGATTGGAGAAACATCCCATTACTCTCCGGACACTGAAGAGCCAGCCAAGGCGATCGAGGCGGTATTTTCAGAAAAAGGAATCGCGTCGGCCGAGGATGAAGGCGGCATTCCTTCTGACGTGCAGGAGCGACTCAAGAGTCCGGACGCTAATGTGAGAGAAGCGGCATTGGCGGAAGTGACGCGAGTTGGCGGTGACGATGCATTTCGTTGCATCAGCCGCGCCTTTGATGATCAGTCAGTAGAGGTTCGTAACGCCGCCGCACGCGCGCTTTTTGATCTACACGCCGATCGAGCGGCCACCTTTACCAGAGCGCTTCGTGAAGGCACTCCCGAGCGACGCCGCAGTATCGGACATGCGCTCGCCGCGTCCGGGCTAGCCAAGGACGCCATCGGTAACCTGACCTGGCCAAAGCGGGGGAAGTTCAACCGCTTATGCAGGCCATCGAAGATTATCCGAATGTTGAAGTTCGGATCGCAGTGGTTAAGCTACTCGCGCTGAGCGGTCAACCGGACATCGTTCCGGCCTTCCGCCGCATGGCGGTGCGCGGCTCGTTGCCATCGGAAGTTCGCTCGGCGGTTATGGAAGCGATCTACCAGATTGGTAACCAGGCTCGTGAGAGCGCGCCGTCCGCAGCTTGAATTGCACAAAAAGTGCCCAGCGTGGTCTCTGGAGCGGAGCTCTACACAAAATCAGAACTGGGAGCGAACCGTTCAAGTGATTGCTGGGACCGCGGGCGTCCCGCCCGCCTGCTTACGGCGGGCGCAATTATCGGGAATTGACATTAACGTACCTCGGAGCGGGCGGGACGCCCGCGGTCCCAGCAATCACTTGAACGGTTGCCTGATTGGCGTAACTGTCAATTCTGACTTGGAGGATGTAGTGGCCTGGTTTGGGCAATGAGGTCGCGACCTCTCCCGGTACATTACGCCAAATGGTCCCTACCACCGAGTGCTAAGAAACCGACAGGAAAGCCGCGAAGAGTTATTAAGTTCTTCGCGGCTTTCGCGTCGTTCCCCTTCCTGGGTGACCTCAGCTTTCACTGCTTTTCACAATTTGCGACTTAGCATTTACTATTTACCCTTACATGAATTTCAAATTGCAATCGACCTATCAACCCAAGGGTGATCAGCCGCAGGCTATCGAGGCGCTGGTGCGCGGGCTCAGCGAAGGCTTAAAGGATCAGGTTCTGCTCGGAATCACAGGTAGCGGCAAGACCTTCACTATCGCCAGCGTTATTCAACACACGCAGCGTCCGACGCTGGTGTTGGCCCACAACAAGACACTCGCAGCCCAGCTCTACCAGGAGTTTAAGTCGCTCTTTCCGGAGAACGCCGTCGAGTACTTCGTCTCGTATTACGACTACTATCAGCCTGAAGCCTACATGCCGGCCGGTGACGTTTACATTGAGAAAGAGGCGATCGTTAACCAGGAGATCGATCGTTTGCGAATGTCGGCGACTCGCGCCTTGTTTGAGCGTCGCGATGTAATTGTTGTTGCCAGTGTTTCGTGTATCTATGGCCTCGGGGATCCGGATGCCTACTACGGTATGTTGCTTTTTCTCGAACCCGGCACGCGGATCACTCGCGAAGCGCTGCTGCAGCGATTGGTGGAGTTGCAGTATGAACGTAATGACGTGAACTTTCAGCGCGGGAGTTTTCGCGTGCGCGGTGACGTGGTGGAAATCTATCCGAGTTATCAAGACCAGGCTTTCCGCATAGAACTCTGGGGAGAGGAAGTAGATTCGATTTCCACAATTGATCCGCTACTCGGGGAAGTAATTACAAAACACACCACCCGCGTTCCAATCTACCCCAAGAGTCACTACGTAATGTCGAGGCCGACGATCAAACGCGCGCTGAAATCCATCAAGGAAGAGCTCGAATGGTGGGAGCCCAAGCTGATTGCTGAAGGCAAACTACTCGAAGCGCAGCGCCTGCATCAGCGCACCATGTTTGATCTGGAACTGATTAAGGAAATGGGCTTCTGTCGTGGCATTGAAAACTATTCACGCCATCTTACGGGCAAAAAACAAGGCGAGCCGCCGCCTACGCTGCTCGACTATCTGCCACGCGACACCATGATGGTGATTGACGAGTCGCACCAAAGCATTCCCCAGATTCGCGGGATGTTTGAAGGAGATCAGTCTCGCAAACGCACGCTAGTTGAGTATGGTTTCCGCTTGCCTTCAGCACTCGATAATCGCCCGCTGAACTTTAGTGAGTTTGAATCCCGCATCGGACAAACAATGTACGTCTCGGCAACGCCTGGTCCTTATGAACTGACGAAGTCGGGCGGTGAAGTGATTGAGCAGATCATCAGGCCGACCGGCTTGTTGGATCCGGAAGTTGAAGTGCAACCAGTTAAGGGTCAGATAGATCACCTGCTCGAGGAATGCCGGCAACGGGCTGAGCGTCATGAGCGTGTGCTGGTGACAACTTTGACGAAGCGAATGGCGGAAGACCTGACGGAATATTTCACGGAAGTTGGCGTGCGCGTGCGTTACCTGCATTCGGACATTGAGACGCTTGAGCGCATCAAGATCCTGCGTGATCTCAGACGCGGCGAGTTTGATGTTCTGGTTGGCATTAATCTTCTGCGTGAAGGTCTCGACCTTCCGGAAGTTTCGCTGGTCGCGATCCTTGACGCGGACAAGGAAGGGTTTCTGCGTTCGGAACAGTCACTTATTCAAACGATTGGCCGCACTGCGCGCAACTCGAAGGGTAAGGCGATTCTTTACGCAGACCGCATCACCGAGTCGATGAAGCGGGCCATGGACGAAACGCGCCGCCGCCGTTCAATTCAGGAGGCCTACAACGAGGAGCAGGGAATTACGCCAATGACGATCGTGAAGCCGATCGAGTCAACTCTGATAACTGCTTCCGAAGCCGACTACTTCAGGATGCCAACCGAATTGGATGATATCGAAGATTACTCCGCCGCAAATATTGAAGCTACGATAGCGAGACTCGAAACAGAAATGCGTGGCGCGGCAAAACGATTTGAGTTTGAACGAGCGGCTGAACTGCGCGATCGAATAAAGGTTTTACGCGAGCGCGAACTGACCCTGGCCTGAGTCAAGTGATTGTCTGGGACCGCGGGCGTTCCCGCCCGCAAACGCGCCGCAGGCGCGCAGCCTTTCGGAAGTCGCTTTCTAACCATTTTCGCGCTTTGCGCTCATTTGCGGGCGGGACGCCCGCGGTCCCAGCAAATCGCTTGAGTGATTCGTAATGCTTATTAAGTCCGATCCCGACGAAATCCAATCCTTCCTTTCCGACGCGAGTCACATGCGCGACGGACAGGCAGAGCGCGTGATCTTTCCTGAAAACGCTGAAGAAGTAGCATTAATCCTGCGTGAGGCTTCGGAGAAGGGAACTCCCGTCACCGTCTCCGGTGCTGGTACAGGCACGGTCGGCGGCCGCATACCCTTCGCTGGAATTGTGCTGGCGACCGACAGACTCGATCAAATAAAAAGTGTAGTTCACAAAGAAGGCGGCGGCCGCGCGCGTGCCGAGGCGGGTGTGCGGCTTGGTGATCTGCAGCGCTTTGTTGAATCCGAAAATCTTTTCTATCCGCCCGACCCGACTGAGCGCAGTTGTTTTCTCGGCGGCACGGTGGCCACGAATGCGTCCGGGGCCCGCACGTTCAAGTATGGGCCGACCAGGAAGTATGTACAGAGGTTGAAAATTGCGCTGGCAACCGGCGAGCTAATTGATTTGCATCGCGAAGAACTCCAGGCAGATGCGAAGGGACGCATAAAGATTCCGCTGCCCTCCGGCAGTTTGCTTGAAGCACAGCTGCCTGCCTATCACATGCCGCGTACCCGAAAGCATGCTTCGGGTTACTACGCCGCGCCGGAAATGGACGTGCTTGATCTTTTCATCGGCAGCGAAGGGACGCTGGGAGTAATAGTTGAAGTCGAAGTGGCTTTGCTGCCAAAACCTGAAGGACTTCTGAGCGGGATCGTTTTCTTTAAGACTGACGAGGACGTCTTGTCTTTCGTTAATGAAGCGCGAAGCCTCTCACTCGCGAATCGTCAATCGCATGCCAGGGAAGCGAGGCGTTTAGGCCCACTCGTTGAGAAGGCTTTCGAAGTTACGCGTCGCTATGCCAGGTCGTCAGCTAAGATCAGTGATCAGGCAGTTAGTTTGATTGATGCGCGAGCGCTGGAATATTTCGACAGTGAATCGCTGCGGTTTTTGCGACAGAAGTACGAGACAATCCCCGCCGATGCCGTGGGCGCGATCTTTTTCGAGCAAGAGACAACGCCGGCGAGCGAAGATTCATTGATGACTGAGTGGCTGGCGATACTCGAACAGCATGAGGCCCTGGTTGAGAGTTCATGGTTCGCGACCGGCGAACAGGATCAGGCCAAGTTGCGCGAATTTCGTCACGCCTTGCCGGTGCTGATGAATGAGTGGTTCGCGCGTCACAGGCAACGCAAAGTCTCTACGGACATGTCCGTGCCCGATGCGGCGTTTCCCGAAATGTTGCGCTTCTATCAGGACACGTTGCGCGCGAGCCAGCTGCGGTACACGATCTTTGGCCACATTGGCGACAACCACGTTCACGTTAACATCCTGCCGCGCGATGATGACGAAGCAACGAAGGCGAGAGAGATCTATTTGCAGTTCTTGAAACGCGCCGCCGCCCTCGGCGGAACTCTTTCGGCCGAACATGGTATCGGAAAGCTGAAGCGTGATTACCTGCCGTTGTTTTACAGCGAGGCGAACCTACGAGAGATGGCGACGCTCAAACGTGCGTTTGATCCGGCGGGTATTTTGGGTCGTGGAAACATTTTTTCTGAAAAACTTATTGAGCGAGAGTCGTAGGTCCGGAGGACCGATAGTTAGTAGTCCGTCCGTGAGGGCGGGGAACTTCTTCTCGAATCGTATCGAGGCCCGCAAGGGCCGGCACAAATCGTGTCGCGCCTTCGGCGCTTAGAGAGCTAGTGATCGCATCTCCCCGCCCTTACGGACGGGGCTACTAAATGCCGGTCCTTCGGACCTGAATCCAATTGCCCATTCTGAATCACTGAGCTCGGCCTGCCTTTA
>WNFK01056629.1_pt1 | contig 18476 bp, 23 predicted proteins | sample 5400281 | NCBI WGS metagenome assembly WNFK01 (sample SAMN13153350, study PRJNA577476) | soil metagenome | isolation source: 20 cm soil on Douglas fir-dominated hillslope | place: USA:California | collected 2013-09-17 | reverse complement strand
CGCCGCTCCGCCAGTGCGGTCACGCGCACGATCCGGCGGATCCGCGGAAGGGTCACGCGCAGCATGTCGCCGGGGCGCACGGCCTTGGACGGCTTGGCCGCGTCGCCGTTGACGTGCACCTTGCCGCCGTTGCAGGCGGCGGCCGCGAGCGTGCGGCTCTTGAAGAAGCGCGCCGCCCACAGCCACTTGTCGATCCGCACGTCCGACATCTGGTTTTTACCGTAGCACACGGCCCCGTGAGACACTGAATCGGCCATGTTCCGCGCCGCGATCGGGCTCCTAGCCGGGTTGACGCTGTTGACGATGACCCTCATGGGGACCGGGCCGCTTTCTGCCGCCGATCCCGGCAGCGTGCTCGTCGAGGACTGGGCCCAGCAGCCGGAAGGCAAGACGGGCATCCCCGACGGCTGGAAGGGGCAGAGCTGGGGCAGCCCCAAGTACGACTTCCGCATCGTCTCCCAGGGCGGCCGCAAGGTGCTCCACCTGAAGAGCAACAACGACAGCTCGACGGTCTCCAAGGAGGTCAAGGTCGACGTCAAGAGCCACCCGGTCCTGACGTGGAGCTGGCAGGCGGTCACGCTCCCCAAGGGCGGCGACGCCCGCAAGTCGGCGACCGACGATCAGGCGGCGCAGCTCTACGTCACCTTCCCGCGATTCCCCTCGCAGGTCCGCTCGCGGATCATCTCCTACATCTGGGATACCACCGCGCCCGCGGGGGCGGTGTTCAAGAGCGAGAAGACGGGCCTCGTGACCTACGTGGTGGTCCGCTCGGGACCGGCGGATCTCGGCAAGTGGATCACCGAGAGCCGCAACGTGCTCGAGGACTACAAGAAGATCTACGGGGAGGCGCCCGCGGAAGAGGTGGGAGCCGTCTCGATCTCGATCGACTCCAACGACACGCGCTCCTCCGCCGAGTCCCACTTCGGCGAGATCCTGTTCCGGAAGCCCTGAGCCCCGGGGAAGGCGGCGGAGCCATGCTGGTCCGGCTGATCCGCCGTGCTCATGAACTACCCACCTAGGTTCCTCTCCCTCCAGTTCTAGTGCGGCCGTTCGTCGTCGTCGTCGCGCTTCTTCTCGGCCTGGTGGCGATGGTCAACGGCCTCGCGGTGTGGGACCGGGCGCGCCACGAGGCGCGCATCGAGCTGGCCGCCGCCGGTTTCGCGCCCGGCCAGGCGTTGCTCGGCTATCGCGACACCGACGAGCGCCGCTTCCAGAAGGCGCGGCTGGCCGTGATCCCGCGGCCGCGCGTCGTCGTGTTCGGCTCGAGCCGCGTCATGACGATCTCCGCGGCCATGGTGGGGGCGGCGCCGGGGGAGTTCTACAACGCCGGGCTCTCCGGCGGCACCGTCGAGGATTTCATCGTGATGTGGTCGACCCTGAAAGCCGGCGCCAAGATCCCGGAGGTCACGATCTTCGGCATCGACAACTGGGAGTTCAATGCCTCGCATCCTCAGGTGCGGTGGCTGGTCTGGGCCGACGACGTGGCCCGCTTCCTGGAGACGACCGAGGGGGCGGGCGGCTGGCGCCACGCGGACGGCGTGCTCTACCGCTGGTACCAGCTCAAGGATCTCCTGTCCTTCTCGGTGCTCCGGCGGTCGGTCGGCGACCTGCGACGCCTGCGCCTCGACCGCGAGCCGCGCGGCGCCGAGCTGGTGCGCGCGCTCGCCGATCAGGTCGTCGACGAGCGCCGCATCGACGGCCGGCGGGCGTTGCGCGCGGACGGCAGCCTCGTCTACGACACCGCCTACGAGGCGCGGGGCCCGGACGAGGTGCGCGCCGACGCGCTGGACTTCGTGCGGCAGCACCACGCCAACCTCCGCGCGTTCGCCTGGGACGCCGAGCGCGCGCGGCGCCTGGATTCCCTCTGGCGAGACATGCGGACGCACGGGGTGCGGATCATCGCGTACCTGCCTCCGTATCATCCGCTCGTGTGGGAGAGCGTCCGCCGCGACGCCGGCGCGATGGCCGGCCTGGCGCGGACACGCGCGGCCCTCGCCACCCTCGCCGGCCCGCGGGCCGGCGTTTACGATCTGTCCGATCCGGCCTCGGTGCCGTGCGTCGAGAGCGACTTCATCGATGGCACGCACGCACGCGCCGGCTGCATGGCGCGCGTGCTCGCGCGCGCCCGTGTCGGCGCGCCTTGACCCCCCGGGGGGCCGCATGGTCAGAGCAACCCTCGGTCGTCCTCGGAACGCTCGTCCTCTCCATCTCGCCGCTCGGGACGACGTGCCTGCCGGAGATCCAGCTCTGTCTGGCGGACAGCCGGGCCGGGGGCGCCCCGGCTCCGCGAGAGCGCTTCGGGCCTGGAACTCGAACAATGACCGGGCACGGGGTCTCCATGTACCTCGGCGACGCGTCTCCCGACCAGGTACTGGAGGCGGCGAAGCGAATCGAATCTTCGGGCGCGCGGGCCGAACTGAAGCGCCTGGGCCGGGACCCGTGAGCGAGGTGAGATGGCGGCCGCTCCCGGAACGGGCGCGGCCCGCGGAGAGAATTCCGTTCCCAAATCCTGAGAGCTAGGAAAGGAAGGTCCAATGGCGTCCTACGGCGCACTGCTGCTCCGGCTGATCCTGGGTGTCGTCTACATCATGCACGCCTACCTCGCGTTGGTCGTCTTCGGCCCGTCCGGCATGATCGCCTACCAGGCAAAGAACGGAGTCCCCTTCCCCGAGCTCGCCACGTGGTGCCTGATCCTGGCGCACGTGCTGGGCGCGATCGTGTTCGTGCACCTCAAGAAGGGGTTCTGGGCCCACGAGGGCGGCTACGAGTACGTGCTGGTGCTGCTGGTGGCCACCGTGGCGGCGGCGATGATCGGCGGGGGTGCCCTGAGCCTGAAGCGGTAGCGCCCGCGGCTAGTGCGCGGGCAGCGGGAAGGTGTTGGCGGGCACCGAGCTCGTGACCTGGCTCAGCGCGACGTCCGTCTGCTTGCCACCCTTGACGGTGACGCTCTGGTCCCAGAGGACCTGGTCGGCAAAGGCACCGATGAGCCGGTACTGGCCCTGCGGGAGGTCCTTGAACTCGAAGCGCTCGCCCAGATAGACCTGCGTCCTCTGTCGCAACTCGCGCGTCGTGTCCTCGCTCCCCACGATAGCGATCCTGACCGGGACCTTGTGCTCGGCCGGAGTGACTCCCGTCCACTGAGTCTGACCGGAGATCGAGCCCTGCGCGGCCGGATCGACCTTCTTGGCCGTGGCGTCGCTGGAGACCACATCGGACTTCCCGGGCGTGGGCGTGGGCTCCACCAGGGCCCCGACTCGCACGAGCCAGCGGCGGGCGTCGTCGCGCTCGGTCGATTCGACCCGAGCGTTTGACATCACCCAGCGAAACTGGGCGATGGCCTCCGGCCGCTTCTCGAGGAACGAATAGGCCGTGCCGAGGGCGAAGCGGACCGCTACGCTGCCGGGCTCTAGATCGGCAGCCTGGCGGAGCTTCTCCACCGCCGTCACATAGTTGCCTTGAGCCATGAGCGCACCTCCCTCGGCGAGCATGTGCTCCGCCGGGGAGACAGCACTCGGTACCGTGACTTGGTGCGCGGGCGGCGGCGCCTGGCAGGCTGTGAGGATCAGCACCGCAACTAGGAGTAGGAGCGGCACCACCTAGTTTTCGCGGTACGCGGAGATCCGCATGTTGTAGAGAGCCATGAGCGCCCGGTCGATGTTTTCCTTGCTGGCCAGGATCCGCATGGTCCCGCTGGTTCCCGCGAAGAATTCGTTGTACCCCGCCGCCTCCAAGGGGTTGGTTTCGTTCGTGATGAGGGCGCCCCGGATCTCCGTATTGCTGGCTTCGAGGAACGCGCTCGAAACGTTGCGGCCGGTCACCAGGACGATGCCGTTCCATCTGAAGTTGCCGGTCTGGAACATGGCGAGATCGGAGTCCTCGACCACGAGAATGCCATAGCCCGTGATGGGATTGCTGCCACTTACGGCGAGGCCGCGGAAGAGGGAGCTCGGATCGTATTCGCCTTTCACGTAGAGCATGGCGGGCGCCGTGGAGGTGCCGAGGTTCACCGTCTGATTGATCTGCGTGGGGCCCACGCAGTTGTTCGTCACGGTCACGATGTTCGCCGTGGCCGTGCTCGCCATCTGGAGCCCCTCCGGCTTGTCGTGAGCACCGCCCGACGCGGCGTACTGGCAGGCCATGGTGCTGTTGAGGATCTGCGTCGATGGATTCGAGGCCAGGTTGGTCAGAAACTTCGAGATCATGGCCGACGAGAGGGTGGCGTCGTCGGCGATCGTGTTCCGGCCGTTGCCGGCGGCTCCGGCGAGGGCGGTGCCGTCGGTCGCCGCCGTGTATCCGTTGCCGTCGTTTGAGCCGTGGAGATATTCCCTCTTCGCCAGCGTGTCGAAGCCGGCCTCGGCAACCGTTTCGATTGCGTTCGAGGCGGCGGTCATGCCGTACTTGAGCGCCCCGATTCCCGTGGGACTCGCGGCCGGCCCCCAAGTATCCACGTCCTTCCAGTCACGTCCATCGACCCAGTAGCAACCGACGCTGATCGCACACGGAGGCGCCTGGCTATAGGTGTCGCCCTGGACGCCCGGCAGGCTCACCGCCGCGTTGATCGGCAGGTTGCCGCGCTGGATCACCGCGGTAATCGTCCGGCTGGCCCCGTTGAACGTTCCCGTCGACTTCAGGATCACGATCTTGTTGTTGTCCACGGTGGCGCTCGTGTCGAGCGTGTTGCCCGCTCCGATGAGCGCCTGATCGGTATTCAGCGTGTTCAGGTCGTTGCGTAGCGTGACTGTGAAGGTCCCTACAGTGGTGGTCAGGCCCGGAAGCGCCTGGCCGGTGACCAACACCTTGCACGTGATGCCCGCACCACAGTTGACACCGCCGGTCGTCGTGCCGCTGCCCAGCAAGGTGGTGTCGTTGAAGTCCTTGCCCCCGAGCTGGTTGATCCCCCACTCGATGCCGCTCTCGGCGAGCTGCCGGGCCCGCGCGCCGTCCGAGAGGTTGCGCGCGATCTGGGGCTCGACCGCGCCCAGGGACATGAACGTCAGGGTGAGCATCGTGAGGACCACCAGCAGGATCATCGCGAGGGGCAGGGCCACCCCGCGCTCATTGCCGAGCAGTTTGCGCCACGCTTTCATCGGTACTGGCCTCCGCGGTATGACTTGGTTCATCGATTTCGCAGCCGAATGCGATCCACCATCGTCACGAACGCCCCCCGGGTCGCGGTCTGGGCGGTCACCGAGATCTCGACGACCTTGATGAGATCCGTTGCCGCGGTGACGTTATTGTTGTCGTCCCGGTAGGTGAAGGTCAGGGCGGTGATGCCGGACGCGATGACCACCGGGGCCGCGTCCACCACGCTCTCCTGGCGCCGCAGGTTCGTTCCCGACAGCGAGTAGGTGATCTGCTCGCCCCGGCACGCCGCGGCCGGACACACCATCGGATCGGTGACCAACGCCACGGTGTTGATGGGCGAGCACGGCGCCACGCACGTCGAGCCGTCGAAGTTGTACTGGAGCGTGAGCGCGGTCGCGGTCTGGGCCGCGATCGGCACAAAGTTGAAGCAGGGCAAGGCGCCCGCCGAGGTGTAGAGGGGGTAGGTCGTCGCATTCGGGCAGGACGACGGGTCCGTATCCCCGGGCAGGGGCTCGTAGCCGGCCTCACGGATCTCCTTCGCCATGCGCTCGAGGGCCACCCGTACCGTCTGCTGGCCGTCGACCTGGGTGGTGCCGAACCAATACGCCTGCTGCCCCTGCATCACGAGGCCGAGCAGGCTCGCCATCACGAGGCCGACGATGGCGCAGACCACCAGCATCTCGGCCAGGGTGAAACCGCGCTGATTATGCATGAGGACTCCTCGGCTCATCGATTCGCCAGGAAGATCGACAGCGACACCGACCGCTCGGTGGTGAGCACGCCCCGGCCGGTGACCGGGCGGTAGAAGACGACCACGTCGACCCGGGCGCCGGTGGTGCCGCCCGGATTGGTGGTGATCGTGGTGGTGCGCCGGTAGCTGGGCGGGGCGCCGGTGATCGTGCCGTAGCCTTCGGCGGCCGGGAGGTTGGCCACGGTGAGCTGGACCAAGCCGGTCTGGCGCATGGCGAGCTCCTTGGCCTGCTCGATGCGCTGCTCGGCGAGGAACACCGCGGTGGACTGCTGGCGCCCGGCTTCCACGCCATCGACGCCGAAGCCGAAACCCGTGGCCACCGCGACGAGCCCCACCGAGATGATGGCGCAGGCCACCAGGATCTCGGCCAGGGTGAACCCGGCCTCTCGGGGGCGACTCTTCAAGCGGCTCAACGCATGCATGGTCATGACCTCCATGTGTCCGGCGAGGGACAGCAGCAAGACAGGTGCCAGCCGTCAGAGCCTGCGGTGGTCCCGGAATTCGGACTGCAAATTACTGACATACCTGGCTTCTTGCTTGGCTACTCGGGGTGCTGTTTCTGCGGACGCACCGAGGGTCTACAACTTGTGACGGACGACCTACAGGAACCGTCAGCCGCGGAACGGGCCCGGCGGAACCCTCAGGCCGGGTCGAGCCAGACGACCTCGAGCTGGGCGCCCCGATCGAAGGAGTTCTTGGGCCCGTAATTCCGGACTCGGGGGACCCACGACGACACGTTCCGGGCGTACGGCGTGTACACATAGAAGACCTGCATGGCCGCGCGACGCTGGATCTCGTCGATGATCCGCTTGCGTGACGACGAGGACCTGACGCGCCGCTGCGCGTCGAGCATCGCGTCGAGCTGCGGGTCGGCGACGTGGCTGCGGTTGCCGGCCTGGCCGGTCCGGAATGAGCCGGAGAGATACCCGTCCACGTCGGTGAAGATCGAGGACGGCCCCCAGCTCGCCTCGTCGAACCTCCCGAGGAACGACCCGCGGATGTACGGTCCGTAGTCCTCGTTGACGATCTGCAGCTCCACACCCGCTCGGCGGAGATGGCCCGCGAGACGCTCGAGGTCCTCCACGTACTCGGGCCCGTGGCCCGGCCAGCTCGTGCACTTGACCTTGAGGCCCGTGAGGAAGCCGGCCTCGGCCAAGAGCGTCCGGGCCGTCGCCGGATCGTGCTCGAGATAGCGGGCGCCCTCGCCGAGCTGCGGCGCGGCCAGATTCCACGGGCGCATGGCGCCCGGCACCGGCCCGTGAGCCTGCGCGCCGTCGCCGTCCACGAGATGTTCGGCCACCCACGTCTTCCGGTCCACCGCGAGGCTGAGCGCGCGCCGCACCCGGACGTCGTTGAAGGGCGGCCGGTCGGTGCGCATGGCCAGGGAGCGAACCGCCAGCCCGTCCCAGGACACGAGCGGGTAGGCGGGATTCGTGTTCCTGAGGGCGGCCACCTCGGTGCGCGGGATGCGGGCGTCGTGGTCCGGCAGGTCCACCTGCCCCGCGCGGAAGAGCGCGAGCTGGGTGGGGCGGTCCTTGATGAAGAGCCACTCGACCTTGTCGAGATGGGGCAGGCCGCGAGCGTGGTAGGTGGGATTGCGCGAGAAGACCACCTTCACCCCGGGCTCGTATCGCTCGAGCACGAATGGCCCGCAGCCGACCAGGGACTCGGCGGCCTTGAGATCGCCCAGCCGATCCTCCACCTCCGGCGGCAGGATCGCGGTCCAGGGCGCCGCCAGGTTCTGGACGAACGGGCCGAAGGAATCGGCCAGGTGAACGCGCACGGTGCGCCGATCGGGCGCGTCGATCCGCTCTACCGGGCCCAGGAGCGCCGTGTAGGGCGACTTCCGGAGGGCGCGCTCCAGCGAGTACTTCACGTCGGCGGCGACCAGCTCGCGCCCGTTGACGGGTGGGCGCGACTCCCAGCGGACGCCCGGCCGCAGCGTGATCGTGTGGGTCCGGCCGTCCGCGGACATCACGGTCCTGAGCGCGAGATCCGGCGCCAGCGTGAAGTCCGACGGCGCGTGGCGGGCCCCGCACACGACCTTGAAGAGGGTGCGGCGCACGAGGGACGAGACGAGCTGCGTCTGCTCGGACGCGGTGGCGTGAACGTCGAAGGTGGGCGGGTCGACGCCGATCTGCTTCAGCACGCCGCCGCGGATCGGCCGCTCCAGCGCCCCCGCCCGGCGTGGGACCGCCGAGCCGGCCACCGCCCCCGCGGCGAGAGCGAGGAACCGGCGCCGGTCGAGCGTGCCGGCGGCACGGTCAGCCGACGCGTCGTCCATGCGCGCACGCCTCTCTGGTCCTTCCGGTCGGGGTGCTCGTTCGAGTCGGGGCCGATCCCCGACGCAGTCTATCCGAAAACCGGGCCCACCCGACGGATAGGAGCCGGACGGCCCGGAGCTATACTCGAATCGTGGAGGAGATTCAGGGCTCCCCTGATTCGCTCCAGCGCGTGTTGGCGCGCGAACGCCTCAAGAACGCCCGGCGCAGCAACGTGGTCCGCTTCTGGGGCGTCTCCGCGTTCTTCCTGCTGTTCCTGATCCTCGGCGGCCTGCTCCGGCTGCCCGCGTGGTCCGGCAACCTCTCGCTCTTCACGCTCTACTGGATCGCCACCACCGTGATCTTCCTGATCAGCCGGCGCTCCGAGCGCATCGTGCTCGCCTCCGGCATGGCGGTCGCCCTCTTCGACGCGCCCATCGTCTTCTTCCTGCAGTGGGCGACGTTCCCGACCAGCAATCCGAGCGCGTCCTGGTCAAGGACGGGCTGACGTTCGACGTGATTACGGTCGATCTCCGCCTCCTCGGGTCCCTCCGGCCGCGCCTTCTTCGCGCGCCTGCAGCGCGAGCATCCAGCGCTGGCCGCTCGGGTGATCTTCATCACCGGTGAGATGGGAGATGTGGCCACCGGGGCGTTCCTCGAGCACTCGGGCCGGCCCACCCTGCGAAAGCCGTTCAGCGTGAAGGCGCTCATCTCGAGCCTGGCGACCCTCCTCGGGCCGACCCCGGCGCGGCGGTAGGCCCGCGGTCAGGCCGCGCCGGCGATCCGGGGGCGGCCGGCACCGGCTCGCAGTGGTTCAGCAGGCGCAACGTCCAGCGCCCACCCGCCCGCTCGAGGACGGAGAGCGCCGCGTAGTCCTGGCCCAGCGCGAGCAGCCGCTCGGGACCTAGCCCGAGGGCGTGGCAGAGGATCGCGCGATTGCTCCCGCCGTGCGCCACCACCGCGATCGTCCCGCCCGCGTGCCGGGCCACCAGGCCCTCGAAAGCGGGGATCGCGCGGGCCACCAAGTCCGGCAGGCTCTCGCCTCCGGGGAACTGGAACCGGCCCACGTCGGCCATCCACGCCGCGAACGCGCGGGTGTCGCGGGCGCGGATCTGCTCCGCGGTCAGCCCGTCCCAGTCGCCCATCGCGAACTCGCGCAGGGCCGCATCCCGAACCGGGATGAGAGCGTGGGGCGCAGCCAGGATCTCGGCGCTGTGCCGGGTGCGCTCGAGGTCGCTGCAGTAGATCGCGTCGAAGGCGACGCCGCTCAGCCGGCGCGACAGCGCATCGACCTGGGCGACGCCCAGGGGGGAGAGGGGTACGTCGAGATGGCCGATGAACCGGCGGGTTTCCGCGCCGACCACGCTGCCATGGCGGACGAGACAGACGGTGGTGGCGCTCAGAGCCATCCCCGGTGCGTGGCCGCCGCCGCCGCGAGCAGCGCGCCGAGCTCCGCCACCTCCACGACCGCGCCGAGCACGTCCCCGGTCACCCCGCCGAGCCGGCGCGCCACGAACGCGGCCGCGAGCAGCGCCGCGGTCCACGCCCCCGCCGCGACGGCGACGCCGCAGATCCCGAGCAGCCACGCGGCCAGCGCGCCGACCGCGGCCACGTGCGCGAGCCCCGCCCAGCGCGACAGGCCGGCCGCGAACGCGGCCCCGAGGCCCTGGCCGGGCGTGGCCGGCGCGACCCAGGCGCCCACGAGCACCGGCGCCACGCGGCCGATCACCGGTGCCAGCACGAGGAGCCGGAGACGGAGGGACGGGGAGAGCGCGGCAAGCGCGGAGACCGCGAGCAGGCAGAGCAGGACGAGCCCGGTCGCGCCGAACACACCGATGCGGCTGTCCCGCATGATGGCGAGCCGCCGCGCGGGGTCGCGGCCCGCGAGACCGTCCAGGGAATCGGCGAGCCCATCGAGGTGGATGCCGCCGGTGGCCACCTTCCACCCGGTCAAGAGGAGCGCCGCCGCGACCAGCGGAGGGAACAGGGCGTCCACCACGAGCGCGGCGAGCGCCAGCGCGCCCCCCAGCATCAGGCCGACGATCGGGAACCACCAGGCCGCGCGGCCCAGGGCCGACGGGCCCGCCGATTCCGGGCCGGGAACCGGAATCACGGTGAGGAAGCGGAGCGCCAGGATCAGCGAGCCCATGCGTGGGCCGCGGAGGACACGCCGATCAGACGGGCTGGACCGGATTGCGCCGGGGCGGGAACTCGAGCTGCTTCGACTGGGCGAACCCCAGGCGCCTGATCAGCTCGTCACGCAGCTCGGAGCCGCCCACGATACCGTCCACCAGCATCTCGGAGGCGAGCTTGTAGATGTCCACGTCCCGCGCGTACTCGTCGCGCTTCTGCTGGACGTAGGCCGGCCGCTCCACCTCGGGCAGCTCCATGATCTTGTTGTAGTAGACCGCGTTGACGGCGGGCTCCGGCCCCATGATGGCCACCTGCCCCTGCGGCAGCGCGAGGGCCGCGTCCGGCTCGAAGGCGGGGCCGCACATCGCGTAAAGCCCCGCCCCATAGCACTTGCGCAGGACCACGCAGATCTTGGGCACGGTGGCCTGCGAGGTCGCGAAGACCATCTTGGCGCCGTGGCGGATGATCCCCGCGCGCTCCACCTTCGTGCCCACCATGAAGCCCGGCACGTCGGCCAGGTACACGAGCGGGACGTTGAAGGCGTTGCAGAGGGAGATGAACCGCGCCGCCTTGTCCGAGGAGTCCACCATCAGCACCCCGCCCTTGACCTTGGGCTGGTTGGCCACCAGGCCTACCGCGCGGCCGCCGAGGCGCGCGAAGCCCACGACGATCTCCGGGGCGAAGAGCCGCTTGATCTCGAAGAATGAGCCCGCGTCGATCACGCGGTCGATCACCTCGTACACGTCGAACCACTTGCGCTGGTCGTAGGGGACGATCTCCTCGACCGAGCGGCCCGGCTTCGGGCTAATCGCCTCCACCGGCGCGGGGCGTTCGCGGAAGGAGCCGGGCAGGTAGCTCAGGTAGCGCCGGCACAGCTCGATCGCCTCCTCGTCGGAGGCGGCGAGCACGTCGCCGCACCCCGACACCGTGCAGTGCATCCGGGCCCCGCCCAGATCCTCGAGCGTCGTCTTCTCCCCGATCGCCATCTCGACCATCCGGGGAGACCCGACGTAGAGGCTCGCCTTGCCGTCCACCATGATCACGCAGTCGGTGAGCGCGGGCAGGTAGGCGGAGCCGGCGGGCGACGGGCCGAAGAGCACGCAGACCTGCGGCACCACCCCGGAGAGCTGGACCTCGTTGTAGAAGATGCGGCCCGCGTGGTAGCGGCCGGGGAAGATCTTGATCTGCTCGGAGATGCGCCCGCCCGCCGCGTCGACGAGGTAGATCAGCGGCACCTGCAACCGCTGGGCGCGCTCCTGGATGCGCACGATCTTCTGGATGGTCTTCTCACCCCACGAGCCCGCCTTGACCGTGTAGTCGTTGGCCATGACGCATCCGCCTCCTGGTTGCGCGCGAAGAGGAAGTCCTCCTGAAACTCGGTGCCGGGATCGAGGAGGAGCTTCAGCCGGTCGCGGACGAAGAGCTTGCCTTCTTCACGGAGCTTCTCGCGGTACTTGACGTGGCCCTGCTCGATGCGGGCGCGTTCCTGCCGGTAGCGCTGCTCGCTCACGCGGGATCTAGGGCGCGGGGTTGGGATTGGCCCAGAGGATGATGATCAGCACGCCACTGCCGTACGGTGGGCCACCGAGCACCGCGGGCGCGCCCGGGGCGGCCTGGATCGCCGCATTCACCTCGGGGTGCGCGCCGCGCAGGAGCCGCACCCGCATGCGCACGTGGTCGCCTTGGAGCTGGTCGGGCGTGACCTCGAGCCACCGCTCGCCCGGCACCGCGAATCGCTGCTGGGTACCCAGCGGCCCCTCGACGCGCTGGCGGTCGAGAGTGGTGTAGTCGGTGTAGCGGAAGAGCGTCCGCAGCCGGGGCAGGATGCGCTTCATCCGCTCGTCGGTCTCCGCCTCCGGCGCGGGAGGCGCGGGATTCTTCAGCGCCCCCTGCCCCTCGGCCGGGCGGGGGTTCGAGGCCTCCATGATGCGGACCCCGAAGCGGATGATCTGCTGGGCATCGGCCGGGACGACCCAGGCCAGGTTCAGGCCGACCCAGAGGATCACGGCGAGCATCGGTCCCAGGAGCCCCTTGAGCCGCTTCCGGGCGTTATGCAGCCGGGACATCACGGTCCCGATCGGGCAGTTCAGCACCTCGGCAATCTCGCGATAGGAGAGGCCTTCCACGTCACTCAGCATGATAATGGTTCGGGCCTTGGGCGGCAAGGCATCGAGTGCCCGACGGATGCGCTCGCGCTGCTCGGCCCGCGTGGCTTCCTGCTCCGGCCCGCGGCCCGGATCGGGCATGCTGCGGGTCCATTCCTCCTCGGTCACCCGCTCCGGGCCGAAGGCCCGCGCCTGGGCGCCGCGCTGCCGGTGCCGATCGGTGGCCACGTTGACGGTGATCCGGAAGAGCCAGGTGTAGAACGCCGACTGCCCCCGGAAGGTCGACAGCGAATGAAACGCCCGCACGAACGCCTCCTGAGCCACGTCCCACGCCTCCTCGCGGTCGTGCAACACCTGGTAGGCCAGGCGCCACACCCGCTGACGGTATTTCTCGACCAGCGGCTCGAACGCGGCGGCGTCCCCAGCGATGCATCGCTGGATGAGTGCGCGCTCGTCGATTCCGGGGGACTCCGGGAGCCCGGCGGGACCAGCCTCGCTCGACGGGGTGTCGGACGGCGTCACGGCCGGACCCGGCCGTGGCCCTCGCGCCCCTTATCCGATCGGGGGTAGGACGGCAGGAAAGGCGCCCGCATTCACGGCCGGCGCCGCGCGGCTGGCCGCCGGCCGCCGGGCGCGGGCGAGGTCCCCAGGAGGGCATCCACGCCGAGCAGGTAGCTCCCGGGCCCGAAGCCCGAGATCTGTCCCACCGCGGCCGCCGCGACGACCGACCGGTGCCGGAACTCCTCACGGGCGTGGATGTTGGAGAGATGCACCTCCACCACCGGCACGCGCACCGAGGCCACCGCGTCGCGGAGCGCGAGCGAGTAGTGCGACAGCGCACCCGGGTTGAAGACGATGCCACGGAAGCCCTCGCGCGCCGCCGCCTGGATCCAGTCCACCAGCTCGCCCTCGTGATTGGACTGCCGGCAGACCGCCCGCGCGCCGCGGCTCTCCGCGTGGCGCTGGACCAGGCGGTTCACCTCCGCGAGCGTGGCGCGGCCGTAGACCGCGGGCTCGCGGGTGCCGAGGAGGTTGAGATTCGGGCCGTGGAGGACGAGGATGGCGGACGCGACACGACGTGCCATTGGAGGGAGAGAATACACCGGACGCTCGTATAATGCTCGCGCCTCATGCAGGCGCGTCCCGCGCCGCGTCCGGGCGCTGGTGCGCGGGGAGCGCGGACGCGACCACCGCGTGCACGCGGTGGGCAAGGTCCCGCGCGGCCCCCTTCACGTCCGCCCCCTCCGGCGGCACGATGACCGGGTGATAGACGATCGTGAGGCGGCCGGGCCGCGGGAGCCGGCGGCCGGGAGGCCAGGACTCGTGCGCGCCGATGATGGTCACGGGCATGATGGGCACGCCGAGCGAGCAGGCCAGCCGGAACGCGCCGAGGCGGAAGCGCTGGACGCGGCCGTCGAGGCTCCGCCCCGCCTCGGGGAAGATCATGACCGCCTCGCCGGCGCGGAGGAGGCGCACCGCGGCCCGGGTGGCGCCCGCGTCGGCGGCATCGATGTCCACCGGGAAGGCGCGGAGGCGCCGAATCAGCCAGGCGAGGCCGCGCACCCGGAACAGAGCGTTCCAGGCCATGTAGTGGACGGGCCGGCGCACCGGGATGGTCGCGAGCACCGGGTCGGCGAACGTGACGTGGTTCGGCACGATGAGGAGAGGACCGGAGCGAGGAACGTGGTGGACGCCTTCGAAGCGGATGCGGAAGTAGATGCGGGCGCCCAGCCGGATGACCGGCCGGGCCACGTCGATCACGGGCGTGCGCACGGCCCGATAGTGCCACGCCCGGCCTGAGACCGACAGTGCCCGACGCGGCCCCGCGCCCACTCGTCATCGGCCATCGCGGCGCCTCGGCCGACGCGCCCGAGAACACGATCGCGGCTTTCGAGCTGGCGCTCGAGCAGGGCGCCGACGGCATCGAGCTCGATGTGCACCTCACGGCCGACGAGCAGCCGGTGGTCATCCACGACTTCACGCTGGAGCGCACCACCGACGGCGCGGGCCCGGTGAGCGGGCGTCCGCTCCGGGAGCTCAAGCGGCTCGACGCGGGCGGCTGGCTGGACCGGCGCTTCCGGGGCCAGCGCGTGCAGACCCTCCAGGAGGTCCTGGAGCGCTTCCGCGAGCGCGCGCGCTTCTGGATCGAGCTGAAGGGCGGCTCCGCGCTCTATCCTGGCATCGAGGAGCGCGTGGTCTCGATGGTCGAGATCTACGACGTGGTGGACCGGGTGCTCGTGCAGTCCTTCGATCACGCGGCCATCGGCCGGGTGCGGTCGCTCAACCGGGAGATCCCGGTGGGGGCGCTGGTGGCCCGGGCGCCGCTGGACCCGAGCCTGCTCCGGCCGGAGGCGATCAGCGCGATCTGCCCGGGGGCCGAGGTCCTGACCGAGGCACTGCTCGACGAGATCCGGCGGGCTGGGCTCGGCTGCTACGTCTGGACGGTCAACGAGCCGGCCCAGATGGACCGGCTCGTCGAGTGGGGAGTGAGCGGAATCATCACCGACCGGCCGGGCCTGCTGCGGGCCCGGCTCGGCCGGTCGTAGGGATCAGCGGTTAGTCGTCCTCGGTCTCGTCGGCATCGACCGTGGCGGCCACCGTCTCCAGCCGCGGCAGCATCCGCTCGAGCCGGTCCTGGCAGCGCACGCACGTGGTCACTTCCGGCATGGCACGGAGCCGGGCGGGCGCGATCGCCTCGCCGCACTCCTCACACACACCGTACTCCCCGCCCCGCAGCCGCTCGAGGGCTTCCGCGAGCTTGTTGGCGCGCTCCACCAGCAGGCTTCGGGTGGCGAAGGTCATCTCGCGATCCTCGTTCAGCCGGATCACGTATCGTATTGACCCCACCCATGTGCCGGATGCGCTGCATGGTGTGGCTGAGTTCCCGCTCCAGGCGCTTCTTGATCTCGTCCATCGTCTCCTCCATGGGCTCCGGATCGTCGCGACCCGGACCGCCCGGTTGGCGCAGCTAAGTGCAAAGCCTGTGCCTGACTGCTGCGTGGAAAAGACGTGCGAAAACCCCCGATATTCATTAGACAACGGCTATGGCGAGGACAGCGCCGGGGCAAAACGCCCGGCATCCACTGGGAAAATTCGTCAGTGGGCGTGTCACTTCTCGGCTCTGGATAAGTTGAGCGGCCATCGCGGGCCAGATGGTGACCCGGCGAGCGCCGGACACGCGGATCACACCCGACTCGACGATCCCGACCCAGTCCGGCGCGGTATCACCCTCGGTCAGGATCCGGCACCGACTGGCCACTGCTCGGCGCGCGACCCTGCCCGAGCGGACTCGTCGAGGTGGGCACAACCCGGCAACCGGGAGAGGAGCGCGTGGAGATCGGCGTCCAGGGCGGGTCCGGCCCGGCTAGGACGCGGCGCCGCGGTCTCGGGACAGCCACGAGCGCAGTCCGGACACGACCAGGACAACGGTGCCCGCCACGTTCATCGCGATCACGAGGACCAGCGCAAGCAGCAGGAGGACCATGACCGGGCGCACGATGTCGGCGAACCCGGCGTCCGGGGGCAGGATCTCCTGCAGGGCGAAGAGCGGGGCCAGCACGAGCGCGGGGAGCCCGATGACGACGGCGACCAGCGCGAGCACCCCGCGGCCGATGCGGCTCAGGACGTCGCGGGCGCCGGGCCGGGTGCGCTCGACGTAGACCCAGAGCGCGGTAAGCGAGACGAAGAAGACGGCGAGACTGGCGAGAAAGCCCCCCTGGGTGAGCCAGCGCGAGCCCCCCGCGGCATAGATCAGGGCGAACGTCATGATCGCGAGCGCATTGGTCCCGGCCAGGCGGAGCAAGGAGACCTCGCGACCGGTCAGAAGTCCAGGCCGCCCATGGTGCTGAGCAGCAGACGCGCGCCGAGCCACAGGGCCACCAGCGCGAGCAGGGTGATCAGCCGCACCCGTCCCTCGGACGTGCCCGCGGAGACCCAGGCCCGGGCCGGCCGGGTGAGCGGCCCGGTGATCACGGAGAAGAACCAGAGCAGGCGGTTATTGGGCGTCCGGGTGAAGCGGTCCACGATCATGTGCAGGGCGAGATAGATGGCGGCCATGTACGACAGGAACCATACCAGGACGAGGAGCCGGTAGATCAGCGCAAGCATGAGCTGGTAGCGCGGGCAGGGGCGAGACCCACCCCTGCCCGCGCAGCGTCAGACGATCAGTGCTGGCCGAGCCCGATGCCCTGGGCCGACAGCGCGGTCCCCTGGCCGGACTTCGGATAGCGGACGCTGACCACCAGGTCCTGCACCACCTTGGGGGGCGGAGCGGTCAGCAGCGAGACGATCCAGATGGTGAGGAACCCGGCGGGCAGGCCGAAGATCGCCGACGCGATCGTCTGCGTGCCGAACCAGGACACCCCGTAGAACCGGCTGCCAACCATGTAGTAGGTCGTGATGCCGAGGCCGAGGATCATCCCGGCCACCGCACCCGCCTTGTTGGCGCGCTTCCACCAGATCCCCATGACCAGCGCGGGGAAGAACGACGCGCCGGCCAGGCTGAAGGCCCAGGCCACCAGCTCCACGATCAGGGACAGCCGGAACGTGGCCACCCAGGCCGCGATGAGCGCGGTCACCACCAGGAGCACCTTGGTGATGGTGAGCCGCTTGGTGAGCGAAGCGCTCGGATCAATGACGTTGTAGTAGAGGTCGTGGGAGATGGCGTTGGCGATCGTGAGCAACAGCCCGTCCGCGGTGGAGAGCGCGGCCGCGAGGCCGCCCGCCATCACGAGCCCCGTGATCACGAAGGGCAAGCCCGCGATCTCGGGCATGGCCAGCACGACGAAGTCCGTGCTCTTGATCACGAAGTCGGCCCACTGCACGATGCCGTCGCCGTTCTTGTCCACCACGTCGAAGAGGCCGGCGGGTTGCCAGAGCGTGACCCAGCGTGGCAGCTCCGCAACCTTGGTGCCGACCAGCTTGGCGTAGATCGTGAAGCGCGCGAAGGCCGCGTAGGCGGGCGCGGTGAAGTACAGCAGGAAGATGAAGAACAGCGACCACGCCACCGAGGTGCGCGCCTGGCGTACCGAGGGCGTGGTGTAGTAGCGGGTGAGGATGTGCGGGAGGCCCGCGGTGCCCACCATCAGGCAGAACGTGAGGGCCAGGAAGTTCCACATGCCGACGCCGGTCGGCACCGTGAGATACCGGCCGATCTTGGCGTCGTCGCTTGCCGCCGGCGCGGTGGCCTGCCGGCCTGCCAACGCGGCCTGCGCCTTCAGCTTGTCCACCTCGGCCTCGGAGATGCCACCGGCCTTGATCTTGGCGTTGAGCTCGTCGGCGTCCTTCTTCCAGAGCGCGCGCGTCTCCTTTTCCTTGACGTCGCGCGTGATCTCGATGGCCTTGCTGTTGTTCTGCTGCAGGACGCGACCGTACGTCAGCTCGGGGATCGGGATCGAGAAGAGCTGCCAGGAGAGATACACGACCGGGACCAGGTAGGAGATGATCAGGATGATGTACTGTGCCACCTGGGTCCACGTGACCGAGCGCATGCCGCCCAGCACCGAGCAGAACAGCACGCCCAGCAGGCCGACGAAGACGCCCACGTTGAAGTCGAGTCCGATGAAGCGCGAGACGATCAGGCCAACGCCGGTGACCTGTGCGATCAGATACGTGAAGGAGCAAGCGACGGCCGCCACGACCCCGATGAGACGGGCCGAGGTGCCCCCGTACCGCGCGCTCAGGAAGTCGGGGATTGTATAGGCGCCGAACTGGCGCAGGTAGGGGCCGAGGAACACGGCCAGCAGCAGGTAGCCGCCGGTCCAGCCCATGACGTATGCCAGCCCGGCGAAGCCTTGCGCGGACAGGGCGCCGCCCATCGAGATAAACGAGGCCGCCGACATCCAGTCGGAGCCGGTGGCCATGCCGTTGTAGAAGGCCGGCACCCCGCGCCCGGCCACGTAGTACTGGTCGGGGTTGGAGGTGCGCGTGACCACGCCGATCACGATATAGATGACGAGGGACAGGGCCATGAAGATCCAGCCGATCCACCGGTTGGGCAGGCCGAAGGCCAGCTCGCCAATGCCGATGAGGATGGTCACGGCAAGGAACGAGACGGTGTAGAGACCGAAGATCTTGTCCAGGCTCATGGGCTAGGCCTCCTCGCGAATGCCGAACTCTTCGTCCTTGCGATTCATGAGGTAG
>WNFK01189378.1_pt2 | contig 18477 bp, 17 predicted proteins | sample 5400281 | NCBI WGS metagenome assembly WNFK01 (sample SAMN13153350, study PRJNA577476) | soil metagenome | isolation source: 20 cm soil on Douglas fir-dominated hillslope | place: USA:California | collected 2013-09-17 | reverse complement strand
TGGAAATGCGTGAAGTCCAGGATGGGAGGAGTTGAGAGATTTTTTTGGAACTTGCCGGGGATGCCTGCGGCGAGAAGGGCTTCGTTGAAAGCGAGCCTGGCGAACATCGTGGGCGAAGGAACAGGGTAGGCGATGGTTTGCGGTTCGCTGCCGGCAGGGATGGTGCCGTCCAACGTGACTGTGATGATGCCGTTGGCGAGGGTCACAGGATCGGAGGTGACAAGCCTGATCTGCGAGCCAGGCTCGCTGGTGGTCAACTTATTGACGAATTCGATCGAGCCGGTTGGCGGGGAAGCGGTGAGTTGGACGGGATCGCCTGGCCTGGCGCCAGGTTTGGCGACGAGATCGATGACGTTGTCGTTGACAATGATGGAGGACATGACGACATTGGTCCCACCTTCGCGACCCGCATCGGGAAGCAGAGTGGCGTCGACGTAGACATGGCCTTCGATCCTGCGAATCCCTTTTGCGAAGACATCCTTGGCGAGTTGTTTGATGACCGCCAGGGGATCACCAGGAAGCGCGGGGCCGTTGTAGGAGTGGTCATGATCGACGAAGGCGAGAGTGCCGTCGGGCTGGACGCGATTGGAAAGATTGGGATCGCCACTGGCGACGAGGATGAGGTCGCCGTTGAGTGTGCCGTGCTTGTCGATTGAGCCTGTGCGGTAGACGCGGGTGTGAAAACGATAATCGGCGCCAAGCTTCGCGAGGAGTGTACCTTCAGTGAGGATTTTCGTGGTTGAAGCGGGCACGAACAGTTTGTCGGCATTGAGCGCATAGACGACCTTGCCGGTGTCGAGCGAGTAGAACTCGATGCCAAAATTCGCGTGGGCAAATTCGGGGCGGCTGATGACGTTTTGAATGCGTTGAGCCAGAGTGGATTCCGACTGGGCGCGGGCCGGGGCGAGCTGGATGCAGAAAAGGAGCGCGGAGACCAGGGCACCACAAAGACGAAGGACGCGCGAACTTTTTTTCAAACCAGAATCCTCCAAAGGATGATTCAACCGCTTGCGGTGCCATTGCCGACATGAAGAGGCGAAGATCGATTTGAGGTAGACAGAACCGGATTCAGCTCATCGGACACGCCAGGTTTCCTTTTCGGTGGTCCATCGTTCAATCAGGTCGCGGCGAACATGATAGCCGAGTCCGGGCGAGGTGGGGACCTGAATCGTGCCGCGGGGCGAGACTTCGACGGGTGGGTCGATGACGTCCTCTTCCCAATAGCGTTTGCTGGCGGAAACATCGCCGGGCAGCGTGTAGCCGGGCAGGGAAGAGACCGCGATATTGTGAGCCCGGCCGATACCGCACTCGAGCATGCCGCCGCACCATACGGGTATCTTGCGGGCGAGGCAAAGAGCCTGGATCTCGCGAGCGCTGGAGTGGCCTCCGACGCGACCCACCTTGATGTTGATGATGCGCGCGGCGCCGAGGTCGAGAGCGGTTTCAGCATCGCGGACATGGCGGATTGATTCGTCGAGGCACAGGGAAGATTTCAGTTGCCGTTGAAGCTTTGCATGATTGGCGATGTCATCCCACCAGAGCGGCTGCTCCATCATCAAAAGGTTAAAATCGTCGAAGCGCTTCAGATGCTCCAGTTCCGCGAGCGTATAAGCTGAATTGGCATCGACGGACAGAGGAATGCTGGGATGGGCGTTGCGGACGGCGCGTACAACCTCGAGATCTTTGCCCGGTTTGACCTTGAGTTTGACGCGCTGATAGCCGGCGTGAAGCTCAACGGCGACTTTTTCGAGAAGCACTTCGGGAGTGGCTTGCAGCCATAAGGAGACACCGCATTTGATTTCCGATTGCGTGCCGCCGAGCAATTGGGAGAGAGAGAGATTTTTTTGCTGGGCCTCGATGTCCCAGAGAGCATTTTCGATCCCCGCGCGGGCCATCTCGTGACCCCGAATGGCCGCAAAAATATGTGGAATTTCCGAGGCGGTGCCGACTTCCTTGCCAAGAATCAGGGGAACGAGAAATCCGCGAATGATAAGCCACGCGGTGTCCCCGGTTTCGGAATTGTAGAAAGGACCTTCCGAGGCAGTCACTTCGGACCAGCCGGTTAGGCCGTCAGCGAGGACTTCAACGAGAACGACGGTGCGGTCATGGGTGACGCCAAAACTAGTTTCAAAGGGGGACTTAAGACGCATCTTGAGCTTGCGAAGGGTGATCGATTCGATCCGCATGGGGCTCCGAGAAAAGGGTTAAGGGTCTTCTGTAACAAACGATGCAGACCGAAACGAATTGCCACTCTCCAACAGTAAGCAGCCTAAAAAGACTTGTCAAGGTCTTGGAAATAAAGACTATTGTTAGACGGAGGCAGTGAAATATTCGCTACAGGGACAAATGACAGGACGGTGTCAGGAAGGGTACCAGCGGAATCCTTTGCGCTGTTCTTCGGCGATTTCCTTGACCATGGCGAGTGTTTGCGCCCGACGATATTGGCCGACAGCCGCGAGGATGGCATTCATCAAGGCAATGGGAGCGGCGTAAGAGGCGCCGAAGGAAGTTGATTCGATCGAAGCCAGGAAAACTTCGTCACATTCGCGCGCCAAGGGAGAAAGATAGGTGTCAGAGATACCGACGCAATAAGCGCCTCGAACGCGCGCTTGCTGGGCCCCGTCGATGGTCTGTCGAAGTCCGCGGCGGAAGCTGATCGCAATTACTAGGTCCTGCTTATTGACGGAGCGCACGAGATGCAAAACCCTCCCTGCGGAGGTGGCGGCAAAAATCGGGAGACCCAGAAGACTGATCTGATACTCGAGGTAGTGTGCGAGATGAACCGCCAGGTCGCCGGCGAGCAGAACGACGCGACGTGCTTTGCAGGTTTTTCAAGTCCTGCTCGAGCGAGTCGCGTACGTGCGACGGCATGATCCCATCACCGCCGCCGGACTGCATGGTGTCCAAGGAAGTGGCGTAAGCGAGAGAAAGTTCGTGCAAATGACGTTGAAATTCGCGGTAGCTACCGAAGCCCAGCCCACGCACGATACGGACGATCGTCGCGGGATCTGTCTGAAGACGCGTGGCCATGGCGCGCACGCTGAGGAGCACGAATTCGCGCGGGTGCTCAAGGATCGGCCGGATGATTTCCTGCCGCTTGATGCTCAGCTGGTCGATACGCTCAGCAAGATGCGGCGTGGTTGCCTGAGACAAGGCCTCTTTGCGTTTCATTACGCGAGAGGATTGCCCAATTCCAGCCAAGTGTCAACCAGGGTACAGTGCGGTAAACAAACGATGCGCCAGTAGACCATTCGAAGTCTATTTTTTCGACGCGGCCGCTTTGTTCTCGAGCCCCGGCGCGATTACCGGCTGCAGGAACGGCATCATGGCGCGAAGTTTCGGGCCGAGTTGCTCGATCGCGTTTTGCTGCTCGCGTTGACGCGTGGCGAGGAAGTTGGGGCAGCCTTTTTCATTTTCTTCGATCCAGGCTTTTGCGAAACTGCCGTTGCGGATCTCCGCGAGGATCTTGCGCATCTCTTCTCGCGTCTGCTTGGTGATGATGCGCGGTCCGGCGGAATAATCACCCTGCTCGGCAGTATCGCTGACGGAGTAGCGCATGTAGCTGAGGCCGCCGCGGTAAATCAGGTCAACGATGAGTTTCAGCTCGTGGAGGCATTCGAAATAGGCGACCTCGGGCTGGTAGCCTGCTTCCGTGAGCGTTTCGAAGCCTGCTTTGATCAATTCACTCACGCCGCCGCAGAGTACGGCCTGCTCGCCAAAGAGGTCCGTTTCGGTCTCTTCCGTAAAAGTGGTCTCCAGAACGCCGGCGCGCGTGCAGCCGAGTCCCTTGGCATAAGCGAGGGCAAGCGCTTTCGCCTTGCCGCTGGCATCCTGTTCGACGGCCAGGAGCGCGGGTGTTCCGCCGCCTTCGGTGAATACTTCGCGAACGCGGTGGCCAGGGGCCTTTGGAGCGATCATGGAGACATCGACGGCGGCAGGCGGTTTGATCGTGCCGAAGCGGATGTTGAAGCCGTGCGCGAACATCAGAGTCTTTCCGGGCTTGAGATTCGGCTCGATGGCGTCGCGATATACCTTGGGCTGCTTGGTGTCCGGGACGAGGATCATGATGACGTCGGCCCAGGCAGCGGCTTCTGCGGGCGAGTTGACAGTCAAGCCTTCCTTTTGGGCTTTGGCGCGCGAGGAACTCGCTTCGTGGAGTCCGACACGGACGGAGACGCCGCTGTCGCGGAGATTGAGAGCGTGCGCATGACCCTGTGAGCCGTAGCCAATGATGGCGACCTTCTTTGCCTGGATCAGTGAAAGGTCCGCGGAATTGTCGTAGTAGAGATTTGCCATGCTTTTCCTCTCGCCGGCCGCCAGGCGGCCGAACATTCGCTTCGATGGCGCCGGATTATTTTAGGGACGCCCGTGCTTGGCGTCCGGATATTTATAGCTTTCGCTTCGGTCCAAGAGCAATCACTTTACGTTGGAACTGGTGGACTCGCGTTCGGAGCTTGTGGATTCCTCAACGGGCGGCTGCAGCAAATCGCCGCCGCGAGTCATGGAAATCCGGCCCGTGCGGGCCATTTCAAGCACGCCGAAAGGCCGAAGTACTTCGAGCAGGCCATCGATCTTATCGACGGTGCCCGAAACTTCGATGATGAGCGATTCGGGAGCAACATCAACGACCCGCGCGCGGAAAACTTTGATCAATTCCATCAGGTGAGGGCGATTCTGCTGATCGGCAGAGACTTTGATCAACGCAAGGTCTCGCTCGAGAAGCGCGCGAGTGGAAATATTCTCCGCAAGGAGGACATCGACGAGCTTTTCGAGGCTGGCTTCGAGACGATGCGCGCCTCTTTCGTCAGTATGCGCTACGATAGTCATGCGGGCGATTTCTTCATTCTCAGTTGGCCCGACGGTGAGCGAATCAATATTGATGGCCAAGCGCCGCGCAAGGGAAGAAACGCGGTTGAGGACACCGGGTTTGTTTTCGACATAGGCGACAAGTGTTTGCATGTTTTTATCCATTTTTCCTATGGCTCCGTTGCCGTTTCGACGAGGGGACTGTTCGGGCGGCGAATCATGTCGCTCAAGGAAGCGCCAGCCGCAACCATGGGATAGACCGAATCTTCCTGTTCGACGCGGAAGTCGATCAGCACGGTTTCGGCCGATTCACGCGCGGAGCGGATGGTGGGAAGCCCACGAGCGGAGTGGCGACATAGCGCTTGTCGTAAAAGAACTCCTGCCACTGGCGGACCATTCCCAGAAAGCCGTTATTAATAATGGCGATCTTGATGTTGATTTTCTCCTGGACGATAGTAGCCAGCTCGCTCATGGTCATCTGGAATCCGCCATCGCCCACGACGACCCATACTTCGGAGTCCGGCTTCGCGAACTTCGCGCCAATCGCGGCGGGAAGAGCGAAACCCATGGTGCCGAGTCCTCCCGACGTGATCAGCGTTCGCGGGCGATTATGGTGGTAATACTGCGCTTCCCACATCTGGTGCTGGCCGACGTCGGTGACCACGATGGCCTCGCCGCGAGTTTCCTTCCAGATATCGTTGATGACATGCGCGGCGTAGAGGTGGCCGTTGTCGGGCAAGCTCTGGATATCACGCACCGCCGAATCGCCTTTCAGTTCGGCGACATGCCGAATCCAGGCGCTGTGATCACAGGTCTGGATGTGGGGCATGAGCCTTTCGAGCACCTCGCGCGCATCGCCGACGAGGGCGGCGTCAACCTTCACGTTCTTGTTGATTTCGGCGCGGTCGATCTCAATATGGATTTTGCGGGCGCTCTTGGCGTAAGTGCGCAGGTCGCCGGTGACGCGGTCGTCAAAACGCATCCCGACGGCAATGAGAAGGTCGGCTTCCTGTATGGCGTTATTGACCCAGGCTTCGCCGTGCATACCCATCATGCCGAGGTTGAGGGGATTATTGGCAGGAAAGCAGCCGATGCCGAGGAGGGTCATGGCGACAGGATAATTGCCGGCGCGGACGAATTGCTCAAAGGCGCGCATCGCGCCGGAAACCATGATGCCATGGCCGGCGAGAATGATGGGGCGCTTGGCGGTGTTGAGCATCTCAACAGCGCGGTCGAATTCGGCCTGGTCGTGATTGTTGCGCCGGCGCTTGGGCGGAAGTTTCGGCGCAGACGCTTCCCAGTTGAATTCAGCGGAAGCTTGTTGCGCGTCTTTGGTGATGTCGACAAGGACAGGGCCGGGACGTCCGCTATTGGCGATCAGAAAAGCTTCACGGAGGGTGCGCGCAACGTCCTCCGCTTTCGTGACCACCACATTGTGCTTGGTGATGGGCATGGTGATGCCCGTGATGTCGATCTCCTGAAATGCGTCAGAGCCCAGGACTTTGCTGCTGACCTGGCCGGTAATACACACGACCGGAGAAGAGTCCAGCATGGCGGTGGCGATCCCGGTAACCATGTTCGTTGCGCCCGGACCAGATGTGGCCATGGCGACGCCGATGCCACCGCTGGCGCGGGCGTAGCCATCGGCCATGTGTGTGGCGCCCTGTTCGTGGCGGACAAGGACGTGGTGCAGCTTCGATTTACCAAGCGCGTCATAGACCGGAAGAATGGCGCCACCTGGATAGCCGAAGATCTCGCGCACGCCTAGACGCGTGAGCGATTCGCAAAGGATTTCCGCACCGGTGAGCTTCATAGAGTCCTCGCGTTCAAAACAGGTTGAGCGGTTCCTGAAAAGGAAGCAGGAACGGCGGTGACTGCGCCGAGAGAAGCAGAAGAAACCAACAAGGCGTATTTGGCCATGACACCGCTTGTGTAGCGCGGGGCAGGCGGCTTCCATGTAGCGAGGCGCTTTTGGATGTCCGCGGCGCTGAGTTCGACATTCAATTGCCTGTTGGGAATGTCGAACGCGATGATGTCGCCGTCCGCGACTGCAGCTATCGCGCCGCCGTTGGCGGCTTCGGGCGCGACATGTCCAGCCATGAGCCCGTGGGTAGCGCCGGAGAAACGGCCGTCGGTGAGGAGAGCGACGGAATCGCCGAGACCGGCGCCCACCAGGGCGGCGGTAACGGCGAGCATTTCGCGCATGCCCGGGCCGCCTTTCGGGCCCTCGTAACGAATGACGATTACATCTCCCGCCTTGATGATGCTTTTGTCCACGGCGGTGAACGCTGCTTCTTCGTTGTCAAACACGCGAGCGGGGCCGCGGAAATTCTGTAGATTGTGGCCGGCAACTTTTACGACGCAGCCTTCCGGGGCAAGATTTCCTTTGAGGATGACGAGCCCGCCCGTCGGCTTGAGCGGCGCGTCGAGTTTGCGGACAACTTGCTGCGCGGGCGCTTCCTTGGCAGCGGCCGCTTCTTGGGCGAGGGTGCGTCCGGTAACGGTGACGGAATCGCCGCGAAGCAATCCAGCCTCAAGTAGGCGCTTTGCGACGAGTGCAGTGCCGCCTGCTGCGTAGAGATCGGTTGCGACAAAACGTCCTCCGGGTTTGAGATCTGCAATGATCGGCACGCGCGAACTGATGCGGTCGAAATCGTCTATCGAAAGCGAGATCTTCGCTTCGTTGGCGATCGCCAGCAAGTGCAGCACGGCATTCGTCGACCCGCCAGTTGCCGCGACGCCTGTGATGGCATTTTCAATCGCGGTTTTGGTGATGATTTTCGCGGGAGTGACATCGCGGCGAAGGAGATCAAGGACTAATTCGCCCGCGCGATGACCGGCGTTTGCTTTTCCGGCATTCGTGGCACCAGTGCCATCGTGTTCGCGGTAAATTGTCCACCACAGGCACCCGCGCCTGGACATGCCGCGCTTTCGAGGGACTTGAGCTGAGCGTCAGTCATTCCGCCGCGGGCGTGCTTGCCGATAGCTTCGTAGACATCCTGTATCGTGACGGAGTGACCCTCGAACTGGCCTGGCGCGATCGAGCCGCCATACAGAATAAGTCCGGGAATATTGAGACGCGTCAAGGCCATCACGCCGCCGGGAATGGTCTTGTCGCAGCCGACGAGAACAATCAACGCATCGAAGAGATTCCCTCGTGCGACTAGCTCGATCGAATCGGCGATGACTTCACGGCTAACTAGAGAGGTGCGCATGCCTTCCGTGCCCATGGTGATGCCGTCGGAAATGGACACAGTGTTGAACTCCAGAGGAGTTCCACCAGCGGCACGAATGCCTTCCTTCACATGCTGCGCGAGGTCACGGAGGTGATAGTTGCAGGGACCAATCTCGATCCAAGTATTCGCCACGCCGACCAGCGGCTTCTTGAAGTCGTCATCCTGGAGGCCCGAGGCGCGAAGCATGGCGCGCGCACCTGCGCGGTGCGCGCCATCGGTTAGAGTGTGGCTGCGCGGCTTCAGTAAAGAGCTACTCACTGCAGAGTCCCTTCGATGGTCGTCGACAACTTCCATCCTAAAAATAGCAAACCCGAAAAAACGAGGCCATCATCCAGATTTAGATGATGGCCCCGAAAGTTTCCGGTGATGCTGTACTAGGCTGCCATCATCCGCCTGTCGTCCCCCTTACGGGGACGGGAATAATTCGTACAACACTTGGGTATACGATTCGGGCAGTTCTATCCTTCGAGAGAGTCCGAGCGTCTGCGATGGCGGGGCTAAGCATAAGACTTCGCCATCAAACTAGCAGCATGGGGCGGCGAAGTCAATGAGTCAAATTAATAGTTATGGTGAATCGGATAAATTCGGCTTATGCAGTGGTGTTCGGAGGTTGCACGCATTGCGCCCTGTGTGAGCGGACGCCCGGCGAAACAGTAGAGATGGGACACACCTTCCCGGGTGTCTCAACATCTAACCAATATGCGTTTCGATCAACCGAGCAGACGCGATCCAAGGAGACTACATGGGCGAAGGCACTGGTGTGCTGGTCATAGGTGGGGGGCCGGCAGGATTGGCCGTGGCCATCGCTGCGCGAATGAAAGGTTTTGATGTTACCGTCGCGGACGGCGCGAAGCCTCCGATAGACAAAGCTTGTGGTGAAGGCCTCATGCCGAGCACCATGGCAGCACTGCGCGAGCTAGGAGTGACGCTTTGTCCGGGCGATGGGCAGGTTTTTCGAGGAATCCGCTTCGTGGACGCTGCGACCTCGGTGGAAGCAAGATTTTCGGGTGCCAGCGGTTTTGGCGTGCGTCGAACAGTCCTCCACCAGAAGATGGTGGAACGAGCGCAAGAATGTGGAATCACTTTGTTATGGAACACACCCGTCGCCGGCTTGTCCAATGATGGCGCCATCCTTCGCGATACGGTACTGAAAGCGAGGTGGATTATCGGAGCCGATGGCATCCATTCCCGCGTGAGGCGTTGGAGCGGCCTGGACGCGGATGCGCGGCAAGAAGTCCGGTTCGCGCAGAGACGGCATTATCGAGTGAAAGCATGGACCGAATGCATGGAGGTTCATTGGGGCCAAGAGGCCCAGGCTTACGTCACGCCACTCAGCAACGACGAGACATGCGTGGCGCTGATTTCGCGCGATCCACGGATGCGACTTGAGGAAGCCTGGAGGGAGTTTCCCAAGTTAGCCAATTACTTGCGCCATGCGGAACCAAGCAGCACGGAACGAGGCGCCGTGACGGCAACGCGCAGATTGCGCCAGGTGTACCGGGGGAATATCGCATTGGCAGGAGATGCGTCCGGAAGTGTTGATGCTATCACCGGGGAAGGACTTTGCTTGAGCTTCCGCCAAGCGATAGCGCTCGCCGACTCATTAGAGAAAGGAAGGCTTGAGGGTTACCAGCATGCACACCGCCGGCTCGCAAGGCGGCCAAACACCATGGGCCGGCTGTTGCTTTTGCTCGATCGATATCCGCCCTTAAGAAAGCGCGCGCTGCGAAGCTTGGCGGCAGATCCGCAGCTATTCTCGCGACTGCTGGCAGCGCACGTGGGGGAGGCTTCCCCTAAATTTCTGGCGGCCCTGAGTTTGCGCCTCGGTTGGCAATTTCTGACTGCATGAAGGGAGACGGTGAAAGATGAATTGGTTTCGAAGCCGTCTGGCAGCAGTCTTCTATTTCCTGGTAGCAGCGCCCGTGACGCTGGCGGTGCTAAGCGCTCTGCCGCAGCACGCTGCGCCGCAGCCCCCGGCGAGTGAAATAGTTCTCGGGATCGATCCAGCTAGGAGTAAGGTTCACTGGACGCTCGGAAGCACGGTTCACACGGTCCACGGATCATTCGCATTCAAGAAGGGAACTCTGCAGCTGGATACGTCGACGGGCAAGGCCAGCGGCGAGATCATCGTGGACGCGGCAAGCGGGAATAGCGGCGACGATTCACGCGACAGGAAAATGCACAGAGAGGTTCTCGAGAGCGGGCGATACGCGGAAGTCATATTTCGACCCGACCGCGTGGAAGGAAAAATTCCGCCGCAAGGACCTTTTACCGTTAACGCGCACGGACTTTTGGTTTTGCATGGCAGCGAGCACGAACTGACTGTGCCCGTCAAAGCGGAACTTGCCGGAGATCATTGGACGGGCAGCGCGAAGTTCAACGTGCCTTTCATCGATTGGGGCCTCAAGAATCCGGGCAACTTCTTCCTCAAGGTGAACCACGCGGTAGAGATCGAAGCTGAATTGCAAGGCAGTCTGCAAAATGCCGCGGCACCGTAATCCAAGGCTACTCTTCAGATTCTTGCGTGACAATATGGACGTCCACCGCTGTCGATTCGCGAAGAAAACGGTGCACGGCCGAAAGATATAGATACTTGCGCCAATCATGAATCGCGGCGCGGCCGAAGATCACCTGGGTAATATGTTTCGCGCGGACAAATTCCGCCACACTATCGGCCACGCTCCGGCCTTTCAAACGGACCACCTGAGCGCCGAGACTTTCCGCGAAGCGCAGATTGGCATTGAGGGCGTTCTGGTCTGGCTCTTTGATGCCGAACTCGCGGTCCACGTGAACCACGTAAAGTTCGGCATCCATCCGGCGCGCCATGCGGGCAGCTCGAGCGATCAGGTACTGTCCCGAAGGATTCGACGAGATACACACGGCAATGCGCTCCCGCACCGCCCAGTTTTTCCGGATGTCCTCCGCTTCCATGTAGGATTCGAGGCTGCGGTCAACCTGTTCGGCGACCTGGCGCAAAGCCAGCTCGCGGAGGGCAATGAGATTGCCGCGGCGGAAGAAATTCTTGAGAGAGCGTTCCACCTTTTCGGAACTATAAACGTCTCCCCGCTTCATGCGGTTTTGCAGGGCTTCCGGAGTGAGGTCCACCATTACGGTTTCGGCGGCAGTGAGGGGGACCCAGTCCGGAACGGTCTCGCGCACGGTAATACCGGTGATCGACCGCACGACGGGCGCAATGCTCTCGATGTGCTGAATGTTAAGCGTGGACACAACGTCGATTTTTGCGGCCAGGAGTTCTTGCACGTCTTCGTAACGCTTGCGGTGCTTGCTCCCCGGGATATTCGTATGGGCAAGCTCGTCGACCAGAACCACTTGAGGGCGGCGCGCGAGAATGGCATCGACGTCCATCTCCTCGAAGATCGTTCCTTTGTATTCGATTTTCTTCCGCGGGACGGATTCGATATTTGTGAGGAGTTCTTCAATGCCTTTGCGGCCGTGGGTTTCCACGACACCGATCACGACGTCCTCGCCGCGGCTTCTGCGCCGGAGCGCCTCGCTCAACATGCTAAAGGTTTTGCCGACACCCGGAGCGTAGCCGAGGAAAAGCTTGAAAATTCCGCGTGCCTTTTGCGGGGGAGAGGCAATTTCTAACCAGTCTTCCGGCTTCTTTGGCAAAGGCTTATCTTCTCCCCGGCAAAACGAAGGCCTACGCTAGAATAGAGAAATGCAGAGCTATCTCGCCGGCCGGGCCGTTGGTTTCGCACTCTCCATTATCATCGTCGCCGGCATCGCGTTTCTCTACCGCCATGTCCTTCTTGTGAATCAGACCACGGTTGCGCTGACGCTTCTTCTTGCAATTCTAGCAGTTTCAGCGGTCTGGGGAATGGTGGTGTCCGTCTTCATGTCTGTGGTGGCGATGCTGGTCTTCAACTATGCGTTCTTGCCCCCAATTGGGAATTTAACCATCGCCGACCCTCAGAATTGGGTGGCGCTCGGATCATTCCTGGTTACATCTATCGTGGGTAGCCAGCTGTCGGCCCGTATCCGGAAGGAGGCAGACGAAGCACATAGCCGACGCCGCGAGATGGAGCGGCTCTACAAATTCAGCCAAAAGTTGCTTGGCGAAGGCAACGTCATCCAGTTGATGAATGCAATACCGAATTACGTTGTGGAAACTTTTGAGGCGGGCGCGGCTGAGCTATTTCTTCCCCAGAAAGAAAAATTCTATCGATCCGGATATGGCGCTTCTCATCTCGATGAAGAGAAAATGAAGACGGCGTTCCTCCGCGATGAAATGACCATCGAATCGCAGCAGAGCCTTTACTTTGTTCCAGTGCGCCTCGGGGTGAGGGCCATCGGGAGCCTCGGTATTTCGGGAGCAAGGTTCTCGCGCCAGACGCTTGATGCCGTTGGCAGCCTGGTGGCCATAGCAATCGAACGGGCGCGAGCCGTGGAACAACTCGGCCTGACGGAAGCCGAGAGGCAAGGAGAACGATTGAAGTCCGCATTGCTGGATTCGGTCGCGCACGATTTCCGCACACCGCTGACCTCCATGAAAGCGGCGGTGACAAGCCTGCTCGCCAGCGGGAAGATGGTCGTTCCCCAAGCTCACGAATTGCTCACCATCATCAATGAAGAGTGTGACCGGCTGAACCATCTCGTCGAAGAAGCCGCGGAGATGGCGCGGCTGGAAGCCGGAGAAATCGACCTGCATATTGCGCCGGCGTCGATCGAGGAGATTATTCACGGTGCGCTTGCGCTCTCCAAGTCTTCCGTGGGAGCGCGGGAGATTCAGGTTAAAGTAGCCCCGGATCTTCCGCCCGTAGAGGCAGATATTGGGCGTGCCCAAGACATTTTGGTGAAGCTCATCGACAATGCCAATCTGTATTCGTCAAAGGAGCAGCCGATCATTATTACCGCAGAACTTAGTGGGGACTACGTAACGACGAGTGTGGCCGACCGTGGCCCGGGCATCGACGATCTCGAGCAGGGAATGATTTTTGACAAATTCTATCGCGGGAAAGATCAGCGCTATCTTGTGCGCGGAACGGGAATGGGGCTGCCGATCGCCAGGGCCCTCGTCACAGCGCACAAGGGAAGTCTTGGAGTGACCAGCCAACTCGGTCATGGCTCGGTCTTCTCGTTTTCCTTGCCCGTTGCACGAAGGGCGGAGCGATCAACATGAATGACGCCTCAATCCTGGTTGCGGACGATGAGCCGCAGATTCGGCGAGTGCTGCGGTCCACTCTCTCCAGCCATGGCTACGTGATCATCGAGGCCAAATCGGGCGAGGAAGCGGTGGAAGCCGTTCGTAAGGAGAAGCCCGACCTTGTACTTCTCGATGTGAACATGCCGGGCATCGGTGGGATCGAAGCGTGCCGGGAGATTCGGCAATCTTCCGATGCTCCCATTATTATGCTCACGGTTCGAAACGCGGAGCGGGACAAAGTGCTCGCACTCGATGCGGGAGCGGACGATTATGTGGTCAAGCCCTTTGGCATCGAAGAACTGCTGGCGCGAATTCGTGCCGCACTGAGGCGGTACTCTCCCGGTGACACACTGCCTCCTTTTGTTTCGAAGGACTTTACTCTGGATTTCGAGAGCCGGCAGTTGACCGTGCGCGGCCAGGAAGTGCACCTGACGCCGAAGGAATTCGACGTTCTCAAGCTTCTGGTTGCCAATCAGGGCAAGCCGCTGACGCATCGAAGACTTCTGCAGTCCGTTTGGGGGCCCGAATATGGGGAAGAAACGGAAAACCTGCGCGTGGTCATCAACCAGTTGCGCAAAAAAATCGAAAGCGATCCAGCGCAGCCGAAGTACATCCGCACGGAACCATGGGTGGGATACCGCTTCCAACCGCCGCGCGGGAATCTCCCTAAGTCACCCTCTCGAAAATAGTAAAATTGTCTGGGATTCGGCGGACAGCGAAATCGCCGGAGAGGACGGGCCGGTTATTTCGAAAGCGGATGTTGTGCGTCGAGATCCAGATTCAGCTCCAGAACATTTACGCGTGGCTCGCCTAAGACGCCAAGTTGCCTTCCTAAAGTATGCTTGGCGACGAGTGAGCGGAGTTCGGCCTCGCTGACGTGGCGCGCGCGCGCGACTCGGACAATCTGGAATTCGGCCGCAGCGGGAGAAATGTCCGGGTCGAGGCCTGAGCCCGATGTGGTGACAAGATCAACGGGGACTGGCGAGCCGGGATTCTCCGCATGGAGCTTCTCTATGTCACCTTTCACGCGGTCCATGAGCTGTCGATTGGTGGGCCCAAGGTTGGAAGCGCCGCCACCGGCGGAGACGGGGTCGTAGCCATTGCCGGCCGCTGAAGGCCGGCCGTGAAAGTAGCCGTCTGAAGAAAAGGGCTGGCCGATGAGGCGGGAACCGATGATCTGGCCGTTCTTCACGAGCAATCCGCCATTGGCTTTCGAGGGGAAGAGTAGTTGCCCGAGGCCCGTCACGGCCAGGGGATAGAGCAGTCCGAACAGGATGGTGGTCGCCACTGTCATCAAGAGTGCGATTCGCAAATTCTGTTTCATAGCATTCCTCAAGCGAGATGCAAGTACGTGATCATCACGTCGATCAGCTTAATTCCGATGAAGGGCGCGATCACGCCGCCGAGGCCGTAGATCAGCAGATTCTGCCGCAGCAAGGCCGCGGCACCCACGGGGCGATAGCGGACTCCCCTCAGCGCAAGGGGGATGAGCGCGATAATGATGAGCGCGTTGAAGATTACCGCTGAGAGGATCGCGGACTCCCGAGTATGCAGCCCCATTACGTTCAGGATATGCAGTTGCGGGAATGCGACGACAAACATCGCCGGAATGATGGCGAAATATTTGGCGACGTCGTTGGCTACGGAAAATGTAGTAAGCGCACCGCGGGTGATCAGCAACTGTTTTCCAATTTCCACGATTTCAATCAGCTTCGTTGGATTTGAATCGAGGTCGACCATGTTGCCGGCTTCTTTCGCGGCTTGCGTGCCGGTGTTCATGGCGACCCCGACGTCGGCCTGCGCCAGCGCTGGGGCATCATTCGTGCCGTCGCCGGTCATGGCCACGAGCTTGCCCTTGGCTTGTTCGCGCTTAATGAGCGCCATCTTGTCTTCCGGCTTGGCTTCGGCAAGAAAATCGTCGACGCCCGCCTGGCGTGCGATTGCCGCGGCGGTAAGCGGGTTGTCACCTGTGATCATCATCGTGCGGATGCCCATGGCCCGCAGATGATCGAACCTCTCGCGCATGCCGCCTTTCACCACATCCGTCAGGGCGATGGCGCCGAGCACATGACGATTCTGGGCCACCAGCAAAGGTGTGCCACCGCTATTTGAAATGTCCCGGATTATCTGTTTGATTTCGGGAGGTACTACCTGGCCTTTCTCAGCTACGTATTTCTCGATTGCTTCGGGTGCGCCTTTTCGGATTTCATGGCCGTCCAGGTCCACGCCGGACATGCGGGTCTGTGCCGAAAACGGAATAAAAGCCGGATTGTGCGGAGCCAGTTCGCGCCCTCGCAGCCCATACTTTTCCTTGGCGAGGACGACAATGGAGCGCCCTTCCGGCGTTTCATCCGCAAACGATGCTAGCTGCGCGGCGCTGGCCAGATCCGTATCCGTCACGCTGGGACAGCAGTGGAACGAAGTCGCCTGGCGGTTCCCAAGCGTAATTGTGCCGGTCTTGTCGAGAAGGAGCACGTCAACGTCTCCGGACGCTTCAACGGCGCGGCCCGACATCGCGATGACGTTTCGCTGAATGAGGCGGTCCATGCCGGCGATGCCGATGGCCGACAATAGTCCGCCGATCGTCGTGGGAATCAGACAAACCAAAAGCGAAACGAGGACGAAGATGCTTTGCGGCACGCCTGAATAGATCGCAAAAGGCTGCAGGGTCGCGNTTCGGCGTCTTCTGCCGCGATGCGCCTTCCACAAGGCGGATCATGCGGTCGAGAAACGTCTCGCCTGGATTTGAGGTAATGCGCACGCGAATTTCGTCGGAGAGCACGCGTGTGCCGCCGGTGACGGCCGAACGGTCTCCACCGGACTCGCGAATCACGGGAGCCGATTCACCGGTAATCGCGGATTCGTCTACTGATGCCACTCCTTCGATGACCTCGCCATCCCCGGGAATGAGTTCTCCTGCGGTAACCAGCACCTCGTCGCCGGAACGCAGCTTTGAACTGGGAACGACTTCGATGGAACAGTCTGCTCGCAAACGGTGCGCAATCGTCTCCGCCCGTGCCTTGCGCAGCGTGTCTGCCTGGGCCTTGCCACGCCCTTCCGCCATGGCTTCGGCGAAGTTCGCAAAGACAACGGTGAACCAAAGCCACAGGGTAATCTGCAAGCCAAATCCGAACCCTCCAGCATGGTGCAGGCTATCGCGAATGAGCTGGATCGAAGTGAGGAGAGCGCCGACTTCAACAACGAACATAACGGGATTCTTGACCATCGTCCGCGGATGCAACTTGCGGAACGAATCCAGCACGGCAGTCCCGAAGATCTTTGTATCCTTTAGTGACGACTTAGCTCTTGCCTGAGATGCGTGTTCCATGTGTTCCTTAGAACGACTTTCCAGAGAGCATCAATAGATGCTCGAGAATCGGCCCGAGGCTCAAAGCCGGGAAAAAGGTCAGCGCCCCCACGATCACGATTGTCGAAGCAAGCAAAACAGTGAAAAGGGGACCTGTGACGGGGAAAGTGCCGAGAGACGCCGGCGCCGTTTTCTTTCTTGCGAGATTCCCGGCAATCGCCAGAATGGGGATGACGACAAAAAACCTCCCAAGCAGCATGGCAAACGCGGTGCTCGTGTTGTACCAGGGCGTGTTCGCGTTTAAGCCGCCGAATGCCGAGCCGTTGTTCCCAGTAGCTGAGGTGTAGGCATAGAGAATCTGCGAGAGACCATGCGGGCCGGGATTCGAAATGCTCGAGGTGCCGAACTTGGCGACGACCGCGATGGCCGCGAGTGTTAAAATCGTCACCGAAGTCACGAGAACCGACAGCATAGCCATCTTTACATCGAAGGCTTCGACTTTCTTGCCCAGGTACTCGGGTGTTCTCCCCACCATCAGCCCGGCGATGAATACCGCCAGAATGACGAAGACCAACATTCCGTAAAGACCAGAACCCACTCCGCCAAAGATGACTTCCCCCAACATGATGTTGACCAGTGGAATCATTCCGCCGAGTGGAGTGAAGGAATCATGCATGCCGTTCACCGCCCCACAGCTTGCATCGGTTGTCGCCGTTGCGAAGAGAGCGGAGTTGGCGATTCCAAAGCGGACTTCTTTTCCCTCCATATTTCCGCCGGATTGAAGGGCCGTGGCGGCTTGATTGACGCCAGAGAGTTGTGAATTGCCCCTGGCCTCGGCCCAGTACACGGTGCTGACACCCACAAGGAACAATGCAGTCATTGCGCCCCAGACCGCCCAGCCGTGACGCGGGGAGCCGGTCATGCGGCCCAGGGTGTACGTCAGGCCAGAGGGAATCACAAAGATCAGAAACATCTCCAGGAAATTTGAAAGCGGCGTCGGATTCTCAAACGGGTGCGCGCTGTTTGCATTGAAGAAGCCGCCGCCATTCGTCCCAAACATCTTGATGGCTTCCTGCGAAGCAGCCGGCCCGAGAGGAATCACCTGTTGCGTGATCGTCTGCGTGGCCGCCTTGCCGTCGGGACCCTGAGTTTGAACAGTCTGTGGTTCGAGGAGCTGTGCCGTGGCATACGGCTTCAGGTTCTGCACCGTCCCCTGCGAAATCAGAACAAGTGATCCCACCAGGCAGGCAGGAAGCAGCACCCACAAGAAGCAGCGGGTCAGATCCACCCAGAAATTACCGAGAGTGTTGGATTCGCGGCGCGCAATTCCACGAATCAGCGCGATTGCCAGTGCCACGCCAACGGCAGCGGACGCGAAATTGTGGTAAGCGAGGCCTGCCATCTGAGTCAGGTAGCTCATCGTGGTTTCAGGGACATAGGCTTGCCAGTTGGTATTCGTGGTGAAGGAGACTGCGGTATTCCACGCGAGATCGGGCGCTACGTTTGCGAAATGCTGAGGATTTAAGGGGAGCCACTGCTGCATGCGCTCCATAAGATAGAGCAAAATTAGCGAGACGCCACTGAAGAGCAGCATGGCCGCCCCATATTCCGTCCAGCGCATCTCATGTTTCTCGTCTATGCCGCAGAGCCGGTAGATCAGGCGCTCCATGGGCCGCAATACGGGATCAGGGAAAGTTTTCTCGCGGCTGAAGACACGAGTCATGAAGATCCCCAGCGGCTTGGTGACAAGGAAAATCGCAAGGAGATAGAGGCCAATCTGGAACCAGCCATTGGCAGTCATGACTAGAATTTCTCCGGTTTCAGCAGAGCCAGCAAGAGATAACCAAAGAGAAGAACGGCGATGATGATGAGAACAATATTCTCCAGCATTGCGGGTCTCCGCCTTATTTCAACCGCTCGCAACCTCGGAGATAAAGGGTCGAGAGGGCAAAGAAGATGAC
>WNFK01025539.1_pt1 | contig 18477 bp, 17 predicted proteins | sample 5400281 | NCBI WGS metagenome assembly WNFK01 (sample SAMN13153350, study PRJNA577476) | soil metagenome | isolation source: 20 cm soil on Douglas fir-dominated hillslope | place: USA:California | collected 2013-09-17 | reverse complement strand
CTCGAGCAGTACTTCAAGCCTCAAGACGGCGTCGACGGCGAGGCCGGCGAGCGTCAGGACGAGACAGCCCAAGCCGGTGACGTCTCCCGACGGGACTTCGTCAAGTCGGGGTTCGTCGCGGGGGTCGCCGCGGGCATGGCGGCCGGAAGCGTCACGGGCAACGTGGTCGGGGCCGAGGCGCAGACCGCGAACCCGCTGGGCAACCAGTGGTGGCCCTCCCCGTGGGGGCCGCAGGACCAGCGTGGCGCGAACAACCGGATGACCCCGGTGAAGGCGCTCGAGGCGGCCAAGCTCATCAAGACCGGCAAGGTCTACCAGCTCGGCTTCGTGCTGGCAAAGGGCATCCCGCTCTTCGGCGAACGCCTCGGAGCCCACGTGGTGCTGCCCGGCACGCCGACGGGCGGGCCGTTCGGCAAGCACCACCTCTACTATCACGACGAGCTCTTCGTGGGCGAGATCGGGCAGATCGGATCCCAGTTCGACGGCCTGGGCCACATCGGAATGGTCGCGGGCGACGGCAAGATCCGCTACTACAACGGCCTTCCGCAGGAAGAGGTCGGCGGCGCCTACGGCCTGAAGAAGCTCGGCATCGAGCACCTGAAGCCTTTCTTCACCCGCGGCATCCTGCTGGACGTTCTGGCGGTGAAGGGCGGCGAGCGACTGCCGATCGGCTACGTGATCACGATGAACGACGTGCGCGCGACGCTTCAGCGGCAGGGGATCCGCGAGCCCGGCGAGGGTGACGCGGTGCTCTTCCGCACCGGCCACGCGAAGCTGTGGAAGAAGGACAACGCCGAGTTCAACAAGGGCTGTCCAGGGCCGGGAGCGACGGTCGGCCGGTGGCTCGCCGAGCGGAAGGTTGCGGTCGTCGGCGGCGACACGTGGCCCGTCGAAGCGGTGCCCGGCGAGGACGCCGACATCCCGTTCGCCTGTCACGCGATCTGGATCACGATGAACGGCATCTTCATCAACGAGAACCTCAATCTGGAGGAGCTGGCGGCGGACAAGGCGTACGAGTTCGCCTGGTCGTTCAACCCGGTGCCCATCAAGGGCGCGACCGGGTCACCCGGCAATTCGGTGGCGATCGCATAGCGCGTCTCGTGGCGGCCGGCGCCCCGGGCATGCCGCGGGGCGCCGGCCGATCTGATACCATCGGCCTGGGATGGCCGAAGAGTTCACCCCGGAGGAGCGGGCCGCTCTCGCGCCGTACGTCACCAACCTCGACGGCCCCGTCTTCGCGCTCGTCAACCTGCCCGAGGTCGTGAAAGGCGCGCTGTTCGCGCGCTACTCGCGCTCGCCGAAGTCGCTCCGCCGCCTCTTCGTCGACGAATTCCTCGGCGTCGGCGGCCTCGCGTCGGCCGCGAGCGGCGGCGCGCCGGACACCGACGCCGGCACGCGACGGGCCGAGCAGCTCTACGAGCGCGTGTTCGTCGAGTACGGCGACGACTCGGTGGCTCAGCTGGGCGGCGTGCACCTGGCGTGCGAGGGCGCCTCGAACCTCCTGACCAAGATCCTCGAGTGGGGCCGTCTCATGTCCTATCTCGAGCAATCGACGCGCTACATTCCCTACGACGACCAGCCTCAGGGAGCCTATCGCTACCACGTCCCGGCCGAGCTCACCGGGGCGCTGCGCGAGCGCTACGTCGCGACGCTCGACCGCAGCTTCGACATCTACCGGGTCTGGCTCCCGCAGCTTCGCGCGTTCTTCGAGCGGAAGTTCCCGCGCGATCCGGCCGAGGCCGAGGGCGTCTACCGGATGACCATCCGCGCCAAGGCCCTCGACACCCTCCGCGGCCTCTTGCCCGCGGCGACGACATCGAACGTGGGCATCTACGGGACCGGCCAGGGCTACGAGCAGCTCCTGCTCCGGATGCGGGCCCATCCGCTACGCGAGATGAGGGACTACGCCGACCTGATGCTGGTCGAGCTGCGAAAGGTCATTCCCGCGTTCCTCAAGCGGGTCGACGTCGCGGAGCGCGGCGGCGCCTGGAGCGCCTACCTCGAGGAGACGCGCCGCGAGACGCGCGAGACCGCGCGGCGGCTGGTGGAGCCGGCGAGCGCGGCCGCGCCGCGGACGGCGGGCGCGGTCGCCGGCGAGGCCGAGGAGGTCACGCTCACCGACTTCGATCCCGACGGCGAGCTGAAGGTCGTCGCCGCGGCGCTGTACGCGGTCTCGAGCCGCGGCGACGCCGAGCTCCTGGAGGCGGCGCGCCGGATGACACGGGACGAGCGCGCGACGGTGCTGGCGGCCTACGTCGGCAAGCGGCTCAATCGGCGCCACCGGCCGGGTCGGGCATTCGAGCGGACGTCGTATCGCTTCGACGTGCTCGGCGACTACGGCGCGTTTCGCGACCTGCAGCGCCACCGGCTGCTCACGCTCGAGTGGCAGCGGCTGACACCGCGCCACGGCCACGCCGTGCCCGACGCGATCGCCGCCGCGGGCGCGGCCGGCGACTGGAGCCGCGTGATGGACGAATCGGCGAAGCTGCACGACGCGATCGAGGCGGCCGGGCTCCCGGAGGTCGCGTCGTACGCGGTGGCGATGGCGTATCGCGTGCGCTTCTACATGGAGATGAACGCCCGCGAGGCGATGCACGTCATCGAGCTGCGGACGGCGCCCCAGGGACATCCCGCCTATCGCCGCATCTGCCAGCTGATGCATCGGCTCATCGGCGAGCGCCATCCGGCTATCGCCGAGGCGATGACCTTCGCCGATCACTCGGTGGTCGAGCTCGAGCGGCTGCAAGCCGAGCGCGCCGCCGAGCGCCGGCGCGCTGCTTCTCCGTCCTGACGATGGAGGACGCCCGATGGGCAAGCTGATCTTCGCGTTGTTCGTGCTGGTCGTCGGGCTCGGCGCGCACTGACACCCGTTCTGATCCAGCAGCAGTACCTCGCCCGCTGGGACGGCCGGCTGCCGCAATACGCGTTCGGCGGCAACGCCGTGCCGTTCGTCCAGATCCCCGGCGCGAGCGGAGACAGCGGCCGCCGCTAGGCTCGCGCGTAGCCCGTCCGGTTGACGCCGGGCCGGTGCCCGAAGATAATTGGTCGTCCAATCAAAAAAGGAGGATCACGCGCGTGAGTCCCAGACGCGGGGTCGCGCCGCTGCGGCGCGCCGAGATCGTGCGGGCCACCATCCGATGTCTCGCCCGCGACGGCTACTCCGGTCTCACCATGAAGAAGGTGGCGCGCGAGACCGGCCTGAGCCAGGGCATTCTCCACTACTACTTCGCCGACAAGCGGGCGATCCTCGTCGCCGCGCTCGAGTCGGTCACGGCCGATCTCGATCGCCGGGTCGCCGCCGCCCAGGCCCGCGGGCCACGGGACGCGCGGGCGCGGCTCCGGGCGCTCGTCGAGGCGTGCCTGCGGCTCGCGGTCGAGGAGCGTGCCTTCTGGATCGTGTTCGTCGAGTTCTGGGGCGAGATGATGCACGACCGCCGGCTTCGCGAGATCAACGCGGCCCTTTACGATCGAATGCGGCGAATGATCGGCGCCGTGGTGGCGCAGGGGGTGCGGGCCGGGCGCTTCCGCCGCACCGACGTGCTGCGGGCAGCCGCGGTGATCCTGGGGCTGGTGGATGGCGTCTCCCTCCAGCTGGCGTTCGATCCCGCCGCGTTCGGCGTCGCCGAAGCGTCGCGATTCTGCGGAGAGGCCGTGACGCGCTACCTGGCGAAGGAGATCGCATGAACCCCGACACGATCGAAGGCGCCAAGACGAAGGCCCGCGAGTATTTCGCCGCGAGGGGCACGCAGGCGCCGGCCGCCGCGCTGCGCGAGCGGATCGCGGAGGCGTTCGAGTCGCTCGAGGCTTTCCTGGACACGGTTCCGGCGGCGACGGCCGCACGGACCGCCACCGTCAGGGAGTGGACGATTCACGAGATCGTCGATCACCTCGTCGAGACCCACCGGCCCGGCCTGGACGAGCTGTGGTGCCTGCTCGCGGGGCGACGCCCACCGGGCGAGGCGATTCCAGCGGGGTTGCAGTCGAAGGCTCCGCTCGTCCGACCCTGGCCCTGGCTCCGCGGCGAGCTCGCGCGCGTTCACGGCGAGATCCTCCGCACGCTCGGTGCGGTGCCGTCGGACTTCGCCACCGAGGCCCGCGCTCCGATCGTGATGGTCGTCAATGTCGCCGACGAGCGGGGGAAGGTCGTCCCGGTGCACTGGATCGAGGAGCTCGACTGGAAGGCCTATTCGATCACCTGGCGGCTGCACGTGATCGATCACCTGAAGCAGGCCCGGCGAGTGCTGGCGGCCCTGTCGTGACGACGCCGATCGATCTCGCCGCCACCGAAGCGGAGCTCCGACACTTGCTCGCGGAGGTGCCGTTCACGCGCGCCTACGGCTTCCGCCTGCACGCGATCGCTCCGGGACAGTGCACGCTCGACGTGCCGTTTCAGCCGCTCTTCGAGCGCCCCGGCGGCATCGTGGGCGGTCAGGTGTTCATGGCGGCCGCGGATGTGGCGATGTGGCTGGCGATCATGACCCGCCTGGGGTCGAGCGACGGGTCGGTGACGGCGACCATGACGAGCGCGTTCCTGGACGCCGCCCGCCACGAGCCTTTTCGCTGCACGGCGCGCGTCGTGAAGCTCGGCCGACGGCTCGTGTACGGCGTCGCCGAGAGCGTCAGTGGTAGCGGCAGGCTATTGACTCACCATTCGCTGACGTACGCCCGGCGCTAGCGGGCGCGCCGCTGATGCATCCGCTCGACGTGCCAGCCGGCGCGCTCGTCGTCGGTCGTCTCGGGCGGCCCGGCGCGCGAGTCGAGCCAGTAGGCGAGGTCCCACAGCTCGTCGTCCTCCAGGACCTGATAGTACGAGGGCATGGGCGTGCCATCGAGCCCGGTCAAGAGCGTGCGGACGATGTCTCCGGTGGTGGGGCCGCTCTTGAACGGCCGTCGCGTCAGATCGGACGGTCGAACGGATAGGTCCTTGGCGGAGGGCCCGTCGCCGCGAGCTTCCTTGCCGTGGCACTCGGCGCACTCGCCCTTCACGTAGACCCGTGCCCCTCGCGCGACCGCCGCGGGTGTCGCGGGCGGCGCCGCCGGGATCGCCAGCACCCTGGGTGCCCTGCCGTCGGCGAAGCGTGGCGACAGGCTCTTCACGAAAGCGATCACCGCCCGGACCTCGTCGCCGCTCAGGTGATCCTGCGGGACCATTCCGGTCGACGGAATGCCCCGAACGATCGTCCGGACGAGGTCCGCGTCCGAGGGGATCTGTCCGGACGCCGTCGAGCGGAACTTGAAGCGGCCCTTGGTGAGATCACGCGGCGGCATCTTGAAATGATGCGCGGCCATACCCTGGCCGTCGCCGGTGGCGCCGTGGCAGACGGCGCAGTTGTCGCGAAATACGCGCTCGCCCGCGGGAATATCGGGCTGTCCCGAGGCGCCCAGCGCGAGCCCCAGCCCCAGAGCCGAGGCCAGCAGCCCGATGGCCCCGGGCCGCGCCGTCAACCGGAGCTACTCGAGGACGACCAGCTGGCCGACCACGTGAGCGGGATGCAGCTGGCACTTGATCGGGAACACGCCGGCCTTGTCCGCGATGAAGCTGACCGCGGCCGTCTTGTCGCCCGCCACGACCTCCTTCACGCCGAACGCCGCGATCTCGTAGCCGTGCTCGTCCGTGTGCTTGTTGACCAGCCGGAGCGAGACACGATCGCCCTTCTTGGCCGTGATCGAGGTGGGCTCCCAGATCTTGACGTCCTGCGGGCTCACGACGTTGACGATGGTGAGGCTGACCTCTCCTCCGTATGTCACCGCGGCGACGCTACCGAGCAGCACGATCGCGATCGCTGTCACGAGGAATCTCATCGCGCGAAGTCCTCCTGGGCGGCCGTGAGCGTGTCGGGGGACGCGAGAAGGTCGAGCGCCGTGAGCGCCAGGGCCTTCGCCCCCGCGACCATTCCGGCACGGGCCATCGGCGAGCGCGCCCACTCCGCGAACTCGCGGGAGTGTCCGGGTACGCCGTCCGGGGAAATACGGATGTACGGGTGGATCGTCGGGAGCGCCTGGCTGACGTTGCCGCAATCGGTCGAGCCGTAGCCGGCCTCGCCGTCGTCCGGGTCCACCGGGAACCCGATCACCCCGAGATTTCGCTCGAAGAGCTCGGCCATCGTCCGGTTCGGCTTCATCGGATCGTGGATCGTCGGCTCGGCCGTCACCTCGACGCGGCAGCCGGTCGCGGCCGCGGCGCCGTCGGCGCAGGCCGTGAACCGCCGGAGCAGCTCCTGACAGTAGTCCTTCGTGAGGGCGCGCAGATAGAAATCGGCGCGGGTGTACTCGGGAATGATGTTGGGCTGGTCGCCGCCCTTGACGATGATGCCGTGGACGCGCGCGTCGGGCCGCAGCTGCTGGCGCATCTGGTCGAGCGCGACGAAGAGCTGGATGACCGCGTTCAGCGCGTTCACGCCACGCCACGGCCAGGACGAGGCGTGGGTGGCCTTGCCGTGGAACTCGGCCTTTGCCTTGATGATGCCCAGCGTCGGCCGCCACACCTGCGTTCCGCTCCGGCCGTGAATCATCATCGCGGCGTCCACCCCGCGAAAGACGCCGGCCTCCATCAGGCGCACCTTGCCCGCGCCGCCTTCCTCCGCCGGCGTGCCGATCACCTGGATGCGGCCCGCGAACGGGATCCGGCCGAGCGCCACGGCGAGAGCCGCCCCGGCGCCGGTGCCGGCCGTCGCGATGACGTTGTGGCCGCAGGCGTGACCGATGGAAGGAAGGGCGTCGTATTCCGCCAGGATCGCGATGGTGGGCCCGGCGCCGGCTCCGTTGATCGTGGCCCGGAAGGCCGTCGGCAGACCGCCGATGGAGCGCTCGACCTGGACGCCGTGCTTCTCGAGGAACTCGGTGAGCCAGGCGTGAGCCTTCTCTTCCTGGAAGCACAGCTCCGGAGTGTCGTGGATCCGGTGGGAGAGCGCTTCCAGGTCGTCCGCCAGCCCATCCACCGCGCCCGCGACCTTCTGCTTGGCGTTGGCGATCGCGTCTTCAAAGGCTGTCACTGTTGGTCTCCTGGATTTGCGGCGTTGCGAGACCGAGGTGGCCGATCGCGCACAACTATATCACCGCCGCATCATCGCGGCCGTGGGCTGGGAATCGCGCGGGCGAGGGAGAATCGCGCCGGCTGTCGAGGAAGTTTACACAGTTCCGGAAAGCGACGACGGGCCCCGCTCACTCCTTCTCGAGCCTGGTGATCGGGACCGGGCGGGTGGTCTCGAGCCCGACACGTCGACCGGAAACATATCGTACCTCCCCGGCGACGGTGAACGAGCCGAGCTCCTCGCTCAGCACGTCGATCCAGCAGACCTTTCCGAGCTTCAGCGAGGTCGTCGTGGGCACGGTGAGCCAGAGTCCGTGGCGGCTTGCATCTTCGGCGCGCCCCAGGAGGGCCTCGTCGTCGACCCACACCCGCACGGGCCACGAGACGGCGATTCGTGGATGACGACGGCGCTCCCGTATCGCGCTCATTGTCCACTTCCTGGTACATCTTCCATGCCATCGGCAAAGAGCTTGTAGCCAGTGGAGTTCCGGCACACGGCCCACGCGACACCGAGCGCATCGTAAGCTTCGTCGACGCTCGGGCGGCCTTGGTAGGTACCTTGGTGCGGTCCGTCATATACTGCGTGAGTGACCAAGCGAGTCCTGATCGTCGATGACGAGCCTCCGGTAATCGAAGTCCTGAAGGATTTCTTCCGCCAGTTTCGCCACGCCCACTCGTACGAGACCGAGTCGGCGAAAGACGGAGCGGAGGCCCTGATCGTCCTGCTCCAGGGCAAGTTCGATCTGATCCTTCTGGACATGCACATGCCTCGGATGGGCGGCCTCGAGCTCCTCAAGCAGGTGCGCGGTCTCGGCGTGAAGGTGCCGGTCATCATGATCACCGCCAACGCGGACACCAAGGCCGCGGCCGAGGCGCTGAGCGGCGGCGTGTTCGCGTACATCCCCAAGCCGTTCGACATCCGCCACCTCGACCACCTCGTCGCGCTCGCGGTCTCGAGCGGATCGTAGCCGCCCGATGGCTGGATCGCCCCGCGCCGGCGGAGCGGCCGGCGGGCGCTTCGTCGTCATCGGCGCGACCGGGCAGCTCGGGTCCGATCTCGTCCGCACCTTCGACCGCCCGGGCGAGCTGATCCCTCTCGGCTCTCGCGACCTCGACGTGCTCGACGCCGCCGGGGTGCGGTCGACGCTCGCCAACCTGCAACCGACCGTGGTGGTCAACGCGACGGCGTACAACCTCGTCGACCGGGCGGAGGAGGAGCGGCCGCGGGCGTTCGCGCTGAACGCCGAGGCGGTCGGCTCGCTCGCGGCGGCCTGTCGCTCGCTCGGCGCGGTCTTCGTCCACTTCTCGACGGACTACGTCTTCGACGGTCGCAAGCGGACCCCGTACGTGGAATCCGACGCGCCCGCTCCCCTGGGCGTCTACGGCGAGTCGAAGCTTGCCGGGGAGCGGCTGGCGCTCGAGCGGTGCGAGCGAACGGTCATCTTCCGCGTTTCGGGCCTATTCGGGATCGCGGGCAGCTCGGGCAAGGGCCGAACGAACTTCGTCGAGACGATGCTGCGCCTGGCGCAAGAGGGAAAGCCGCTCCGCGTCGTGGCCGACCAGGTGCTGGGACCGAGCTACACGCTCGACATCGCGCGCAAGGTCTGGGTCGTGCTCCCGAAGGTCGCCCATTCGATCTATCACCTCACGAGCGGCGGGCAGACGAGCTGGTACGACTTTGCCCGGCGCGCCTTCGGGCTCGCCCGGGTGACGGCCGACATCACGCCCGTGACCGCCGCGGAGTTCGGGGCCAGAGCCCCGCGGCCTGCGTACTCCGTGCTCGGACACGCGCACCTCGCCGCGCTGGGCGAAGACGACCTCCGGTCCTGGGACGCGGCGCTCGCCGCGTACATCGCGGAGCGGTCGGCGTCCCGGTAGCGGGCGGCTCCCCGTCACACCGCGCTGGCTCTCGCCCGCGCGATCCTTCGCTCCAGCGCCGGATGCGAAAAGAAGATGATCTCTTTGAGGCGATTGGGACGGCGTTCGGCCAGGTTCAATCGCGCCAGGCGCTCCATGGCTCCGATGAACGCGAGGGCGTTGCCGGTCGTGGCCAGGGCGAAATCGTCGGCCTGGCGCTCGATCCAGCGCGAGAACCCGTTGCCCAGGGGGAGCTGGATCAGCCCGAGCGCCAGCAGGACGAGCGCCAGCCACGGTAGGCCCGCCGGATCGGCCGGCCCGGCGAGCCCGAGGAGCGGCACGCCGGCGTCGAGCCCGAGCGCGGCCAGTCGCGCCGTGAGAAGCAGCAGCGCGCCGTGGACGAGGAGGCCGCGCCGGACGTCACCGTGGACGTGATGGCCGAGCTCGTGGGCCAGCACCGATTCGATCTCCTCGGGAGTAAAGCTGCGCAGGAGCGTGTCGAAGATGATGATCCGCCGCGTACGCCCGATGCCGACCACCGCGGCGTTGGCCGTCCGGCTCTTCCGCGACTGATCGGCCACGAAGACGCCGACCGCGTCGACGTGCGCGCGGCGCGCGAGCGTGAGCAGCCGCTCGCGGAGCTCCGCGTCGGCCAGCGGCGACAATCGATAGAAGAGCGGGACGACCCAGATCGGAAGCACCGCGGTGAGCGCGATCTGGACCACGATGAACACGGCCGCCGCGAGCAGCCACCAGTAGGGCGTCAGTGCGATCAGGGCGTAGGCGATCTCGACCGCCGCGAAGCCCAGCGCCCCGGCGATCAGCAAGGTCTTCAGGCGATCGGCGAGCCATGCGCGGGGCGGCTGGTGGAGAAGACCGAAGCGTCGCGGAAGCCAGTATCCCCGCGCGAGCGTCACCGGAAGGCCGAGCGCGCCGTGCCCGAAGCCGAGCGCGAGCGCGACCAGCGCGACCTGGGCCCACGCCGCGGGCGTGACCCGCGCCGCCCACTGTGCGACGGCATGCCCGGCGCCCGTCAGGAGCACGGCCAGGAGATAGGCGACCGAGATGGTGAAGCCGAGGAGCCCGAGCCAGAGCTGGAACCGGTGGTAGCGGTCGGCGTCGGCCATGTGGCATTGTACCCACCGGCGCGCCAGCCGCCGCCGATGCGGATGTGCCTGATACAATGGCCGAACATTCAATGCAGGCAAAGGGAGCCATCATGTTCGAGTCCGTCGAAGAGGTCCAGCAGCGGTTCCGGGACGCGCGGTACATCGCGAGCCGCCGTGTGTCCACCGTCGTGTACCTGGCCGCGCGCATGGGCCGTCCGGTGCTCGTCGAGGGGCCGGCCGGCGTCGGCAAGACCGAGCTCGCCAAGACCCTGTCCGAGATCACCGGGCGTCCGCTCATCCGGTTGCAGTGCTACGAGGGGCTCGACGAGGGCAAGGCGCTTTACGAGTGGAAGTACGCCAAGCAGCTCCTCTACACGCAGCTCCTCCGCGAGCGCATCGGCGAGCTGATCGCCGACACGCCCTCGCTGCCCGACGCGGTGGCGAAGATCGCGGGCGAGGAGGACGCGTTCTTCTCGTTCCGCTTCCTCTCGCCCCGACCGCTCCTCTCGGCGATCCTGGCCGAGGAGCCGGTCGTGCTGCTCGTCGACGAGATCGACAAGGCCGAGCCGGAGTTCGAGGCGTTCCTGCTCGAGGTGCTCTCGGATTTTCAGGTGTCGGTTCCCGAGCTCGGGACCGTGCGCGCCCGGCACATCCCGCTCGTCGTCCTGACGTCCAACAACGCCCGGGAGCTCTCCGACGGCCTCAAGCGCCGGTGTCTCCACCTGTTCATCGACTTCCCGGCTCCGGCCGACGAGCTGCAGATCATCCGGCTGAAGGTGCCGGAGATTCCGGCGGAACTCGCCCGGGCGGTCGTCGCCGCCGTGCAGAAGATTCGCGCGCTGGACCTCCGCAAGCTCCCGTCGGTCTCGGAGTCACTGGACTGGGCGCGCTCGCTCGTGATCCTCAACGCGCGGGAGCTCGACGCGGCGCTCGTCGAGTCCACGCTGACCCTGCTCGTCAAGCACGAGAAGGATCTCGAGCGCGTGAAGGGCTCGCTGGACAAGGTCCTGGCGGAGTAGCCTCTGGACGAGCGAATCCTCGAGTTCATCGGCGACCTGCGCCGGGCCGAGATCCGCATCTCGCCCTCGGAGGCGCTCGACGCGCTCGCCGCGAGCGCCGCCGTCGGCCTCTCCGACCGCGAGACCTTCAAGGCGACCCTCGCGGCGACGCTGATCAAGGAGTTCCGCGATCACCCGACCTTCGATCGCCTCTTCAACCTCTACTTTCTCGACCTGGAGGCGCTGGGCGAGGGGCTGAAGAAGGCGCTCGGTCCCGAGGACCCGCGCGTGCAGGAGATGCTCGACGATCTCCTGGCCAACGAGGACATGGAGCTCGACGAGCTGACCGAGCTGCTCATGCGCGGGCAGGGCAGCGAGATGGAGATGGCCATCCGCTCCGGCGGCCAGAACGTGGGCCTCGAGCGGCTCATGTACTTCCTGCAGGTCGGGTTCTTCTCGCGCCGGATCTCGGACAACTTCGACTGGTCCGCCATCGAGGGTGACCTCGAGCGCGTCATGAAAGCGCTCGAGGAGCGTGGCCTGGACCCCGGCCAGCTGGCCCGGATCCGCAACTACCTCGAATTGCGGCTCGAGGCGTTCAAGCGAATGATCCGCCAGCACGTCGAGCGCGAGCTGGAGCGCCGGGCGTACCGACAGGGGGAGAAGCTCACCCGCGAGGTCCTCGCCGAAAAGCCGCTTTTCGCGCTGACGCCCGACGAGATCGCCCAGATGAAGAACGTCGTCGCCCGCCTGGCCCGCAAGATCAAGGATGCGCTGGCGCTGCGCCAGCGCCAGGAGCACCGCGGGCGCCTCGACACCCGGCGCACGACCCGGAAGAGCCTCCAGTACGGCGGGGTGCCGATGGAAGTCTTTCTCAAGCGGCGCCACCGGGAGAAGCCGAAGCTCATCACCATCTGCGACGTGTCGGATTCGGTCCGCAACGCCTCGCGCTTCATGCTGCAGCTCGTCTGGAGCCTCCAGGAGTGCTTCAGCCGTGTCCGCTCCTACGTGTTCGTGTCGGAGATCGCCGAGGTCACGCAGGCGTTCAGCACGTTTCCGGTCGAGCGCGCGATCGAGTGGGCCCTGAAGGGCGCACCGGTGGACTATCACTGCCGGTCCGATTTCGGGTTCGCGTTCAGCCGGTTCGCGAAGACGGAGCTCGAATCGCTCGACCGGAAAACGACGATCCTCATGCTGGGCGACGCGCGCAACAACTACAACGACCCCCAGGCGTGGGCGCTGCGGCTCATCCGCGAGCGGGTGAAGGGGATCATCTGGCTGAATCCGGAAGGCCAGTGGGGCTGGGGCATCGGCGACAGCGTGATGCCGCTCTACGCGCCCGCGTGCGACTTCGTTCGCGAGTGCCGGACGATCGGGCAGCTCGGCGAGGTCGTCGACAACCTCGTGCATCACTGGTGGCGTCGCGGCCGCTAGGCTGCGTCGCCGCGCGCGTCGATCGGACGTAGCACAAATCGGCCACTGGCGAATTTCCGGCCGCGCGCGCGACTGACGAAATTCGCCAACCGACTGCCGTTCCGTCACACCGTCGGTCCATTTCTCGGAATTGCGCCGACGCCAATTCACTGAACCTACGTCGATTCTCTCTTGGCATTTCCTCTGCACTGTTCGTGGCGCATGAAGACTAAACGCCCGCTCCCCAAGCGATTTTCCGGAACAATGCGTGTTTCCGGAATTCTTGTCGGTTTGATCGCTGTCCTCCTGAGCGCGGCGTCTGTAGCGATGGCCGCGCCGTTCGCGTACGTGTCGAGCTTCAGCCAGGACCAGGTGACGGTCGTCGACGGCGCGAGCGGGAGTGTCGTGGCGACGATCACGCTCGCGGGCGGCGCGATGCCGTACGGCGTCGCCGTCAATCCGGCCGGCACGCGCGCCTATGTCGCGAACTTCGGGGGCGGGACCGTCTCGATCATCGACACGGCGACGAACCAGGAGGTTTCCGCGCCCATCACGGTCTGCGCCGTGCCGGGCTGCATGCCCCAGGGCATCGCGGTCAATGCGACCGGCACGCGGGTCTACGTCGCCAACGCGGACGGAACGATCTCGGTGATCGACGGCACCACCAACAGACTGCTGCCGCCGCCGCTCGCCCAGACGACCGGGGCGTTCGGCGGCATCGTGGTGGTTGGGTCCAGCGTGTTCGTCGCGGACTTCGGCAGCGGCAGCGTCCTCGCGATCAACGTCAACACCGGAGTGATCACGCCGCTTCCGCTGAGCTTCTCGATGTTCGGCATCGCAGCGAACTCCGCGGGCACCCGCGTCTACGTGCCCTACGGCAAGATCAACCTGAACCAGGAGTACGACCTCGAGGTCGCGGTCATCGATCCGAGCGGCCCCGTGATCGTTGCCTCGGTGCCGGTCGGAACGCTCGACAACAACTCGGGCAGCTCGCCGGCGGGCATCGCGGTGAACCCAGCGGGGACCCGTGTGTACGTGGCAGTCTCGCTGGAGAACACCGTGGATGTGATCGATGCCACGACCAACACCCGAGTGGGCAGGGTGCAGCTGCCCGTCGGTTCCACTCCGTATGGTGTCGCGCTCGATGCTTCCGGATCGCGGGTCTTCGTCGGGAGATCCAACGTCGGCATGATGTCGATGATCGACACGGCGACGAACACCGTGACCGGGCCGTCGGTCGCGGTCGGCGCCTCTCCGCTCGCCTTCGGGGTGTTCGTCGGTACCCCGCAGTACACGCTGACGACGGGGACGAGCCCGAGCGGGGCCGGGACGATCACGCCCGCCACCGGTAAGTATGACTCCGGCACCACGCTCAGCGTGACGGCGACGGCCAACACGGGCTATCAGTTCACGGGCTGGTCGGGGGCCTGCACGGGCACCGGGGCCTGCAGCGTGACGATGACCTCTGACAAGAGCGTGACCGCGAACTTTGCGCTGGTGCAGTACACGCTGACGACGGGGACGAGCCCGAGCGGGGCCGGGACGATCGCGCCCGCGACCGGCAGTAAGTACGACTACGGCACGCAGGTGAGCGTCACGGCGACGGCGAACACGGGCTATCAGTTCACGGGCTGGTCGGGGGCCTGCACGGGCACCGGGGCCTGCAGCGTGACGATGACCTCCGACAAGAGCGTCACCGCGAACTATGCGGTGGCGCAGGTGCAGTACACGCTGACGCTGGCGAAAGCCGGAACAGGGACCGGGACGGTCGGCGCCCTGCCGTCGTCGTCGACCGGGAACTATAACGCCGGCACCGACGTGTCCGTCACGGCCGCGCCCGGCACGGGCTGCGCTGCAGTACACGCTGACGACCGGAACGAACCCGAGCGGGGCCGGGACGGTCACGCCCGCGTCCGGCAACAAGTACAACTACGGCACACAGGTGACCGTGGCGACGACCACGAACACGGGCTATCAGTTCACGGGCTGGTCGGGGGCCTGCAACACCACCGGCCCTTGCACCGTGATGATGACGGGCGACCGGAGCGTGACCGCGAACTATGCGCTGCTGCAGTACACGCTGACGACCGGAACGAACCCGAGCGGGGCCGGGACGGTCACGCCCGCGACCGGTAGCAAGTACAACTACGGCACGCAGGTGAGCGTGACGGCGGCGGCCAACACGGGCTATGAGTTCACGGGTTGGTCGGGCGCCTGCACGGGCACGGGCCCCTGCAGCGTGCCGATGACCTTCGACAAGAGCGTGACCGCGAACTTCGCGGTGGTGCAGCAGCAGTTCTCGCTGACGCTGGCGACCAACGGGACCGGGACCGGGACGGTCGGCGCCCTGCCGTCGTCGTCGACCGGGAAGTATAACGCCGGCACCGACGTGTCCGTCACGGCCGCGCCGGGCACGGGCTGCAAGTTCAACGGCTGGTCCGGCGCCTGCTCGGGTAGCGGCGGCTGCAGCGTGAGGATGGACGCGGCCAAGAATGTGACCGCGAACTTCACCCTGACGGGCCCACCGACGTGTGACGACGCGATCGGCGACCTTCAGAAGAAGGTGGCCGCCGACAAGCGCCACGCGAAGTACGGACACGGCGTGCAGGAAGCGTTCAGACTGTACGCGGCGGCCCAGCTCGAGCTCGCCAAGGCGAGGGCGAAGGTGGGTGACAGCGACAAGCGATACGTGAGCGCCCTGAAGGAGTTCAACAACGGCAAGGCGGCGCTGTGCGCCGGCCGCTACTGGCGCGCGGCTCACGAGTTCTGGGAGGCGTACCAGATCGCTCACAAGATCCTCGAGCACCACCGGCGCTAACCCACGCCGGCGATCCGCCGGGGTCGGCGTGTGCTAGCCTTCAGGCATGGCACCCGCCGACCCCGATTCTTTTAGGAACGAGGGGAGCGGGGGCCGGTCCACGAGGCTCCTGTCCCTGATCGCGGCGAGCGTGCTCACGTTCGTCGCGCTGCTCACGAACGCCGCCGCCCAGCCCGACTGCACGACGATCGAGGATTTCTCGAAGGCGAAGGTCGGCGAGTTTCCGGCCGACTGGAAGCCGCGCAAGGACAGCGGCAAGGACGCCTACCGCGTGATGGAAGAGCCGGGTCTCCGCTTCCTGCGCGCCGTCGTCCGCGGGCTCGGCGTCCAGGCGGCCAAGCAGTACGAGTGGGACCTCGAAGCGTATCCCGTGCTCGCCTGGTCGTGGCGGCCGCTGGAGTTCCCGAAGGGTGGGGACGAGCGCGACTCGAAGACCAACGACAGCGCGCTGGCGGTCTACCTCCTCGTGCCCTATTCGCGCCTGGCCGGGCCCAAGGCGGTCAAGTACATCTGGAGCGAGCGGGTGCCGGCCGGGACGCACCTCAGCTCCAACGTGGGGCTGACCCAGGTGCGGGTGCTACGCTCGGGTCTCCCGGCCAAGCAGGTCGAGTGGGTCGAGGAGCGTGTGAACGCCCGGGACGACTACAAGAAGTACTTCGACGTGCGGGAGACGCCCAAGCCGGCCGGCATCGCCGTGCTCACCGACGCCGACGACACCAGCTCGACAGCGCAGGGAGACTACGCGAACTTCAGGGCTTGTCGCCAGTAGGCGATGGCCCGCGAGGTTCTCGTGGTCGAGGACGAGCCGGACATCCGCCGGCTCGTCGTCCTGCATCTCGAGCGTGACGGCTTCCGCTGCCGGACGGCGGCGAACGGGCTGGATGCGCTGCGAGAGGCGAAGGCCGCCGTGCCGGACCTGGTCGTGCTCGATCTCATGCTGCCCGGGATAGACGGTCTCGAGGTGTGCCGACGCCTTCGGAGCGACGCGAGCACCGCGGGCGTGCCCATCATCATGCTGACCGCCAAGTCCGACGAGGTCGATCGGGTGGTCGGGCTCGAGGTCGGCGCCGACGACTACGTGGCCAAGCCCTTCTCGCCCAAGGAGCTGGTCGCGCGCGTACGCGCCGTCCTCCGGCGCTCGCGCCCGGACCACCCGCCCCGGGTGCTCGCCGTGGGGCCCGTCACGCTGGACCAGGAGCGCCACCGGGTGACGCTCGGCGATCGGGCGCTCCAGCTCACGCCCAAGGAGTTCGACCTTCTGCAGGCGCTCCTCGAGGCGGCCGGGCGCGTGCTGTCCCGCGAATACCTCCTGAACCACGTGTGGGGCTATGCACGCGCGGACGAGATCGAGTCGCGCACCGTCGACGTGCACGTGCGGCGCCTGCGCGCGAAGCTCGGCGACGCCGGGAGCCGGATCGCGACGATCAAGTCGGTCGGCTACCGGTTCGAGGTGGACCCGGCATGATCAGCGCGCTGATTCATTTCCTCCGGCGGAGCATCGCCCGGAAGCTCACGCTGACCCTCGTCGGCTTCGTGGCCCTCACGACCATCGCGGCCGGGATCTACCTCACCCGCGCCCTCGAGGTGTTCGCGGTGGAGACCCTGGAGGCGCGGCTCACCAGCATCGGCCGCCTCATCCACGACGAGGCCCTCGCGCTCATCGTGCGCAAGGCGTCACTGGACGATGTGAGGGCGTTCGCCCTGCGCGCGGCGCGCCCGACCGGTGCGCGCATCAGCGTGATCGCCGCCGACGGCCGCGTGCTGGGAGATTCCGAGGTGCCGGTCGAGGACCTGCCCCGGGTCGAGAACCACGCCGGGCGACCGGAGGTGCGCGCCGCGCTATCCGGCCGGGTCGGGCGGCATCGCCGGACCAGCGCGACGATCGGTGTATCGCTGCTCTACGTGGCGCTGCCCATCGTCGACGACGGCCGCGCCGTCGGCGTCATCCGGGTGGCCCTGCCGCTGACGGCGGTCACATCGTCGTATGCTGAGATCCATCGCGTCATGCTGGCCGGCGGCCTCGTGGCGCTCGTGGTCGCCTGCGGGATCGGCCTCTTCGTGGCGCACCGCGTGACCAAGCCCGTCGTTCAGATGCAATCGATCGCGCACCGGTTGAGCGAGGGCGACTTCACGGTGCGGGCGCCGATCCGCTCCCCCGACGAGATCGGCGCGCTCGGCCGTGCGCTCAACGGTCTGGCGGCGCGGCTCCGCGAGAACATCCACGATCTCGGCCACGAGCAGGCGAAGGCCACCGCGATCCTCGACGGCATGATCGAGGGCGTCATCGCGGTCGACGGCCGCGACATCATCTTGCTGATGAACGAGCGCGCGCGGTCGATGTTCGGCCTCGACGCGACGCGGGGCGAGGGCAAGCCGTTCCTCGAGGTCATCCGCAACACCGAGCTGCACGAGGTCTTTCGCGAGAGCCGCGCCGCGGGGGAGGTCAGCGTGTCCCACCGCGAGCTTCGTCTTGCGATCCCCGTCGAGCGGCGCGTCCAGGTCAACGCGGTCCCGCTGCGCCTCGGCCCCGACGAGGTCGGCGTCGTCATGGTGCTGCACGACGTCACCGAGCTGCGGCGGCTCGAGCAGGTGCGCACCGAGTTCGTCGCCAACGTCTCGCACGAGCTGCGCACGCCCCTGACGGCCATCCAGGGCTACCTCGAGACGCTGTTGTCCGGAGCGCTCGAGGAGCGCCAGAACGCGCGCCGATTTCTGGAGATCGTCTTTCGCCACACCGAGCGGCTCGGGCGGCTCCTCAACGACCTGACCGACCTCTCGAACATCGAGCTGGGCCGGGTGTCGCTCAAGCTGGCCCCGACGCGGCTCGACGAGGTCGTCGACACCGTGCTGGCGATCATGGGACCGAAGGCGGTGAGTGGACGGGTCGGCCTGAGCAGCCGCCTGTCGCCGGACCTGCCCTCGATGCTGGCCGATCGTGATCGGCTCGTGCAGGTCGTATTGAATCTCGTCGACAATGCCGTCAAGTACACGCCGGAGGGCGGCCGCGTCACCGTCCAGGCCCGCACCGTGGCCGAGGGGCAGGTCGAGATCGACGTGACGGACACCGGCATCGGGATTCCGCCGATCGACTTGCCCAGAATCACCGAGCGCTTCTATCGGGTCGACAAGGCCCGGTCACGCGAGCTCGGCGGAACCGGCCTCGGGCTCGCCATCGTGAAGCACCTCGTGTTCGCGCACGGCGGCCAGCTCCGCATCGAGAGCGAGCCCGGGCGCGGAACGACCGTGCACGTC
>WNFK01135462.1_pt1 | contig 18488 bp, 35 predicted proteins | sample 5400281 | NCBI WGS metagenome assembly WNFK01 (sample SAMN13153350, study PRJNA577476) | soil metagenome | isolation source: 20 cm soil on Douglas fir-dominated hillslope | place: USA:California | collected 2013-09-17 | reverse complement strand
AGGCCATAAAATACCATCATCTAAACAAAACTTAGGTAAATCGTAATAACTCCAAATCAATTCTGCATTTTTCCATGCCTCTACCCAATCCCAGGTTTTAGGATTAGGAGTTGAGCGTAGTTGGATTTGGATAACTGCATATTTCTTCCCCTTTTTATTTAATCTTGCACCGCGCCATTGGACTACCTTCCTATTCATATGGGCAAATAAAACTTCTAAATCTGCATCATCTTCCCTATCAACTATTTCAATTCTGGAAGGGGCATATTTTCTCAAGGCAGCCATTATTCTATTAAAAGCAAAATTACTTCCCATTCGTTCAGATAACATAGAGTTTAAAAATACTTTCATATTTCGTTATTTTTACCTCGAAGTGTTGAATAATCTTTTTGTTTATCAATCTCCATTTGGGCTCTCCAATTCTCAGGCCAAGTAGGAACAGGCGCAAATTTTTCCAATAACCATTCAAAATCATGGATCATCCGTTTGTCTTCTAAATGTTTATTATTTACCCATTAATCAATACAAAAAAGTCTACCTTTCTCTGTACCTGCCATATGTATCTTGTACTGTAAGTTTGAAAAGCCATAGTGTTTACCGCGTTTACCCTTGTGCATGTGGGCATACCAAGTCTTTTTGTTAACAACAAGTCTGCCGCCTGTAAGCCAGACAGTGTTACCAATCTCTTGGGCTTCTTGGGTAAAAGTACCATAAAAATCAGATATTAAACCTTCTGGAAAGAGAAAATCCCAATAAGAGCGTTTAGTGAAATAACATGATCCCTTCCAACTCATTGTGTCATCAATCTGTAAATTCTTACGCCTGTAATATCTACCTCTCCATTCCGCACCATGCAATCCACAAGTCTTGTCATATGGTCTCTCGTAAGGATAGGCAAGATACATATAATCAACTGGTGGCCTACTATCTTTCTCCAGTACCCACTCATCAGCTAAAAGCCTATACCTTCTAGGAATTACTACCCAGTTATCATCACAATCTGCTTTAAGCTTTTTATCAAAGCCTTGTTCAACCATACAATGCTCGTCAATCTTCATGATGTATTCACCATGGGATACAGCTATACCGCGGTTAATCGCTTCCCTCATTCCCAAAGAGTTGAACTGGCTTCCTTGATGTATTTGTATGACCCTAGGATCGTCTAGGAGAGGCGGATTAGGCCAAACCCCATCTTCTACCACTATAATCTCAATCTCTTCTTCTGCTTTAGCTAGAAGGTCAATAATGGTCTTTTGCAAATAAGGTTGTCCCATACGATCTGGAATTACTATAGAAATAAGTCCTTTAATCATTTTATCCACTCCTTATTCTTTTTAAGAATTGCTTGGGTAATTTTTGGTTTATATCCATTACTCTCTGCCCATGCAGCCCAGGCGTACACATCCTTTGGCATACATTTGGAATTAATTCCCCTTTTATTAGGATAAACCATTGTCCACCACAAATTCATTCTAGGATCATCACCAAATACAGCGTCACGCACAGTATAATAATCAGTTCCAGATTTCTCACAAACATCATATAATTCCTGACACTGAGCTACTTTAAAGGTAATAGCACGATTCTCTGTAAGTTTAATTACCTCTGCGGTATAATCATCAGTTTGTCTTATTTTAACATTTGCATTGTAGACAGTCGTATAAAGATCAATTAGTTTTCTTCTATCTGGTTGTTTACCTCCAATAATAAGAAATGGAGTTTGTGAGGTATTTAACAAAGGATGATTAGGAGTTTCCCCCAAATATTCTGGTTGGAAAACAATATGTTTCTTAAACATCATTGACCACCTATAAGTGTCCCCTGGATTTACAGTACTCCTAATTACAATCAGTGGAGCTTTACACCATCTAATCGCTTTTTGTACTGCTAAAGTATTAAGTCTCTTATTTCTAGGACAAGGGGTTGGTAAACAAATAAAAACAATATCGCATTTATTAATTAACCTTTTATATTTAGCTCTATCTTTATTCCAAGCCAAATAAGCTTTCTCCATCCATTCGCCATCATGTTTGATAATGCCATGACTATAAATCTCAGCATCTGGGAATAGTTGGAGCATTGCTTTACCTACCCACCCTAACCCTATTATTCCTACTCTCATTAGTTTGTTTCCTCCAATACTATCCAATCTGTTCCTAATATATCTGCTTCAGATAAGATCCAATCACTTAATTTATCTTTTAAATTGATTTTTAAATGTTCATCTATACCTATAAAGCCAAATATACTTTTATTGTTCCATTCGAGTTTTGTTATCTTCTTACCTTTCATTAGTTCTCTAAGCGCGTCTGGAAAATCTAGTGTATCAGGTTTGTTATTTGTTTGAGGAACTGGACTTTGTGAAAATATTTCTTCTTCATTTGCTATTGTTTGACTATCCATTCTTACCTCCTTTCGATGGGGAAATACTTGTAGGAGTATGTGCTTTTATTTTTTGAATATATTCATCTATTGCCCTACGCGTATGTTCTGAAAGACTTAAGCCATGACCAGTTTGAGGATTTACAAGATCTTCTAAAAAATTCAAAGATTCTTCTGTGAAATAAATATGTTTACGAATCATGTGCCTATTATGCACACATGATTATATGTAGTGTCAATTAGGGAAAGATGGAGAACCAGAGGCAGATGGAGAAAGGCTGGCGGATGGCGACACGCTGGCAGAAGGACTGATTGAGCCAGAAGGAGACATGGACGAGCTTGGACTACTTGATGGAGAAATACTAGCTGAAGGACTGATACTGGCACTAGGACTCACACTTACACTTGGAGAAGCACTAGGACTAACTGACGAACTCAATGAGCCAGAAGGTGATTGTGACGCGCTGGGACTAACTGAAGTACTAGGTGAAATACTAGGACTTACAGAACCGCTTGGACTTTGGGATGCGGATGGACTAACAGAAGTTGAAGGGCTAAGACTACCAGATGGACTAATGGACGGACTAAGGGAAGCGGAAGCACTGTAAGAAGCGCTTGGGCTCACAGAAGCAGAGGGAGAAAGGCTTTGACTTTGGGAAGCACTAGGACTAAGAGATGCACTTATAGAAGCAGACGGAGACTGACTGGGACTTGCTGATGCGCTGGGTGAAAGACTGGCACTAGGACTTCCTGACGCAGAAGGTGATTGGCTAAGACTTACAGAAGCACTTGGACTTCTACTGGCAGAGGGAGACAAACTTAAACTGATAGATGTACTGGGACTAAGACTTCTACTTACAGAAGCACTAGGTGAAATAGAACCGGATGGACTATAAGAACTGGAAGGAGACATACTTTTACTAACAGATGGGGAAGGACTAACAGAACCAGAAGGTGAAGGAACAGGCGTAATTGCACCTTGATCTCCCATACCTACCCATTGAGCAGATGCTGCTGTACCATAGTTTATGAATGTACTTCGTTGAGTTTGAGGTAAACCTAATTGATGAAAAATAGCCCCTACTTTAAAGTTATTATAACCTGTTGGTAAAGCAACACCTTCCGCCTCTAAAATAGTTGGGTGGTCTGTAGGATTTGGTTGTTGAGCTGAAAGAAGATCTTGAGTATCCCATCTAATTACTCTATTCTTCTGATATGGAACTAATGCCGCTAAATACGCTGTTTCTTCAGCTGTAAGTCCAGTTGCACCTAAAAGAGTTTGCTTTGCAAGCAAATCTTCCATTCTTTTTCGTTGTCTTACTCCTAGATCTGATTTTAATTCAAAATTGCTCATAAAAAAAGCCTTTCATTTTATTAAAGCCTGCTTTTTCTTTATAAAACTTTAGGCTTTATTAAAACTTTAGGCTTTAATATTACTTAGATTGCGAAAGTTGCAAATAACTCAACGGCAAAATGCCTTCGAGGATCTGCTACCTTACCACCATATACAAATAGATCTTTATAATTTGCTCCAAAGTTTGCAATAACTTCCTCTTCAATATTTGCTTGCAATAATTTCTCTGCAAATGTTAACCATAGAGGATGGACTGCTAGACAATGGTACCCATTTGTATTATCTCCAGTAAGTCTATTGGATCTAAATAGTTTCATTCCTAATAGTTCACCTATCATTCCTTTTTGAATAAGGTCATCATAAACTTCCTGTACATGAAGGACAACTCCTGATGCTCTCACAACTAGAGATTCAAATTCTGGAGGCAAAACAATCATTCTATCTGAATCTGGGACTGAATTATATCCATTCTTTTCTGCTGAATCGAGTTTAAGCTTAATAACTGCAAACTCCTGGACTAGATTAGAAGTAGTGATAGATATAGGTGTTACAGCTTCAATTGTATATGCTGTACCTCCACCAATTACTCCACCTGTATATGCGCTGGTAAGATCGTCAAAGTCATCTTCTATCACAATTGCTGTGCCTGATGTATACGTCTTAACTCTGTACCATTTAGTATGTCCTGTTGCTTTAAATCCTTTACCAACCATGGATGCTGTAAAGGTTGTTCCAGAGCCTGTTACATTACCGCTTGCGTCAATTGTAACTGTACCAGTTGTATAGTCTGTACCGACTCTGTTTCCTGCTCCAACATCTGGATAGAAGCCAAAGATAAACAAATCCATATTCTTATTTCTTTCTTCTGCTGCTTGGGAAACAACTGTAGAATGAGGATTTTTAATATATGATTGCCAATTATCAATTGTTTTCTCCTGCCAATAGAATGATTTCCATTGGTCAATGGTTAAAACTGTATTATTCTCGAAAAGGGAATCAACTGAAAGATTAGAACCTGTATATGTTTTTTCTGCAATTCTAGCTATATTGAGGATATTAAGTTTACTACCTACTGCATTTATTTCGCCTTCATAATCGCGATTAACAAATGTGTCTGACATTGCTTTGTCATACATCTCCAAAAGTAATTTATTGGAAAAACCTTGTGCTAGTGTAGTTGCTCTTGCTGATGCCATAATTGTAAAAGTAATTTTAGATTTTACTTTTACCGGCTTTGTTTAGAAGGTTCGGAAGTTTTTTCTAACAAAAGCATCATAAGATAAGAAAGTATGGGGTGTCAAGGGGTCTGGTTGAGGCTATTACTCGGTTTTATAAACTCCTGCTTTTAATCTTTCCCTATATAAAGTGTAATTAGTTTTCCTATCAATTTCTGATTGTGCTAAAGATAATTTATTGTCTGGTGGTTTAATTGGTTCTTTAGAACCTCCTGTTCCTGTCTCAAACATTTTTTCCCCTTTATGGTTTGGTCTTACTTTCTTAGCTTCATCCCCTAAAAAAGCTAATACTAAATCATCAAACTCTAATCCTCTACGCGTTGGCTTAGTAGCAAATAATTTAAACTCTTCCTGTTTACCTTCTAACTCTGGATTAGCAATAAGAGTTTTAGGATTACCTATATATGTATCTACTTTCTCTGTCCAATCCTCTACTGCTTTAAACTTCTGGGTTGCGCCATGAATTAACTCAAATCGTTTCTTATTAAGCAAACTATCTTTAGCCAACATTTGCTCTGTAACACTCATTTCATCCCAACCGCTACCATACTTTTGCTTCATTTCATCCTCTGTGGGTTCTGTAAGGGTTGCGGCTTCATCTACAGCTTGGTTTATCTCTTTATTCTTAAAAGACACAACTTGAGCTTCGCGAACTGAGTCTGTATAGCGTTTCTTGTAATTTACCTCACTATCTTTTTGTGTTTTATCTAACACTTTCTCTTCTGTCTTTTCTTCTATAACCTCTTTTTCAGTATCCTCTAAGGGCTTTTCTACCTCTTTTTCCGTTAGTTCTTCTGTTACAGGTTCTTTTTCAGGAGTTTCTACTGGTGGATCTTTCCTAGCTTTTTCCTCAGCATCTACCGCGGCTTTCACTTGGGCTTCTAATTCTTCTTTTGTAGGTTTTTGATGGTTTGGCATAAATTTATCGGTCAAGAGTTACTTGAGTTCGAATTACGCTTTTACTTTTGCGGCTTCTATTGCGTCAATGAGATCTCCATTTGTTTTATAAGTTCTCATTGATACATCTTCTATACCTAAATCTGTTGCCATTTGTTCTAATTCTTTCCTAACTTTACCAAAGTATGGACTCTTAGTTAAATCATCTGCTAATTCATCTTTATATTCTTCTGCTTCTGCGCGAGTTAAATATGAAGAACGTGCTTTAAGGAAAGCTTTATCATCAAATGTTAATTTATGTCCTAGCTTAAACATTCGCTCAAATTCAGCACGGATTTTACCATCTGTCTCTTTTACACGAGCATTATAAAATTCTTGTTCTTTTTGAGGATCCATAATTAGATTGCAGCTGGATGAGCCAGTCTTGCAGCTTCTTCTTTAGCGAGTCTTGTTTGTTTTCTTGTAAGTTTTGGAGCAGGCGCAGATTTACTACCAATTATATCTTTATACTTTGCTTGATCTCTTTTACCTAAATAGAATTTTCTAGCACGGAGAAAGTCTTTATCTGCTTCTGTGAGTGAAGTAAGGTGTTTGTGGCGAATTTCGTAGAGTTTATCTGCTATTGCTTGATCCATAGTAGGTATATTAAATAGTCAACCTATGTACTGTCAAGTAAATAAATTATAATTCTTCCTCTTTTGTTTATGTGTCATCTTCTTAATAGACTTTTTTGTAATCTGTCTTACAGTTTTCTCATGCATTTTAGGATGCTCAACATGTTTTCTCTCATGGACAATTGTATCTAACACTTCTGGGTACTTCTTAGCATGTTTATTAAGAGGTCTTTTATGAGTGGGTTTACTCTTTGATAGTTTCTTATTAATTTTAATTGTATGTTTACCTAAATCTGTTTCACCGTAATTACCCATTTTATTATTAACTGTACGCTTATACTTCTTTATGTTCTTTGCTTCTGCATCCATACGGTGACCAATACTTCCTTGAGCATTTGCACGCGATTGTGAACTACCTACAACTTTACCATCAGCTATACGAATAATCTGATAAGGTCTTGACCCTGATCCATGTCTAATCCTATAAGGCATATTAACAAGGTTTACCTCCTACCTTCTTCATCCAAGCTTGTTTCTTAGCTGCTTTCTTTTTATGCATACCTTCTAATGTTTCAGCTAATCTTGCACGTTGACCAACTTTACCGACTCCTTGTCTACGATCCATAGCTTCTTCAGCTTTAGAACCTTCTTTTGGAGCTTTCCTTTTCTTTTTATAAGATACTGTTTGTTGTTTTACTGCTTTTGCAGTTTTTCTTTTTTTCATGTTAGTCACCTCCTGTCCTCTTCTTCTTGTTGAGCTTTATGTAAATTGTTTATTTGTTTATCTAACTCTAACTGTACTCTTTCTGAATTTGTAAATATTAAAGAAATTAAATTAAGATTTTTAAGACGCGCTTGTAAATACATTGCATGTTGGTCTAAATACCACTTACGGATAATGCCAATAATAGGAAGGAATAAACCAAGAAGAGATAACCAACTCTGGGGTGTACCTTCAATGTTACTCAATTCTGCCTCAACTTCTGCCTTCATGAGTATTATTGACCCTCTAATCCTATCCGTTGTAAGCACATTATTTCGCGCTGCATCAACCAAGGCTTGATAACCTGCTATTTCATTAGGTCTTAAATCTTCTGTATTTACTCCAAATTCATCTCTCATTATTGTAATACTGGTTGCTGTTGAGTATTTGCTGGTAGTTGTGGCGCACTAGGTTGACTTGTAGGCTGTGGTTGGGCAGGAGCTTGACCATTTTGCATTGGTTGCATAGCACCGCGCATTTGAGAAGGTTTAAAACCAAATGCCTCTTCTATTTGTGCCTTTATATCATCTGGTACATATTGGTAAGGAAGTTGCATACTTTCTGCTGGTTGAGTTTCTTTCTTACCACTTGCTGCTTCTGCTTGCATCCTTTCCTGTTCTATTTTCATAATGTCATTAATCTCATCTGGTTTCAAATCAGCAAACTCAAGTAATTTACGAATATATACCTCTTCAAGCTTTGGATTGTCAGGAATATTTGCTTTTACTGCATTAAGTTTATTAAGTGCATCTGTATCAAATGCATCCTTTTGGTCTTGACTCCATATTTTTATTCCATAACCAGATTTTGTCATCCAATCAGTAGGCGCAATTTCGCGAGCAAATATATCATTTGAGTTATTACCTTTCTTATATATTTTTACTGCATCTAGTTTATCTGGGGCTGCTTCAACTAACTTAAGGAATATAAGTCCGCGTTCTTTCCAAGCTTGAGTATAAAACTTAGACATTCCTTTAACCCTTTTCTGGGCTTCTTGTAATTGTAGCTTTACCTCACCTAATGTTACTTCGCGCTCATTTTGGGCTCCTTGAGTTACAGGTACTGCTCCTGTTGCTTTCTCAACAATTGCTTGGACAAAATTCATTTCATCCAATGAATCTTTTAAATCATCAACTGGGACAGCGGCAAACACATCACCCATCTTAGTATTAGGTGGGACTGGTATCCCATACATTCCCCAAGCCATAGGTGTCCAAGTTTGTGGTTGGAATCCATCAATATTAGAATTATATGTATGCATATTAAGATTCTTAAGTGACCTATTCTCAACCATTTGACTAAACCAACTATTCATTATTTTGTTAGGAGTCCTGATAATATCTGCAATTCCATCACTAAACCAATCTTGTCTCTCAATATCATCTGCCCAAGACACATATGGGTAATGGTTTCTCCAAAAATGGTCTACAGTAGTCCCTATAACCTTCTCTAAGGGTTTTTTCATGAGTATTCGCATTTGGTCACACTCAACATAAAGAAATATTTGTTCTACATCTGTAGTTTGTTCTGTACCATCTGTATCAATCCATTTCTCCCCTGCTTCGCGGAATATAAAGTGCATTGCCAATTCAACATAAGTTTCTCCTAATACTGGTGAGTGTATGTCTGGTACACCCATATCTGCCATTTTCTGGTTCTTCTGGACTAGTAACCTTTGGTTCTCAGCTGCTTTCAAAAGTCCCATTTGTGATCCATACCATTTCTTCATGTCTGCAACTGCTTCCTTATTGTAATCTACATTTTGATCTAAAGTAGCTAAAGGTTTAAAGATATGTAAATGAATAAGAAAACGAGAAGAATGGATATTGAATGGATCACAATACCTTTGAATTAATATATCCATTGGATCCTGAATTGTCTGTTGTACCATTCCATCTGCTATTTGCCATTGGTCATAAGACCTACCAAATAAGAAGACTTGACGTTTATCTATAATATCCTGCAACTCCATTTTATTTTGTTCTACTGTCCATTTCCAATACTCATTCTTAAAAAGTTCTGCTGTCTTATCATTGTCTAAGTTCTCAAAATAAAGCACTGGCATCTCATCCACATCCTTAAGAAGTGTACGAATTTGAGTCTTCATGATGGGAAGGTTGACTGATTGGCGTTGGGTTAAACGGTTTACAATTACTTTATCGCGGTATAATTCGTAATTCTCATCCCAATCAACTACTTTGCGGTATCTATAATTATATGCATCAATTTTATTCATTCGAAGCATCTGAAGCTCAAGCCCACCTAATTCAATAAATCCATCCATATCTTGGGCAATGGCTGGATCTGTAGTTCTCTGTGGTTTGCTATCCATGTTGAGATAATAAATGAACCTTGCATGTGGACGCAACATCTATATTATTCCTGGAATATAACCTTTAACTCCACCAAAATCTGCTTGTGGAGGATTAGGAGCTACATATTTCTTATAACTTACTCCAAATGTCCTAAAACCATCTGCACCATGAGAAGACCAATCATGCTTTGGATTATTTTTAAATACCTTATTCTTCTCATCCCACTCTTTGTGATAATTCTTCAATGCATTTACTCCACGATATGTTTTCTCTTTATCAAACCAACATTGAGAAAGAATTTGTCTACAAGCATTTATCCCATCTTCTATTGATAGTTTATCAGCTGTTTCAAATTTAATACCTAGAGATGCCGCTGCATCTATACGCGATTTACCTGTACCAATCTCACGCACTTTAATATCAAAAGGAGCCCAATGCTTACCATAAATATATTTCCTATCTTGCAATACCTGTGCATAATGTGGAAGCCCTTCACCTGAATTTTCATAGTAATCTATTAAATGTATCTCTTGTCCTATTGTCTGCTCAAACCATATAGTCATTGAGTCATCCATCCCCAAATCCCAGAATGTATTAACTGGTAAAGACTCATTATAAGGAACACTTGTAACCCTATTCTCTTTTTCTGCGCGATTAATACCTTCACCGTAGTAAGATCCAATTACAGGCGCTTTAAAAGAACACATGTACTCTTGTTCAAAATAAGCATTTGCTTCACTCTCAGAGCGTCCTTGAGCCGCAAAACGCTTAATAATATCAAGCCTTATGTCTTCTAATTGTTGTAGAGTCCAAATACCTGTATCTTCTGCTGTTAGAAGTTCTACATGCCATAAAGGATTATTTTTAGCATACTCATATAATCCTCTAGCATGATTATCTCCTTTAGGTGTTGTATTAAATATTGAAATTCCATTATTTTCCTTAAGTATTGGTTCTACCACATTCCATGCTTCAGGATCTTGTTCAGCCCACTCAGAGAATATAACCATTCTTGGATTACCACCTCTAAGTGTATCTGGCCTATCTGAACCACCAACTTGAAATAAAGATATTTCATTTTGTTTTGTGTATATGGGAATTTCCATCCGTGTTTCATTTGCTTCCCCAGCTCGCAAACCATCTGGAATATGCGCTCTATATCTAAACCCATCACCACCTATACCATTCCACAAATTATCTATACCCATTGTAAGTGTTGGATAGACAAATTTAACTAAACAAGGAGATTGAATTAACATACGAGGCGCACAATCAGCTATATCTGTTTTATCTTTACCAGATCGCCTGTGCCATATTTGTAGGAAATTTCTTATTTTACTTCTACCTTTTATTGACTCATTTACAGCACGAATAAAAGGGCGTTGGTATTCACGCGAGAGGAAATGATAAGGTATTTTATTCTCATCCATTATTTAGGTGGCTCTTCTCCCCACTGGATTCTCCCTGAGTGTTCTATATCCTGTTTATCTTGCCAACCAAAGTTCTTTAAAGCAAATATAACACCAACTGGTGAACCACTTCCATAAAGTAATTTTTGTTCGTAAATCTTCATCATTCTATCCCTAGCATTTTTTATTGTGCCAAAGAACTTTTCTTTTTTAGAATAGCTACGTAAAGTCTCCCTATCCATGCCTAAAAAAAGAGCTAAACCTGAAAGAGTTGGCTTACTTTCATTATCGAAAAAAATATCAATACTTTGTTGAAGTTTAACTACATCTGTAAGTTTTGGGGGTCGTCCACCTTTATTTTTCATACTTTTATCGGTCTTTTTTAAAGAGTTCGATGTATTATTTTATATTTGGATTGCTTTTATCAGCTGAGTGTGTCCTAGGTTTTTCTTTGCTTTGATGTATTATTTTACATTCCCTACATTGAGGTTTACCTTCTTGGTGACATAGACACATACAAACATTTCCAGACATATATTAATTATATCACACACTTCTAAGCATCACATATGTTGTTTTATTTGAAATAGTAAATGCTTTACGAATAAATCCTTTAATAATAAGAGCATGTAATGCCCCTTCTGCTGTACCTCTACTTATCTTTCTTCTATATAACTCAAACATTATTTCTTTCCTTGGTATTGGTATTTTCTTTTCCCTTACCCACCAAGTAACAAATAACATAATACTCTTTTGCAAGTTATCTGTTTCCTCAAGCGGAACATATTTAGTTTGCATATTATTTACAAAGACTAACTATTCCTTTTGGATGTACTGCACCAACTACATATAAGGGACATTTCTTTTTACGGCACATTCTACGTTTTTTCATAAGATTTAATGTAGCGCACAATCAGTAAAGGACATGAAAGGAGGTTTAAATTGTACGCTACGTTAAATCTATTGGTACACTGGATCAAAATCATCCGAACAAGCTACACATGCGTCTTTCATGACGCATACTCTTGCCCAATGGATTTTCTGATTAGGATCTAATGCCCCAGTTTCAAACCCTGTAGCATTTACAGGTACATCAACATTATAAGGATACACACCTTTTTCATATCCATATTCTAACCATTGATGTTGTATTCCTTGCGTTAAGGATGCCCACCAAGACCAGAATACACTGGTAGGTGAATTAAACTTATAACCTTGCAGTATTGGCGCACTCAATGCTACTCCATTACATACAGGTTCATTATGTTTTCCTTCACCTAGAGGTGGATTACCTGGTTGTCCTGGCATTTCCGTAGGAATAGGACTTACCTCCTCTTGAGGCGTTGGTGTTGCTTCTTCTGGTGTTGGGGTAACATCACAATCCTCACATACAATCTTTACACATTCATTATCAACTAAATGATACCCCTCATTACAAGTCACTGGTGGTTGATAATAACATGCAAACGCCGCAACCGCGGTTATAAATCCTAAAAATGCTGTTACAATTACTATTAGTAAAAATGTTCTAATTTTTATACTTCTCACCCCCTTCCTTCGTTTCTTTTAATATTGGTCTATCAATTACTAACATTTCGTAGGTATCTGGATCAAAATCAACAAATCTCTCGTATCCTTTAGGAGTATCTTTCTCATTAATATTTAATCTTTGCCTAATAGAAATAGCATGTTTTACTAATGCTTGCTTAACTGCATCCATTTCTACATTGTGGATACTGAGTATTGATTGGAAAGTCTTAAACTTTTCTTTTTCTTCAGATGTAATAGAAAATCGTTTTACTAAATCTTTCTTTTTTGGATCAATTTTTATATCTTTCATTATCCTCCTTCCATCCTTTTATCTCAACTTCTACTTTACTTTCAAGGCTTTCAATTATATAAACATGTAGAGTTTTTACCTGCCTATCATTTTTATATATACTTTGCTTTTGTAAAAGATCTAAAAGTATTTTAATACCTGCATCAATATCGCGAGCAATTCTACAGTACCAAACAATATTTACCGTAAGATTAATCAATAAGGGTGTCTGGGCTCCTACCTTGCCCCTCTGGCGTATTATTTCCCATCCTGCGGTGTATTCCCAATCCTTGGCAGATCGTTTCTTGTAGAAGGCATGTTGGCCTGTACGCGATACACCATAAGTCCTATTGATTGATGGAGGTAATGGTAAAGTAAATTTCATAGTTTCTTAGGCCAAGCTATATTCTTCCATTCTTTATCAGAAAAACAAGCAAGAATAATTTCTTTTAAATTTTTTAAAATATTTTTAATCTTTTTCATATTTTTCTTTCGCCCTAATAGCGTTGCTGCCTATTACCGTGCTTTTAGTGGTCAATTCCACATAGGCGGTAACTATTTCTATTAGGGCTTGTAAAGGCCTGCACGTTCGGGTAGCAATGGTGACCTCTCTTAAAAGCTCCAACACTCTTTCCCCATACAAGCCTATACAAACTTATATGTTAAATTTAACATGTCTTAACATATACTTAACGTGTTTCCTTCTTTCATTTTAGTAAAGCAAGGGATTCTAAAATCTCATTAAAAGCTCGATTATATGTAGGTTCTTTTTTCTCCAGTTTCTTTACAATTTTTTCTACCTTTTCTAAAATATTTTCTCTTTCTTGAGAAAAAAAAGATATAATTTTAATTATTGCAGTTTCTTCTTCTTCCGAAATATCAAATCCATGAGCCATATTTTCAAATATTTGTCTTATTTGTGTTTCCACAGAATATGCACCACATAAATGATTATCTTGCCAAGATCTTTTACATTCGCTACAAATTACTTTTAACTTTTTTTTCATATTTATTCAAGAATAAGATTGTCAATATCATCACAATCATAATAAAAATGCCAATCCTTTTTATGTCGCTTTAACTTCTTTACCTTTTCCTCTACCTCCTCTAAAACATCTTTCCTTACTTGAGAGAGGAGAGACATAAGTTCTTCTGCTAGTTTTGGATGATTAACTACTAAAGCTACTTTTCCACCTAACTCTTTAATATCAAGAATAGTATCATCAGCTAGTAATTCTATTAGTTTTTCTTCTATTTGTATTTTATAGTCTTTCATAATTTTAAAAACCATCTAGCAACAATAAAAAATATTATTAATACTAATAATCCAAGTATAAATTCAATCATTTCTTTACCTCTTTGGGAGTACAGTGAATGCTTTGTGTGGTCTATGACAACATTTACAATTGTTGGGAGTAATATTATAAATGTCAATCATATCTGATTGTCCTTTGGCGTAGCCTTCCTCGTAAGTCTCCTTGGGAGTCAGATTTGTTACAAAAGCAACGTGTATAGGACAACCATGATGATTTACTCCTCCTGATATTTTTTCGCATAGACATTCTTTGGGAGTCAGAGAATTTTCTTGTTTAATTAGATAATCACTTAATACTCCTTCAAATTTATCATAGGTAAGATTGGTCATAGATATATTTTTTATTGCTTCTATTATTTCCTTTTTTCCTTCCTTAAATCCTCTTTCGTACCATTCCCTTTTTGCTTTACCAATAAATGCTTGACCCCTAGCTACTCCACCCTTAAAAGCTAGATCATAGGCTTTCTTGTTTAGCTTAGCTGTCATAGCTTGACCCTCTTCTACTCCTGCATTGTAAGCTTTAGAAATTAATTTGCCTATAGATACCTCAAGGGGTAAGCATGGATGACTTCCATTAAGTTGCAAATCATCTTGGTAATGGTGCATAAGAATATCCTCTAATTCCTTTTTTATTTTCTCTTGTATGTTTTTAAGGGTAGTTTTTACCATAGGTTTATCCTCAATTCTTTTTTGCTACGATAATAGCAACAAAATTCTCTACTACATAATGTTGGATATGTTTTATTTCCCAAGTATATCCTCCACCAAATTCTTTCTTCCATGTCTCTGGAAACCAAATCTCATCCCCTAAATTGAATGTATAGGAATAATCAGACTCAATTTTATAGAATGTTTTTCGTGGATAACCTTGAATAATTTTATATTGATATTTCATTACTGTACGTCCTTTACTGATTGGCTTATTGTACCAACCTAAACAGTGTTCTTAGAGTCTACTTGCCGAACACCAGTCGCTTCTTGTTCTAAAAGTCGTGGTCTTCCACCCTTTTTACCATTAAGACGTGCTGCTTTTGTTTTGGCCTCACTCTTAACCTTACCGCCTAGCTTACCTAGTTTTTGTGCTGCTTTATTCATCTTCTTCCTCAATGTCTATAATTTTTGCTCCTTGAGCTGCCATTCCTAAAGTCATATAACCCTTTCTTCTAAAAATTCTCCACATTTTATCAATTGGATTTTCGTCTGAATCATCTGAAAGCGTAACTGTCTCGATCCCATTATAGGAACCGTAATAATATTCAATTGTGTAGGTTTTCATAATGCTTGCTGTTGGGTCGACTCCTTACGAACTCGACCACAACCGTAAGGACTAAAGCTCGCTTACTGAAATTAAATCAGTTAAACCTCTTAAAGCAATATATAAAAAATTATATTTTGCTTTTATTTCAGTTGAATGATTTAGTGCTTCATGTTTCTGGCAATATGTTTCTAAACCATCTAATACGTCCATTACCGTAGCTGTGTCTAATATTTTTTCTAAATCTTTGTAGTTCATATTTCTCCTTTCCTATTGACATTATATACCCAACCGCTTTGGTTTGTCAATAGGCAATTTCATATTAGTCAGAAAGGGCTAGGACTTTTCATATCCACAATTACATTCCCCATCGTCAAACTTCTCGCAACCGAAAGCATGGGGATAGTGTTCTTTTAGATAATAATTTTTATTGATAAATTTACAAATCTTTTTTACTCTATATTCTAACCCAATTGTATCTTTATCTATATGAATGGATAATTTAGGATCAAGAATCTTGCGTATTTCTATTCTTAATAATCTCTCTTGTAAAGATAAATTTTTCATATTAATCCCATGAAAAGTGTATTTTTCTTAAAATAGTTCTATTATCAGCAATGAAATCCCAAAGTTTAAGATATAAAATTACAGGAATTGCTGGGCTGATTACTATTAAAAATAAAATATTTGCTATTATTCTTTTCATATACTGCTTAATTAACTTATTTCCAATGATAACGTTTAAAATATTTTATATATTGTTTCCAAAATCTATATTTCATAGTTCTCCCCCTTACCCCGATTTAATCAGGGGTTACTGGTGGGGGTTAGTAAATATTTTTCTTGTATTGTTTCTTTATGATCTGCTTGGCAATTTTCTGTTTTACATTCTGCAAATCCTCTTTTAATAAATTCGTTATCTAATAATTTAAAGAATTTACTTCTAAATGTCGGTCTTGGATCATCTTCCGCCTGTAACCAAGCTCCGCTTTCAATATCTGCTAGTATGTCTAAATCTATTTTCATATCTTATTAGGGTTGTAGCTCCTCAAGTAATTTCTCGATCTGAAAATCTATATAAATCTTGTTGAGAATAGTAACTTAACAAAAAAAGAAGTAATGTAATCCAAAAAGGAGTCCAGTTCCCTGTTGCAAATCCACCAATAATAGTTACTAATAAAAATATATCTGTACTTATTTGTCTATACAAAACTATATAATCTTTTTTCATAATAAATTCTGTTGTTCTGGTTGTTGTCTTCTATAATATTCTGCTTCTGATACTTCAAGGTAAACTTGTTTCTTATCATCAAATATATAATGCATTTTGGGTTTGTTATCTTTCTTTTTGATTACCTTATAATCTGTCTTCTGAAGAATCCAATTAACAGACTTATCTTTATTTGTATGACTAATAATCCTATACCCCATTTGCCTTAACTCCTTTATTCGCGTAGGAGCTTGCTTTATTCCCATCTGGTACGTAGCCAGAAAACTGTTTACTCCCATAGGGCTATTTTTCATTGCTATAAGGAGTCTTTGTTGTTGTGTTTTAGTATCCATATTATTTATTTTCTACTGGGTAGTGGATTTAGACCAGCTACCCAGTAGAGTGACTTAGAACGGAATATTACCATTAGAATTATCAGGGTCAGTATTTTCCTGATTAATATCTACTGGTTCCGCTTTAATTGTTGTTGCTTCTTCTTCAGAAGATTTTTTGTTAATTAAGTTTTCAATTGTTTCCTTTACTTCTCCAACCATATCTTTTAATGCCTGAAAAAGTCCTGGATCGGTTATTAGAACAGGACTATTGTCCTCATTCTTCTCAATCTCAAAATTAATTATCCAACTCTTACCAAATTGTGTAGCTTTTGTTTCTGTAGTTAAATTTACAGTCAAAGCAAACATTGGTATTGGAAATGGTTTTGCTTTCGTATACTTCCTAGCATCTTTTCCAAAATCCCACATATTTGAAAGTTTAGTCCCTGTCATATACATTAAGAAAGGCTTTAAACCCTTTTCATCAACTATAACCCCAGCTAATATTTGGTTAAACTTATCTTTGTTATTCATGTCTGGAGTTACATAACCACGACTTATGGTCAAAATATGGCAAGTAAGAGTTTCAAATTGTTCACCTGTGGGTTTATAGAAAAACCAACCATCTTTTGGTTGAGATCCATCTGCTAGTTCATTTTTAGTACTTTTACCCAAAGTGTGGACTTTTAAGAGAGAGAACCACCAAGATTTTCTGCCCCAACCTCTGCATTACTTTTATACATATCAACTAAAGCCTGGTCATTACTTATTGCTTGTAGCTGATTTTGTACTTTTGTTTTTGCCTCAGTTAAATCTTTTGGTTGTTCTTGTATTTCTTTACTTTTAGCAACGTCAGCTTTTATTTTTTCTGCTGTTGCTTTTGCTTTATCGTATTCTGTCATAATTTCACCCCCTTTATAAACTATTAAAGTTCATTGCATATGTGCATCCAGATTCATTTGTACCGCGATTATATAAGCAGAGCGCGGATTGTATATCTCCACCCTTAATGTGCTTTGTAAGCCAATCAATTACCAAAGTTCTAACTTGTTCATGGGACTCATAGCAAATCCATTCACTACTATTTTGTCTAAATCCATACCCATTAAAGAGCCCTAGACGGTTGCAGCCATCGTTTTTTCCATTAGATGACTCTAAAGTGTAAATCTTGTCTGCGATCTTTCCTAGGTCAAATATAGCGGTCATCTTGCCAGAAGAACTAGCAACTGGAGAAACAATAATTTCGCGTTTTAAAGGGTAAACAGAAGATCTGAGAAGAACTGGAGTTTGTAAACCATAAGTAGTGAAAAAAGAATAAATACCATATGCTCCAGAAAGAAGCATAAATAGAATTATAAATATTAAAAATGAAATAGAAGTTTTTTTTAATTTACTTACTTTTTTCTTTTTAGGAGAAAACTTTTGTAATTTAAACTCTGTATCTTTATTTGGTAAATTTTTAAACATATTCATATTACTTTGCCTCCTTTAAGAGTTTTAACAATTTTTTTTCATCTAATAATAATTCTTTTTGGTATTCAGCCCAAGCCCTAGCCCTAGCCCCAGCCCAAGCCCTAGCCCTAGCCCC
>WNFK01024206.1_pt1 | contig 18502 bp, 17 predicted proteins | sample 5400281 | NCBI WGS metagenome assembly WNFK01 (sample SAMN13153350, study PRJNA577476) | soil metagenome | isolation source: 20 cm soil on Douglas fir-dominated hillslope | place: USA:California | collected 2013-09-17 | reverse complement strand
TGTCGAACCGCCGGCCTGTGAGGAGCTGGATCGTGTGTGGCGCATGGCACGGGAGGCAATCGTCGCAAGTCCGGTGCGCGACGGGCGGTATCTCCGATCGCGGTACGGGGCCACCGGAACCGCGCCGGACGCACACCGGTACGCATTCGTCACCGCCCGCGACGGGACGCAGCTGGTCGGCGTCGCCGTGTTGCTCCAACCAAGAGCGATCGGCGACGCGCGGCTACGCGGTGTTCGGGTGGCCACGATCTCCGATATCGTGTTTCCGCCGGAGCGAGCCGACGTGGGACTGGCGCTCCTCGGCGCCGTCGAGCGAGCGGCCCGGTCAGCGGGAGCCGATGCGATCCTGGCCACCACGAGCCACACCGGGCTGGCGCGCCTGCTGCGGCGGCAGGCGTACGTCGCCATTTCGGGGAACGTGCACTTCTTTCTGCACGACACAGCCGGCACCGCGCGCTGGCCGCGAGATCTCGCGTCCTGGTGGCTGGCGCGTGGTGACGGCGAAGCGGACGAGGTCTTTTGAGGAGCGAAGATGACCGACCAGGCTGAATCCAAGCTGCAGGAGATCGTGCGGGGCGCGCTGGACCTCCCGCGCGATGTCGACGTCACCCGTGTGCGGCAGCTGGGGGTCGAGAGCTGGGATTCGCTCGCGCATGTGTCGCTCATGCTCGCGATCGAAGGCGAATTCGCCGTCTCGATCGACGTCGCCGATCAGATCCACCTGACGTCGTACCCTGCGATCCGCCGCTATCTCGAGGAGCGGGGCGTGTGACCGAAGCCAGCTTCGAGGTCAGTGTCGGCGCGGAGCACGTCCGGACTTTCGCCGAGCTGAGCGGAGACTGGAACCCGCTGCATACCGATGCCGGGTACGCGGCCACAACGCCATACGGCCAGCCGCTCCTGCACGGCGCGTTCTCCGCCGCGCTCGTATCGCGGATGGCGGGCATGCACATCCCCGGCGGCGACTGCTTGTTGCACGGCATGCAGCTGCGATTCTTGCAACCAATGTTTCCACCGGTTCACTTGGCGGTGCGCGGAAAGCTCCTGTCCGAGCGCAACGACACCGGCAAGGTCAGCCTGACGGTCTCGGACGCCGACAACGGCCGGCGTTACGTGGAAGCCAGTTATGAGTTTGGTCGCCACGCCTCGGGCCAACCGGCTGTCGCCGCGGTGCCGCCGGAAACGAATGCAGCAACGGATGAGCCGGTGGTGCTCGTAACGGGGGCAACGGGTGGCATCGGTCGGGCGCTGCTGCGGCGACTGGGGTCGCCGGCTCTCGGCGTGTCCCGCCGGTCGACGGACGGGATGCTGGTCGTGCCGGACTTGGAGTGCATCGCCGAGCGAGTCGGAGAGCGCTCAGTGCGAGCCGTCATCCACTGCGCGTGGCCTGCCCCGGACAACACGTGGCTCACGAAGCTCGGATCTCCGCAGGAGGCGGTGGAGCACCACGTCGCGCAGCCACTGCGGCAGATGATCCGCCTCGCGCAGCTCCTCCGGGAGCGCGGCACGCCCGACGCGCTGTTGGTGCTCGTGGGCTCGACGTGGGCGCAGCCGGGCCGCCACAACTTTCGCTCACCGCTCTATACGCTTGCCAAGTCGCTCGTGCCCGTGCTGTGTCGGATCCTCGCGGTCGAGCTCGCGCCCTCGGGACACCGCTGTGTCGCGGTTGTCTTCGACGTCGTGGACGGAGGAATGAACCGGACCTTGAGCGCGACCGCGAGGCTCACCCACGAGGACCGGACCCCCACCGGGCGCCTCCCAACCCCCGCGGAGGTCGCGGACCAGCTGGCGTGGGTGATCGAGAACCGGAGCTTCCTGCTCTCAGGGGCGACCCTGACCCTGGCCGGCGGAGCCTTGCCGTGAATTTCCTCGAGGCCCGCCGCCTGGTGAGCACCTTCCAAGGGGGCCCGCCGTTGCCATTTCTATTCGCGCTCTCGGGGACCGCGGAGCCCTTCGCGCTGTACCTGCAGGCCGCGGCGGCTCAGCGGGGCCATGCGGCCCACGCGCGCTTTCTCCCGTTCAACACGCTCGCCCAGGCGCTGCGTGTGGATCCCGATCCTCTGATCACAGAGGTGTTCCTGCTCGTGCCGTGGGACTTCACGCCGGAAGCCGACTGGCGCCTGGGCGTGCCGGAGGCTGTGGATCCCGAGGCATTGCGCGCGCGCGCCACGGAGACGGCGAGCCTGCTCGCGCGTCGCCCGCAAGCGCGGCTGCTGTATCTCCCGGCGCCGCTGCCGCCGCTCTTTCCCGATCCGGCTCGTGGTGCTGAATTCGCCCGCTCGCTCGAGAGCCTGGCGCTCGGGCTCGGCGCGCGCGCGCTGCCGGCTGATGCGTTCTCGCTCGGCGGCTACCTCTCCAGCGGCTGCCCGGTCGGGGGGACCTGGATCGGCACAGTGGCTCAGGCGGTGATCGAGGCCGCCGCGGCCGCGCGGCCCGAGCCCAAGAAGGTCCTGGTCACCGATCTGGACAACGTGCTCTGGCACGGGCTGATCGCCGAGGAGGGGCCCGAGGGGATCGCCTGCGAGCCCGCGGGTCCCGGATACCGGCACTTCATCTATCAGGGGCTGTTGCGCCGGCTTCGGGGCGAGGGCACCGTCCTCGCCGCCGTGAGTCGCAACGACCCAGACATCGTGCTCCCACCGTTCCGCTCCGGGCGCCTGCTGCTGCGGGAAGACGACTTTGTTGCGATCATCGCCGGCTACCACGCCAAGTCGGCGCAGATCCGCGAGCTGGCGCAACGCCTCAATCTTGGCCTCGACGCGTTCGTGTTCGTGGACGACAACCCTGTGGAGGTGGCCGAGGTCTCGCTCGCCCTGCCCGAGGTGCGCTGCGTCACGTTTCCGCAGCACGACGACGGGCTCGCCACCTTCCTGGACGAGGTCGCGTGTCTGTTCCCGCACCGGGACGTGACGGCCGAGGATCGCCAGCGGACAGCCATGTACCGGCGCCGGCTCGAGGGCTTCGTCGCGAACGACGTCCAGGGCGCCGACCTCACGCGATTTCTCACGGACCTCGGGATGACGCTCACGATTCACGATCGGAGTCGTGGAGATCGCACCCGCGTGGTGCAGCTCATCAACAAGACCAACCAGTTCAACCTCAACGGGCGCCGCCTCACGGACGAACAGGTGCGCGAGAGTCTCGACGGCGGCGGCCGGCTCATCGGCGCCACGCTCGCCGACCGGACCGGGGACCACGGTGAGATCCTGGCGTGTCTCGTAGCGCCCGACGGGACGATCGAGTCGCTGGTCATGTCATGTCGTGTCTTCCAACGCCGGGTCGAGTACGCGTTCCTCGCGTGGCTGATGGGCCAGCCAAACCCGCCCACCGGCTTGCGGTGGTCGAGCACGCCGCGGAACGCGCCGATCCAGCAGTTCCTGAATGAGGTCGCGGGACCGATCAACGGCGGCGGTCTGGTGCGTGTCGATCCCACGACCGTCGTGTCGCGCCACGCGCCCGACGTCGCGCTCTTCGCGCTCCGGCAACCTGGAGCGACTCGGTGACCCAGGATCATGCGTTCCCCGGCGGCGCGCGCTTCGCGTTCACGATTATCGACGACACCGACGTCGCGACGGTCGATAATGTCCGGCCGATCTACCGGTTGCTGGAAGCGTTGGGGATGCGGACCACGAAGACCGTCTGGCCGGTGCGCTGCGAGGAGGGGAGCCGGAACTTCTTCCTCTCGGAGACGATGGACGACGTGCACTACCGCGACTTCGTGATCGACCTGCACGCCCGCGGCTTCGAGATCGCTTTCCACGGCGCGACCATGGAAACCAGCCCGCGCGAGCGAACGGCGCGAGCGTTGGACCGGTTTCGCGTGGTGTTCGGGGCGCCACCACGCGTACATGCCAACCACTCGTTCAATCGCGACAACCTGTACTGGGGCCTCGGGCGGGTCGACGATCCGGCGCTGCGAGTGCTGTACCGCGCCGCCTTCCCCCAAGGAGCGGACTTCTACCAGGGACACTGCCCGGGATCGCCTTATTGGTGGGGCGACCTCTGCCTCGAGCAGATCGAGTACGTCCGGAACCTGACTTTCTCGGAAATCAACCTGCTGCGCATCAACCCCTCCATGCCGTACCGGGACCCGGGCCGACCCTACGTGCGCTGGTGGTTCTCCGCCACGGACGCCGAAGATGCGGACGCATTCAACGGCCTGCTCCAGCGGGCGAACCAGGAAAGGCTCGAGGCGGAGGGTGGCGTCTGCATCGTCGCGACGCACTTCGGCAAGGGATTCGCCTCTTCCGGCAAGGTCAACCCGGAGACCCAACGGCTCCTGGAATCACTCGCCGCCCGAAAGGGCTGGTTCCCGCCCGTCGGGGACCTGCTCGACTGGCTCCGGGCGCGCCGCGACAGCGATCGGCTCCCCGCCCGCGAATGGCGCCGCATGCAGTGGCGCTGGGCACGGGATCTCCTGGTACGGCGCCTCGGCCTGCGCTGGCGGGCGAGCGCGTAACGCGACGCCTCCCACCTAGCAGGAGTGTGGTGTCGCCGCGACGATTGCTGCCGGCATCCGACGCCTGAGGCGGCGAGCGCTCCTCCGCTGTGCGGCGGAGTCGGGCACGGGCGTTGCACTTCTCTGCATCTGTGATCGCCCACCACTTTACGATCGACCTCGAGGAGTACTTTCAGGTCTCTGCGTTCGAGACCCATGTCGCGCGGTCCGACTGGGGGCGGTTCGAATCCCGGGTAGCCCAGCAGGTCACCCACCTGCTCGAGTTGCTGGCGGGACACGAAACGCGGGCGACCTTCTTCGTGCTGGGTTGGGTGGCAGCGCGGCACGCCGGGCTGATCCGCGCGATCGCGGGCGCCGGCCACGAGATCGCGTCGCACGGGTGGGACCACGTGCGCGTGACACAGCAGACCCCGCCGCAGTTCCGCGCCTCCATCCGGCGGACCAAGGACGTGCTGGAGGAAATCAGCGGCGCGCCGGTCCTGGGGTTTCGGGCGCCGAGTTTTTCGATCGTGCCGGGTCGCGAGTGGGCACTCGATATTCTGATCGAAGAAGGCTACCGGTACGATTCCAGCCTGTTTCCGGTGCGACGGACCGGGTATGGGTATCCCAACGGACTCCCCGATCCGCACTTGTTAGAGCGCCCTGGCGGCAGGCTCGCGGAAATTCCGCCGACCACGTTGGACTGGTGCGGGCTGCGTCTGCCGGCGGCGGGTGGGGCGTACTTCCGGCTCCTTCCTTATGGCGTGGTGCGGGCGGCGCTCCGTCAATGCGAGCGGCGCGGCGTGCCGGGTACGTTCTACATCCATCCGTGGGAGCTCGATCCCGCCCAACCGCGACTCGACGTGTCCTGGCTGACGCGTCTGCGTCACTATGGTGGGCTTCGCTGGACGGCGCAGCGTATCGAGCGGCTGCTAAGCGAGTTCCGGTTCACCGCAGTACGGGACACCGTGGCGGGCGTCCGCGAAGCCGGTGCCCTATGCTGACGCTGCCGCTCGACGGCGACACGGCCGCCTGGGACGCGTTCGTGGCACGCGCCGAGGGAAGCAGCTTCTGCCACCTTACCGGCTGGCGCGACATCCTGAGCGATGTCCTCGGGGCGGAGTGTTTGTATCGCGTCGCCACTGATTCCGGCGGAGAATGGCAGGGCGTCCTGCCGCTCGCTCGCGTCAAGAGCCGCCTCTTCGGCCATTATCTCGTGTCGCTGCCGTTTCTCAACTCCGGCGGGCCGCTGGGCTCGCCCGCCGCCCGGCGGCAGCTGGCTCAGGAGGCTGTCGCCGAGGCCCGCCGTTCCCGCGCCGATCTCCTGGAGTTGCGAACCCGCGACGCGGGCGATCTCGAGCTGGCGGTGTCGGGGAGGAAAATCACGGTTCTACTGGAATTGCCGTCCAGTGCCGAGCACCTGTCGGCGTCCTTCCACTCCAAGCTGCGCAGCCAGATCCGCCGCCCTATTAAGGAAGGGCTTACCGGGCGCTTCGGTCCGGATCAGCGCGACCCGTTCTACGAGGTGTTCGCGAAAACCATGCGCGACCTGGGCACGCCGGTGCTGCCGCGGGGGCTGTTTGAGCGTCTGGCGGTCACATTCCCGGAGCTCGTGGTATTCGGCGCCGTCTACCAGGGCGACCAACCGCTCGCAGCGGGGTGCGGGTTTGTATGGCGGGACGAGTTCGAAATGACTTGGGCCGGCGCGTTGCGGGACTCCCGTCCGCTCGCGGCCAACATGCTCCTCTACTGGTCGTTCATGGAGCAAATGATCGCCCGCGGCGTGCGCGTGTTCAACTTCGGCCGGTGCAGTCCGGAGGGCGGCACGCACCACTTCAAGCGTCAATGGGGTGGCGCCGACGTCCCGCTGCCCTGGTGTCAGTATGCCCCGAGCGGGGCAACGGCAACACCCTCGCCGGACGATCCGGCATTCTCCTGGGGACCGCGACTCTGGCGCCGGCTGCCGCTCGCCGTCGCGAACCTGGTTGGCCCCCGCCTGGTCCGGTTCCTCCCGTGACGAGAACTGCTTGGCGCCATCAGGTCCCCGTTCGCTCGCCGATCTCCACGGCGGCGCTGCTCGCCGGTGTCCGAGCGGCCGTGACACGCAACGGCAAGCCCGCGCGAGCCGAGGAGCAAGTGGTCGCGCTCCTGAACCAGTGGTACCGCCCGCGGGCAGTGCTGCTGACGGAAAGCGGCACCGTGGCGCTCACCGCCGCGATTCGAAGCGTCTTGAAGGATCGACCGCGCTCCCCGGTCGCGCTCCCCGCGTATGCCTGCTACGACCTCGCCACCGCGGCCGATGGTGCCAACGCGCCGGTACTCCTGTACGACCTGGATCCTTCCACCCTGGCCCCCGACTTGGCGCAGATTCAGGCGATATTGCGTCAGGGAGCGGCCGCGATCGTCGTCGCGCACTTGTACGGATATCCCGTCGACCTCGCCCCAGTGAAGCGGCTCGCGGCAGACACCGGCACCGTCGTGATCGAGGACGCCGCCCAAGCTGCCGGGGGGATGCTGCACAATCGCCCTGTTGGTAGCCAAAGCTCCCTCGCGATGCTGAGTTTCGGACGAGGCAAGGGGTTGACCGGCGGGAGTGGTGGCGCGCTCCTCGCCCACGACGACGAGGGAGTGCGTGTACTGGAACGCGCGCGGGCCTTGTTGAGCGAGCGGCGGCGCGGGTGGCCAGAACTCCTGACGATCGCGGCCCAGTTGCTCCTCGAGCACCCGAACCTCTATGGCCTGCCGGCAGCGCTGCCCTTTCTTCGTCTCGGCGAGACGATCTATCGCGAGCCACGCCCGTTGCGGCCGCCGGCCAGGGTGTCCTGCTCCATCGTCGCCGCGACCTGGACCCTCGCTGAGCGGGAGGTGGAAGTGCGGCGCCGCAACGCAAAGCGGCTGCTGATGGAGCTGCGATGGAAGCCGGGCTTCGAGATCGTCACGACACCCGCTCACGCGCGGCCCGGCTACCTCCGGCTACCGGTGCTCGCGTCACCGGAGGCGCGCCGCTGGGTGGCTGATGTCACGGCGAGGCGTTTGGGGGTCATGCCCGGGTATCCGACGGTCCTCTCCGACCTCGAGGAGTTCGCTCCGCGGTGCTTGAATCGCGACGCCGGGTTCCCCGGCGCTCGCCTACTCGCCAGCCGACTATGCACTCTCCCCACTCATGGGGGTCTGAGAATCCGAGATCTCGATCGGCTCGAGCAGTGGATCCGTGTAGTCGGGGGCGGCGCTACGAGCGGCGGATCTTGAGACCGGCGGTCCATGCCTGGAAAGCGGCGTTCTCGATGCCGGCCGGGATGTTTACGCGGGGTAGGGCCCACCGGTCCGCCGTGGCCCCTCCCCCAGCGCCGTCATCGAGCGTGAACGCGGCGCGATAGCCCGCTGCGCGGACCGCTTGTCTCACACGGTCATTCCACAGGCCATAGGGGTAAGCGAAGAACTCGGGGGTCACGCCCGTGCGACGCCTGATGATGTCGCGGCTCTCGACGACTTCGCGCTCGAGGTCGCCGTCCTCCAGCGCCGGCAGCGACCGGTGCGTCGCCGAATGCGCGCCGAGCTGCAGCCCGGATGTGGCCGCTTCCTTAATGACGCCCCACGGGGCGGGTGTGCACCAGCGTGGCGGTTGCCACGGCCGTCGCTCGGCCGCGAGGGTCTCCAGAATCGTCCCACCGTCGCCCCCGTAGAGGGTGAGCCAGCGCTCGCGCTGAGCGGGGGAGTAGGCGCGCAGCACCTCCGGGTCGTCCCACCAGAACCCCGCGTCATGCCCCGGCGCGTCCGCGACCACGAACACCGTTGCGGGGATCTTGAGGTCCTGGAGGAGCGGCCACGCGTGGTCGAACACGCCGCCGTAGGCGTCATCGAAGGTCACGGCAGCCACGCCGCGCAGCGATCGACGCTCCGACAAACGACGGACGAGCTCTGGGAGCGACACCACGCTGTAGTTGGCTGCGAGCCAGCGCATCTGGCGCGCGAAGGCTGGTAGCGGCATGTGCAAGCCGAGTCCGTCGGAAGCGCCGGCTTCGGGCCGGGGCCCGGCAACGACGTTGTGATAGCAAAGGATGACACTCCCGCTCGCGAGCCGGCGAGCGAGGCTGGTCAATCCCGAGACCTGCAGCGCGCCGTAACAAATCGACGCTAACCTCAAGGTGCACCCATAGTTAAGCCACCCGTGCGGGGAGCAACTTCTATGCCGTTGCCCGCCGTGTAGCGACTGCGCAACGCGCTCGCTCGTGCTCTCGGTACGGATCTTGTTGCGGTATTCGTGGATGAGGGAGGAGAATGGCTCGTGATCCGAGTGTCGGTCGTGATTCCCACCTACAATCGAGCGCGCTGGCTCCGAGGCGCAATCCGCTCGGCGCTGCAGCAGACCCACCGGCCTCTCGAAATCCTGGTAGTGGACGACGGCTCGACGGATGACACCGGGAAGCTGTGCGCTGATATGGGGCCTCCTGTTCGTCACATCCGACAAGAGCATGCGGGCGCCGCGGTCGCGCGCAACCGCGGGCTGGAAGAGGCCAGAGGGGAGTATGTCGCATTCCTGGATTCTGACGATCTGTGGCAGCCGCGGAAACTCGAGGTTCATCTCGCGATTCACCGCGCTCTTCCGCAAGTCGGGTGGTCGATCTCGGACTCGCAGGTCATTGACGTGGAGGGGCGCCCCTTGCCGCTGCCCCAGGGCTTCACCCGGGCCTTTCCCGTGTTTCGCGACCTGCATGTAGCGCCGGAGCGCTTCTTTGGAAACGCGCTGACCCGCACGATGATCGTGGCAGCGGGCGGCAGCCGCGTCGTTTACACGGGAGACGTCTTTGCGTTGCTGTTCGAGGGAAACTTTGCCACGCCACAGTGCACGGTATTGCAACGAAGCGTGTGGGAGCGCGTGGGCGCGTTCGACCGCGCGATGCTGGTGGCTCAAGACACCGAGTATTTCCATCGCGTGGCCGCCGTCTCGCCGGTCGCCGTCATTCTCGAGCCGCTCGTCCAGTGGCGAATGGGGCTCGACGATCAGAATACGGCTCCTCGCAACACCGTTCCGATCGTCCGCAATGCGCTCATCAGTGTGGATCGGGCGGTCGGTCTGCGCCAGCCGCCGACCGTGGCCGTCGAACAGGTGTATCGTCGCGGTCGGCGCCGCCTCTTGCTGCGACTTGCGTACGCGCACCTCTCGATGATGGATCGCTCATCGGCGCGGCAGGCCGTGGTTGCCGCCTGGCAGGCCGGCGCAGCGCCGTCGGGGCCTACATGCGGTGCGGGGGGCAGGGCGCCGCTTCCGGTAAAGCACTCACGCCACAAGCATCCCGCGATACAGGATTAGTCCGATGAAGTCGCTCCGCCGCCATTGCCCACCTGGTCGCCACGTTGGCAGGTTGAGTGGTCTTCGTGACGAGGGGGCGCCACGTGAAAAAGGCCATCTTCGCCGCGCACACGCTTTTCGAGCAGCATTTTCCGCTTGGGCGCGGCAAGTATTCCCTTGGACGGTTCGTCAGGCGCGCGCTGGGATTCGCCGTCTATGAGGTGAACGGCGTCAAGCTCGAGCTGAATTCCGGGAGCTGGTTCGATCGCGAGTTGATCGCCGGCAGGGCGCACAATCCAATCGTCCTGGAAGTCCTGGTGGAGCGCTTGGCGCGCGGTGGAACGTTTCTCGACGTCGGGGCGAATATCGGGTACTTCTCCCTCCTGGCGGCTCAGATGGAGGGCGTGCGCGTGTTTGCGTTTGAGCCCTCTCCCCGGGAGTTGGCTCGCCTGTACCGCAACATCGTCTTGAACGGTCGAAGCGAAATCACCGTCCTGCCCTACGGGCTGGCAGAAGACGACGGCGTCCGCTCCCTCAACCTGGCGCTGGAGTCCGACTACGGGATGAACTCGGTTATTGATCTTTCCGAGTTCACCAGGAGCGTCAGTCACCTGGATTGTCGATTTGTCCGCCTGGGGAACATCCTGTCGGAGTCGGTCTTGCGGGATGTGCGCGTGTGCAAGATTGATGTGGAGGGCGCCGAAATGTCTGTCCTTAGGGGCATGACAGCGGTCATGCCGATGCTCAGGCAAGCGTTGTTCGTGGTCGAGATCAGCCCCGATTTCCTGGCGAGGGCTGGGTGTACGCCGCGCGACATATACGAGTTTTTTGACGCCTGGGGTTATGCCCCCAGAATCGGCCCGACGCGTACAGGACACTATGATGACGTTTTCTTGCGAGCGGACCAACCGGCCTAGCCGGGGCCCGCAGGGTTGTCGCACGCGCGCAACACCGAGTGGGAACTGCTGGACGCATCCGCACCTCTTCCCGTGGCACCGTTCCTGCGCTTCGATCCGCTGAGCCAGCACCACGGGAGAATACCGCATGGAGCGTGACCTCGTTTTCGATATCGGCGTGAACAACGGGGAAGACACAGCCTACTACCTGCGCCGCGGGTTCCGGGTGGTGGGCGTCGACGCCAACCCGGATATGGTCGCTTCCGGCGAGCAGCGCTTTCAGAAGGAGATCCGCGCCGGCCGTCTAGTGCTGCTCAACGTGGGACTGGCTGCCGAGGAGGGCGTTACAAACTTCTTTGTGTCGGAGGGCAATGGCGGGGTCTGGAGCTCGTTCGATCCCGCGCTCGCCGAGCGTGGCGACCTGGGCACACACTCCGTCACCGTGCAGGCTCGCTCCATGCGCGGCTTGATGCAAGAGTACGGCGTGCCCTTCTATCTGAAGGTGGACATCGAGGGCGCCGAGCACGTCTGCCTGCAGGATATCGATCCCGCCGAAGCGCCGGCCTATGTGTCGTTCGAGGCGCATGAGGGACGTCTCGAGAATCTCTTCCGGCTCGTCCAAGCAGGCTATACGCGCTTCAAGCTTATCGATCAGCTCACTTTCCGGCAGGTGATGCCGCCGCCGCTCCATTCCGAGGGTTTGGCTGCCGCGACGGTGTCCCGCTTGGCCAAGGCGCAGCTGCGGCGGATCCCTGGACTCGTTCGGGTCGTTCACCAGCTCCGCCGGGAGCGGAGACCAGCCGGCAAGACGTCCGCCATGAGCTCGGGTCCGATGGCGGAAGAGACCGATGGACCATGGCGTTCAGTGGAAGAGGTCGCGTATGCGTGGCTCTACTACGTGCGCGAGACCATCACCTCCAATTGGTACGACGTTCACGCGGCGCGATGATACTCCGGTGACGCACGCAGCGCCCTTGAGCATCGCACTGCTCATTGAGTCCGACGGACCCGCGGGCGCTGAGACGATGATGCTTCAGCTCGCGGAAACGCTCCGCGACCGCGGGCACGCGGTGTGTCCCGTCGTTCCGGGAAATGGCTGCGGCTGGCTGGCGAACGAATTCCGGCAGCGAGGGTTTGCGCCGGAGCAGTTCGTGATTCAACGCTACCTCGATTGGCGGTGCCTGCGAGGACTCGTGGCCACGCTGCGGCGGCGGCGTGTCGAGGTCGTCCACAGCCACGACTTCATGATGGCGGTATACGGAGCGGCCGCCGCAGCGCTGCTGCGCCGGCCTCACGTCATCACGATGCACGGTAGTCGATACTTTGCGGAACGGTGGAGCCGGCGGGTGGCACTGCGGTGGGCGGCAGCGCGGTCGGCGGCGGCGGTCGCAGTTTCTGCCGCCCTCCAGGGCGATTTGGCGACGGCACTACGGTTGCCCCGCACCACCTTCTCGGTGGTACACAACGGGATCCGGCCGAGCGTTGGATCTGCCGATGGCGTGCGCCGGCAGGTTGGGATCGAGGCCGAAGCACCACTGATCCTGTCGGTCGGAAATCTGTATCGAGTCAAGGGCCACCTCGTGTTGTTGGGCGCTCTACGAGCGCTCGCTGGCTGCCATGTGGCCATCGCGGGGCAGGGCGAGCAGGAGGTGGAGCTTAGAGCCTACGCCGCCGGGCACGGCCTAGCCTCCCGCGTGCATCTCTTGGGCTACCGCGCTGACGTCGCGGACCTGTTGGCGACCGCCGACGTGTTCGCGTTGCCCTCGCGGTCGGAAGGAGTTCCCCTGGCTCTGCTCGAAGCGATGTTCGCGGGTAAAGGCATCGCCGCATCGGGCGTGGGGGGCGTACCGGAGGTTGTAACCTCTGAGCGTGAAGCGTTGCTCGTACCTCCTGACGATCCGCAGTCGCTGGCGACCGCACTGGGCCGGTTACTGGAAGACCGGGCCTTGCGCCACCGGCTCGGTCAGGCGGCGCGTCAGCGGGCGGAGCGCGCGTTCACGGTCGATACCATGGCTGACGCCTACGTGCGCCTCTACGCGAGCGCCGTCGAGTCGGGCGTGCCGGCTGGGAGAGCACGTGTCCCCGTAGGGGCGGGGGCGGGGGCGGTCGAGCTTTGAAACACCTCGGTGCGGTGGCGGCGGCGCCACACTCCGCGCCTCGTCGCGACACCCGCGACGCCGCGCGCCCGCTCGACGGGACGCGGGCTCCTGGCACAACGGTTGCGCCATCACGCCGTGTGACCTTGCCCCGCCTTCGCACCGACGCGCCTCCCGAGTACGAGCGCTTGCAACGCTCCCGCAGCCTTCTCCTCCTCGATCAGGCGAGAATCCAGGCGTGGCAGCGCCTGTTGTTCGTAGAATGCGGAGACGGCTGGATCGTGGAGGAGGCCTGGCGTCGCGCGCGCCGCGGATATGCCTGCGGCGTAGACACGTCCGCCGCGCTCGTAGCTCGCGCCACCGCGCTGCGCGGGGTCCCGGGGGCACTGGAGTTCAAGACCTGGGACGGGTCGCGCCTCTCATTTCCGGCCGCATTCTTCCAGGCTGTGATGGCGACCCTGCCCTGGGACCAACGCGAAGACGCGAGGGCGCCGCTCGGAGAGATGTACCGCGTGCTCCAGCCTGGTGGCGAAATCTACCTCCTCAGCTCTCCGGACCTCGTGCCGTCGCTGGTCGCCACGCTCGGTAGCGTGGGGTTTCAGGAGGCGTGTGAGCTCACCCGATGTGCGGTCGACCTGAGCGGGGGTGCGTACGCCACGTTCGTGATCACGCACGCCCGAGTAGCGCCGGCTCCCGACACGTGCGGGCGGGCCTGAGTCGCGTCGATCGCGGCGCGGAGGTGATCGACCCGGCCGGCACGGGATCGGTGCCGGCCGCTTGGACTTGGCTGCGGCGACTCGGTCTCCACCCGGCAGGACTGCGCGCGATCCTCATCCGTTTGCTCGCCGTCGGTGGCGGCCTGCTCGCCGGCCTTCTGGTCGCCGAGGTTCTGCTGCGCATGTTCGGAGCGGCGCCGACGGACGGCGTGACGACGGTCACGGAGAAGGAGTTCTGGTCGGTGCCCGGCATCTTGTCGCCCGGTCAGCGTCTCATTGACCGTCGCAACCCGCGGCTACCGCACGTCGTGACCACGAACAGTTTAGGCTATCGCGGGACCGACGTGGCCGCGCGCAAGCCGCCGGGAGAGCTGCGCATTTTGTTCACCGGCGATTCGTTCGTGTACGGCGACTTCGTGAACGACGATCAGACTCTCCCCGCGCAGCTGGAGCGGCGCCTGAACGAGCGCTGCGCCAACGTGCGGGTCGTGAATGCCGGGCTCGGCGATGCCACGATCGTGGAGGAGGCGCAGTTGATCGATCGCGGCCTCCGGCTCTCCCCCGATTTTGTGATCCTGCTCTTCAGCGAGAACGACATCGCCGATCTGAATCGTCCGTCCACTTGGGATCGGCTCGCCACCAACCGCAGCGCCAAATCCCGCTTCCCGCTGGGGACTCTCTATCCGCTGCTCCGGCGCACGGCGGTGTGGAATTTCGCGCTCGACGTCCGGGCAACGTGGCGCGCGCGCAAGCAAGCTGGGCAAGCGACCAGCGGCGACATCTTCTTGACGGCTGCAGGTGACTCCAATTCGGTAACCCGCGAGCTGCGGGAGTCCTACCGCCGTGCCCTCCTCGCCGTGCGGGATACGCTGGCGGCGCGAGGCATCCCGTTGGTCCTGGTCGCGTATCCCTCCCACATGGCGGTGACGCACGAGGCGATGCGCGATCAGATGGCGTGGGTCACACGAACCGCGGCGGCCGCGAACCTGGTGGAGGTCAATCTGCTTGCGCCACTGGTCGCGAGCGGGCTGCCTCCTGAATCGCTCTACCTGCTGCCGTATGACGGCCACCCGTCGCCGCAGGGTTACGAGATCGCGGCCCGCTATATGACCGACCAGTTGTTGGCAGCAGCCCGGGGGCCCCTGGCGGGGACGTGCCACGCCAGGGGACGGGGGTCAGAAGAGCGTATAAATGAAGGGCGCCAGCGCTGACCCGTGCGCAAAGACGAGCAACGCGCCGACGACGATCATGACCAGCATGATCGGCAGCAACCACCATTTCTTCCGCACGCGCATGAAAGCCCATAACTCTCCCGCCAGCCTCATCTGACCCATAAGCACATCCTCCCTAGAATTGACGTTCCATGCCGGTCCGTCGCTGGGCGTCGGCCGCTCGGGAGATCCAGAAGCTCTTTGCGGTCCGCGGGCGCACCAGGGAATCCTTGCCTGCGAGCCGACGTACCAGCCCGGTCGGCGTCACGACGACGAAGTAGACGATGCCCATGAAGATGGGTGTGGTAACCTTGGACATCTTTGTAGCAAGTCCCATCCAGAGCCGGTAGATCGGCCCAAGCCGCGCCGGAACCAAGAGTGCCGCAATCACCAAGGCGAGGCCGAGCCCGACCGCGACGTCTAACGTGAGCACGCGGCCGCGCCACCAGGCCAGACCGCCGAGGGCGAGGAACGCCGCACCGACGGTCAGGCCGAAGCGGCGCCCTTCGGCAGCGCTCAGTCGAGTTGGAATTCGCGTTGCCACTCCGCGCTCTCTTTCCACTCGGGCTGCAGCGTTTTGTGCAGCAGGTACGGTCCCAGTACCAGGTAGTCGATGTGGGTTCGCATGAAGCATTGGTACGCGTCGGCCGGCGTGCACACGATCGGCTCGCCCCGCACATTGAACGAGGTGTTTACGAGCACGGCGCAGCCGGTCACGCGCTCGAACTCCTTGATCAGGTCGTAATAGTTGGGGTTAGTCTCCCGGCTCACCGTCTGGATCCGTGCCGAGTAATCGATGTGGGTCACGGCGGGGATGTCCGAGCGCAACACGTTGAGCTGGTCGATGCCCCAGAGCCCACGCTGCTCGGCCGTCATCGGGATCTGGCGCTCTTGGCGCACGGGCGCCACGAGCAGCATGTACGGAGAGTCGCAGTCCAGCTCGAAGTAGTCGTGTACCCGCTCGCGCAGCACACTTGGCGCAAAGGGGCGGAAGCCTTCCCGGAACTTGATCTTCAGGTTCATCTGCGCCTGCATGCGCGGGCTCCGCGGGTCGCCCAGGATACTGCGCGCGCCGAGCGCTCGCGGCCCGAACTCCATACGCCCATCGAACCAGCCAACCACTTTCTCCTCGGCGAGGAGCCGCGCCACGCGCTCGAGCAGGCAGTGACGCTCCACCTGTTCGTAGGCGATCCCCTCGGCGTCCAAGTACGCGCGGATCTCGTCAGGGGAGAACTCCGGCCCGAGGTAGGCGCCTCGCATCGCATCTTTGCCTTTGGTGACGGTGCGGGGTTTCCGAAGCTGGCGGTGCCAGATCAGCTGGGCCACGCCCAACGCCCCTCCCGCATCGCCGGCGGCGGGCTGGATCCAGAGCTGTTTGAAGGGACCCTCTCGCAGCAGGCGCCCGTTCGCGACGCAGTTGAGCGCCACGCCGCCGGCCAAGCACAGGTTCTCCATCCCGGTTTCCCGGTGCACAGTTCGCGCCATGCGCAAGATGATCTCCTCGCACACGACCTGGATCGAGCGCGCGAGATCCATCTCCCGCTGGGTGAGCTTCGTTTCTGGGACGCGCGGGGGACCGCCCAACAGCTGGTCGAACGCACCGTCGGTCATGGTGAGGCCTGTGAGGTAATTGAAGTACTTCTGGTTGAGCGTGAACGAGCCGTCCTCGCGCAGATCGATCAACTCGCGGTAAATCGTGTCGACGTACTTCGGCTCGCCGTACGGGGCGAGACCCATCACCTTGTATTCCCCGGAGTTCACCTTGAACCCGGTGAAGTACGTAAAGGCTGAATACAGCAGGCCGAGCGAGTCGGGCCAATGCAGCTCCTTCAGCAACTCGAGATCGTTCCCCCTCCCGGCGCCGAACGAAGCGGTGGCCCATTCCCCGACGCCGTCAACGGTGAGGATCGCCGCCTCTTCGAAGGGCGATGGGAAGAACGCGCTGGCCGCGTGCGACTCATGATGCTCGGCGTAGAGCACCTCGCCGTCGTAGCCGAGGGCGTTTCGAATCTCGCGGTCTTGAAACAGTTTTTCCTTCATCCACGCAGGCCCCGCGAGGCGGAACTGCGAAAAGCCGCGGGGTGCGACTCCCAGATAGGTCTCGAGGATGCGCTCGAACTTGAGCAACGGTTTGTCGTAGAACCCGACGTAGGCGAGGTCGGCCGGCTGGATCCCCGCGGCGTTGAGGCAATACTGTGCGGCGCGGCGCGGAAAGTCGGAGTCGCCCTTCTTACGCGTGAAGCGCTCTTCCTGCGCGGCCGCGACGATCGCGCCATCGCGCAACAGGCACGCGGCGCTGTCGTGATAGAAGGCGGAGATGCCGAGGATGTATGTGGGTGGCACGGGAGCGATAGACGCAAGCCTTGGACTACGGCGCCATTGGCGTGACGCGCGCTGCAGCGCGTTCACCCACTTACTCTTAGCCGCTCGTGCCCGGGCGCTGCTTGCGGGCACTGTCGCGCGCGAGCAGCAGTTGGGGGGTCGATCCAACGCTGATCGTCCGCGCCGACCAGCCCGTCGCGTGCGGTCGTCCGCTGCATGACGAACACCGCGCGTGAACATGCAACGTGTGATAACGATCACTCGGCCGCTTCGGAACTTCCCTCACGGTAATCCCCCAACTTGCGGACTCGACACAACTGTTGCTACTGTGCAACGTTCGTTGGAGCATGCGATGATTTGTTGCAGCCCTCCGGATGATCAGTAGGTAGCGCGGCGCGCCCCCGCTGACAATGTGATTCCGCTGCTCAGAGCAAACCCTCCGAAAGGTGGGGACGCAGAGCTAAGGGGACTTCGGCGACAACGGTCGCCATGTCAGCCCGGCCGCCAGCGACTCGAGATGTCATCGAGTTATCTGGCGGCCGTTTTTGTTTTTGGTGATGTCGGCAGGATCGCCCCCCTCGAAGGGGAGCGCGACAAAGGCAAACCCGGCGAAAGCCGGGGACGCAAAGCCACGAGGCTACGGCACGCCGTTCACGTGCCACGCTAGTCGGGTCGCCGAGCTCTTTGACGGAGGGGGCATGCGTTCTCCCCCCGCCCAACAACCAGGCTCCATGCCCTGTCGCTCCCACGGGAGTGAGAGGTCCGGAGCACCAATGAGGGAGAAGGCTTCTTATGACGTTCAAGCACAAGTTGTCGCGCCGGTTGGCCTTGCTGAGGAATGTGGTGGTGCTCGGCGCGGCGTGCGCCGTGGCGGCGTGCGATCTCCAGCAGCTGCTCGGCATGCTGAATCCCGTGGCGTCGGTGGACGTGACGCCGGCGACGGCGAGCGTGCCCGTGGGGCAGACGGTGCAGCTGGCGGCGACGCCCAAGGATTCGACGGGGCGGGCGCTGATCGCGCGGGTCGTGACGTGGGCGAGCAATGCGCCTTCAGTGGCCACGGTGGGCGGCGGGCTGGTGACGGGTGTGGCGGCGGGGACCGCCACGATCACCGCGACCAGCGAAGGACACAGTGGGTCGGCAGTGGTAACGGTGGCAGGAGCATCGAACGCTCCGGTGGCTTCCGTTGCGGTGAGTCCGGCGACGGCGAGCGTGGGGGTCGGCCAGACGGTGCAGTTGACGGCGACGCCCAAGGACGCCAGCGGTAATGCCCTGGCGGGGCGCGTGGTGACGTGGGTGAGCAATGCGCCCGCGATGGCCACGGTGAATGGCAGTGGGTTGGGGACAGGCGTGGCGGTGGGTGGCGCCATGATCAGCGCGACCAGCGAAGGACAGAGCGGGGGAGCGGCGGTCACGATCACGGCGGCCGTGACCAATCCCGCGCTGGTGAGCGATCTCGCGGTCGCCAGCGTGACGGCGAACGGATTGACGCTCGCCTTTACCGAAGTGAATGACGGGACCGGCCAGCCGGCGAAG
>WNFK01123249.1_pt4 | contig 18503 bp, 18 predicted proteins | sample 5400281 | NCBI WGS metagenome assembly WNFK01 (sample SAMN13153350, study PRJNA577476) | soil metagenome | isolation source: 20 cm soil on Douglas fir-dominated hillslope | place: USA:California | collected 2013-09-17 | reverse complement strand
CCTGGGTCGAGTAATTCTGCGGCGCGGAGTAGGCGGGCGCCGGGGCGTAGTAGGGCGGCGGTGACGAATAGTAGACGGGCGGGGGAGCGTAGACGGGCGCCGGGGCGACGACGACCCGGGGAACGGTGTGGGCCAGCACTTCTCCCGCGATGATCAGCGGGGCAAAGAGAGCGAACGCGGCCAGGCCGATCACACCCGCCCCGTGGCGGCCTCCCGCATGCGCAGGGGGTGCGGCCATCGCGACGAGGACGGTGGCAACGAGCAAAACCGCGACGATTCGCCTCATGGTGACCCTCCCACGGGATGCGAACTGGTCTTCATCTAGGCATCGCGGAAGGGGCCTGTCAAGTCGCGGCGCGTAGCGCTTCGCGGGACTGGACGAAGAGGAGATCGCGCTCTCGCTGGGGCACCGGGTAGCCGGCATAGCCCGTGGTGGCCCGCGCCCGGGCGAGCGCGTGGGCCTCGGACTCGAAGAAGAGGGCGATGGACTCGAGATCCTCCTGGATCTCGGCGCGCCGCGCCATCGCTCCGGGGTGCTCGAGCAGCTCGAGCGCGAGGGCCTCGAGGGCCTCCCGCGAGACACCCCGGAAAAGCTTGCTCCATCCCGGGGGTGCGTCCACCGGTAGCCGGCGGAACCCGATGATCATTGAATAACGGGCCGCGGCGCTTGAACGGGCCGCGGCGCCGATTATCCGATCGCGCGCGCGGGGTATCGGATGGCCGACGAAGCGGAGAAGGCGGGCGAGGGCGTGGAATGCCTCGCCGGTCGCGTCTCGGGAGCGGTAGGCGCCGTGGAGCTCGAACGACGGGAAGGCCTCCGGCCGGGTGGTCAGGCAGAAGAAGGTCTCGCGCCCGTCGACTCGCATCCCGAGGAAGGGATAGAGAAACGGGAACGCGCCGGCGACATTGCGCCGGGGCCGCAGCGTCTGGATGAGCCGGATCTCGGTCAGTGATGCCGCCAGGTCCGACTCGCAGACCTCCCACGTGATTGTCGCCGCCGCCTTCACGAGCGCCCGGCGCTTGCGCTCTTTCTTCTTGCGCCCCGCGGTCCGGTACTGCGCCAGGCGGCGGCGCAGGCTCCCGGCCTTGCCCACATAGAGGAGGGCGCCCGCCGCGTCGAGGAAGCGGTAGACGCCGGGCGCCGCCGGCACCCCCGCCAGGAAGTCGGCGCCGAACTTCTGGTCGAAGAGCCGCACGGACGCATCGTCTCAGGCGGCCGATTCCTCGCGAAGCTTTTCCTGGCCGGCGGCGGCGGTATGATGTCGACGATGAACGTCCTCCTGCTGGCCATGCCCGACTCCTTCGAGCACATGGCGACGGTCGCCATCCGGATGCCGAATGGCGCCCTGACCTCGCTGGCCGGCAATGTGGACGACCACCATTCGGTGGCCGTTGCCGACCTCGTGCTGGTCCAGTCGCAGGTCCGGGCGGTGGTCGAGCGGCTCGTGCGCGAGCGGGCGCCCGACGTGGTGGGGCTCTCGGTGATGACCTTCCAGCGCCACACCGCCCAGCGCCTCATCGAGCTGGTGCGTGCGCTCCGGCCGGGCGTGCGGATCGTGGTCGGCGGTTATGACCCCAGCCTGGCGCCGGAGGCCTATACTCGGCCCGGCCCCGGCGCCGCCGACTTCATCGTGCGGGGGGAAGGCGAGCTGACGTTCCGCGCGTTGCTGCGGGCCCTCGAGCGCGGCGGCGGCTTCGCCGGCATCCCGGGGCTGACCTACCGAGCCGGTGATCTCTTCGTCGACAACCCCGCGCGCCCCGTGAGCAGCCTCGAGGACGGGGCCATCGCGCTGCCCAACCGCGCCGCGCGCATGCTGCGCGGCTATACCATGGTCGGCCGCCAGGTGGACGTGGTGGAGACGTCACGCGGCTGCACCTTCGACTGCAGCTTCTGCTCCATCATCGAGATGCGGGGGAGGAACTTCCATACCTACGACTTCGAGCGCGTGCTGGCCGACATCCGCGACGCGCGCGCCCACGGCGCGCGGTCCATCTTCATCGTGGACGACAACATCACGCTCGACGTGCGGCGGTTCGAGGCGCTCTGCCGGGCCATCGTGGACGCGGGCCTGTCGGACCTCGAGTACCTCGTGCAGGCCATGACCTCGGCCATCGCCAACCACGGCCTCACCCTGGCACCGCTGATGCGGCGGGCGGGCTTCCGGTGGGTGTTCCTCGGGATCGAGAACATCCTCGACGAGGACCTCGCCTTCCTGCGCGCGGGCGCCAAGAACCGCGCCCGCGAGCACGGGGCGCCGGCGGGCAACGCCACCGTGCGGGCCATCGAGCTCCTCCACCGCCATGGCATGCTGGTGGTGGGCGGCCTCATCGTCGGCAATCCCACCGACACGCGCGAGTCGATCGAGGCGAACCTCGAGTTCGCGCGGCGCTACGTGGACTATCCGTATATCCAGCACCCGACGCCCTATCCCCGCACCCCCATGACGCGGGAGTTCCGTGCCCGCGGCCTGATCGTCAACGAGCGCCTGGAGGAGTACGACGGCACCACCGCGGTGGTGCGTAGCGAGCATCTGGACGCCGAGGAGATCGAGTTCATGCGCTGGCGCGCCGAGCGGTGGATGAAGGTGCGTCACCTGCCGAGGGCCCTGGCCCGCCGGCCCTGGTTCGCTCTGCGGTATGGCGGGAAGATGCTCGCCCATACGTTCCGGGGCAGCTCGCTCCGGTCCCTGCTGGGACTGGAGGACGAGCGGCGGGCGTTCGCCCGCTATCGCGCCATCCGGGCGCGCGAGCGAACCTACGTCTGAGGCCGAGCCGCCCGGTGAGCTGCGGCCGGCTGGACCGGCCCGACGCGCCAAGGAGGCAAGATGGCCGGACGTTCGAGCTTCGAGGTGGTGATCGGCACGGATGGGTCCGCCTCCGGGCGCGCCGCGGTGGAGGCCGCCACGCGTTTTCCCTGGCCCGCGCGGGCGGGCGCGGTGCTCGTGGTGGCGAGCCGGGGCGTGATCGAGTGGTCACCGGCGGCGCGCGCACTGGCGCAAGGGGTGGCGCAGCGTGTGGGGTCGAGCGCGCTCCGGAGGCTCCGTCGGCGATGGCCAGCGGCCCGGGCGCGTTACCCCTTGCAGGCTCCGAGCGGCGCCCTCCTCGCCGCGGCGCGGTCGGCCGGGCGCGGCGCCATCGTGGTGGGATCCGGCGGGCGCGGCATGCTCGGGCGGATGCTGCTCGGCAGCGTGTCGCGGCAGGTGGTCCAGGCGGCGTCGTGTCCGGTGCTCGTCGTCAAGGGCCGCTTGACGCGGGCGCGCCGCTTCACCATCGGGGTGGACGGGTCGGCCAGCTCGCGACGCGCGGCCGAGTTCGTGGCGCGTCTATCCGTCCCCCCGGGGGGCCGGGTCACTCTGGTCTCCGTGATCGAGCCGGTGCGGGTGCCGTCCGGGGGCCTGTTGCCCGCGCGCATCGGCGGCGCGTTGCGCGCGGAGGCCGTGCGCCTCACCTCCGAACGGCGCCGGAAGCTGGAAGGAGTCCAGCGGACGCTGCGGCAACGGCTTGGCCGGGCGGGCTGGAAGGTGCAGGAGGTGGTGCGGAGCGTCACGCCCCTGGAGGGCCTGCTCGACGCAGCGAAGGCCGGCCGGGCTGACGTGCTCGTCATCGGGGCCCGGGGCACCGGTGGCATCGAGCGGCTCTTGCTGGGCAGCGTGGCGGAAGGAGCCATGGCCAGGGCGCCGATGTCGGTACTGGTCGTTCGTTAGGCCGCGCGCGCGGCCCAACGGAGGACCAGAACCGGATTGCGCCGCGTGCCGGCCTGGCGGGCCATGGGACTGCTCTAGCGGCGGTCGACGCCCGCGCCACCGTGGCCCCTCGCCACGCGCCGACGTCAGGGAGTCGGGCGCGCGCCGAGCGCGCGCACCAGCTCCACCATTCCCAGCGTGTCGCGCCGGCAGTACTCACGGAGCGCGGCTTCCAGACGGGCCGCCTCCGCCGGGTCGGGGTGGCCGCGCACGAGCAGATCCCAGACGGGTCCCGCCGCCGAGCCCTCCGCCACCTCGAGTCCCTCGTAGGCGAGCGCGGGGACCAGCGCGGGCAGGACGCGCTTCAGCGAGAAGGACCCGCGGAAGTCCGGATGATAGACGTGCTGGCGCACCACGGGGAGGAGATCCCACAGCCGCGCGCGGATTCGCGCGGCGGCCGGAGCCAGGTCCGGGAGCGCCAGCCCCAGCGCGTCGAGGTGCTGACCCTCGAAGCGCGCGTTGTAGACGACGATGGGTCCCCTTTCACCGATCGCGGCGACGAGGGCCGCGAGGAAGCGGCGGCGCGGATCCCCCTCGCCCTCGGCGAGGAACTGGCGGTGCTCGGGCGCGGCGCCGGGCGCGTGGATCACGTGCACCGACCACTGGAAGGGGATGCCGTCGAACGGGCGCATGCCGGGATGCCGGGGGATGGCGGGGCCCAGCGTCTCGAAGTCCATGAAGTAGCGCGGGTAGGCGAGCCCGGCCAGCTCGCCCGCGAGGGGGGCGGCGACCAGCATGCGCTCCGCGAGCACGGCCTGGCGCGCCCGCTCCTGGCGCGGGCTCAGCGCGACGTCCACCGGCAGCTCGCCGATGCGGGTGATGCCGCGGGCCCGGAGCGCGTCGAGCCGCTTCCCGTAGAGCCCGGGCAGATTCGCGATGTCGTCCAGGGGCAGGGGGACATTGCACTGGTCGTAGAACTCGCAGAGATGGGGCTTGGTGCACTGCAGCCCGGGCGCGACCTCGGGCGGCGCGTCCGCGGCCAGCGTGGCCTGCAGCTCGGTGAGCAGGCGCGGCAGGTCGAGGGTGAGGGCGTCTACCAGCGGGGTGACGTCCACGATGGCGAAGAGCCGCATGGGATCGTGGGCCCCGCCGGCGTACACGTAGTCGCGGCTCAGGTGCATTACCGCCACCGACTCCACGGTGATGCCCGAGCCCGCCAGCACGTGGCGCTGGATGGCCACGTCGGGGAGGTGGTGCTCCTTCACGCCCGCGGTGGACTTCACCTCGATGAGCCGCCAGCCTCCGCGGGTCCCGCGCGCGAGCACGTCCACGCGGACCAGCACGTCGTCGTGGCGGAAGGTGGCCTCGAAGATCGCGGGCACCGTCGGGTCGCGCAGGAGCGCCGCCGTGCGCGCGAGGGCGGCGTCGAGACGATCAGGCCCGCTCTCGACCGCCACGCCGCCCCGGAACGCCTCCCGGGCGAGCCGGCCCACTTCCTGACCCTGGGCGAAGCGGAATCGGAGCGCGGCGTCCCGCGCCTCCGCCAGCTCGGGCGCCGTCACCCGGAGATAAAGCCGCTTCGGGCACTGCAGCCCGGCCAGCACGCGAGACTTCGACAGCGCGCGAGGGCTGGCCATCGGACTCACGGTACCGTGGAACGGTGACGGCCGGGGTCAGCGGTGGGCGCCCGGAGGCGCCATGCAGCATGGTTTACAAAATTTCATTAATACTGTATTCTCCCGCCATGCCGGAGCGTGCCCCCCGCTCGTACGTCGGCGACATCATCCGCGCCCGCCGGCGGGCCCTCGACCTCACCTTGATGGACGTGGCCCGAAAGACGGGTTTCTCGGCCAGCTATCTCAGCCAGGTCGAGCGCAACCTCGTCGCCCCCTCGGTGGCGGCGCTGATGAAGATGACCACCGCGCTGGGGGTGTCCGTCGGCCAGATCCTCGCCCAGCACGGCCAGCCCGGGGCGGGGGCGAAGCTGGTGCGCCCGCACGAGCGCAAGACGCTGACCTATCCGGGGTCCGATATCCGCTACGAGCTCCTCTCCCCCGACCTGTCCAACCGCGCCATGGAAGTCCTCATGTTCCGCGCGCCGGCCGGGAGCACCAGCGGGCGCGAGACCTTCACGCACGATGGGGAGGAGTGCTTCGTCCTCATCAAGGGCCGGCTGCGGGTCTGGGTGGGCGAGGAAGAGCACGTGATGCGCGAAGGCGACTCGCTCTACTTCAAGAGCTCGCTCCCGCACCGGTGGGTCAACGACGGCAAGACCGAAGCCCGCGCGATCTGGGTCAATACGCCCCCCACCTTCTAGGGACGGGAGGCCGGAGGACACCAATGGCGGTTGCCACGCGTCACACGCTGACGAGCACGGACGATCCAATCCAGTACTGCTACGACCGGGGCTGGACCGATGGGCTGCCGGTGGTCCCGCCCACCGAAGACCGCGTGGCCGCCATGCTCGAGGAAACCGCGCTGCCCCGCGACCGGGTCATTGCCAAGATCCCGCCCGCCTGGGCGGAGGCCACCGTCGAGAAGATCGCCATCAACTGCGTGATGGCCGGCTGCCTTCCCAGCTACCTCCCAGTCGTGCTCGCCGCCGTGCGCGCCATGACGGATCCGGCCTTGAACCTCAACGGCATGCAGTGCTCCACGCACCTGTCCACGCCGCTGGTCGTGGTCAACGGGCCGATCCGCACCGCGCTGGGCATGAACAGCGGCTCCAACGTGTTCGGCCAGGGCAACCGCGCCAATGCGACCATCGGCCGCGCGGTGAAGCTCATCCTGACGAACATCGGTAAGGCGATTCCCGGCGTGACCGACAAGGCCACCCTCGGCCATCCGGGAAAGTACACCTACTGCATCGCGGAGAACGAGGAGCAGAGTCCCTGGGACCCGCTGCACGTCGAGCGGGGGCTCAAGCGCGAGCAGTCGGCGGTCACCATATTCGGCTGCGAGGCGCCGCACAACATCAACAACCAGGCCAGTCGCAATGCCTTCGATCTCTGCCATACCATCGCCGACACCATGGCCACGCTGGGGAAGAACATGTTCTATGCCCAGGGCGAGGTCATGGTCGTCTTCTGTCCGAGCCACGCGGAGACCATCGCCGCCGATGGCTGGAGCAAGCTGCACGTGAAGGAGTATCTCTACGAGAAGGCGCGCAAGCCGGTGCGTCTGGTGAAGCTCGGTGGCCTTTACGGTCGCGAAGTCGCTCGCAATTTCTGGCCGCGCTGGGTGAACCGCACCGACGAGGACGAGATGGTGCCCCTGGTCCGCCGCCCCAGTGAAATTACCTTGGTCGTCGCGGGCGGCCCGGGCCGGCATTCCGCCTTCCTGCCCGGCTGGGCCACGCCGTCCGTCACCGTCCCGATCGATTAGGAGGAGAGGACCATGAGCGTCGTGCTGCTCGACCCGAGCGCCGAGGGTGTTCCCGATTTCGTGCCGATCGCCGGCCGCCTGAAGGAGCTCGCGGGCAAGCGGATCGGACTGCTGGACAATATCAAGCACAACGCGGAGTACCTGCTCGCGGCCGTGGGCACCCGACTCGAGGAGCTGGGCTGCGAGGTCAAGGCGGTTCGCAAGAAGACGTATACCAAGATCGCGGAGCCTCCCGTGCTCGCGGCCCTGGAAGACTGTGACGCCGTCGTCACCGCCATCGGCGACTGAGGCTCCTGTGTGTCGTGCAGTGTGCACGACATGGTGGAGATGGAGCGGAAGGGCATCGCCACCGTCACCCTCTGCACCGCGGGCTTTCTGAACGCCGGGGCCCAGAAGGCGGTGATGTCCGGGATGCCGGATCTTCGAATCGTCGGGATTCCGTTCCCCTTCGCCTCGCTGCCGCCCGAGCAGGCGAGGGCGCGGGGGCTGGACGCCTTCGAGGCCATCGTCGCCGCGCTCACCGGGGCCGAGGGCCAGTGAAGAAGAGCCGAGGGTCGGTGAAGAAGCGGCCGCCGGGGCGCGGGGGCCCGCTGGCCGGCATCCGCGTCCTCGACTTCACCCGGGTCGTCGCGGGGCCCTACTGCACCATGCTGCTCGGCGACTTCGGCGCCGAGATCATCAAGGTGGAGGAGCCGGGCGTGGGCGACGAGCTGCGCGCGCTGGGCCCGCCGTTCATCGGGGGAGAGAGCGTCTTCTTCCTGAGCCTCAACCGCAACAAGAAGAGCGCCGCCGTCGATCTCAAGGACGCGGAGAACCGGGATCGGATCCGAGCCCTCGCGCGCTCGGTGGACGTGATCGTGGAGAACTTCCGGCCCGGGGTGATGGAGCGCCTCGGGCTCGGGTGGCCGGCGCTCCGGCGGGCGAACCCCCGCCTGATCTACTGCTCGGTCTCGGCCTTCAACGCCGGCACCCGCCTCGGCGACCGGCCCGGCTACGACCTCATGATCTCGGGGCTGAGCGGGCTGCAGAGCATGACCGGCGAGCCGGGGCGCGCGCCGCTGCGGCCCGGGGTCAACCTGGTGGACCTGACGGCGGGGACCAACGCCGCCCTGGGCATTCTCCTGGCGGTGATCGACCGGCAGCGCACCGGCCGGGGCCAGAAGGTCGACGTCTCGCTCATGGATGGCGCCTTCGCCATTCTCGGCCAGCTGGCCGCCATCTACCTGAACACCGGCACCGTACCCCAGCGCCGATCGCCGGAAGACCTGCACGGGCAGATCGTGCCGTATGGGACCTTCCTCGCCCTGGACGATCGCTACCTGAACGTCTGCGTGCCCAACAACAAGTTCTGGGCGGCTTTCTGCGAGGCCCTGGACGAGGCCGCGCTGGGCGCCGATCCCGAGTTCGCCACCAATGCGCAGCGCATCGCGCGCCGCGAGGAGCTGATCGCCCGCCTCGCGGCGCGGTTCCGGACCGGGACCCGGGACCAGTGGCTCGAGCGCTTGCTGGCGCGCGGCATTCCCGCCGGGCCGGTGCACACCATCGACGAGGTCGTGAAGGACGGCTATGTCGACGAGGCCGGGATGCTGACGCGCATGAATCATCCGACCTGCGGCCCCGTCGTCGTTCCCAGCATTCCCATCCGCCTCTCGGCGACGCCCGGCGCCATCCGCCTGCCGCCGCCCACCCTCGGCCAGCACACCTCGGCCGTTCTCGGCACACCTCGCCGCCGTCCGCGAACCCGCTAAAGGAGCCTGTCAATGAAGACGTTGAGATTGCTCGTGCTGCTCGCCCTCGCCGCGCTCGTTCCCGGCGTGGGCCTCGCCCAGGACAAGCCCATCACCCTGCGCCTGGGCCATATCCTGAACGAGACCTCGCTCTACCACGTGAGCGCGGTCCGCTTCGCCGACGCGCTGGCCAAGAACAGCGGCGGCCGGCTCAAGGTGGAGATCTTCCCCAACGGGACGCTCGGCTTCGAGCGGGACCTGATCGAGGGCATGCGGCTCGGGACCATCGACGCGGGGGTCATCACCAGCGCGCCCATCTCGGGCTTCGAGCCGCGCATGATGGTCCTGGACCTGCCCTTCATCTTCAAGACGCGCGAGAGCGCCTTCAAGGTCATGGACGGCGCCATCGGCAAGCAGCTCTTCGGCTACCTCGAAGCGCAGAATCTCAAGGGCCTCGCCTATTTCGACGCGGGCTGGCGCATGGTCGTCTCCACCAAGAAGCCGCTGGCCAAGCCGGAAGACTATGCGGGAACCCGCTTCCGCGTGATGGAGAACCCGCTCTACGTCTCGACCTTCAAGTCGCTCGGCGTCAACGCCACCCCGATGAACTGGGGCGAGGTCTATACCGGGCTCCGGCAGGGCACCATCGACAGCCTCGACCTCCCCGTCTACGTGATCTACCAGGCGAAGATCTACGAAGTGGCCAAGTACATGGCCATGACCGAGCACATGCTGACGCCGGTGGTGCTGATGATGTCGAACACCAAGTTCAAGGGTCTCTCGCCGGAGCTCCAGCAAATCGTCCTGAAGACCGCGCTGGAGGTCACGCCGGGCCAGCGCCAGGCGTCCTTCGACATGAGCCAGGACTTCCTGAGCAAGCTCCGCGAGCAGAAGATGGAGATCGTGGCGGTGCCGGACAAGCGCGCCTTCCAGGATCGGATGCAGGCCGTCTATCGCGAGTTCGAGGGCAAGATCGGCAAGGAGCTCATCACGGCGGTGCAGGCCGCGCAGTGAGGGCACTGCGGCAGCTCGACGCGGCGGTGGCCCGAGCCGAGCGCGGGGTAGCGGTGACGCTCCTCGCTGTCACCGTCACCCTGGTCATCCTCCAGGTCTTCTTCCGCTACGTGCTCAATAGCTCGCTGAGCTGGTCGGAGGAGGCGGCGCGCTATCTCTTCATCTGGGCCGCGGTGCTCGGCTTCTCGAGCTCGGTGGAGGCCCGGCGGCTCTTTCGCTTCGACATGGTGGCCCAGCGCTTGCCGGCGGGAGGCGCCGCGGCATGCGTCGGTCTTTACGTCCTCGCGACCGTCGTCTTCCTCTGGGCCCTCATCGTGAGCGGCAGCGCGCTGGTGGCGGGGACGGTGTCCCAGACCTCGCCGGCGATACGTCTGCCCATGGCGCTGCCGTACGCGGCCTTGCCGGTGGGCGGCGTGCTCATCGCCCTGCACTTCTTGGCCTCGCTGGGCGGCGGGGCCGCGGAGGAAGGCGGCGCCCCCGGGCGCGCGCCGCATGGATCCGCCGCCGCATGACGCTGCTGCTTTCCCTCGGGTTCCTCGTCTTCCTCGTCGCCAATGTCCCCATCGCCCTGTCCCTCGGGGGCGCCGCCGTGCTGGCATTGCTGTGGGAAGGCCAGATCCCCCTCCTGGTCGTCCCGCAGCGGATTTTCACCGGCGTGGATTCCTTCCCGCTGCTCGCCATCCCGCTCTTCATCCTCGCCGGCGAGCTCATGGAGCATAGCGGGATCTCGGAGCGGCTGGTCCGGCTGGCGCAGGTCCTGGTGGGGTGGCTGCGCGGCGGTATCGGCATGACGGTGGTGGTGGCCGAGATCTTCTTCTCCGGCATCTCGGGGTCGACGGTGGCCGATACCTCCGCGCTCGGGACCACCATGATTCCAGCCATGCGGCGGGCCGGGTACTCCGCGCCCAGGTCGGCCGCCATCGTGTCCGCCGCCTCCGGCATGGGTATCCTCGTGCCCCCCTGCATCAACATGGTGGTGTATGGGATCATGGCCCAGGTGTCCATCGCCGCGCTCTTCGCCGCGGGCTTCCTGCCCGCTTTTGTGATGGCGGCCTTCCTGATGGCGCAGCTCTGGCTGCAGGCGCGCCGCGACCCGGCGCTGGTGGTGCAGGCGCGGCCCTCCGCGAGAGAAGTGGCGACGGCCACGAGTCGCGCGGTGGTGCCGCTCCTCATGCCCGTGCTCATCTTCGGCGGGATCCTGAGCGGGATCTTCACCGCCCCCGAGGCCGGAGCGGTCGCGGTGGCCTACGGGCTGCTGGTCGGGATCGTCATCTATCGCGTGATCGATGCGCGCCGGCTCTACACCATCCTGCTCGAGACCGCTCGCGTGTCGGGCCAGATCATGCTGCTGGTGGGCACCGCGTCGCTGTTTGCCTGGCTCCTGTCCAGCCAGCGGGTGCCGCAGGAGCTCAGCGTGCTCATCCAGAGCGTGAGCACGGGACCCATTCTCTTCCTCCTGCTGGCCAACCTGGTGATGCTCGTGCTGGGGGCGGTGCTGGACGGCCTGCCCGCCATGATCATGCTGGTGCCCGTGCTCCTGCCCATGGCCGTACAATTCAACGTCGATCCGCTACACTTCGGCATTGTGCTGATCGCCAATATCGGGGTGGGGCTCTTTCTCCCGCCGGTGGGCCTGGGGCTCATCGTGGCGGCGGCGATCGGTCGCGTGAGCGTGACCGAGGTGGCGCCGGTACTGCTCCCCTATCTGGCCACCATGATGGCCACCGTGCTGGTCATCACCTTCTGGCCCTGGCTGACGCTGATCGTTCCCAGCGCGCTGGGGCTGCGCTGAGCGAGACACCGAGAAGAGAGGACACGTCATGAGCACCCTGGCCACCACCCGATTCCCGACCATCACTCCCGAGGCGCTCGCCGCCTTGCAGGCGCGCCTCGGCCAGCCCGTGCGCCGGCCCGAGCCCTATATCGAGGTGGCCACCCGCGACGCCATCCGGCACTGGGCCCATGGCATCGGCGACCGGAACCCCTACTGGGCGAGCGAGGGGGTCGCGCCCCCCACCATCCTCTTCGCGCTGGACCGGATCGTCTCGGGCTATGTGGGCGGCCTTCCGGGCATCCATGCGATGTACGCGGGCACGGACTTCCGGTGGGAGCGGACCATCCACACGGACGATCGAGTGGTGGGAGAGAGCGTGCTGCACGCGCTGATCGAGAAGCCGTCGAAGTTCGCGAAGCGGGCCATCCAGCAGATCTACCGCACCACCTTCACCAACCAGCGCGGCGAGCGGGTCTGCGAGGCGGACTCGTGGTGCTTCCGGACCGAGCGCGAGACCGCGCGCGAGCGCGGCAAGTACAAGTCGGAAGGCCCGCACCGGTACTCCGAGGCTGAGATCGCCGCGATCCGTCAGTCCTACGCGACGGAGGAGATCCGGGGCGCGACGCCGCGGCGCTGGGACGACGTGAGCGTCGGGGAGGCGATGCCGGTGGTGGTGAAGGGCCCGCTCACCGTCACCTCGGTGGTGGCGTTCGTGCAGGGGTGGGGCAGCCTGTATGTCCGGGCCCACGGCCTCGCCTTCGATCTCTTCGACCGCCATCCCGCGCTGGGCATCCCGAACGACTTCGGGGTGCCGGAGCCGCCGGAGCGCGTGCACTGGGACGAGGCGCTGGCGCGGGCGGTGGGCGTGCCCGGCCCTTACGACTACGGCCCGGAGCGCGTGGCCTGGCTCGGCCACCTGGTGACGAACTGGATGGGCGACACCGGGTTCCTGCGGCGCCTGAGCGTCAAGGTCCTGCGCCACAACCTGATCGGTGATACCACCTGGTGCCGCGGCCGCGTGACCGGCAAGGCGCCCGGGGGCGTGGTGACGCTGGAGATGGACGGGACCAATCAGCGGGGCGAGATCATCGCCTCCGGCACCGCCGAGGTGGTGCTCCCCACCCGATGACGTCCATCCTCGACGTCCGCCGCTATCCCGAGGCGCGGGAGGGGTTCCGCTGGGACGCCCTGTGGGGTCTCGTGGACGGAAACCGCGAGCGCCTCAACCTTGCCCACGAGTGCGTGGACCGGCACGTGGGGAAGGGCACCGCGCTGCGCATCCAGTTCGCCGACGGGCATCGGGAAGAGCACGACTTCGGCGCGCTCGCCGAGTGGTCGTCCCGATTCGCCAACCTCCTCGAGGCGGAGGGCATCGACCGCGGCGATCGGGTGGCCATCATGCTGGAGCCGTCGCTGGCCTTCTACGGGGCGGTGTTCGGGACGGTGAAGCGCGGGGCCATCGCGGTGCCGCTCTTCACGCTCTTCGGCCCGGAGGGGCTGGCGCTGCGCATCGACGACTGTCGGCCGCGCATGCTGCTGGTGGAGCGCGACGCCGAGCGGTGGCGCGCCCAGTTCCCCGAGGTCAGCGTCGTCGCGGTCGAGGACCTGGCCGACCGGCTGCGCGCGGCGCCGGCGCGATACATGCCGGCCACCGCGCCCGACGAGCTCGCGCTGTTCCAGTACACGTCGGGCACCACCCGCGCCCTGCCGGAGGCGGTGCGGCACACGCACCGCTCGGTGGTGACCTTGATGGTGGCGGCGCTGTACGGAGTGGGGCTGCGGGGGGGCGATCGCTACTTCTGCCCGTCGTCCCCCGCCTGGGGGCACGGGCTCTGGCATGGAACGGTGGCGCCGCTCGCGCTCGGCATCGCGGTGGGCAGCTATTCGGGCAAGTTCAGCCCGGACCGGATCGTGGAGGCCCTCGACGCCTTCCGCGTGACGAACCTCGCCGCCGCGCCCACGGTGTACCGGATGATCCGGGAGTCGGGGGTGGCCGGCCGGGGGCGATTCGCCCCCGAGAAGCTCTCGTTCACGGGGGAGCCCATGGACGGGAAGACCTGGGAGTTCGTCGAGCACACCTTCGGGCGGAAGCCATGCAGCATGTACGGCAGCACCGAGGTCGGGGTGATCATCGTGAATTATCCGGGCTTCGAGGGCTTCGAGGTCCGCCCCGGGGCTCTCGGCAAGCCGGCGCCGGGCTGGGAGGTGGCGGTAGTCGGCGAGGGGGGGCCGCTCCCCGCCGGCGAACTCGGCGAGATCGCGGTCCGCCGCCGGGGCGAGTGGTTCCGCGTGAAGGATCGCGGCTACGTCGATGCCGACGGCTACTTCTTCCACGCCGGGCGGTCGGACGACGTGATCATCTCCGGCGGCTGGACGATGAGTGCGCTCGAGATCGAGCAGGCGCTCCTCGCCCACCCCGACGTGCGCGAGGCGGCGGTGATCGGCGTGCCCGATGAGCTGCGCGGGCAGATCCCCAAGGCGTGCATCGTGGCCCCGGGCAAGGGACCCGGCTTCGCGCGCGAGCTGCAGGAGTTCGTGAAGGATCGCTTGAGCCGCCATGAATACCCGCGGGCCATCGAGATCGTGGCCGAGCTGCCCAAGACTCCGGCCGGCAAGATCGACCGGAAGACCCTCCGCGACCGGGAGCGATAGCCGGAACGGCGCGCGCGCATGACCATCGTCGACTCCCACGCCCACATCTTCCAGCACTGGTCCGGGGCCTGCGGCCTGCCCTCGCGCGAGGTGCACCTGAAATACCTGCAGAAGACGCTCACGCGTCCCTCGGCCAAGGTCTATCGTCTCCGCGACGGCGCGGTGGCCGCGGGCCAGCTCCTCTTCCGGCCGGGCGACAATAGCTGGGCCGGGCTCCGGGACGACATCGAGTTCCGGCCGGGGCGCTACGGCCGGCTCGAGTTTCGGGTGGACGGCGAGGACTATGCCGTCCAGTACATGCCGGTGGGCATGGCGGAGCTCGAGTCCAAGCCCGAGCTCTTGCTGGCGCAGATGACGGCGGCCGGGGTGGACCACTGCGTGCTCCAGGCCGGCTTCACCTATGGCTACATGAACGACTACAACGCGCTCGCGCAGCGCCAGTATCCGGCGAAGTTCACCGGCCTCTTTCACGTGGACGAGTCCCTGGCGGACTCCGCGCACTGGATGGCGGAGGCGCGGCGGGCGGTGGAGCAGCTCGGGTTACGGGGCCTGCACTATCAGACCGACACCTTCGCCCGCTACGACTTCCGCTGGTGGTTCGACGATCGGCGCTTCGATCAGTTCTGGTCGATGATCGAGGCGTTCGGCGTGCCGGTGTTCTTCGAGCCCATGCACATCCCGACCTATGACGAGGCCAGCTATATCGAGATCATGCGGCGCCTCGACGGGATCATGACCCGCTTCCCGGGCCTCCGCTGGCTCCTGGTTCTGCAGCCGCCGGTTTCCTATTTCGCCCGGAACGGGCGCTGGGAGTTTCCGGTGGAGGTCGGAAGGGTCTACGCGCGGGAGACAGTCCGCCTCGAGATGACCTTTCCCATTGCCTGGGGCGGCGTCTGGGACTACCCGTATCCGGAGGCCCAGGCGCTCATCAAGGACCTGCGCGATCGCTACGGCGCGAGCAAGCTCGTCTGGGGCTCGGACATGCCGAACGTGGAGCGCTTCTGCACGTACCGGCAGTGCGTGGACTATATCCGGCGCTACTGCGAGTTCCTCAGCGAGACGGAGAAGGACCGCGTGCTGGGCGGCAATCTGGCCGAGCTGCTGTCGCTGTCCGCGCCGCCGCGCTGAGCCGCGGCCTCAGCTCGCCGTCATTCGCCGCATCGCGAGATTGTTGTCGAAGGGCACCAGCGCGGCGGCCGGGACATGCTCGGTGGCGAGGAGCGTCTCCGTGAGCGCCCGATCGGCCGCGCACTCGACCACCGCGAGCACGGTCTGGGCCCCGGCGGCGGCGGGCGTCCAGGGGAAGGGGCCCACCACGACATTCTTGCCCGCCGGGACCGTGGCCACATTGAGGCCGGGCGTGATCTCTCCGGGCACCCACGCCTCCGGCCAGGTGAGATTCGGGTCGGCCACGACCCCGGGCCCGGCGCCCGCGATGAAGACGCGGACGGTCACCGGGCCCGAGTCCTGTATCCCGCGGTTGCTCACCCGCACGTAGACATTGGTCTTCTTGCCGACCTTGGGCTCGACGTGGTCCGTGGCGGGGTTGGCTTTGTCGCGAGCCCGGGCGTCGGCATAGACCGTGGGAGTGGCCCAGAGGTCCTTGCCCAGACCCGCGCCGTGGTCCTCCTTCCACAGGTTCTGGTCGAAGTGGTCCCCTCCGTCGTCGGAGCCATAGCCGCCCGCGCGCCCATCGGCGATATAGACGTCAACGACATAGTCCGGATCCTGGGGCCGGAACCCGGTGCAGTCGCGACGCCCGAAGGTATCGGCGAGGACCTTTCGATGGAGGCCATTCGCGGGCCACCAGCCGTGCAGCTCCGCGTCCGCGCTCAGGATGGCGGCCGCGAGCACCGTCGCGCTCAGCACGACCGTCGGATGCAAAGGGAGTTTGGTGAGCGCGTCGGTGAAGAGACGGATGGCGAGGTCGCGGGCGGCGGCGCGCACCGACGGCTGGGTGGAGTCGCCGCCGAGCTTGCGATAGGCCTCGAACATGGTGGCGCACCAGATGGCGCCCTTCTCGTACTTCGCGCCCGTCATCCAGAAAGGTCCGTTGAACTTATCGGCAATCTTGTAACTTCGCAGCTGGGCCGCCGGCCGGCTCCAGGGAAAGAGCAGGCCGCGGGTTCCCGCGCCGGGCTTGTGATGCTCGTCGTAGTAGACCGCCACGTTGAAGTCTCCGTACCCCTCGCTGATGCCCGCCGGCTCATGGCCGCGCACCGAGCCGGGCAGCAGCAGGTGCTGGAGCACGTGGCCGTACTCGTGGACGATGACCAGCGCGTCGGCGGCGTCCGGCGCGCGACCCTCCGAGGTCCCCGATTCCTCGCCGAAGACGATGGTTTCGTCTCCGGCCCAGGTTTCCGCACCCTTCGTATGCGCGTCCACCTTCACCGCCTGGACGGGGATGTGGAGGAGCGCGAGGTCGTCCTGTAGGTAGGCGCGGAAGCGGTCGATGTGGAAGTACACCATCGTGTCGAGGAAGCCCGCGTCCTTCGGACCGAACTCGAAGGTGCCACTGGCGCTGGCGGGCTCGGCGACCTTGGGATCCTCGAGCTCGGAGGTCTTCACATGGGTCCCGTCGAGATGTAGCCTCCCGCTCTGCCGTTGCCCCAGGCGTTCGAGAGTGACCTCGCCCGTCTCCGCCTCCAGGACCGCATCGTCGTCCCAGCTCACCGCGAGATCACCCCGGGTGACGGACGGGTTGGGGTCGAACACCATCCCGGTGCCGCTGGCAAAGGCGCGGAGGTCCTCCAGCTTGATGAGGTCGCCGGTGCGCGCGTCGATGAGAAAGCGCCAGAGGCGATTCGGGCGGTGGGTGGCCATACGCAGGTCCCAGACCAGGTAGTACTCTTTGCGAAGCGCGCGCCGTCCCGCGAGCAGACTCGCGAGCTGCCGGTCCACCGGCGACTCGGAGTCGGCCAGCTTTGCCCTGAGCGGTGGCCGTGGCTCGGACTCGGCGGCGACATGCTGATGGACGATCAGCTCGGGGACCGCGACGACGCGGATTCCCTCCGCGCCCGCGAGCCGCTTGGCCACCAGCGCGCGCGCGTCGCTCTCGCTGACGGAGGTGCCGCCGGCCACGAGCTCCGCCGGGAGCTTGGGATGATAGTGACGGTAGACCGAGCGCACCTGTCCACCACGCGAGATGTTCACGACCACCTCGGCGGGCCGCACTCGGACCTCGCCCAGCCACTGATCGTAGCGGACGGCGACGCTGTTCGCGCCCGGGGTGATCGCCCCCTCCCGCAGATCCCGGGGAACGGCCTTCGACCAGCCACTCAGAACGGGAAGCTGAGCCAGAGTCTCCAGGGCGAGCTTTCGTGGCTCGAACGGCGGCGTCGCCTTGACCGGAGGCGCGGGATCAAACCAGAAGCGCACTTCCGAGGAGCCGACGGAGGCGCTCCACTCGGTCGCCTTCGGCGTTGGCGCCGCCGCTCGGGTCGGCGCCGCTTTGGGGGCGGTCCTCCCGCGGCGGGGGGCCCGGCGGCGACCGGGCCCCTTGCGCTTCACCGCTTCTTCCGCCGCGCCTTCGTCTTCCTGCGGGCCTTCGCTTTCTTGGGGGCCTTCTTCGCCGCCTTCTTCGCCGCCTTCTTCGTCGCCTTGGGCTTCTTCGTCGTCGTCTCCGGCGGATCGTCGGGCTTCGGCTCCGGATCCGCGTTCGGAACTTCCTGGAAGCCGTTGGGATCGGCGGTGAAGTTGCTCACCTTGATGTCGGTCTTGAACCCGTTCTTACCATGCAGATTGACATCGTAGTTGGACACGAAGCCGATCCACTTCTCGCCCGCCGCGGGGGCCACGATGTTGAGCTGGGTCGCGATGGTGCCTCCCGCTGCCTCCCGGGCCACCGGAATCTCCACCGTCCCCTTCTTGCCGAATATCCTGAGACTGAGAATGTCCTGATCGTTCCGAACGCGGAGTCCGATCAGAACCTGGAGGCTCTGGCGCTGGAGCTTCTTGTCGACGTCGACCAGCCCGGTTCTCTGGATATTGCCGCCCTGATAGCTTGCCTTGCCGTCCTGAAACACCCGCGCGCGCTGCTTGGCGCCTTTGGCACCGGGACCGGACATGAGCCTGTCCTCCTTCGTCCGAGGCAGTTAGGGAACAATAGAACTCGCGCGAACACTAGCACGCGCGCTCGGCCTCGGCCAGCCACCTCGCCATGCCCATCTGCTCGAAGCCCGCCGCCGCCCGCTTGAGATGGTCGCGGCTCGCCGTGGCCTGGCCGGCGCGCCGGGCCACCCGGCCGAGCTCCAGGTGGGCGCGGGCGGC
>WNFK01162982.1_pt1 | contig 18505 bp, 20 predicted proteins | sample 5400281 | NCBI WGS metagenome assembly WNFK01 (sample SAMN13153350, study PRJNA577476) | soil metagenome | isolation source: 20 cm soil on Douglas fir-dominated hillslope | place: USA:California | collected 2013-09-17 | reverse complement strand
GACCTGCCCGTGGAAAGGGCTGGCAAGTTATTACCACGTTCAAGTCGGTGAGCAGACGAATCAAGACGCCGCCTGGTACTATCCCGAGCCCAAGGAAGCTGCCAATTCGATCAAGGGCTACGTCGCTTTTTGGCGCGGTGTCAAAGTCAGCGAATAACGCGAGATCGCTTTTCATGTCGAGTTTGAAGCTCGCTTCGTGCATGGCCGAGAACACGGAAAGTTTCTGCGGCGCCGTCGCGGGCTATTTAGGCGAAGCGCTCGGTGTCTCGATCGATTACGTGGGCGGTATTCCCTGGCAAGAACGGGAAAGGCTATTTGACGCGGGCAAGATCCAAGTCTTGTGGCTTTGCGGTTTGCCCTATGTTCAAAAAGCCGATCGATTGGACCCGGTGATCGAGCTTCTCGCCGTGCCGATTCCCGCCGGCGAGCGGTATCTCGGCAGGCCGGTTTATTTTTCCGACGTGGTGGTGCGGCGCGATAGCCCTTATCAATCTCTATTCGACCTCCGCAGTGCAGCCTGGGCCTATAACGAACCGCGGTCGCATTCGGGCTACAACATCGTGCGCGCCTATCTTGCCGAGTTCGGTCAAAATAAAAATTTTTTCGGCGAAGCGCTCGAGAGCGGGGCACATACCGCGTCGTTCGAAATGCTTTTGCGCGGCACCGTGGATGGCACGGCCATCGACAGCACGGTATTGGAATGGCTTCTTGCCGAGAGTAGCAAAATTGCCGAACGGATTCGCGTGATCGACACTCTCGGTCCGAGTCCGATTCCGCCGTGGGTGATTTCCCAGCGCGTGTCCAAAACTTTGCGGCGCGATTTGCGCGCTTTGCTGCTCGGCATGGAGCAAAGCCCGCGCGGCCTCGCGATCCTCGCACATGGGCGCATCGAGCGATTTACCGAGTCGCTCGACAGCGATTACGACCCAATTCGACGCATGGCGAAAGCGGCCGAGCGCGTCGCATTCTGAATTAACTATTGTGAACGACTCCTGACTATGGCAGAGAAGGCAAGAAACTTTTTACAAGGAGCCACTGACACATGAATCTCGAAGGCGAAAAAGCGCCGGCGTTCAACTTGGAAGGCAACGACGGCAAAGCGCATGCGCTTGAAGACTACAAAGGCAAAACGGTCGTGCTCTACTTTTATCCCAAAGATGACACGCCCGGCTGCACCAAAGAGGCCTGTGGCTTTCGCGATCTCAACGCTAACATCAAAAAAGCCGGCGCAGTCGTTTTGGGCGTGAGCAAAGACGGCGCTGAATCGCACAACAAATTTACGGCAAAATATAAATTACCGTTCGTCTTGCTCTCGGATCCGAGCCTCGAGGTGATGAAAAAGTACGGCGCCTACGGCAAGAAGATGATGTACGGCAAAGAGGTGCAGGGAACTATTCGCTCCACCGTGGTGATCGGACCGAAAGGCGATGTGGTTAAACATTGGCCAACCGTCAAGAAAGCTGAAGCCCATCCCGAAGAAGTATTGGCCTTTTTGAAAAGTCTTTAATCAAAGTTCACAGGCGGCTCTCGATCACTACGGGTGGATTCTCGCAGGCCGTTGCGTAAAGAGAGCTGTTCCAGCCTTCTTGGATTCTGTCGCTCCCGACTGCGCTGCCACGACTCGCCAGGGTGCTGCGGCGTAATTCATTATCGTTGTCAGCAATTGACAATAATGGCTTAACAGTTATATTTTCCCCATCGTTAAAGCCTATGTAATGTAGAGGGGGACTCTATGAATCGTCGCGATTTTCTCAAACAAGGACTGACCGTTTCCGCCGGCCTTGCGCTCGGCGGCTTGCCGAAGTTTGCGCCGTTCGCCAACGCCGACGACGCCAAGTGGCGCACTTTTGAGGTCACGACGCGGATCGATATTGCGGATCCGGTCGGTGCCGTGCGCGCTTGGGTGCCGGTGCCACTCATGACCCACACGGACTATTTCAAACGGGAGCCCGATAGCTGGAGCGGAAATTATAAAATCGTCCGCACAGTGCAGACCGACAAGGTTGGGACCGGATTAGTATTTGCGGAATGGCCTGCGGGTGAAAAGGGCCCGACGTTGGAAGTCAAAAGCCGCTTCGCGACGCAAGATCGATGGGTCGATTTGAGCCAGAAACCCAATCCGGCGATCAAAGAGAACAAAGCCGTGCTCGATTATTTTCGCAAGCCTTCCAAATACATCAGGACCGACGGCATCGTCGCAACGACATCCAAAGGCATCGTCATGGGCTATAAAACCGACGTCGACAAAGCACGCGCGATTTACGAATGGATCGTCGACAACACCTTCCGCGATCCGAAGGTCAAGGGGTGCGGCATCGGCGATATCACCACCATGCTCGAAACCGGTTATCTCGGCGGAAAATGCGCCGACTTGAACGCGCTCTACGTCGGCTTGGCGCGTGCGGCCGGTTTGCCGGCGCGCGACGTTTACGGCGTCAGGGTCGCGAACTCGGCGGAATTCAAAAGTCTCGGCAGAGCCGATGACATCACCGGCGCGCAACACTGCCGCGCGGAGGTGTATTTGAACGGTTACGGCTGGGTGCCGGTCGATCCTGCCGACGTGCGCAAGGTCGTGCTCGAAGAAAATCTGCCGGGCGAGCAACTTCCGATCGACGATCCGAAAGTCAAAAAAGCCCGCGTGAAACTATTTGGCGCGTGGGAAATGAATTGGCTGCCCTATAACTATTCCCACGATGTAAAGCTGCCGCAATCGCGCGGGGCGGAGATTGCCTATCTCATGTATCCTCAGGGCGAGACCGCAAACGGCCGCAAGGACAGCCTCGATTCGAAAAGTTTCACCTATTCGATCAAATCGAAGGAAATCTAAGCTGGTCGCAACCAAACAGAAATCAAACCGAAGCCTCCACTCAGTTGGAGGCTTCGTCGTTTTTGGCGGGAGGAAATATGAAAACGTTAACGTTACTTATCGCGACCGGACTCCTATTGCTCAGCGGTGTCGCGCAAGCTTTGACCGTCGATGAAATCATCCGGCTCAAGCGAGCGGGCGTGAGCGACTCGACGATCGAGATGCTAATCAAGGGCGACGGAGATTCGCGGTCCGCCGGCACCTGGAAAACAAAAGATGGTTGGATCGTGCACACGACAGAAACGCGCGAGCGGCAGAATTACTCGGAGGATCGCTACTACGGAAACGAATATCCGATCGCGGTTTATCCGAACGTCGATTTTCACCGCAGATAGAAATCCAAAATCGGGGCAACAGCCGGGCGGCGGTCGAAAGAATTATCCTTTCAGCGCGGCTTCGATTGCCCGGGTGACATACACCTCGGTCAGTTGTCTGCGATATTCGGCAGAGCCGTTGATGTCTTCGATCGCTTCGATGTTGCGGCAGGCTTCGGCTGCCGCTTGCTGAATCAGCACTGCATCCAATTTTTTTCCCGTAAGCATTTGCTCGAGACGATCCGGTCGGTAAGCCTTGTCGGTGACACCGGTGATGCCGACAACGGCCCGGCTGCAGGTTCCCGCCGCATCCATCGTCAAACGCACGGCGACACCGACGACGGCGAAACCGGAAGAACGGGGCGCCGCCTTTAGGTAGGCGGTTTTGTCAGCGCCGGTAATCGGAACTTTGATCGCGGTGACGATTTCGTCAGGCTCAAGCACGCTCATCAGCAAGCCTAGAAAGAACTCATCACATTTCACCCAACGTTCGCCGTTCGGCCCGGCGATTTTGATTTCCGCGTCGAGTGCCAGGACGGTTGCCGGCCAATCGCCCGCCGGGTCGGCGTGGGCGATGCTGCCGCCGATGGTGCCGCGATTGCGCACCTGAACGTCGGCGATGGTCGTCGCCGTTTGCGGCAGCAGGGGACATTTCGATTTGAGCAGCGCGGAATTTTCGATCTCGGCGTGGGTGACCAATGCGCCGAGGATGAGACTATTGCCCTCTTCGGAAATATTGTCGAGACCGGAAATGCGCCCGATGTCGACGACAAAGCCGGGTTTGGACAGACGCATTTTCATCAGCGGCAGCAAGCTCTGGCCGCCGGAAAGAATCTTCACGTCGTCTTTGTGCTCGGACAAAAATTTGACCGCGTCGCCGAGCGAGCGGGGCGCGTAATATTCGAAAGCACCGGGGATCATGCTTAGAAAGTCCTCCGCTCGGTTTCAGGATTGTGATTGGCCAAGCGCCAAACCGCTTCGGGCGTGAGCGGCAGATCGCAGACTTTGACGCCGAACGGTTGCAGCGCGTCTTCGACCGCGCTGGCGATGGCGGCGGGTGAGGGGATCGCGGCGCCTTCGCCCGCCGCTTTTTGACCGAGCACGGTAAACGGCGACGGCGAGGGTTGGTGTACTACTTCGACGCGCGGCGTCTCGGCCGTCGAGCATTTGCCGTAATCAAGATAGGTGATCGTCAACGGCTGTCCCTCAGGGCTATACATAAAGCCTTCGCCGAGCGCGACGGCGATGCCGTGGGCGGCAGAACCGTAAACCTGGCCGTTGACGACGTCAGGATTGATCACGGTGCCGTTGTCGCCGACGATGAGGTAGCGAATCACGTGGACTGCGCCGGTGTTCTTATCAACTTCGACGATGGCGGCGTGAGCCCCGGCTGAAAACGTGAACTGCGCCCTGACCATGCGATCGGCGCCGGGCACGATATTCGGTTTAGCGTGGGGAAACATGTAGTAGAAAGTCGCCTCCAGTCCCGCTTCCATATCGTCGGGGATGAGATGCTGGTTATTGTAGGCGATGCGGCCAAGTTCCGCGAAGGTGATCTGTTTCGCTGCTATCCCGGGGATCTTTACGACGCTGTCTTCGATGGTTAACTCGGACGGCTCCACTTTGAGATTGAACGCGGCGAGCTTGAGAATCTTTTCGCGCAGTCGGGTGGCGGCACCGTGGATCGCGCCGATGTCGTAGAGATGAAAATTGTTACCGCTATTCGCCGCGGCCACGCCCCATGCCGACAAGTCGCTATCGAACGGAATGCTGGTGCTAATCTTGTCGGGTGTCGAACCGAGAATCTCCGCGGCTACTTGGGCGGTGGTGGTCTCATGAGCTTGGCCGCAGTTGGGCGATCCGAGGTGCAGCGACAGGGTGCCATTCTTCTCCAATTTGATCTTGGCGCCGTTGACGCCGCCGGAGCCGGGCGGTTCTTTCATCTCCGGGAAGATCGCCATGTCGCGTGCCGCATTGCGCCCGCCGGGCTCGACGCCGATGACGATGCCGATACCCATGAGTCTGCCCTTGGCGCGCGCCTGCTTTTGCTCCTCACGCAATTTATCGTAGTCGATTTTTTCCAGCAGCGTCGACAGCAAGCCAGGATAATCGCCGCTGTCGTACACGTTGCCGCTGATGGTGCGATAGGGCATCTCGTTCGGCTGGATTAAGTTTTTGCGCCGCACTTCGATCGGGCTCAGGTTCAATTCCTGAGCGACCCGATCCATCATGCGCTCCCAGATGTAGCACATGCCCGGTTTACCGATACCGCGGTTGGGAATGACCGGACATTTATTCGTAACCACCGCATTGCCGATCATGTGAATGGCCGGCGTCCGGTAAGTGTTGGAAAGGTTATTCAGCTTGTTGGTGAAGTGGATCGTCAAGGTGCTGATCGAGCCGCCGACGTCGTCGTATTCATTGAAGCGCAGACCGAGCACGGTGCCGTCGTTTTTGACCGCCGCCTCGGCTTCGAATTCCTGGGCGCAAGCGTGGCCGCCGGCCATCATGTGCTCGCTGCGGTCCTCGATCCATTTGACCGGCCGGCCGGTTTTCATCGCCAAGAGCGAAACCAATACGACGTACTTGCGAATCAAATGAATCTTCTGCCCGAAACCGCCGCCGACGTCGGGGATGATGACGCGGACATCCTGCAAGCCGAGCGCCTCGCGCACGCCATCGTAAATCACTTCGGGAACCTGCGCCGTAACCCACACCGTCAAGCGTTTGCTCGCGGCATCATAGGACGCGAGCACGACGAACGGTTCGAGTGGCGTCGAGCTGTAGCGATGAATTTTTAAATTTTCTTTGACGACGCGGTCGGCGGAATTGAAAGCGGCGTCGATGTCGCCGTACTGTAGTGATCCTTGCCAGGCGAGATTTGTGCCCAATTCATCGAACAATGTCGCAGACGCCGGCTTGATAGCTTCGCGCACGTCAACGACGGCGCGCAACGGCTCGTAATCCACTTGGATCAATTCGAGGGCGTCTTCCGCCGTGCCGCGGTCGCGCGCCGCCACTGCGCCGATCGGTTCACCGACGTAGCGGACTTTTTCGATCGCGCCAGCGTATTCATCGATGGGCCGCTTGAGTCCGGCGGCATATCGTCCCGGCTTAAACGGCTTGGTGAGTTTTTTCACGTCGTCCGGCGTGATCACCGCCATGACGTTGGGATTTTTCAGCGCTTCGGACGGATCGACGGATAAGAGTTTCGCATGCGCGTGTGGACTGCGCAGGATCATCGCCTGCAGCATGCCCGGCAACATGAAGTCGTCAGTAAAAAGTCCCCGGCCGGTAACATGGCGCGGGCCTTCCTTGCTGCGACTGCGAGCGCCGATGAACTTAGCCATTTTTCATTCCTTTTGCCGCGTCTTTCACCGCATCGACGATCTGCACGTAGCCCGTGCACATGCAGAGATTGCCGGCCAGCGCTTTGCGAATCTCATCGTCGCTCGGATCAGGATTTGTCTGAAGCAGCGCATAGCTCGTCATCACCATACCCGGCGTGCAGTAGCCGCACTGAAACGCGTAATTTTTCACGAAGGCTTCCTGCACTGGATTAAGATCGCCGTTTTTGGCCAACCCTTCGATGGTAGTGATCTCGCGACCATCCGCCTGGACGGCAAAATGGAGACAGGATTTCACGACCTTGCCATCGAGCAGCACCGAATTCTCGCGCAAAAAATGCGCGAGCAAAACACGCGGCTCGACGTCTTCTTCATAAAGCCGTCCGTTAATAGTGACTCGGATAGTTTGTTTCATAAAATCTGAGAATATCGGTTGCGTGGAAATGGGTCAAGCGAGCGCGGCGACTGATCTGAAGTGGCGCGCTCCATTCGATCTTTAGACAATTCCCAGAATGTGCAGCCCCACTCCAAGTCTGTCCTTGAACGATTGAAGCTTGAAACTTTGACCTGACTTTAGTGTCTTCAACGGAGCGAAGCGGTTGAACGACTGGAAGGGCAGTGGCCGTGCGATTGTCTTAACGGTTTTGATGGAGAGGTTTGATGCGCCGTTCACGGTGGATTCGGTTGTCACCTGCCGCTGCGGCGACTTCCCTTTCAAGTCTATCTTTTATCCGGAGCACCTGAACGAGATAGCCGTCGAACTTGCTCAGCAAGTGCGTCAAGTCCTCTTCTGAAGCATCGCGAAGTTGCGCCCGCTCTTCGATCAGTTTTAGTGCTTCTTCTTGTAATGGGTATATCTCTTTCTGTTTCGCTTCGGCCTGTTGGATGAGCAGTTTCTCTCTTGAACTTCCGGATTGCCCGGAGGAAGTAGCGAGCATTCGATACTCGGTCTTCAATTCTTCGATGAGCGAACCTATCTGTAAAGATTCAACGATAACACGATGAGCGGTGGTGCTCAGATCTCTCAGCAGTCCGCGACGATCGACTTTTTCCGCATGTTTGGCTGCTTCCTGTGCGGTAACGGCCGATTGATGGGCAGCACGGGCGGCCCAAACACCTCCAGCGGCAGCCACAAGTCCGGCGATCGCCGGGATCAAAGTGACGGTTTCTTGCAACATGGTTCTTTACGTTCAGCGATCAGTGCTCTTCGCGGGATCGTGTTCAACGACCAGTCGGCACTTGATGCTCGTGTTCTATGATACGCGCTCGTCTCACAAGAGGTGAAAAATCTAGGCGCGATAAATCCACAATAAACTTTCTCTCATTGATAGCAAATCACCGTGCTGGAGATTTGACGCTAGGTTTAAAAGTTGGTTAATTCTTTTCAAATGGGAGCGCGCGATCGCGTCATGACCCAACGCGGCAAAGGCGCGACCAATGCAGCAAGAATTATTGCACCACAGAAACCCAGAGTTTGCAGAGTCCGACGGACTCGTTCCTAACCTTTTTGGTGTAATCGAATTGGTTCTGCTCATTCGGCTGTTCTCCACATCGCTCGTGGAGCATGAGAACAGATTGTCATCGAGATTTAACGCAGAAGAGTTGTCGCGAGTAGCGCCGATGTTACAGTCGAAGTATGGAGGAGATTACCATGGACGAGCAATTCAAAACTCACGGCGCTTTCAGTTGGTTCGAATTGATGACCACGGATCCCAAAGCAGCCAAGCAATTCTACACGAAACTGTTCGGTTGGACGACCGAAGATATGAACATGATGCCCGGCATGACTTACACGGTCGTAAAAGCGGCGGGGAAAGGCATCGGTGGAATCATGTCGATGCCGGTGGGAGCGGAAGAGCTACCGCCGAACTGGGGTACTTTTGTTACGGTTAACGACGTCGATACAGTCGCTACGAACGCACAACAACTTGGGGGAAAAGTTTTGATGGGACCGACGGATATTCCGAACGTCGGACGCTTTTGCGTAATTCAGGACCCGCAGGGTGCCGTAATTTCGGCGATCACATACGCAAACCCATAGATTTTCAAAATCCGGTTCGGGGCGGGGAGGCCGCTGGCCGAGAACAAAAGTAGCTGGTTGCTTACGACTGCTCGGACCCGGCGAGCCGCATCGCTTCCTGAATCTTGGGGACAATTTCCGGACAAGATTGACTGGCGATCTCTAGGAGCATGCGCGCCTGGCGCGCGTCGCACGGAATGCTGTGACCTTCGAACAGGACACCGCCGAGGGAGTAATCGATCCGCGTCGCTTTTTCAATCGCCTCATGGGCGGGAGACCGGTCGGGAATCCGGCTCCGCAATTTCTCATAATCCCGGGAAGCGAGCTTTATGAATATTTCCATGGGCCGGCTCCTTAGGAATAGTCCAAATTCAACGCAAGCAGAAACCGGCGAGGGAATCAACCAGGCAGTCCAGAATAGCTCATCGGGTCAGAAGCAGAGGAGAAGGCATTCTGACCGTTGCTCAGGATAAAGTCTTGAATTGCGCTCACGGCGGCTTTGTCCATTGAACACTCCCGGGAGTTTTTTGTCCCCCTTGCTGATCTTCCATTTGTTTTGCTTCTCAAAAATTCTTGACAGTATTGGCCACGAACGATAGCTTTCCCGTTGCGCGCGAGTGATCGAATAACAAACACGAAGGAAGGTCTATCGTGACGATAATTCAAGATATCATGCAAGTCGGCGTCGGCGTGCCCGATCGCGAAAAATTCGAAAATTTTGCGCGTGATCTGCTGGGATTCTTTAACAGCCGATCGCCGGACGGGAGAGTTACCTATCTGCGGCCGGATCAGTATTCCCATCGCATCGCGGCATATACGGCTTCGGAACCGGTTCTGGAGTACATCGGTTTCGATGTCGGGGGTGGTCAACAGCTTGCCGAGTGGGAAGCCAAGCTCACCGCCGAAGGCATCGATTGGCGCCGCGGCGGTCCGAAAGAATGCGCCGAACGGCACGTGACCGATTTCATTGAATTCAACGATCCCGACGGACACGCTCTCGCTTTGTCCTATGGCTTCGAGGTTAACAAAGATCCGGTGCGCTACACTCGTGATCTGAGTGTGTTGCGCTTAGGCCACGTGCTGCTCACCGTAGCGGACACCCAACGCTCACATGATTTCTACACCGGTGTGTTGGGCTTTCGCCTGAGTGATTGGGTCCACATCGATGAGAACATTCGTTTGTGCTTCTTGCGCTGCAACGAGCGTCATCACAGCATGGCTTTCGCGCCATGCATGCCGGGCAAATCCCCCAGGCTGCAACATGTCATGTTCGAAGTGGAGTCGCTCGATGACGTCATGCGCTCGTATCATTTCCTGCGCATCCACAAGGCGCCGATAGGCATGGGCCCCGGCCGCCACATCAATTGTCAGACCGTGCACGTATACGTGCAAACCCCCGGTGGATTTGCCGTAGAACTCGGCTGGGGCCACCGTCGTCTCGATGATGCGCATCAGCCGATCGTCTTTCCAGTTGGCACTCCCGTCGATATCTGGGGCGGCGACATCCAGAGCCCGGAATTCGAGCTTGGATAGGTGAGATGCGGTCTCAAACTGGGTCGTGAACGGTCACGAAACGTTCCAGACGTTCAAAGCGTTCAACCGCTTCGCTCCGTTCAAAACGTTTCGGAAATTCTCGTTGACGAAGTAGCGCGGAAAGACTTTAGACTCGGGACTCCGTTGCGCGGGCTTGGCTGGTCAATCAATGAGATGATAAATAGCCACGCAGCCTTTAGAGGTCTATCGATGACATGTCACCGCGTCTTGCCGATCGTGCCGGCTGTCGTATTGGGTATGTTGCTGTACTGGGCAGCGCTTGGCTTGACCCAGGAGCGCCCCATAATTCTCGCCGGCCATGGGACCCTGTCGGGATCGATCTTGCCGCTTTGGGCGGGCGCAGAGGCGAAGCTATTCGAGAAGCACGGACTACAAGTCAAACCGATCTACTTGCCGCGCGCCGCGGGCCGCCCCGCTCTGCTTAGCGGTGACATCCAAATTTATTTTTCTGCCGGTCCGCCGTTAGTGCAGATGCGTCTGGGCGGCGCCGATGTCGTGGTGACCTCCTGTGTGGTGCACACGCTCACGTCGAAAATCATGGTGACGCCGGCGATCCAAAAAGTTGCCGACCTGCGTGGCAAAGTCTTGGCGGTGGCTAATCCGGGTTCGGCCAGCGATTTTGCTGCGCGGCTTTTTCTCGCGCGCCAAGGGATGAAGCCCGGTCAGGACGTTTCTCTCATCTACAGCGGTTCGACCAGCGCGGCATTTGCAGCGCTGGTCAACGGCAGAGTGCAGGCCATCTTCGCGACGTCACCGAACGATCTGCAGGCGGCTCAGGCGGGTTTCAAACCGTTACTGGAATTGGGCGATCTGAACATTCCCTATGCCGGGAATTGCAGCGCGGCAATGCGTCCTTACATCACCAAACAGCCGGCACGCATGCGCAGCTTCGTCGCCGGCATAACCGAGGCGATTGCGTATATCCGACGGCGCCCCACCGAAGCCAAGGGAATCTTGCAAAAGTATACTCGGGTTTCCGATCCGACGATTTTGCAGCATGCCTATGACTCCGACACCCGCTATATGGAACCGGTACCGCGCCCAACTCCCGAGGGCACCAAGACCATTTTAGAAAACTTAGGAGTCTCGGGTCGGGCCACCGAACAGTTTGTCACCGAGTTTATCGATGACCAGTTTATGAAGCAGATCACCGACGAAGGCTTGGTAAAACAGATTTATCCCAGCGGCGTTCCTGGGTCGCGCTGACACACAAAAACCGAAGGCCGTTCCAAACGTTCAAATCGTTCAATCGCTACGCTCCGTTCAAAACGTTAAGAACGGCTATAATTCTGAACTGTAAAAGGATTGAAAAATAGGACATACTAACGACAATCTAAATCGGCTAAGATTGACAAGGCAAGTTCAGCCAAGGATTAGTCTAGACAATAACGACGTGATCAGAAAGGATATTTCTATGAACCGTTCCGGTTTAATGATGTCACTGGTTGTCTTTCTTCTTCCGTTCGCTGGCTGTGCCGGCGGCGCTTACAATCCGGCCACTCCGTACCAACAAGATGCCGGTAACGGCTACTGCCACAAGAAACTGCAACCCGTTGGTCCCTCGGATCTCGCAAGGTCAACGCAACTCGGCGGGGACGACCATATCGATTACTAAAACGGTTTGAGCAGTTCCGATTCGGCCGCGAATATATGGACGAAGGTTGATTTCTGCTTAATACCTAAGCTCGTTCAATACGTTCAAACCGTTCAACCGCTCCGCTCCGTTCAAAACGTTTCAGGAATTTGGGACTCGAAGGGGCTTTCACGTTCCGCAACCCTCCCCGAAGGCTACGGATGATTTACCGCCAAGACGGTTAGAGCGGCGCGTGCGCGTTCGAGAATCGAATTCTCCGAAACTCTCTATGTCTATCGTTGAGTCGGTCATCAAGGATGACATGAAATGATTCACGCACTGGTGGTAATCGCGCTTTTGATTTTACCTCCTTCGGTCTATGCGCAGCCGAAGGGATGGGAAAAGGAATGGACCGATGCGCTGGAAGGGGCGAAGAAAGAAGGCAAGTTGGTGGTGGCGACTTCGCCGGACCCGGTCATGCGCGAGATCGCCGCTAAATTTAAAGCGCGTTATGGCATCACCGTGGAGCATTTGGCGGGGTCGTGTTTTTCTCGGCGGTATACAGACAGTGGCGAATATTCTTTACCCGGAGAAGATGCTCGATCCGCTCAAACCGGCATTGATCCTTCCGCAAGTGACGGATCCAAAAAAATGGAAGAGAGGCAAACCCTGGTTCATCGATCCGGAAGAACGATACGTACTGCGGGTCTATAGCACCATCACCGGTCTGCTGCACATAAACACGGATCACGTAAAGCTAGGCGAATTGACCAATGCCACCGACCTACTGCAAACCAAATGGCACGGTAAGATCGCCACCGAGGACCCGACGGTTGCAGGGAGCGGCAGCAACACGGCGGCGCGGATCTACCTCCAAATGGGAGAGGATTTTGTCAAAAAACTTTATCTTACTCAGAAAGTGGTCCTTACCCGAGAGCGGCGCCAGCTCACTGATTGGCTGGCGCGGGGAACTTACCCGATTTCCTTTGGCGCGCAAAGCTCGGACGTGGACAAGATGATCAAAGAGGGATTCCCGCTAAAGGAAGTTTATGGTTTCCCCGATATGCCGCCGGCTTTAACCGGCTCGCCTTGGTTGCTGGCTCTTATAAACAAGGCGCCGCACCCGAACGCGGCGCGGGTCTTTGTGAACTGGATCGTTTCGAAGGAAGGCTTGGAAATCTATGCGCGCGCCGAGGGCCGAGCGGCGTTGCGCACGGATACTGACGAATCGTTCATCTCAGCTGAGGAAAGACCGAAAGAAGGGACCAAATACTTCGACACTTACGATTGGCAATTTACCGTGACGGAAAAAGAAAAAATCCGGCTCCGGTTGAAAGAGCTACTCGGGCGTTGAGGCAAGCTCGTGGATACTACGCGCATTCTTTTACTGCGGTCGGAAAGCGACGATCCCTCGTCGATAGATCAGTCCCTTGGCGCCCGGTTATCGGCGCAAACGCGAGCCAGTACTGAAGACATTGTCGTTACGGAAGAAATCTTCCAGCGCGATGACAACACCGACCTCAAAAGAAAACTCGCACGTTGGCAAGACAAGGTTTCAGCCGTGATCGGGGCGACTAACGTTCCGGAATCAACTCGTCTCGGTGAATTGGCCGCGAAGATGAATCTCTTGTGCTTCGTTGCCAACAACAACCCTGTGGTTTGGCAAGGACGCCGGCAGGTATTTCACATCGGACTACCGACCGCCCAGACGACGGCCGGCATCGCGGTGCTCATCGCGAAAACTAATCGACGGCATATTCTTTTGCTCCATGACCAGACAGAATTTCAGAGCCGTGTCGCGTCTACCATGGAGGATGCGTTAAGAACTCGCGGGATGGACGTGAGATCCCAGCCGGTGTTGCTCGAGGAAGGCGTGCAATTCCCACGCGGCTGGAAGCCTGATTTGATTTACGTGATCTTTTCCAGCGAGCGAAAAGGTTTGCTCGTTGTGCAAATGATCAGAAACATGGTGCTGGATATTCCTCTCCTCTTCGGCCGCTCGCTCTTGAGAGAGAATTTTTTGCTGTTGCTCGACGATCATCCCGGTGAGTGCTGGTTCGTCGATATGTTTCATCGAAACGGCCATCAGACCCTGGCGCAGCGGGAGTTTTTTCACGTGATGGCAGCGAACGGCGTGAAGATACCAACGGCGAATCACGCCTTTGGCTGGGATGGCATGGCCCATTGCGCCACCGCGCTCGGCGCTGCCGGGGGTGATCCGTCACGCGCTATCGATTATCTGGAATCTGGGGTCATGCTGGAAGGCGCCAGCGGCACCTGTCGTTTCGGCCGCGACAATCACAACGGGCGCTTCGAGCCGGGGCCGCATACGATTACGCGGTGGCGTAGTCATCAGCTGGAAGATGTATAAGTGGCATAAGTGCCAGGATAGCTACAATCTTTCGATTCTCATCCTTTTGGCGAGATATCCACATCATTGTCGGATAAGATTCTGAAGCGCAACGATTAGTTGTTTGTACAGAAGAGAGACAAAAGATGTTTCGTTGCGTCGATCTACCTGCCCGGGTTCCTGGGAGACTGCTGCTGCACAGCATGCCAGGTCGCTACGAGCCTATCGATAGCGTGTGGCATCAGGTGCGGAATGAATCGGTTTGCGCCATCGTGTGTTTAGCTGGAGAGGATGAAATCCACGAGAAATCTTTCGAGTACGCACGGGCTCTTGAGGCCGGCACAGTTCCCTGTTTGGTGCTGCCTTTCGAGATTCCTGACCGTGGCGCACCCGAGGACCGGGATGGTTTCTGGGCGCTTGCAGGCGCCGTGGCAAAGCGCTTGCAGTCCGGGGAGGCTGTGCTGATTCACTGCGCGGGTGGCGTCGGTCGCACCGCGACGTTTGCTATTTCTGTGCTGCTCGCGTTGGGAGAATCGGCGAGCGATGCGCGGAGCGTGGTATCGCGAGCGGGATCGACGCTTGAAACAGGGCCGCAGAGCAACCTCGTTTCGTGGTGCGCCTCGCAAGTGAGTATCAAGTAAGCCCGAGACGAGAGGCAAAAGCTAACGGTTCCAAACGTTCAAATCGTTCAACCGCTTCGCTTCGTTCAAAACCTTGAAGACGGCGACACCCTGAAAGCGAGTTCCACGCTTCGAGAATTCTCAAAGCATGGAAATATTTTTTGCTAGTGGGCCGCGCGCAACGTCTCGATGCTTGTTAGGTAATTCTCGTTGCAAATGATAGTGTTGGAGGCAAAGAGGGCCGTAATGAAATGTCTAGCCGCAGCGGCACGAGTTGCCAAGACCACAAGCGCATTAAGATAGGCGACGACCATGAGTCAGTATAAAGGCCATCCTATATATGGGATAGCAGTTCCCATGCCTGGACACCGCTGGTGCTCACGCGGGCTGGTTTTTGATCGGGATCTTACCCAAACAATCGAGATCAAACGAATCGAGACCTCCACGGAGTTGACCTTTAGAGCCAGGCGGCACGCCGAGGAACACGGACTCAAGCTATGCCGGGATTGGATCGATGAGCAGGCAGCGTTCGCGACCTGAAGCATCGTCGTTAAATACGGCGATCGGCTGAGCTGGATTGGGTTTCGTTTCAGATGATAGCGTCAGGCGTGACGTGCGGGAATATGCTCGGAGAACATTCGGCGACATTAAGATCGAGTAAACTATGCAAAACCGCCGCGGCTCAATATCAGGAGGGGATTTATGACCGAATATAAAAACTGGAAAATTCTCCAAATCATACCGGCGCAGGGAGGTTGGAAAGCCGTTCATTGCGAGGGATCGGCAAATGCAGAATTAAAAATTTCCAATCGGGCCATCGTCTGCTGGGCGCTGGTTGAACCCGCCGGAGGGAGCGCGGTCGGACAAAGAGAAGTGCGCGGCATCGAGCAGAACTCAAATGACTTGACCGTGGTTGACGATGTCATCGACATGGACGAAGTCGGGGATGACACAGACCGAAATCAATATTTCCTTGGATACAACGATCCGGAAGCGCACAAGGAATCAGATTATTGGATCAAGCAAGGCAATGACCGGTTTCGGACGGAAAAAGAAAAAAGATTGGCGAAGCAACGCGGACAGGCTGCCCTTCGCGTTGCCAGCCAGGAGGAGGATCGGAGCGCTCACCGCTGAGGCGCCGGAGAGAATGCCAACCTATGGACTCGGCGTTTCGATGCCGAAACTAAGTTATGGCGTCGGGTCGTCCGGCACGGGCACGGAAGGTCGAAATATCCGTCGGGTGAGTTGAGTAGACTCGTGATTATTTAACCAGGTGAGCTATGGGAACGCTGCCGAACAAGCGAGAGGTCCTGCAATCGATTCTCGATCAGCAAGATGACCTTTGGATAATAATGAAGCCGTCGCGCAATGATCCTATCGACCCGGAGGATTTATGTATTTTTCAAAATCCCGGCCGGTGGAAGGAAGCGCGAGTTGAAATTCCCATGTCTTGGTTTCTGAATCAGGACCTCGAAAAAATCGAAACAGCCGTTCTCGACGCAATCGAACGTGCCGAATCCGGGTATAAGTACACGTAGTCAGAGGGAAGTCACGGCGGTTGCCTCTTTGATAGCGTTGCTCCCTTCCCCAAATTTGGGTTCATTGCGACGCTGAAAGCTTCGGCTGGAGGTGAAAAATAGAGGTATCACCTGTCCGGTGAGCGTTTCGACTAACTCCATGGGATCGCTGACGATTATGGAGACCGGCTGCTGACAACGTGGTGAAAACTGCAAAACTGCACAAATGTCCTTGTGTTCTACGATCCAGAGGCCTACAGTGTGCGGCTATGGCAAGAATAACTGTTGAAGATTGTTTAGATAAAGTTTCGAGTCGCTTTGAGCTCGTATTGCTCGCTTCGAAAAGAGCAAAGCAGCTCTTAAAAGGCGCCAAGCCGGTTGTAAAATCGGATAACCGAGATATTGTTATTGCTCTTCGCGAGATAGCCTCCGGGAAAGTACGGTGGGCTACTCCTCAGACCTGACGCGCACTCCTTAGTTTTCTGAAAAGCCTTTTTGGCGTAAGTAAAGCAGTGCGAAGGTCCGCCGTCGGGCTGTGCTCACTGACTACTGCGGATCGTTCAAACCGTTCAACCGCTGGCTACATTCAAGTCGTTACAGAACAATTACAGCATAGGGGAGGCTTCGACGTTTCGGGAATTCTCGAAACGTTGAAACGTTCGCTGAAGGCTTCGCCTGGTTGAGCGGCGGAGAAGCTTCTTAGGTGTGAATCAGATCACAGGAGAGGACTGTTGTTCCGCGAGAAGTCTCAACGCCGGTGTAATTCGTATCAGCCGAGCCTGTTGTCAATGCATTGATGCGCGGATTGACGCAGGTGGTCTTCAGCCTGCAACGCCGTAGCGAAAGTGCGGTTGGTGAACATGGAGTGGAGGCCAGCATTAAAGTCGACGTTACCTTTCCATGCCCATGAATTTGTCCAGGAGTCTAAACTAATTACTCCGGTGTAGGCCTGATTACGGTAAGATTCTTTAATCTTGTATCTTTTCGTTTGTCGAGTGCCGCTGCTCATGTTTAACACAGTAGTCATTACGGGGGTCTAAAGCAAACAAATACCGGCGGAAGAATAGAAAAAAATTTTCATTGTCACTCTCTGCGGCTACTTGGCGTGAAGCGCGGCTAGTTGAGACCCTGCGAGTAATTCGTTGTGCCATTGTATCTGCGGGCAATAGGGTATACCATGCGCTCACTATAAAAAGCCGTCCGAGCTTAAAATGCCGGGTCCGCAGGACCGGAAGCCCGAACAAAGGGAGATTCCGCGATGGCCACCCTGCATTACAACGATTATTACATTTCTGTTTTCCATACTCCTGACAATTCTGGCAACTCGTCGTGCATCCCTTTCGTAGAAATTCGTCACAAACGGGACAACGACCCGGCGGCCCGACTGATGCTCACCGAGGCATTTAGCACTGCACGCGACGCGAGCGCTCACGGATTTAAAATTGGCAAGCAATGGGTCGATGAGCGAGTCGCTAAAGCGAACTCTGTGCAGACGGGTGGAGTCGCGACTAAAACAGCCGACGACTCCCGGCCTGTCCGTTCTGGCTTCAAGTCTTGGCTTTCGTCCTTGCTGCTTCGATTTGCCTGACCTGTTCTTGATGCTTTCTTGAAGCAAGAGAGACGCTCGATGGAGATCGCGCGACGAACCTGTTCAATATTTTTTCACGTTTGCATCGATATTCCCGAGATAATAACTGCGACTTGGCGGTGACGAAGGCGCGCGCCGCGACAATGGCAACAGTCGCCCCCGAGGGATCGAGATACTCGACGACAAAATGGAGCAGCTTAGGTGAAAGATATACCGGGAGAGGACAAACCCTTTACGCTGATCGGGCCAAATTCGGCGCCGCCGATAAGGTTAAAAAATGGGCCGGCCGCCGTGCCGGTGGGTAGCGTTGTTTGCGGCGACTGCCGCCATGTCCATTGTGAGATCTGTGAAGAGAGCTCGGCGGCGAGACAGTTTTCGGATTTCTGGATCTGCCATCGCTGCGGCGAATTGAATCGGCGTGTATGACTTGATCTAAAGGGGGTGTCTGATGGATTCGGAAAAGATTAAGCTCGGTTTATGGAGTGGCGTCGGTGGCGCGCTTGTAACCATGTACGTCGGTTTCAACTTCGGCGGATGGGTGACCAACGGTGGGGCGGTGGCGATGGCAAAGGAGACCGCAGCCACGGCCGTGGCGGAGCGTTTGGGAACGATTTGTGTGGCGCAGTTCAACGGGGACAAGGCAAAGAGCGAAAAACTTGTCCAGATGAAGGGCAAAGATGCTTGGGAAATTGGCCGTTACATCGACGCGCAAACTTGGTCGATCATGCCGGGTGCGGAGAAGTCCGAAAGCGGCGT
>WNFK01173670.1_pt1 | contig 18509 bp, 15 predicted proteins | sample 5400281 | NCBI WGS metagenome assembly WNFK01 (sample SAMN13153350, study PRJNA577476) | soil metagenome | isolation source: 20 cm soil on Douglas fir-dominated hillslope | place: USA:California | collected 2013-09-17 | reverse complement strand
TAGAAACCTGAGGGCGAGAGCGGAACGGTATCCCGGCGCCGCCAGAATCGCGGCATTGGCGGCCGCCCCCAGGAAGGCCGCCCCGCTAAAAAGCCTTCCCGCCGGAATGATATCGGGCAGGTTGAGGAGCGCGGCGAAGGCGGTTCCTGTGACGAATCCGAGCTGGACGATGGTCGTAAGCCAGGCAGCCTCCCCTGTCGTCAGACCCCAGATCGAGCGGAGCTGGGGGGCTACCGCACTGGCCGCGAACCAGAGGGACATCCCAAATAATTCGGAAATTCCCAGTAACGTGAGGACCCGCCAACGCGTCGAGTAGGGGTCAGCTGACATCGTAAAAAATTACCCCCGGTCGGTCGCAACTTCGACATTGACGAATCCGTCCCAGCCAGCTCCGCCTTCTCCGCCGCCTGCCTCCCCGCCCGCGCCGGCTGCGCCCTCGTCGCGGCCGGCCCTGGCTACGCTTTCGCGCGATCTGGCGGACTTCCTGGTCGAGCTTTCGATCACCCTGAACAAGCACGCGATCTATCCCAGCAGCCATCCACTGCTGGATCTCGCGGTAGACGGCGTGGCCAACCGCCTTGGCCTCCTGTTCGTCGGTGACCGGGAATCGCTCTCGATCGGCGTAGCGCGCAGGCAGCTCATCATCGAGGGCGTCGCCACGGACCCGTTGAATCCGGTCCTCAAGGAGCTGGCACAGCGGCTCCATGAGCACCGCGTCGGGGCTCTGAAATTCATCCGTGGAATCGGCCGCGACGAGTTGGCCCAAGCTCTCGCCGGCCTGGCTGTCGATCCGGTCAGGTCGGCGAAGCCGATCGGCCTCGACACCGACCGGGTCGGCGAACTATGGCCGCACGTGCGCTTTTTCCCGTTGACCTACGACCGGCTGCAGCTCATTGAGGACGATGAAACTGATGAGCCAAAACGCCCTGACCATATGCCGTCGGGCCGCGCGACGCAGTTGTGGATCGGGCTCGCCCGCGCCGCGCTCGTCTCGGATACCTCCGCTTCGACTCTGCAGAGTGACCAGGACGACGACGCCGCCCTCGAGCCCGCGACAGTCGCGCGCGCCATCGACGAGCACCAGCGGGAAGAGGCGTACGACCAGGTGATCGTCGGCTATCTCCTCCAGATCGGGGAAGAGCTGAAGACGGCAGAAGGCACCGAAGCAGCCGGTTTGCAGCGTCGTGTCTCCCGTCTGGTGGGCTCGCTCAAGGAATCGACTCTGGAAAAGCTGCTCGAGATGGGTGGTGACAAAGCGCAGCGCCGCAGGTTCCTGCTCGACGCGTCCCAGGGCATCACGGTGGAAGCGGTGATCGACCTGGTCAAGGCGGCCTCCGCCGCCGAAGGCCAGACGGTTTCCCACTCCATGCTGCGCATGTTGTCGAAGCTCGCCCACCATCCGTCATCGGGCGCCGGACCTCGCGCCAAAACCGATCCGACCGTGCGCGATGTGATGAAACGTCTCGTCGATGACTGGAGTCTCGACGATCCGAACCCGGAAGCGTACCGGCAGGCGCTCGAGAACATCTCGAGCACGCGCGGCATGGCAGAATCTGCTTCGACCAATGGCATCGCCACGGAGTGCGAGCCGGAGCGAATGATCAAGATCGCCATCGAAATCGGCGCCATGGGCCCACAGATCCACTCGGCGATGACGGGGCTTTACAAGTCCGGGCGCGCCGAGGTTCTCCTCGATCTGGTCGAGCAGGCGCCGAAGGGTGGCGCCGCTACGCCGGTCTGGGATTTCCTCGTCGAAGAACGCGTTTTCGAGTCGCTCTTCGAGCAGGAGCGGATCGACTTCCCGCTGGTCGGCCGGTTCGTGCGCCGACTTGGAGCTGTCGCGGCACCAACGCTTTTGTCCGCGGCGGTGGTATTCGACGACGCGAAGATGCGGGCCCAGTTCTACGACCTCCTCCAGCCGTTCGGCGACGAAGTGGGCCCCGCGGCAGCAGAGAAGCTTCCGGAGGCTCCGCCACCGGTGCAACGCGAGCTTCTCGCGGTGCTTGGACGTCTCACGACCCTTCCTTCTGGATTCTCTCCCCGGGATTACCTCGAGAATGCCGAGCCACTTGTCCGCAGAGAGGCCGTGAGATTGTTGCTTCGGGACGCCTCGGCGCGTGAGCAGGCAATCGTGAGCGCTCTTGGAGACCCGGACGACAGGGTGGTTTTTGCCGGACTCACCGCCGCTCAGGAGAACTGCTCGCCGGCTTCCACCCAGCGCATTAAGGAGCGAGTGGATGCCGGAGAGCTCGATTCGCAGCTCCGCACGATGGGGATCCGAATCGTCGCTCAGCAGCGAACGACCGAAACGCTGGACTGGCTACTCGACTTTGTCTTGACTGAAGCCCATTGGCCACGCCGGCCCAAGCTTCGCGCCGCCACACCGGAGATGCTCGCCGCGCTCGGCACGATCGCGTCAGGCTGGCGTGAACATCCCGCCGCCGCACCAGCGTTGAGACTTGCTGAGCAAAGCAGGGACGACGAAGTGAGAGCGAAAGCTGCTCAGCGTTCGCTGGTCTCGTTCGGGCAGGCCGTCTCGACGATGGCCCTGTACAAGGATGGCCATCCCGCGCGCGAGCGCGCCGTCGACAGATCTTATCAGTGTCTGCGCGATCTCCAGGTGTACGATCCCATCCCGCGCTTCTCGTTCCTCGGTGAGGAGACCATTTACCAGGAGAACGCGCTCCGCGAGCTGGGAGACTGGGAATGGGGAACTCGACTGGCACAGGCCGGCGTGCAGCGAATGGAGCTGGATACGAACGTCACTCGGGAGGAGTACGAGGAGTTCCTGGAGGAGATGATGGCGCGTATCACTCTCTCCTTCATCGATTCCACGGAAGCGCGACCGAACAGGCCGTCAGGCATCAAGGTCGGAGCACTGGGAATACGAGGGGAGACGAAACAGCTCCAGGACGCTTTCCAGACCGACGTTCCGGTTGCGACGATCTCATACGCGCTGGACGAGGAAGCTGCATCGATCCTGTCGATGCACAAGGAAGTCCAGGAGCGTGGCAAGCTGCCGCTGGCAGAGGCAGAGGCAGTGGTGCGCTCGCTGTCGATGGCGATGCACGGCGATCAGGAGATGATTCTGCCGCTGCTCCAGCTGAGGGAGTTCGACGAATACACGACTACGCATTCGCTCAACGTCTCAGTCCTGACCATGGCTCTGGCCGAGTCGCTGGGTTTGGCACAGCAGGATGTGCGCACTTTCGGAATTGCCGGCCTGCTACACGACCTTGGCAAGGTGAACGTGCCACAGGAGATCCTCAACAAACCGGGCAAGCTGACCGATGAAGAGCGCGCTGTCATGCAAAACCACCCGGTCGCCGGCGCGAAGCTGATAATCGAGAGTGGGCGGCGGCTGGATCTTGCGGCCGCCGTCGCGCACGAGCACCACATCATGATCAACGGACATGGCTATCCGACGTGTCATTACCGGCGGGATTGCCACAAAGCCAGCAAGCTCGTTCACGTGTGCGATGTTTACGATGCGTTGCGCACGCGGCGGCCGTATCGGGATGCGTGGGAGTCGGAGCGCGTGCTCACGTACATCGAAGAGCGTGCCGGGACCGAATTCGAGCCCGAGGCAGCCAGCGCCTTCGTGCGAATGATGAGGAAGGCCGAGAAAGGGATTCAGCTTTCACCGTTGCCGCCGGAGAACGGCGCCGCGCTACCTACCCCCGCGGTCGAAAAACCAAATGGCGCTGCGCCATCCAGCTCCGCGGGTGAGAAGAAAAATTAATTTCGTGCCAGCGGCGCCGAATATTTTGCCCAAGAAGCATGCCCGAAATTCAGCGCCTGCGTTCTTCCCGAAAACTCGATAATAAAAGTCCGTCGGTACCGACATATATGCGTTGCACCGCATTCGCGCCACTCGTCAACTGGGTGGAAGATGAAGGTGATTCTCTCCATTGGAGGAAGCGTATATATGTCACGAAACAGAAAGGGGTTTACCCTTATTGAGCTTCTGATCGTGGTCGTCATCATCGGCATTCTTGCCGCGATCGCGATTCCGAAGTTTGCGAACACCAAGGACAAGGCGTACGTTGCGGCGATGAAGTCCGACCTGCGCAACCTCGCGACTTACGAAGAGCAGTACGCCGCCGACAACAACGGCGCCTATTTCGCGGGTACTGCCACCACGGCTGCCCCGCTCAAGGGTTTCCCTCCGTCGTCCAACGTCACCATTAACGCCGTGCTGGTAGCAGGCCCGCCCCAGACCTGGACAGCTACTGCCACGCATTCGCAGTCTGCGAAGACCTGCGACAACTCGAGTGGTGCGATCGTTTGCACCTGATTTGAGGTGACAAGCGGTTGGAGAAAAGGGGCCGTCGAGGGACGGCCCTTTTTCATTTCGATCGCTTGGTCGGTGTGCGACGGTTATCGGTGAGAAGCGGCTTCTCGAAGATCATCGTCGACCGCACTCCACCCAGCCCCGACGCCTCCAGCCATTTCTCGAGCCCGTTCGCAAGGCTGCGCCGCTCCGCGGAACCCAACGTTCCAAAGCCCGCGATCAAATCGGCCTGAATCACGCGCGGCGATTTTCTTACCAGGTTCGCTCCCTGCCGCGTCAGACGAAGCACCGCCCGGCGTCCGTCGGAGGCGTCTGGTGTGCGCGTGACGAGCCCTTTGGCGATCAGCTGGCCGACGACCTGTGAGACGGTGCTGTGGGTCGTCATCGTCACTGCCGCCAGGTCCTTAACGGACTGATCAGGGTCCTGGGCCAGCTCCCTCAGCACGAACAACTGCGCCCCCGTGACGTTGAGCTCCCTCTCAATCGCCTCCGCAGCCGAGCGCAGGCCGCGCACCATGCGCCGGAGCGCGTTGAGCGCGCGAGAGAGCTCGGGCTGCCTGTCGTTGTTCGGCATGAGTGACCCGGGTGGGTTTCGAACCCACGACCTACGGATTAAAAGTCCGTTGCTCTACCAACTGAGCTACCGGGTCTGACTGGCCTTCAATTTACACCAGGCCTTTCATCGAGGGCCTGCAATTCTGCGGTGACCGGGGAGCAGCGACGAAATATCACAAACCTGCGTTAGTCGCCGCTAGATCGGGCCCCCCAAGCCAAACGGGCACTTCGAGTGGCCCCGTTCGGTAAGGAATCGTCGACAGAGTACCCCGTACTGCGGGCGCGAAAATGCCATTTACCTTCTCCAAGGTCAACGCCGTGATTCGCGCTGTGCGGTTATCTCGCCAGCGCGAGCTGGCGGCTGCGCGCATGGTCGCCCTGGAAGAGAGCAACAGTCTCCTCCAGGACCAGGCCCGCCAGCTCGAGCACCAGACGAACGAAGCCCGAGAGCTCGCGCACGAGCTGGCACTCACCAACGAGGAGCTCCGCGCCGTCATCAGCGAAGCCAAGAAGGCCTGGGCCGTTGCGGACGCCGCCAACCGGTCGAAGGCCGAGTTCCTGGCGGTGATGAGTCACGAGCTGCGCACTCCGCTCAACTCGATCGGCGGCTACGTCGACCTGCTGGAGATGGAGCTGCGCGGACCACTCACCGACGCGCAGAAATCCGACCTCTCGCGCATCAAGCGAAGCCAGGAACACCTGCTCGGAATCATCAACGACATTCTGAATTTCACGCGACTCGAAGCCACCGAGCTGCAGTTCGAGATCATCGACGTGCCGCTCCGGGCACTGATCGCCGATCTCGACGCAGTCGTGAGCTCGCTCGCGCGCGCCAAGAAGCAGAAGTATCGCTGCGACTATCCGCCCGGAAGCGTGTACGCGCACACAGATCCGGACAAGCTCCGGCAGATCATGATCAACCTCCTCTCCAACGCCGTCAAATTCACCCCCGAAGGCGGGCGCGTGCGGGTGTCGTGCGAAGTGAAGGAAAAACTGATTTCGATCCGGGTCGAAGATAACGGACCGGGCATTCCGGTCGACATGCACGACGCGGTATTCGAGCCGTTCGTGCAGCTGAATCGAGGCCTGACGAGGACGACTGACGGCACCGGCCTTGGACTCGCAATCAGTCGCGGCCTCGCGCGGGGAATGGGCGGCGATATAGCGCTGAAGAGCAAGCTTGGGCGTGGATCAGTATTCACGCTCACCGTCCCCCTTGGCACTCAGCGCCAGGCCGGCTGAGCCGGGTACCATTCAGGCGTGGCCATGGGCGAGCTTCGCTCGTCTACTAGTGTAGCGAATTCTCCTCTCAATTCTCCCGCCATTGTCCAGCTCTCAAACGTTAGCCAATCAGGAAAGGCTGACGGCTCTCGAAAAAACCGGACTTCTCGGCACTCCTGAAGAGGAGCAGTTCGACGCCTTCACCCGGCTTGCCGCGCAGCTGCTGGGCGTTCCCTCCGTCGTGATATCGCTCGTCGGCGCCAATCGGCAGTACTTCAAGAGCGCCGAGTGCCGCAAGGGAGGAGCGCCCGCTGGCTGGACTCCGCTCGATTCGTGCCTCTGTCAGGATGTCGTAACCAGCGGAAAACCGCTTTTCGTAAGCGACGTGCAGGCGGACCCGATTCTCTCCGAGCGCAACAAAACGATCCGCGCGTACGCCGGAGTTCCACTCATCACGAGTGACGGCAAAATCCTCGGCGCGTTCTGCGCGCTCGATCCAGGCCCGCGGCAGTGGACCGACGAGGATATAACTATCCTCACGACGCTTGCGTCGGGTGTGATGTCCGAGATCCAGCGCCGGATCTCCGATCGCGCGGCGCACGATACACACCTCCGCCTGATCGCAGAACGCACTCTCGCGCACGCGGTTCAGCAGCAGATGCCCGTAGGTGTGATAGTGTCGGAGGTTCCATCAGGCCGGCTCGTGTCCGTCAATGCGCAAATGACAGCGATTTTTCGCACGTCATTCAAGCCGGCGCCCGATCTCAAGAGCTACCACGAGCTGGTCGGATTCCATGGAGATGGAACGCAGTACACCGCGCTCGAATGGCCGCTGGCGCGGACGATCATTACCCGGGAAAGGGTCGGCGGCGAGGAGATTCGAATCCTGCGCGGCGACGGATCGGATGGCTTCATTCGAATGAGCTCGGCGCCGGTGCTCGACGAGGAGGGAAACTTCGTCGCCGCCGTGGCAATCGTGGTCGATATCACCGACCAGCGCCTAAGCGAGAAAGCAGTTCGAATCTCCGACGAGCGCTTCAGATTCGTCGCGCGCGCAACGACGGATGTCATCTGGGACTGGGACATCATTACCAACTCACTGGTGTGGAACGATTCCGTCGAGAAAGTATTCGGCCACAAGCAGAACGAGATTTATCCCGAGATCCAGTGGCTGCACGATCACATCCATCCCGACGACCGCGAGCGAGTCATAGCCGGAATTCGCGGCGTTCTCGACAGCGGCGGCATCGCCTGGAGTGATCACTACCGCTACCGGCGCGCTGACGACTCGTACGTGAACGTGATGGATCGCGGATACGTAGCGCGCGACAACTCCGGCGCGGCGCTCCGAATGATCGGCGCAATGACCGACATCACCGAGCGCTCGAGGTCCGAAGCTGCAATCAGATTCCAGGCGCAGCTCCTTAACGCAGTGCAGCAGGCCGTAGTCGCGACAGATCCGGAGGGGATAGTGATCTTCTGGAACAAGTTCGCCGAGAACCTCTACGGCTGGACCGCGGAAGAGGCCGTTGGTGAGATGATTCAGGACCTTACGCCTTCGCCTTTCCTGAGAGAGCACGGCGCCGAGATCGTCGAGCGTGGGTCTGCCGGCGGCGGCTGGACGGGTGAATTCCTGGTGCAGGGAAAGTCGGGGAAGGCCTTCCCCGCCCTTCTCACTACCTCTCCGGTTCGTGACGAGCGTGGCACCGTGCTCGGATTCGTGACCGTCTCTATCGACCTCACCGAGCGGCGCAACCTCGAGGAGCAGTTCCGGCAGTCGCAGAAGATGGATGCTGTCGGAAGACTCGCCGGCGGCATCGCGCACGACTTCAATAACCTCCTGACGGTCATTCGGCTGAACACCGAGATCATCATGGACGGCTTCGATCCGACCGATCCGCGCAGCGATGACGTGAAGCAGATTCGGACCGCGGCGGAGCGAGCGTCGGGTCTCACGCGCCAGCTGCTGGCGTTCAGCCGCAAGCAGATCCTGCAGCCGCGGGTGCTCGACATGAACAGCGTGGTGGGAAACGTGGAGCCGATGCTTCGTCGACTCATCGGCGAGGATATCAGCATTACCACTACCTCGAGCGCCCGCGGGTATATCGTCGCCGATCCCGGTCAGCTCGAGCAGGTGCTCATGAACCTGGTCGTGAATGCGCGCGATGCCATGCCCCAGGGGGGGCAGATCACGATCGAAACGCGAAGCGTCGAGCTGGACGAGAACTACACCAGCGAACACGCTCCAGTGATAGCGGGACGGTACGTCATGCTGGTCGTAGGCGACAACGGCATCGGAATGAGCCGTGACACGAGGGAGCACGCGTTCGATCCGTTTTTCACCACCAAGGAAGCCGGAAAGGGAACGGGCCTCGGTCTCGCGACCGTTTACGGAATCGTGAAGCAATCTGGCGGTTACGTCTGGATTTACAGCGAGCCCGATCTTGGGACGACGGTGAAGCTGTATTTTCCGGAAGTCAGCTCCTCCGCCGCGTTCGCGACGGTCGAGCCTCGTTTGGCATCGACCGAGACCAAGCGCGGCTCAGAGACCATTCTGCTCGTGGAAGACGAGGAAGCGGTCCGGAGTCTTACTTCGCGCATTCTGAAGAAGCAGGGCTACCGCGTCATGGCAGCGCAGCACGGCCGCGAAGCGATGGAAATAGCCGCCAGGGAAGAAGGACGGATTGACCTCGTGCTCACGGATGTCGTGATGCCGGGAATGAACGGCAGAGGACTGGTTGAGCGTCTGACGGGGATTCGACCGAGGATCAAGTCGCTGTACATGTCGGGCTACACCGACGACGACATCATTCGCCGCGGGTTCATCGAGCCCTCGAAGAGCTTTCTGCAGAAGCCGTTCACCTCAGAAGCCCTGCTGCAGACGGTGAGGAAGGTTCTGGACGAGGGCTGACTCGGTCCTGGGAGCGCACGCCCGCTCTATATACAGGACCCCGCAGCGCTCTATTATTGGACGATGAATGCCAGGAGTGTGATCGCGACCGCGGGTTGCTGTATGCTCCTAACGCCGCGTCCAGGTCGAGCCCAGGACACTGCAGCCACACAGCTCCCGCCTGTCGTCGTGGAAGTCGGTCGCGGGGCCCACAGGTCGCCGCTTGATCTGCCATTCGCGGTCACCGTCCAGGTGCCCGATTCGTCGCGACCCGGCCAGCGACATCTCGCGCTCGACGAGACGCTGCTGCTCATTCCCGGACTCACGGTATCGAATCGCAACAACCCGTCGCAGGATCCGCGGATATCCATTCGCGGATTCGGAGCACGATCCGCGTTCGGCGTACGCGGGATCAGAGTCCTGCGCGATGGAATCCCGCTCACTCTCCCCGATGGCCAGACGCCGGTGGATTACCTCGACCTCGAGTCGGTAGGCCGAGTCGAAGTGATGCGCGGCAGTGCGTCATCGCTGTATGGGAACGCTGGCGGCGGCGTGATTGACCTGAGGACGAGTGATCCTTCACCGGGTCCGGTGTCCGTTGCGGCAAGGGCGTCGAAGGGAGCTTTCGGGTCGTTGCGAATCGTCGGCAAGGCGAGTGGAACCGCCCGGAGCGCGGGGTACCAGGCCAATGTCGCCCGCACCGAGGGCGATGGCTACCGCGACAACTCCCGGCAGCGGATGACGAATGGATTCGCGCGCCTCACGCTCGATCGCGGCGCCGGATCGTACGCGCTCGAATGGCTGGGCGTGAACACTCCAGTCGCACAAAATCCTGGCGCCCTGACGAGGGCGCAGTTCGAGGTGAACCCGCGACTCGCCGACCCTCTCTCAATCCGAAAGGCAGCGCGCAAGGCGGTTACGCAGTCACAGTTCGGATTGACCGGACGCCGGACGGGCGTGCGCGGAGAAGTAGAGGCATCGGCGTACGCAGCTACGCGGTCGCTCGACAATCCGCTGACGTTCGCGATAGTAGACGTCGGTCGGGCGACTTCCGGCGGGAATCTGCGGGCGACTCTCCCCTTCTCGTTCCTCGGTTCAGACCACCGGCTGACACTTGGAGCCGAGGCACAGCTTCAGAACGATCTGCGCCGGAATTTCGTCAACTGCAACGACATTCCGCGGCCGACCACTCCGACTGCGACGTGTCCCACCCTTGGTGTCGAGCGTGGATCGCTGACGCTCGACCAACGGGAAATGATCTCCTCACTCGGCGCGTATCTTCGGGACGAGCTTGCGTTGGGAGAACGGTACATTCTCACCGCGTCGGCGCGCGCCGACGCGGTCCGGTTCAGGGTGGAAGACCGGCTGATCAGCGGCACCAACCCTGACGACTCGGGACGCCGGGTGCTAGATGCGGTCAGCCCGATGGTAGGCATCCTGGCAAGGATCTCATCATCCCACAGCGCTTACGCCAACATCTCTTCCGCGTTCGAGACCCCGACCGCAACCGAGCTGGGCAACCAGCCCACCGGCACTGGCGGCATCAATCGCGATCTGAAGCCGCAGCGTTCGACGACCTACGAAGTCGGCGTGAAAGGCATAGGGGGAACCGGGCTGCAGTACAGCACGGCGCTATTCGCAACCGGCGTGCACGACGAGCTGATTCCGTTCGACATCCCAGCCAGCGGGGGACGCCGCTACTTCCGAAACGCCGGCCGCACGTCGCGGCGCGGAGTGGAGCTGGGACTCGGAGGGACGGTTCGCCTGCTCGATCTCAGTGGCGCCTATACCTACGCCAACTATCGCTTCATCGATTTCACGGTGGACACGGCGCACTACGCCGGCAACCGCATCCCCGGAATTCCGCGACAGACTCTGCAGGGTAGCGCGGCCCTGCGCACAGGCGTTGCCACATTCGTGACAGAAGCGCAGGTCGCCGACAGAATGGCCGTGAACGATGCGAACTCGGAGGGCTCGCCCGGTTACGCGGTCTTCAACGCGAGAATCGTGACCAGCGTTGGCGCTGGACACTCCGGTGCCGAGCTCACTGTGGGCGCGCAGAACCTGTTCAACACCCGATTCGTATCGTCAGTGAACGTGAATGCCGCGGGAGGCAAGTTCTATGAGCCCGGCTCCCAGCGCTCGGTATACGTGGGATTCACTCTGTTCTCCGCAGCAAACCCCTCGCGTTAATCCGCAGTCCGCAGTTAGTCCGCAGTCCACAGTTATAAGAGCCGCGGCCCGAGAATCGCGATCGCGTAGAACGCGACCCACGACAGCGCGACGAAATACCAGTAGGTCGCATTGTTGAGGATGTCCACGAAATGTTTGTCCTCGACAGGTCCGCTGACCATGAGAATCCCGAGGGCGAGCGTCTCGAGGGTCCCGGCAATGATGTGAGCAAGGTGAACAACGAGAATCGCCCACACAATGGCGCCGTAAGCATTGCTGTTCCAGCGCGTATGAACACCCTTGAATTCCATCACGCGTAACACTGTCGCGCTGATTCCGAAGAGGACGCATAGCAGCAGCCAGAAGCCGAGCAGTCGTGGCCGTTCGAACCGCATGGCGAGGTGAGCTGCGTGCCACATGGGTAGGATACTGACGACCAGCACCACCACATTGATCGTGGAGACGCCGAGGTCCGGCGCCACGGTTCCTGTTGGCGGCCAGGTATCGAAACTCCGGCGGATGTAGAAATAGGTGACGAGCAGAGTCACAAATCCCGCGGCCTCGAGCAGTATCGCATAGCTGCTGCCCCACCAGAACGGCGGGTGGTGGCGGAATCCCTGATCCGGGAGGACGGTCGCATCGATTACCGGGCGTGACTTCATGCCGGAGAAAATGCACGGGGATCATGCGGTACGGCCATAACCGCTGTCGCGTTCAACGGCCGGAAACAAAAAGAGGGGAGCCAATTGGCTCCCCTCTTTCCCCTATTTGTCGTCTACTGCTTTCTGAGCTCGATGCTGCCGTTCACATTGCTCGCTCTCAGGTCCCGACCACCGTTACCGATCTTTCCGGACGCATGGCGCGGGCCCCACTTGCCTGACAATGTCATGGGGAAATCGCTGTCGATGCCGCCGCTGACGGTGTCGAAGCGGAAGTTGGCATCGAAGCCGTCCGGAACGTAGATGGCAATCGATCCATTGACAGTCTTGAAGTCCATGTCGTCGTCGCCCTTCAGCGATGCCATGCGTGCGTCGACGTTGCCGTTGACTGTTTGAGCCGTGACAGGACCGTTCGCGGTGCTGACATCTACTCCGCCATTCACCGTCTCGGCGCGAACCGGACCCGTGGTGTTGCGCACAAGCACGCCGCCGTTGACCGAGTTCGCGTGCACCTCGGCACCGACGTCGCGAACCGTGACTCCACCGTTCACCGAGTGCGCGCCGACTCTCACGTTGCGCGGAACCTTGACCGTGAACTTGACCTGTGTGTGCGTTTCGTTGTTTTGCCTGCGGCGAAAACTCGACATCCCGCCGTCTTCGCAACGCGAGCTGTCGTTCCAGATCGCGCAGATGGTGACGTCGCCTCCGTTCTGAACGACTTCGAAATGGACATCGTCCTGCTCGCCGCGCCCGGTCGATCGCTTCTCGGCGATCAGGTGAACCATGTTGTCGGGGCTGGGCGCGAAATCCACCGAGCCGTTCACGTTGAACACCTGCATCCAGCGGCCTGCATCGACCCGGCCGTCCCACTTCCACGTGTCTGTATCGCGGCCGTATTGCTGCTGCGCGCCAAGAGCGGGCGCCGCGAGCATCACGGCAAGCGCCACCAAAGTCTTCGTTCTATTCATCTTCTCTCCGGGTGGTTGAGCCGCTGCTGTTGATTACAATGGTTCCGCTGAAGGTCTGTGCGTCGACACTTGCTCGGCCGTCGCCAATCGTAAACTCAATGCGCCCTTCCTTTCTTCCTCTATTACTTCGGGGAGGAACTACGACGGGAAAGTCAGGGGACGAAATGTCGCCACTGAACGTCTCCGCGCTGAAATGAGCTCCAGCTCCCGGCGGGATGGTGAGCCGAATATTTCCCGAGTGTGCCTCGAAGCTGTACTTCCCACCCGGATCGATGCTGCCGGTGTATGTGATGTTTCCGCTCACTGTCTCGCTGCGCACATCCTTCGACTTGACATCGAACAGTCGAATGTTGCCGCTCACCGAGCTCGCCTCGACATTCCCGGTAACGGTCTCGACCCGCGCGTCTCCACTGACGCTCTCAGCTCTGAGATTCCCATTGATCTGCGCTGCGTGGACCGATCCGGAGACGGATTCCACCGATACTTCTCCAACTCCACCGCTGACGTCGACGTCCCCGCTGACGCTTGTCGCTTCGATCTCACCCTGCGACCCGGTGGCCGTGACATCGCCCGAGACTGCTTCCAGGATGAGGCGGGAGCCACGCGGAACCGAGACGTCGTATCTCGCGTCGCCTACGTTGTGATGCCCGTAACGCCTGTCGTCAGCCTCATCGACGCTGAGCGTCACCCGCGACGAGTTCGCGTCGAATCGAAGCGTGCCTCTGTCTATTGAGGCAGAGACCTTTACGTCCTGCCGGTCCCAGCCGGTTACCCGGATTTTGCCTGATATCAGCGACAGATCCACCGCACCGCCGCGATCCAGCCTGACGGTTGTATCGATCTGGGTGCGCCGCTCGTAATCCTGCGCCATCACCGGTCGCGGGAACGCCGCCGCAAGCAAGGCAGCGGCAATCACGAGGTGGTTCGGCTTCATTTCGTTTTTCATTTTATGTGTTCGACGGCAGCAGCGCTGCCGTCCGTAGGAGCTCGACTTTCTTGTCGAGCGCGCGTGTAAGCTGGCCGCTGAGGAGCATGCTGGCCGGATCCTTCGCCAGGGCGGCTCTGCTCTGAGCGATCGCGTTGTCGATGATCTGAAGGTTCTTCTCGATGATCGCGACGGTCGACGAATCCAGCTGGGTTCTGCGTTGGCTCACGATCCGCTGAAGCATCTCGATCTCTTTTCCATACACAGCATCGGAGGTCGCCGGCCCACTCTGGGGCTGGCTCACGAGATTCGCCGGGACGCCAGCGCGCTGGCCGGAAGATCCCCGCGTCCCCGGCAAATTCTCCGAGCTGCCATTCACCGGTACTGGCGTGGCAGCGTCGGGTGATTGCTGCGGAGCTCCTGTGTCGGGGGGTGGCTGTGTCTCGCCAGTGGTTCCAACTGCAACCTGGGTCTGACGCCCGTTCAACGAGCGGGATGTGAGCGTATAGGTGATTCCAGCGGTGCTCACCACGAGCGCGGCAGCGGCGATTCCCATCCACGCCGGCACGTAGCGTTTCTGGCGCTCTGGACGAGCCGCCAGCGGAATAACGGGAGCGGCGATCCGAGCCTCGATGCCTTCCCACAGATCACGGGAAGGAACCAGGTCGGGCAGTGCCCCCGCTTCCTTCTGAATGTTCTCGAGGTCTCTCACCAGGCCGGCACAACGCACGCACTCTCTCAAATGGGCCTCGACCGACGCGCGCATCGATTCGTCGAGCGTCCCTTCCAGATAATCGGGGAGCGCGGCGTCGAATGCTTCGCAGGTCATGTTGGAGTTCGTCATCGTTCCAGTGCCTCTCTCAAAAGAAGTCTCGCGCGGTGCAGCTGCGCCTTACTTCCACCCGAGGTGATTCCACACAGTTCGGCAATCTCCTCGTGCTTGAAACCTTCCACGTCGTGAAGCACGAAAACCTTTCGTGCTCCTGCCGGCAGTTTGGCTATCGCCTCCTGCAGGTCCATCCTCTCGATGTGCATCGGCGCGTGCCCAGCTACATCCCAGCGCTCGTCACCCACATCGCTCTCATCCGTTCTCGAGGCCGCCTTGCCCTCGGTTTTTCTCGCGTTAAGTACAACGTTTACCGCCAGCCGGTGCAGCCAGGTGGAAAACGCACTCTCGCCCCTGAACTGCGGAAGCTTTTCCCAGGTTCTTACGAAAACATCCTGGGTCAGCTCCTCCCCCTTCACCCTGCTTCCGGACATGCGCGTGCAGAGCGAGTACACCCTGTTCGCATGCGTCCTGTACAGGCGTTCGAAGGCCTGGCGATCCCCGCCCGCGGCGAGAGCCACGTCCGCCGAATCACCCATTGGCACCCGAACCGCGTTGGAGGCCCCCAGCATTCGATCTTCGTCCTTGCCTTGTTGCGTGATTGGATAGCTCGAGAGGCTCAAAGGTTTGAATGCGGAGCAATAGGTAGTTCCTGTGGCTGCAGATATGACAGTCGGTGGCAGCCCATGGTTTGAACGGGCGTTGGGCAGCTTTCGGTGGGCCTGACGCACGCCTCCCGGGGCCTCATAGCTCGTCCCTGCCGATCCCCAACGCCTCCTGCAGGGGCCACAGGCGCGGCTGAATCGCTTCCATGGTCTGAGCTACCACGGTGACGTGTCCGACTTTTCGTTTCTCGGTAGGCGCCTTCCCGTATAGATGCAGGTGGGCGCCCTCTACTGCCATTACGGATTCAGCCGGCGGAATGTGTCCGAGGATGTTCAGCATCACCGAGCAGCCCCTCAGGGTCGTAACCCCCAGCGGGAGCGACAGGATCGCGCGCAGATGGTTCTCGAATTGGCTGGTCTCGGCGCCCTCGATCGTCCAGTGCCCCGAGTTGTGGACCCGCGGGGCCATCTCGTTCGCGAGGAGTGTCCCATCCACCGAGAAAAGCTCGAGCGCCAGAACCCCCACGTATTCCAGCCGGTCCATGAGGCGCCGCGAATAATCGATCGCGAGCGCGGCGCTCTCGGGCGCCACACTCGGCGCGGGGGCGATTGATCGTCTGAGGACGCCCTCGCGATGCAGATTCTCGATCGGCGAATAAAAAACCTCGTGACCAGCCGGGTCACGCACTCCGATCACTGACAGCTCGTGCTGGAACGAGACGTATTTCTCGACCAGCAACCGCGAGCCGCCGAGCTGCTTCCACGCTCGCTCGACAGACGACTCGTCCCTGAGCACCGCTTGGCCCTTCCCGTCGTAACCCATTCTCCGGGTCTTGAGAACGAGCGGCAGTCCTATTCGCGTCACCGCACTCCGTAGATCGTCGAGACTGTCCACCGGCGCGAATGCCGGCGTGGGGATTCCCAGCTCCTGAAAGAGATTCTTCTCGAGCAGGCGGTCCTGTGCTGTCTCGAGTGCCGCCACTGGAGGAAAAACCTTGACGTGATCGGCGACAAAACGGACGGTGGAGATCGGAATGCTCTCAAACTCGTAGGTCACGACATCGAGACCATCGAGAAACCGCCTCAGTGCATCGCGATCTGCGTAGTCAGCGGAGATCAGCTGTCCGATTTGTCCGACAGGCGCACCGGAGCTTGGATCGAAGAACCTGAACTCGACGCCGAGCTGGTAGCCGGCCAGCGCCAGCATTCGTCCCAGCTGACCGCCGCCGAGTACGCCTACTTTCACTCGCCCGCGGCCGGGTCTGGCTGCGCGAGGACTGCGTTGGTCTGCTCGGCGCGAAACGCGCGGAGTCTTTCGCGCAGCTCCGGCCGGCTGTTCGCCAGGATCGCCGCTGCGAGCAATCCGGCGTTGATTGCGCCGGGCTTCCCGATTGCCAGCGTCCCTACCGGCACGCCAGCGGGCATCTGCACGATGGAGAGCAGCGAGTCGATGCCTTGCAGCGCTTTCGATTCTACTGGGACTCCCAGCACAGGAATCGTCGTCTTCGCGGCCGCCATTCCCGGAAGGTGCGCGGCTCCGCCGGCCCCGGCGATGATTACTTCGATGCCGCGCGACTCGGCCGACTCCGCGTACTCGAACAGGAGGTCCGGAGTGCGATGAGCGGAGACCACCTTCGTCTCGTGCGGAACACCAAGCGCGTCGAGGATCTGCGCGGCGTGCTGCATGGTATCCCAGTCGGACTTGGACCCCATGATCAGTCCAACGAGAGCATCCGTCACGTCTTGTTCCCTCTTCGTCTCGTGATCGGCTCGCGCCGGGTTAGATCCGTTCTTCCAGTCCGCGCTCGGAGTCGGCGATATAGGAGAGTCCGTCCGCAATCACTTCGAGCTCGACGTCGTCTTCATCGGGCAATCCGACGTCGTCCAGAGCGCGCTCCTCGAGATCCTCCAGCTCCGACTGATGCTGGATCTCGAGAAGAAGATCGCTGATGCGACAAAAGCTTTTGCGGTGATGCGGAGTGATTCCGTGCGCGGCCAGACCCGCGACGTGCTCACGGGTGGTGTAGCCGGCGTTGTGGTCCCAAATATACTGCGGATACCGCCGGCCCAGCCTGGTCATGAGGAGATCGCGGGTGACCTTGGCGAGAATGGACGCGCACGCGATGCTGAAGCAGCGCGCGTCACCATGGACGACAGCGGTGTGCGGAATGCGCAGCGTCCGCATCAGCTTCCCGTCGATGACGACGTGATCGGGAGCGACCTTGAGGCGAGTGAGCGCGCGGTGCATGGCGAGCACGCTCGCCTGGTAGATGTTGATCGTGTCGATTTCGCGAACCGACGCCGCGCCGATCGAGAAGGCGACTGCCCGCTCGCGAATTTTTACGGCGAGCCTGACGCGCTGGTCGTGGGTCAGCCTTTTGGAATCGTCAACGCCCGCGATCGCACGCGAGTCGGCCGGCATTATGACGGCGCAAGCTACGACGGGACCAGCGATTGGCCCTCTGCCGACTTCATCGACTCCGGCGAGGAGGGGACCTTTTTGAGCGCGGAGATCGCGCTCGATTGTAGTCCAGCGCTTACGCCGCGGCACCAGGCCCTGGCTAGGCCTCGGTTCCCGCCTCGACCACCGTCTCGCTACCCGGGATGATGACCTTCGCCTTCCGCTCGCGGATGCGGGTCGCCTTGCCGGTGAGGTGGCGCAGGTAGTAGAGCTTCGCGCGGCGAACGCGTCCACGCCGAACAACCAGGATCTCGGAGATCATCGGGCTGTGGATCGGGAAGATGCGCTCGACGCCGATGCCGTTGGAGATCTTCCGAACGGTGAACGTAGCGCTGACGCCGCTGCCGCGCTTCGCAATGCAGACACCTTCGAACGCCTGGAGTCTTTCCTTGTCGCCCTCGCGAACTCGAACGTTGACGCGGAGGGTATCACCGGCGCGGAACGGGGGAATGTTATCGCGGAGCCACTCTTTCTGGGTTTCAATGAAGGGATGCATATGACGCTCGGGGCTGGAGTTAACAGCCTGGTAAAGACGTGTTTAGGGCGTTCGTGGGAAGCCTCGAAAAGTAAACCTGAGAGCGGATTAAAGCCAGCGGCGAGGTGTGCTCGGGTGCTCGCCGATTCCCCTGGTATTAGTCCGAGCGCTTTCTCTCGCGGGTGAGGCGCTCGCCCTGCTCGACGCGCCACTTCTCGATTTTCGCATGATCCCCCGAGAGAAGGACATCGGGAACCGTGTGCCCGCGGTATTCCGGGGGGCGGGTGTAGCTCGGCGCGCTGATTCCCCGGCCGAAGAAAGAGTCGCTGCGGGCGCTGTCCAAATCCGACATCGCTCCGGGAAGGAGCCGTACGGTCGCGTCGATGATCGCCAGCGCAGCGGCTTCGCCTCCGCTCAGAACGAAATCGCCAAGCGAGATCTCCTCGGTAGCGAGGTGA
>WNFK01241020.1_pt2 | contig 18570 bp, 18 predicted proteins | sample 5400281 | NCBI WGS metagenome assembly WNFK01 (sample SAMN13153350, study PRJNA577476) | soil metagenome | isolation source: 20 cm soil on Douglas fir-dominated hillslope | place: USA:California | collected 2013-09-17 | reverse complement strand
CGGGACGATCTCGGCCGCATCGCGCCCGGCGCCAAGGCGGACCTCGTGCTGTGGAAGGCGCGGTCCTGGCGCATGACGCCGCTGCGCGACCCGATCAAGAACATCGTGTACAACGCCAGCGACGAGGACGTCGCCTCCGTCTATGTGAATGGCCGCCTGGTCGTCGACGGAGGCCGCGTGCTTGCCGCCGACGAGCGGGCCATCCTCGCCGCGCTCCAGGCGGGCGGAGACCGCATGTGGCCGCGCATGGCCAAATCCGACTGGGCGGGTCGGGGCGCCGACGCGCTCTCGCCGCCTACCTATCCCGACTGGAAACCCTAGCGGGCTAGGTCGCGTTCACCGCGAACTTCTGGAAGGTGTGGCAGCCCGCGGGCGCCAGCCCCCGGCTCACCGCGAAGGTCCAGGACACCTCGCCCACGTACACGTCGCCTTTCGAGTCCACCGCCAGACCATGGGGCGCGACGAAGCTGCCGGGCGCCACCGCGTCGAGCGTGCCCCAGCGTGCGAGCACCTTGCCGTCCCGGTCGAAGACGCTGGTCCGGCCGTGGCGCGGGACCGTGATGGCCCCGTGGCGCTGAGAGGTCTGCCCCTTGTGCCACCAGAGCTCGGACACATAGGCCCGGCCCTGCCGGTCGAAGACGATGTGGGTGGGCCGCTGGGTGTCCGTCCACTCGGAGAGATACTCGCCGTCCGGGTCGAAGATCTGGATGCGGTCGTTCTCGCGATCGCAGACGAAGACGCGCCCATCGGCGGCCGTCGCGATGCCGTGGGGGAGATTGAACTGGCCGGGCCCCTTGCCGGACACGCCCCACGAGCGCAGCAACTCGCCGGTGGGGGAGAACACGTGGACGCGGCAATTCCCGTAGCCGTCCGAGATGTAGAGGCGGCCCTTGAGCCCCACCGCCACATTGGTGGGCCGGTTGAAGGGCCCCCCCGGGCGCGGGATATTGATGGAGTCCTTCCCGTCGTAGCCGGTGTCCGGCGGCGTGTCGAGCGTGCCCAGGGTCATGAGCAGCTTACCCTCCGGCGTGAACTGCCGGACGGTGTGGTTGCCGTCATCCGTGCAGAAGAGCGTCCCGTCCGGCGCCACCGTGATCCCGTGGGTCCGATAGGTGAACTCACCCTGGCCCCACGAGCGCAGGAAGCTCCCCTTGCGGTCATACGCGATGATCGGGTGGTCGCCGCGGCAGATGAGGAAGACCCGATCCTCCCCGTCCACCGCCACTCCGGCGACGTCGCGGTGCTCGTAGCCGGCGGGAAGCTGCTCCCAGCCCTCGACCACCTGAAACTTCAGCGCGCTGTCCTGGACCATCCCTGACCTCCGCGGGTCATTCCGCTCTGCGTTCACCTCTCGCACCCACGTCAGACTAGGAACGACCGGGGCGCGAGTCAAGCCTCCTGCGATAGAATCGGCCGGGAGCCAGGAGGCCCAGCCATGACGACCGAGGCCTGGTACGACGCGTTGACCGCCGAGCTGCTGGCGCAGAGCCCCTTTCGGCAATCGGGCTACTTCAAGCGCTTCGCGGCCGGCACGCTGAGCCGGGAGCAGGTGTGGGGCCACATCGGCCAGCACTACCTGCTCATCGAGGCGTTTCCGCGCATCTTCAGCGCCATCCACGCGCGCTGCGACGATCTCGAGGTCCGGAAGGACTGCGCGCGCCACCTGCTGGTGGAGGATCTCGGCTATTTCGAGGGCCGGGTGGGCGGCACGCCGGATCATGACGAGATGTACCGGCGCATCGGCGACGACCTCGGCTATCCGCGCGAGGCGTACGCCGCCCTCAAGCCGGTGCCCGAGATGGCGGCCATCCTCGCCTTCTTCCGCCGCCTCGGCGGAGAGACGCCGTGGCATGCCTCGCTCTGCGCCACCGCGCTGCTCGAGGAGGAGGTGGTGGAGATCGCCCAGACGGTGGGGAAGGCCCTGCTCACGCACTACGGCGTCCGGCCGGAATGGGGCGGGCTGAACTACGCGGCCCACGAGGCCATCGAGAAGGAAGAGTCGGGCGAGACGAAGAAGACCATTCTCAAGCACGTGGCCACCGGCGCCGCGCGGCGGGACGCGGAAGCGGCGATGCGGGAGATGCACCGGCTGCTGGAGGACTACGCGGGGGGCCTGGCGCGGCGCTACCCCGACTGAGGGCGCCGCGCCCATAATCTGGCCCCCGCCGATCGCGTTCATGATGGCGGCGGTGTCCTCGACGTGACCCAGGCCGAGGGCATGCCCCAGCTCGTGGGCGAGCACGAGGGTGAGGTCGCGCTCGTCATGGAACTCGAAGATGGTGATGGTGCGCCCGTCGTACTCGCCCTTGTGGAACTGGCGCGGTTCTCCGTATAGCCCGTTGAAGGTGGCCACGCTCTGGTTGTGCGCCTGGGCGATGGCATTGCCCTTCTCGGCCAGGGCGTTCACGGTGGTGGCCAGCTCTCCCAGCGCCGCGCGATCCGACTCGATCTCTCGCCGGGTGGCGTCCAGCCGGGCCCGCTCCGCTTCCAGCTCCGCCTGGACGTCGCGGGGAGCGCCGCCGCGCGCGTTCCACTCCTGCACCCGGGTGTTGAAGGCCTGCGCGCGCTCCAGGTACGCGGCCTGCGCCGACTCGAGATCCCGGACCCGGCCCTCGTAGGTCCGGCGCCACTGCTCGTAGGTCTGGCCGGCGGAGGCGTGGGAGGTACGCGTCGCGTGCATGCTGGTCCGCAGGCGGTCTCCGCTCTGGGTCCGCTGCTGGCGCTCGTCGAAGACGAACTCGACGGTGAGCGCCGCGGTGGGCGTATTGGCGAAGAGCGTGCGGCCCAGCGCGCGCTCCCACAGTCCCTCCGCGCGCCGCAGGGCCTCGCGCACCTCGTCCGGCCTGAGGCCGAAGCGCTCGTCGACCGTGCCGACGCGGTAGGCCACCGCGTGGGCACAGGCGCCATAGCGCTGCGTCCACAGGAGCGCGGCGACCAGCGCGACCCCCCCGACCAGCCCCAGCCACAGGAGCTTTCGGCCCATGCCACCTCGTGGTGCGAGAGCCGTGCCACCCGCCGCGCGGTCCCAAAACCCTTGTCGGAGGGCGAGGCGCGCGGGCGGGGGGCGCCGGAAGGGGGCCGTTTCCCCGGTTGATTGCCGAATCCTGTCCGGCCGCTGCCGTCTTCGGTCAGGCGCGCGGCCCGAGCGGGGCTAGCGACTCGGCGTCACCGGTGGCGGAGGGGGCGGCGGGGGCGGGGGAGGCGCCGGCACCCGCGCGGGCGGGCAGCGGAACACCTCCGCCTGAATCCCCCTGAGGTCGTCGGATCGGAACGAGAGGATCGCGGTGTCGCCGCCCAGCCGCACCACCTTCCGCCGCAGGTCCCTGAGGTCGTTGTCCGATACGTATCCGATGCGGGTGCAGCTCCTGGCCAGCGCGGCGTCGGTGCTGAGCCGCACCGCCGCCATGGCGAGCCGCTCGACGTCTTGGGCCGCCGCCGGAAGCACGGCGGCGAGCGCGATGACGGGGGTGAGGATCCAGACGAGCCTGGGAGACATAGTGGTCCTTTCCTAGAGCGGGATGGCGAGCAGGGTGTCGATGCGGGCGCTGTCGCAGACCACGACACGCGCGCGGAAGCGGAGGGCGTCCCCCTCGTCCACGATCACGTCGAGGTAGCGGCCGGTGGCGAAGAGGTCCATGCGGCCGTCGCGTACGATGCGCACCACCAGGAAGGGGGTCTCGGCGCGCAGCTCGCCGTCGGACTCGCCGAGCCGGGCGGGGAGCCCCACCAGATGCCGATAGGCCTGCCGCTCGAAGACGTTGGCCTCGCGCAGGGCGGCCACGCGGTCCTCGAGCATGCCCTTGGAGTCCGCGAAGATGAGGCCGGCGGGCAGGCGAGGCAGGGCTCGGTGAAGAATCCCGGCCAGTCCTCGAGCCGGTCGTCGTCGATGGCGCGCGCGTAGTCGGCATTGAGCTGGGCGACGCGCTCGAGCATCGGCTCAGTAGCCCATGTAGCGACGGTACGCCTTCCAGAAGCCGCGCACCGCGGCTTCGGTGGCCCGCGTATCCTGGGACTCGGCGCCCTCGCCGCCCATATTGATCACCGAGAGCGTGTCGCCCGCGGTGGCCACGCCGCGCTGGACGAAGCCCCCCACGCAGCCGTCCTCCATGGAGACATAGCCCGCCGGTCCCACCAGATTGGCCTGCCGCAGCCGGCGCCGGCGCATCTCCGGCGTGTCGTCGGTGAAGCCGAGATAGGTCCAGTGCAGCTCCATGGCGTCCGGGCCCTTCGGGAGCACCTGGCGCACCGCGAGGGCGTTGTAGACCTGCTGGACCACGAGGCCCGGAAACACGGTGAGGATCTGGAGCTGGATGTCGTCGCCGAACTCCTTGACGGTGTCCAGCAGGCTCGGATCGTTGAGGCGAAAACGATCCTTCTCGGAGCGGATGTCCTGGTCGCGGTAGGCGCTGCTGTCGCGGTCCTCGCTCCGGTCGATGGTGGAGCTGGCGTGGTGGGCGCCGTCCGGGCTCACCAGCACGCCGCCCCCCTGGGTGAGCCGCGTGATGTGGAAGGTGCTGAAGAAGGTGTGCAGCAGGCTCGCGTGATAGGTGTCCTTCACGTTCTCGACGTAGAGCTTCCAGTTGTTCGGCAGCACCTGGACGAAACGTCCGAGCACCTGGATGGGCTTGCCGAGCACGCGGGTGAGCCGCGCCCGCACCGCGTCGCCCAGGTAGGTCTCCAGCGGCGGCGCCTCCGCCGACAGGCTGGCGAACACGAGGCCGCCCAGGGTGGCGGTGCGCAGCTTGCGAGGCCCGTGCTCGGCCTTGCAGAAGGACGCCGGCATGCCGCCTCGGCCATGCGCCCCCTTCTCGAACGCGACGCCCACCAGGCTGCCCTCGAGGTCGTAGCTCCAGGCGTGGTACACGCACTGGAAGCGCTTCCCGGCATTGCCGGTGTCGTCGAGCGCGATGAGCGCGCCGCGGTGGGCGCAGCGGTTCTCCCAGGCGTGGACGTTCCCCTCCGCGGCGCGCACCACCACCACCGGCATCTCGCCCACGAAGGTGGTGCGGTAGTCGCCCGGCCGCGCGAGGTCACTTTCCAGACACACGTAGTTCCAGACCGGCCCCTCGAAGATTCGGCGCAGCTCGGCATGGTAGTTGGCCTCGTCCTGGTAAACCCAGTACGGCACACGGGCCAGGGTGTCGGTGGGCCAGGAGCGGGGAGCCTCGGCGATGGTCATACGCGCTCTCCTCGACGGCGGGTGTCAGCCGTGAGCGAGGATATCACAGGGATTGACGCTCTCGCGCCGGGCTGCTACGGTTCCTCGTCTGGAGACGCCCCGGATCGCCTCCAGGAGTGCCGCGTCAACGCCGACGTGAACGCCGTCTCCCTGGGAGGTTCGACCATGGTCCACGACACGCGTGACCGAGACGACCAGCACACGATGTCCCGGCGCCACCTGCTCACCGCGCTGGGCGCGGCCGCCGGCGCCGCGGCCCTCGCGCCCCGGGCGGCGTCGGCGCAGGCCAAGCCGGCCGCTCCGCCGAGCACGATCACGAGCCCGCCCCGCGACTTCGGTCCCCAGGGCGCGCCGAACGTCTACTTCACCGACCCCGACGTCCTCACCGTGGAACCCGCGTTCGACGGCTTGCGCCAGCCGAATGCGCCGATCCAGCGGCTGTGGACGGGCGCCTTGTGGTCGGAGGGCCCGGCGTGGTCCGGCCAGGGGCGCTACCTCGTGTGGAGCGATATCCCCAATAACCGGCAGCTCCGCTGGCTCGAGGACAACGGGAAGGTCAGCGTGTTCCGCAGCCCGTCGAACAACAGCAACGGCAACACGTTCGACTTCCAGGGTCGCCAGCTCTCCTGCGAGCATCTCACCCGGCGCGTGGTCCGCTACGAGCTGGACGGCTCGGTGACCGTGCTCGCCGACGCGTTCGGCGGCAAGCGACTCAACTCGCCCAACGACGTGGTGCCCCATCCGGACGGCAGCTACTGGTTCACCGATCCGCCCTATGGCGGCCAGCTCTACGAGGGCACGACGGACGCGGCGGGCGGGGCAAGCAACCCGTCGGGCCGTATCAACCCGCGGCTGGGCCAGCCGCCCGAGGGCGGTCGCATGAAGCGGGAGCTCCCCACTTCCACGTATCGCATCGATCCGAGCGGCCGTGTGGATCTGGTGGTCGGGGAAGATCGGGTGCCGGATCCCAACGGGCTCTGCTTCTCGCCCGACTACAAGAAGCTCTATGTGATCAGCACCGGGAAGGGGCCGGGCGACACCGGGCCGGGCGGCAAGGGCGACATGCACGTGTTCGACGTGACCAGCGACGGCAAGGCCACCAATGGCAAGCTCTTCAGCAGCTTCATGGTGGACGGCGTCAAGTGCGGGCCGGACGGCGTGCGCGCCGACGTGGAGGGCAACCTCTGGTGCTCGAGCAATGCCGGCCGCAACGTGGGCTATAGCGGGGTGACGGTGTGGACGCCGCAGGGGCAGCTCATCGGGCGCATCCGCCTCCCCGAGATCTGCGGCAATGTCTGCTTCGGCGGTCCCAAGCGCAATCGTCTCTTCATGGCGGCCAGCCAGTCGCTCTATGCGGTGTACACCGGCACCCAGGGGGCGGCACCGGGATAGGCGCCGCGGCCCCTTCGGGCGACCAGGAGCGGGCGCGATGCCGAACGTGCTGGTGACCATGCCCTTCGACGAGGGCCTGCTCGACCGGCTGCGGGCGGTGTCGCCCCGACTCGCGGTGTCGCGGGCGGACCCCGCCACCGCGGACTACTCGCGCGCCGACGTCCTCTACGCCGGCAACCCGCCGCGGGATCTCGCCCGCGCCCCCCGGCTCACGTGGGCGCAGCTGCACATGGCGGGGGTGAACGCGCTGCACGATCACCCCATCTTCGCCGCGCCACAGGTCGCGCTGACGACTTCCAGCGGTGTGCACGCGGCCGCCATCGCGGAGTACGCGGTCACCATGCTGCTGGCGCTGGCGCACCGCGTGCCCCGCATCGTCGAGTGGCAGGGGCGGGGCGCCTGGCCGCCCGACGAGCGGCGCTGGCCGCTGTTCGTGCCCACCGAGCTGCGGGGCGCCACGCTGGGCGTTATCGGCTACGGGAGCATCGGGCGCGAGCTGGCGCGCATCGCGAAGACGGCGTTCGGCATGACGGTGCTCGCGTGCAAGCGCGACCCCACCCGACGGGCGGACGACGGCTACTCCCTGCCCGGGACTGGGGATCCGGAGGGCCGGGTACCCGACGAGTGGCTGCCGCCCTCGGGGCTCGCCGCGCTGCTCGCGCGGTCCGACGTGGTGGTGATGTGCGCGCCGCTCACGCGCGAGACCCGCGGCATGATCGGCTCGCGGGAGCTCGCCGCCATGAAGCCCACCGCCTACTTCATCAACGTCGGGCGCGGCGACACGGTGGACGAGGCGGCGCTGGCGGCCGCGCTCAAGGCCGGGAGCCTGGCGGGGGCGGCGGTGGACGTCTTCGCGGAGGAGCCACCCTCCGCCGGCCATCCGCTCTACGGTCTCGACAATGTCATCCTCTCGCCGCACGTGTCCGGCTTCCTGCCGAGCTACGACGAGAAGTGCGTGGCGCTCTTCGCGGAGAACTTGCGCCGCTATCTGGCCGGCGACCCGCTCCTCAACCTGGTGGACCGCGCCCGCGGCTACTAGGGCCGCCGCGGAATACCGCGGCGGCGGGCGCGCGGCGCCGTGCCGAGGGCGAAGAGCACCGCGCTGGCGACGACGGCGAGGGGCGCCACCGCGAACGCGATCGCGTAGGAGCCGGTGAGGTCGTGGAGAAAGCCCGCCGCCGCCGGGCCTGCCGCGGCCCCGCAGCGCCAGCCCAGGGTGAGGACGCCCATGATGGCGCCGAGCGCGCGCATGCCGAACAGATCGGGCACCACCTTCACCACCATGGTATCCGTGGCGGCGAAGCCCGCGCCGAAGAGCGCCACCGACGCGAGGAGCATCTCACGCGAGGGAATCCAGCGCAGGGCGAGCAGGGCGAGGGCGGTGAGGCCATAGGCGACGTAGATCGTGGTCCGGGGCCCCAGGCGATCGGACAGCGCGCCGCCGCTGAGCCGACCCACCGCCGCGCCCAGACCATAAGTGGTGAGCGCGAGGGAGGCCCCGGCCAGCCCGATCCCCTGGTCCCGCGCGAAGGGCACGATGTGGACGGTCAGCATGAGGGCCAGCGCGCCCTGGAGGAGCCAGGATCCGTTGAGGTACCAGTGCCGCGGATCGGCCAGCGCCTCGCGCAAGGTGGCGCCAGGCCCGACGCCTGGCGCGGCGCCGCGGGGCCCGGGCGGCGCGAACCCGGGGACGTCGCGGAGGGCGGCCGTCTCGCGCGCGCGCGGGAGCCGCACCGACAGCGCGGCCGCGAGGGTGACGAGCCCGGAGCCTCCGGCCAGCCACGCATAGGCGTGTCGCCAGCCCACCGCGTCGATCAGCCAGGCCGCGAGCGGGCCTCCGGTGATGTACCCGAGATTGAATCCCACGAGGACGACGGCGAGGGCGAGACCACGGCCCGCGACGAACCAGTGGGCGACGGTGGAGGCGCCCAGCAGATAGAAGCCCGACATCCCGACTCCGGCCAGCACGCCCACGAAGAGATAGAGCTGCCAGAGGCTGTGCACCGTGGCGACGAGCATGAAACCCGCGGAGGCCAGGGTCACGGTGACGACGAGCAGGAGCCGCGGCCCGTGGCGGTCCGCCAGCGCGCCCACCACGAATCCGGTCACGCCCCCCAGGATCAGGTTCAGCGAGAGCGCGGCGGAGATGGCGCCCCGGCTCCAGCCGAAGACGTCGGCGAGCACGGGCAGAAAGACGCCGTAGGCGGCGAGCGGGGTCGAGATCCCGTAGGTGACCGCGAAGAGCGCGGCCACCACGAGCCAGCGGCGGGCGTGCGGGCGCAGGGGGCGCTAGCCGAGGTCCCGCTCGGCCTGCTCGCGCCGCGCGCGCGTCACCGCGCCCCGTCTCTCCGGCATCGACGGCTATGGTAGCCCAAGCCCATGTACAATGCCGTGACGCGGTGAGGGAGTGACGCGGTGCCCACGGTTCCCAGGAGAGCGGACATGGCCGACGCGCGGACGATCGAGCATCTCTGGACGCACAAGACGCAGGACCACCCCTGGCTGGCCGACGAGGACCTCGTCATCGACCGCGGCGAGGGCGTGTGGGTGTGGACGGAGAAGGGGAAGAAGCTCATGGACGCCTTCGCCGGCCTCGCGGTGGTCAACGTGGGCCATGGCCGCCGGGAGATCGCGGAGGCCATCGCGGAGCAGACGGTGCGCCTGGCCTACTACCCCACTACGCGCCAGTTCTCCAACCGTCCCGCGGCGGAGCTCGCTTCCAAGCTCGCCACCCTGACGCCGGGCGACCTGCGCTACTCCTTCTTCGCGGTGAGCGGCTCCGAGGCCAATGAGCGGTCCATGCAGATCGCCCGGCAGTACTGGCTGGCCAAGGGCAAGACGGCCAAGCACAAGGTCATCTCCTTCGAGGGCGGCTATCACGGGGCCACCATGGGCACCTTCGCGGTATGCGGGCTGCCCCAGCTGGCAGCGGCCTATGCGCCGCTGCAAGTCCCGGGCTTCGCCAAGGTCAAGCCGCCGCATCCCTTTCGCGACCGCGGCACCGGCACCGACGCGGAGCTGATCGCGCGTCGTGGCGCCGAGCTGCGGGAGGCCATCCTCCGCGAGGGCCCGGACACGGTGTCGGCGGTGATCCTCGAGCCCGTGCTCTCCTCGGGCGGCTTCATCATGCCGCCCATCGGCTGGCTGCGCGCGGTGCGCGCGATCTGCGACGAGCTGGACGTGCTCATGATCGCGGATGAGGTCATCACCGGCTTCGGCCGCACCGGGCGCTGGTTCGCCTGCGAGCACGACGGCGTGGTGCCCGATCTCATGTCGGTGGCCAAGGGCATCACCTCGGGCTATATCCCGCTGTCCGCCAGCATCGCCCGCCCGCATCTGGCCGACGCTTTCCCCGCCGGCAGCACCCAGGAGAACGTGCATCCGAACACGTATGCCGCCCACCCCGTCGCGTGCGCGGCGGCGCTCGCCACCATTCGCATCATGGAGCAGGACAAGCTGGTGGAGAACGCGGAGGTCATGGGGCAACGCCTGCTCGCCGGGCTGCAGGGGACGCTGGGCCGCTCGCCCATCGTGGGGGAGGTGAGGGGCCGCGGTCTCCTGGTCTGCGTGGACCTGGTCGAGCCGGACGGTTCCGGCAAGTCCCTGGACCCGAAGACCGTGGCCGAGCTGGACCGGAAGGCGTGGGACCGGGGCGCCATCGTCTACGCGCGCGGAAACGTGCTCCGGCTGGCGCCGCCCCTCTGCATCACGGGCGCCGAAGTGGACGAGCTGGTGGGCATGGTGACGGACAGCGTGAACGAGCTGGCCCGCGACCTCAGCAGCGGACGGGGTCGGTGACGGTCAGCCGCACCTCGCCGGACGCGGGGTCGTAGTCGAAGTCGCCGCCCGCGCACTGGAACCGCGGTGGCCCGGCCATGAGCGCGGCCACCGCGCTCTTGTCGGGCGGCCACTTTCCCTCGTGCTCCACCTGATAGGTCCGGAGGGCGCCGGCCATGGCGGCCAGGGTCGCCCGGTCGGCGGCCAGACGGGCATGCGCGAGCGGGCGCTCCTCCTGGAATTTCTCCATCGTCTTGGCGGTGGAGCCCATGTATTTGTAGAGCAGGGCGCCCGCCACCGCCACCACCACCAGTACCACCGCGACCTCGATGAGGCCGAGCCCGCGCTGATTCCCCACCAGCCTGCGGAGACACATGCGGCTTCCTCCTCGCCGCGAGTGTACCGCAGTCGTCACGCCGCGCTCAGCGTGGGACTCCAGTCAGGGCGAAGGCGGCCCACGCGAAGGGATGCGGATGGGTCCGCATGGTCTCGAGCTGCGCTTCGCGCAGTGCGACGCCGGCGCCCGCCCGCTCGAGCTGGTCGTAGAAGACCCGTACCAGGTCATAGCTGGCGCGGTCGTCGATCTTCCACAGCGTCGTGATCAGGGCCGGCGTGCCCGCGTAGAGGAACGCGCGCAGGAGTCCCACCAGCTCGTCCCCGCGGGAGAGGCGGCCCAGCCCGGTCTCGCAAGCGGACAGCACGATGAGGCGCGCGTGGAGGTCGAGGCGAAAGAGCTCGCGCACCTCGAGGCGTCCGTCCTCGCCGCCGCCGGGGACCAGGAGCAGCGCGGAGGCCAGCGGATCCCGCTCGTCGAGCTCCGCGTGAGTGGCGAAGTGGGCGAGCCCCACCGACTCGAGACGCCGCTTCACCTCGGCCTCGGTGGCCTGCTCGCGGAGCAAGAGGGTGGCGGCGCGGCCCCGGTCGCGGACCACACGGGCCTCGCGCTCGGCCCAGCGGAGGTCCAGTCCGGTGCCCGCGTCCGGATTGCCCACGGCCAGGGCGCCGTCCAGCACGCCCAAGTCCTTGTCGGCGAGATAGCGGAGGACGCTGGCGCTCGGCAGGGTGGCGAGCGTGTGATCCTCGATCACCCAGCGTCCGGCGGGGGAGCGGAGGGCGCCCCAGGGCAGGTAGTGAAGCACGCCGTGGGGAACGATGAGGAGCCGGTCGCCGCGGATGGCCGAACGCGCGGGGTCGATGAGACGGCGGTAGAGCGCCTCCGCGGCCGCCTCGACGACGGGGAGATCCTTCTGGTCCGCGATGGTCTCGCGGAAGCGGCGGACCTGGGCGATGAGGGAGCCCCGGTCGCCGGGCAGGCGCACCACCGTGACCCGCTCGCGGTCCACCACCCAGACGAGGATGCCGTCCTCGGCGACGAGATACTCGAGGAGGGTGGTCCCCGCGGGCAGGAGCTGCTGGATCTCGGACACGGTCACCGGCTCCACCACCATGAGCGAGGCCTGCTCGCCGCTCTCGCGTCGGACGCGATCCAGGAAGGCGCGGTACTCTCCCTGCGCGGCGTCGGGGAGCGGGCGGGGCCGCTCTGCGTCGTCCTCATCGTCCCCGTCCTGGGCGCGGGCCTCGACCAAGGCGAGCCGGGCACGCAGGCGCGACTCTTCCTCGGCCAGCGCGCGCGTGCGGCCCTTGGACAGCGCGGTATGGCTGCCGAGGAGATCGAGGAAAGCGCGCGCACGGCCCCGCTCGGCGAAAGCGAGGGCCTCCTCCGCGCGGCCCGCGGCCAGCGCCAGGCGCACGGCGTGCTGATAGATGCCCTGCCGGCCCTCGGCAAAGCCGCTGCGGAGATCGGACTCATCGAGGCTCCCGCGCAGTGTCTCAACGTGGCGGAGCGCCTCCCGCGCGGCGTCCAGCCCCTCGGGCACGCGGCCCAAGGCCTCGAGGGACCGGGCGCGTCCGTGCTCGATCCACACCAGCGCGCCGGTCCGCTGGATCCGCACGCCGAGGGCGCGGCCCTGGTCGAAGAGGGCCAGCGCCGCCGGCGCATTGCCGCGCGCCAGCGCGAGCTGCCCCTGGCCCTGGAGGATCTCGAGCTCGATCTCTCTGAGACCGACCTCGCGCGCGTGGCGAAGCGCCCGGTCGAAGGCGGCCTCGGCCTCGCGTGGATGGCCGAGCCCGAGCTCGGCCTGGCCCATCACGCGGAGCGCGATGGCGGCCTGACGCCGGAGACCGATCCGCCGGCGGGCGGGAGCGCCGGGCGGCATTCTCGCGATCACGGCCTCGAGCCGCTGGACGCTCTGGCTCGATCGAGCAAGCGCAGTCGGGTAATCGCGCTGGGCGAGCGCGACCTGGGCGATCCCGCGGGTGAGCGCCTCGATCTTGAGCGCCTCGCGAGTTCCGCGGAGCCGGCTCTCGGCCAGGGCGAGACCTTCCTCGAGGACGGCGCGCGCGCGGTCGGGCTGGCCCACCTGGCGCCAGGCTCCGCCAACGTAGGAATAGGTCGAGACGAGAGTGCCGAGGTCGTCATCTCCGATGGGGGTGCCGGCGGCGAGCTCGCCTCGGAATAGCTCCATGACCCGCGTGCCCGCCCGGATCGCCTTCTGATAGAGGCCGAGCCGGAGCGCGGTGCTGCTCGCGGCGGCCCAGGCGCGGGCGGCGAGCAGGCGGGCGCCGTTGCCCTCGGCCGCCGCCGCCGTCCGCTCGTACGAGGCGAGCGCCGCGTGGCCCTCGCCCCGATCGATCGCGGCCAGGACCTGGGCGAATTCGAGCGGGTACTCGCCCGGGGCGCCGTCGGGTTTGGCCGCGGGCGACGCGGGGGTCGTGGGTGGGGCCGAAGAACGGCCCTTGCCGCGTCCTCCGTGTCCGGTCCCGCCCTGCGCCGAGACTATTCCGGCGAGCGCCACGAGGAGCGCGACGGCCGCGATGAGGGCAACGAGCCCCGGCCGCGCGCGCCGCGCGGAGGAGACTGCGCCGTGACTCCCGGGCTCGTGGTCGGCCATGGTCCCCGCTCGCGCGGGTCACCGCCAGGCTAACACCGACGGGGCGGAAGGCTCAGCGGGGTGTAGCTCCGGCGGTCGTGTGACGTCCAGCCGGCGCAGCGGTATGATCGGGGCGTGAAGGACTCCCTGGCGCGCGCCCTCGACTTCCTCGCCGCCGGTGCCTGGCAGGACGCCCACGGCATCGTGCAGGCCGAGGACTCCCCGCTCGCGGCCTGGCTCCACGGCATCGTGCACACGCTGGAGGGCGACCTCGAGAACGCGCGCTACTGGTACCGGAAGGCGAACCGCGCCTTTCCGGGGCCCGAGGCCGTCCAGGGCGAGATCGCGGCCGCGGGCGTCGAGGTGCGGGGTGGGGGCGCCGGCCGCGTCCCGAAATGAAGCTGACGAGCCGGCTCTCCGCGTGGGCGCTCTACCACTTTCAAAGCAGCATGATCTACGGGATCGGCTGGTTTCTTCGGCCGCGCGTCATCATCGCCGGCTTCCTCGTCCTGGCCGTGCTGTACGCGGCCGTAATCCTGTTGACGCGTCTGGTCGGATACTTCCAGCGCGCCGGGTAGATTGACGGGGGCCGGCCAAGGGTGCCATTCTGCGCGGGTGCGCGGGATGCCGCGCCTTTCCCGTATGGGAACCCGCAGTGGAGGTCGCCTCACATGGCCACCATGACCGCGCAGCCGCTCGAAGGTCCTGCCGCCTGGCGGGGCGCCGACCTCGCCCGGAGCACCGACTGGATCTGGCCCGTCTCCGCCGCGGTGGTGGCGGAGCTGGACGCGGCCCTACAGGGGGTGAGGCGCCGCGGTCTCGCCTGGCGCGACATCCGTCGTGAGGATTTCCCCCTGCCCGGCTTCGCGCGGACGCTGGCCGACGTCCAGCGCGAGCTGGAGGACGGCCGCGGCGTCGTCCTCCTGCGCGGATTGCCCGTCGAGCGGTATGGCGAGGACGACCTCCGCGCCCTCTACTTCGGCATCGGCGTCCACCTGGGCAGCCCGCGCTTCCAGAACTCGCGCGGCGAGCTGATCGGCGAGGTGCGCGACGAGCTGCGCGTCTATGGCGCGGTGGAGCAACCCGCCATGCCGGGCCGGAGCGCGGAAGCGCCGCCGACCTCGCGCTACAAGGCGCGCTCGAGCGGGCCGCTGCGCTTCCATACCGACCGCACCGACGTGGTGGCGCTGCTCTGCGTGCGCCAGGCGCAGGCGGGCGGGCAGAGCAAGGTGGTCAGCTCGGTGGCCGTCCACAACGCCATCCTCGCGCGCCGCCCGGACCTGCACGCGCTCCTCCTCCAGGACTATCACCGGAGCCGCGAGGGCGAGGAGGCCGGCGGCGAGCGCCGTACCTTCGCGCTCCCCGTCTGGGGAATTCGCGACGGACGGTTCACGAGCCAGTACTCGCGCACCTTCGTCGAGGCCGCCCAGCGGCTGCCCGGCGTGCCACGCCTCACCGCGGCGCAGGACGAGGCCCTCGACCTCCTCGCCGAGGTGGCGGAGGCGTGACCTATCACGCGCGCACCGCCTACCAGGACGACGTGGCGAGCAAGCAGGACCGCCTGCTCTATCGCCTGTGGCTCTCCGTGCCGAACAGCCGGGCGCTGCCGCCGGGCTTCGAGGTGCTCTGGGGCCGGATCGAGGCCGGCGCGCTTCGCGGCGGGATCGACCGGGTATGAGGCGCCGCGCGCGCAGCCTCGCGCTCGGCGTCGCGCTCCTGGCATCGGCGGTGCTGGCGCTCGGACCCCCGCCCGCGCGGGCGCAGGCCAAGCCCGAGGGCGAGATGCGGTGGGCGCTCTACGTCACGGTGCCGCCGGCCTGGTTCGATCCCGGTGACGTGGTCGGGGTCATCACGCCGTTCTGGATCCTCTATGCCCTGCACGACGCGCTGGTGAAGCCGATGCCCGGCAATCACCTGACGCCGAGCCTGGCCGAGTCCTGGACGGTGAGCCCGGACCAAAAGGTCTATGAGTTCAAGCTGCGCCAGGGCGTGAAGTTCCACAACGGCGATCCGTTCACCGCCGAGGACGTCAAGTTCAGCTTCCAGCGCGCCAAGGCCAAGCTCCTCCACGAAAAAGTCAAGGACGTGGTGATCGCCGATCCCTACCGGGTGCGCTTCGTGCTGCACGAGCCGTGGCCGGACTTCATGACCTTCTACGGCACCTTCGTGTCGGGGGCCGGCTGGGTGGTGCCCAAGAAATACATCGAGCAGGTGGGGGTGGAGGGCTTCCGGAAGCACCCGATCGGGCTCGGCCCCTACAAGTTCGTGAGCATCAACCCGGGCATCGAGCTGGTCATGGAAGCTTACGAGGGCTACTGGCGCAAGATGCCCTCGGTGAAGCGCCTGGTCTACAAGAGCGTGCCCGATGCCACCACGCGGATGGCCATGCTCAAGCGCGGCGAGGTCGACCTCGCTTATCTCATCGACGCCCCGATGGCCGAGGACGTGAAGCGGGATCCCAATCTCAAGCTGGCCTTCTCCGGCGGCATCGGCACCACCTACCTCGACTTCCTCGACATGTGGGACCCCAAGTCCCCGTGGGCCGACAAGCGCGTGCGCCAGGCCGCCAGCTACGCCATCGACCGCCGGGCGATCAGCGAGGCGGAGACGGTGGGCGCCTCCATCCCCACCGGCAACGTGGTGCCCAAGGGCTTCGAGTTCGCCCTGCCCATCGAGCCGGATCCGTACAATCCGGCGCGAGCCCGGCAGCTGCTCACCGAGGCCGGCTATCCGAAGGGCTTCGACGCGGGCGATCTTTACCCGTGGCCGCCCTATACTTCGACGGGGGAGACGGCGACCAACTATCTCGCCGCCATCGGCATCAAGACCCGGGTGCGGACGATGGAGCGCGCGGCCTTCTACTCGGCCCTGGCCTCGAAGAAGCTCAAGGGGCTCTGCGTCTGCGTCAACGCCGTGTACGGCAATGCCGCCTCACGCCTGTCCGAGACCGTGCCCGCCGAGGGCAACTACGCCTACGGCGCCTGGCCGGATATTGAAGCCCTCTACGCCCAGCAGGGGCGCGAGACCGATCGGAAGAAGCGGGAGGCGATGCTCCGGCAGCTCCAGCAGCAGCTCAGCGAGCGCGTGCGCTTCGCGCCCATCTACGACTATATCTGGCCGAGCGCGGTGGGGCCGCGGGTGGCCGAACCCGCGCTCATGCTCATCAACCCGTACCCCTGGTCGGCGCCCCTCGAAGAGGTGCGCCTCAAGAAATAGGCCCGCGAACACAAGGAGATCTCGAATGCTCGCGATGTGGGTGAAGGTGCGGATCAAGCCGGATCAGCGGAAGCGCTTCCTGGACGCCATCGAGACGGACGCGCTGGGCTCGGAGCGGGACGAGCCGGGCTGCCTGCGCTTCAACGTGCTGCAGGACGAGAAGGACCCGAACGTCTACTACTTCTTCGAGGTGTACAAAGACCAGGCGGCGCTGGAGGCGCATCGCCTCACCCCGCACTACGCCACGTGGCGGGCGGTGGCCGATACGCTGGACGGGCCCACCGAGCCCACCCGCTGCGCGACGGTGTTCCCCGCCGCGCGGGGCTACTGGGGCAAGGTCTAGACGCCCCTCAGCGCTGGCCGAGGGCGCGGTTCGCGACCTCGACGGTCTGCTTCGCGACGTCGAAGCGATTGGTCTGCTTCGACTCGACGTCGCCCCCGGTCACCCGGATGAAGAAGGTATCGTCGCCGAACTCGATGGAGTGGATGTCGCCCTTCGCGAACACGGCGGCCTTGCCCGGCTCGTTGACGAACTCCCGCTGGAGCTCGAGTTCGGCGTGCCCGGGACGGCTCCCGTCGTCCAGGCGCCGCCACCGGCGCATCCGGGTGGGATTCTTGTAGTTGCCGTAGATCACCCAGCAGGGCCCGTGGTCGTGCACCGAGGACGTCGCGCCTTTCGCCCGTCCGTGCACCAGCACGTGCACGTCCGTCTCGGGATCGTGGCCGATGGTGGTGCGTTCGGCGTGGGGGACCGGGTCGCCGAGGTGCTTGGTCAGGAGCTCGGGATTGGCGAGGAGCCGCTCGAGGTGGTCGCGGATCTCGGCCAGCCCCGACGGAATCCCTTTGCCCTTGATGGTGGCGCGCGTGTCGGCGAGGAACTGGTCGAGCGAGTAGGACGCGGTCGCGGCCATGATGGTCTCCTTCACGACGTGGGCACCGCGATCCCGCGACGCGCGAGCTCGCCCATGAGATCGAGCGCGCGGGTAGGAACCGGCCGGCCGGCCGGCACGGTCCAGAAGATCTCGAACTCGAGCCCGTCGGGATCCTTGGCGTAGAGCGAGAGGCTGACGCCGTGATCGGATTGGCCCACCAGGGCGCCCGCCTCTACCAGGCGGCGCTGGGCGCGCACCAGATCCGTCAGCTCCCCCACCTCCCAGGCGGAGTGGTACATCCGTGCCACGCCCTCGTGCGGCGGCGCGACGCCCCCCTGCTCGAAGAGGCCCAGGTGATGATCGTCGGGGCTGCCCGGGATACGGAGGAAGGCCGCGCGCGGATAGCGTGTCTTCACCTCGAAGCCCAGGACCTCCACGTAGAAGCGGACGCTGCGCTCCACGTCCGCAATCCAGAGCACAAGGTGCTGCAGCCGCTTGAGCCCGATCCCGCCGTCGCTCATCGCTGGATCCCCGTGTGCTTGGGCGTATGCTCGGGCGCGTGCCGGGGTGGTGACTCGGGCGGATACTCGGCCCGCACCGTGATGACCACGCAGGCGAGGAGCGCGTCGCCGGTGGGCGCGCGCAGGCCGCCCGCCACCGCGTGCACCGTCACTTCGCCGTGCGGCAGCTCTTTACGTACGCGCTCGACGTCGACGGATCCGGGGTCGGGCACGCCCACGGTGACGTCCACCAGCATGCGGCCGCCGCGCGCGCGAATGTCCTGGAGGAGGGGCAGGCTCGAGTGGCGGATGGCGTCCGACACCGCGCGGCAGGCGGCCTTGGTGCCGTCGCCGCCGTGCACGTCCACGCCCATGCCGAACTCGTAGACCAGGGGATTCGCGCTCACCTGGGTGCATGGTTCCCGATGCGGTCTCCGCTGTCAAGCCGTCCGTTGTATAGTCGGGCCCTGACCTGCACCTTCACCAGAGGGAGGATGCCGTGAAGCTTCTCTTCTTCAACGAGTTCCGGCTGGGCGTGCTCGAGGGGGACACCGTGCACGACGTCACCCCGGCGGTGCAGGATCTGCCGCATGCCGGGCCCCACGACCTCATCAACGCGCTCATCGCGCGGTTCGCCGAGCGGCGCGGGGCTCTCGCGGACGTGGTGCGCCGCGGGAAGGGCATCCCGCTCGCGCAGGTTCGGA
>WNFK01187290.1_pt3 | contig 18614 bp, 21 predicted proteins | sample 5400281 | NCBI WGS metagenome assembly WNFK01 (sample SAMN13153350, study PRJNA577476) | soil metagenome | isolation source: 20 cm soil on Douglas fir-dominated hillslope | place: USA:California | collected 2013-09-17 | reverse complement strand
CCGCCGAGGATCGCGGGCGGCGTCAGGAGCCGCCGGTACGTCTCGAACAGGATTCCGCCGGCGACCGCGAGCAGCGCGACCGCGTTGACCAGTGCGGCGAGGATCTCCGCGCGATAGTAGCCATAGGTCTTCGCCGGCGTCGGCGGCCGCCCGGCGATCCAGATGGCGAACAGCGCGAGCGCCAGACCGCCGGCGTCGGCGAGCATGTGAGCCGCGTCGGCCAGGAGCGCGAGGCTGCCCGACCACAGCGCGCCGGCCACTTCGACGAGGAGAAATCCGCAGGTCAGGGCCAGGGTCGCGGTCAACCGGCCGCGCGAGCGCGCGGCGGCGGTCTGCCGGTGTGCATGCGCCTCCATCGAGCGGATCCTAGCAGGTTCGGGCCCGAACCTTGTCGAGCTTCGCGCGTCCGGTCGCAACGGGCGGGGCGTCGACGAGCATGTCGGTCTTGCCGTCGAACTCGAAGAGACGAACCTCGGCCACGCCCCGACTGCGCTGCCACTTGAAGAAGGCGATCTCCGGTACCGGAACGTTCACGACGGGCGCCTGGAAAGCCGGAATCCCGAACAGGTCCTGATCGGTGTCGGTTCCGAGGACGCTGGCGAACGCCTTGACCTTGAGGTCCGGCAATGCCTCGACGACCCGCACTCCGTGAGCCCTGAGCCACGTGGTCACGAACTCCTTGACCAGAACCTCCGGTCCGGCGTGATGGAAGACCTCGATCGTGATGGTCTGGCGCTGGAGCCTCTCGATGTCGAGCTGCGCGAGTGCGCGCTCGAGGGATCGCATGAGCAGCTGTTGGGTGACACCCGAGGGCTGGGTCGGGTTCGGCACCGGCGAGAGCGAGCAGCCGCTCGATAACAGACAGGCGACGAGGGCAGCGGCGGAGCCGGCGCGTTCGATCGAGGTCATCGCTCTGTACCTTGAAGTCTACGACCGCCTGCTAAGATCTCTCAATGCATCGAGATCGAACGCTCACTCTGAATGGCCAGCGATTTCACTATGCCGAGTGGGGGCCGGCGACGGCGCCCCCGGTGCTGCTGCTCCACGGTGTCACCGGCCACGCGCGGACCTGGGACGACGAAGCCGCCGGGCTCGCCTCTCGCTATCGCGTGCTCGCCCTCGACCAGCGGGGCCACGGTGACTCGGACCCGTCACCGAACGCCGACTACACGGTCGCCACGATGTCGGCCGACGTCGCGGCGTTCGCCGACGCCCTCGGACTGTCGCGATTCTCGATCGTCGGGCTCTCGATGGGAGGGCGGGTCGCCATCGGCTTCGCCGGGCAGACGCCGGCGCGCGTCGAGCGGCTGATGATCGTCGACATCGGCCCCGAGATCTCCGAGGCGGGAATGCTCCGTGTCGGCACGCTCATGGCGCGCTCGCCCGAGCTGTTTGCGAGCCTCGAGCAGGCGCTGGCGTTCCATCGCCTGACCAACCCGCTCTACACCGAGGCGATGCTCCGCCACCGGGTCCAGCACGGCACGCGGCCCGTCGAGGGCGGTCTCACCTGGAAATACGATCGAGGGCTTCGCGACGCCGTGCGCGCCGGAACGTGGCGCGACCCGATCGACCTCTGGCCGCTCTGGCGCGGTATCACCTGTCCGATCTTGCTCGTGCGCGGCGCCGACTCCGACGTCCTGTCCCCGGAGATCGCCAAGCGGATGCTCGACGAGAATCTCAACACCCGGTTCGCGGAAGTCCCCGGCGCCGGCCATACGGTCCCCGGTGACCAGCCGGTCGTCTTCCAGGCTCTCCTGAGCGATTTCCTGTCGGCCTGAACGCGGCGGGCCGGAAGCGGGACGGCCTACCGATCGCGGAGACGGCGCGCCGCTTCGGCGCGCATCTGCTGCATGGCGTGGGTCTCCTGATCGGAATAGCGCTCTTCGGTCCACGGGTCGGCGTGCATGTGATAGCCGTTCTGCTCCCAGAACCCGGGCGGGTTGACGTCGAGGAACTCGAACGCGCGGAGCCATTTCGAGCTCTTCCAGAAGTAGAGCTTGGGGAGCACCAGGCGCAAGGGGCCGCCGTGGTCGGGCTCCAGATCGCGGCCATTGTGCTTGAGCGCCAGGATCACGTCGTCCTGCACGAGGTCCGCGAGCGCGGTGTTGGTCGTATAGTCCGGGTCCGCATGCTGCATGACGAACGCGGCTTCGCGCCGCGGCTTCACCCGATCCACGATCTCGCGGATCGGCACACCCTCCCAGACGTTGTCGAGCTTCGACCAGCGGGTCACGCAGTGGATGTCCGAGGTGATCGTGACCCGAGGCAGGGCCTGGAACTCGGGCCACGTCCACGTGGTCTCGCGCTCGACCAGACCGTAGCAGCGGAACGCCCACCGGGCGGGATCGAAGCGGGGGGTGCGGCCGTACGTGAGCACGGGCCACTTGGCCGTCAGGACCTGGCCGGGCGGGACACGCGCGGCGAGGGCCGGATCGAGCTTCTGCTTCATGTCGACCAACTATACAACGCGCCCAGAAGCTTTCTGGCGGATGGAGTCGCGCCGTATAATCGACGTCAGTCGGCGCCTCGCTCCGGTGGAGCGCCGGACGAAAGGACTGGGGAGGGATGAACGGGGAACGGAAGCTGGCGCTGTTCATCGACTTCGAGAACATCGCCCGCGGCGTCAAGGAAGCGCAGTACAAGCAGTTCGAGCTGAAGCTGGTGCTGGAGCGGCTGCTGGAAAAGGGCAAGATCATCGTGCGGCGCGCGTACGCGGACTGGAACCGGTTCACCGAATACAAGCGTCCCTTCCACGAGTGGGCGATCGAGCTCATCGACGTTCCGCAGTCGCGGTACAGCGGCAAGAACTCCGCCGACATCCGGATGGTCGTCGACGCCCTCGACCTCGCCTACGGCAAGACCCACATCGATTCCTTCGCGCTGGTCTCGGGCGATTCGGACTTCTCGCCGCTCGTCTCCAAGCTCCGCGAGAACGACCGCTACGTGATCGGGCTCGGCGTCAAATCGTCGTCGTCGGATCTGCTGGTCGCCAACTGCGACGAGTTCATCTTCTACGAGGACCTGATCCGCGACACGAAGAAGACGACCCTGCTGCGCGGGATGCCCGAGAAGAAGGCGGAGGCGATGGCGCAGCTCATCGACGCCATCCAGGCGCTCCAGCGCGAGAACAAGGAAACGCTCTGGGGCTCGATGGTCAAGCAGACGATGATCCGAAAGAATCCGGCCTTCAACGAGACCTACTACGGTTTCTCGACCTTCTCGAAGCTCCTCGAGGACGCCGCCAAGCAGAAGATCGTCACGCTCGAGCGCGACGAGAAGAGCGGCACCTACGTCATCACGGCCCTCAGCGAAGAGGGCGGGCGCGCCGCTTAGAGACGCCCGAATCGGCCGCTGTCGGTCACGAAGGCCGTCAGGGCCCAGCTCACCACCGTGATCAGGAGCGCGCCCAGAAAGGCGGCTCGGAAGCCCACCACGTCGAAGCCGGGGACGACGGCCGATGTCAGCCAGAGGCAGAACGCGTTTAGCACGAACAGAAAGAGGCCGAGCGTCAGGAGCGTCAGCGGCAGGGTGACGATCTTCAGCACGGGCCGGACCACCGCGTTGATGAGCGCCAGGACCAGCCCTGCCAGCAGGGCCGGCCAGAGCGGCTTCCCGCGCAGGACGATACCCGGCACGACCTGGGCCGCCAGATAGATCATGGTGGCGTTCACGATCACCCGGGCGACGAATCCGGTCAGAGCCTAGCCGCCGAGCGGTGCGATGAGCCGATCGATCGAAAACACGCCCGCACCACCGATCAGGATCGACAAGGCCAGCGCGATCAGCGCCAGGTTGAATTCGTAGCCGTGTCCCTTACCCGGAGTCATCGCGAAGTTCAGGAAGAAGCCGTGTTTGCCGTGCACCTTCGCGATGGCCACCAGCATCACCAGGATCAAGCCGATCGCCGTCGGGCGCGCCAGCACGCCGACAATGAGCGCCAGCCCGCCGAAGCACTCGGTGAACGCAGCGAGCGCCGTGGCCGCCGGCGGGACATTCATCTGACGGAAGCCGCTGATGGTGGCCGACAGGCCGTGCCCGCCGAACCAGCCGAACGTCTTCTGGGCGCCGTGGGCGAAAAAGATGACGCCCAACGCGACACGGACGACCAGGTGGGACCACGACGGGTACGTTCCGAAGACGTACTCAACCAGGACTTCCATGGATCCTCCCTGCCCGTTGCGATGGGCACGGCCGCATCGTATTCTCGGTCCGTGAAGTACCTGTCGCGCTGCGCCGGTCGGCCGCCGCGAGTGTACTACAGCTGGATCGGCGTGACGCTCTCGCTGCTGACGCTCAGCGTCGCGGCGTTCCCGGCGCGCGCCTTCGCGCAGGTCGAGCTCACCTGGTCTCCGAGCATGGTCAAGGGACCGTCAGCAGCGCCGGTGACGATCATCGAGTTCTCCGACTACCAGTGACCCTACTGTCAATTGGTCCAGCGGTCGCTGGCCAAGCTGTTCCAGGAGTACGAGGGTCGCATTCGGCTGGTCTTCAAGGATCGTCCGCTCTCGATGCATACCCTGGCGCGCCCCGCGCACGAGGCAGCGCGCTGCGCCGGCGCCTCGGGCAAGTACTGGCCGTACCACGATCGTCTCTTCGCGGAGCAGCCCAAGTTCCGGCGCGGTGATCTGCTCGCCTACGCGAGCGAGCTCGGCCTCGATCCCGACGCGTTCGCGCGCTGTCTGGACGAGCGCCGGTTCGCGGCGGACGTCGAGCGTGACATCGCGCAGGCCCAGGCGCTCGGCATCAACAGCACTCCCACGTTTCTCATCAACGGCCGCCCCGTGATCGGCGCCACCAGCATCGAGGAGTTTCGCGCGGCCATCGACAAGGCGCTCGAGGAGCGACGCTGATGCCCTACGTGAAGATCGCGGAGGTCGACGAGATCGCTGTCGGCCAGGGAGCCTTGCTCGAGCGCGGCGGCCTGACGATCGCCGTGTTCAACGCCGGCGATGGACGCTTCTATGCCACCGGCCCGACCTGCCCGCACGAAGATGGCCCGCTCGCCGAAGGATGGCTCGAAGGCGACGCGGTCATCTGTCCATGGCACGGCTACGATTTCGCGCTCGCCACCGGCGCCTGTCGCGTGGCCCCCGGCCTCTTCGTCCCGGTCTATTCCGTTCGCGTGAGCGGCTCCGCGGTCGAGATCGACCTGCCCTGACCGTCTCTCGCGTTCTCACTTTTGATTCTTTCGATTTTGGCTTGCGCCGACCTCCGCCGAGCCATCGGGGAACACCCTGAGGCTGCGCGAACGGTTGCCAAACCACGGAAAGGTGTTTAACGTAACAACCATCAGGAGGATCACCGTCCCGTGACAGAGCGCGCTGTCAAACACGTCAGAAAATTCCTCGGCCAGCGCCTCCGCGCCCTGCGCAAACAGCGCGCCCTCAGCCAGGAACGGCTCGGCAAAGGATCCGGACTCAGCGGCAAGTTCATCGGCGAGGTCGAGCGCGGCGAGAAATCGATCTCGATCGACAGTCTCTATCGCGTGTCGGTCGCGCTCGAGGTTCCCCTGCGCGATCTCACCGACGTCGGCGACAAGCACAGCACCGTGCCGACCGAAGAAGCCGAGAAGATCTTCGCGCTCGTTTCGGGGCGGCGGCGTCCGGAGGACGTCCGCAAGGCCTACAACGTCCTGCGCGCGATGTTCAGCCGCGCCTCGTAAGCTCCGTCAGTCGCCACTCCTGCCCGCACCCGGGCGCGATCGTCCGACGATCGAGCGCCACGATGAAGGTGTGACATGACCACGGATCAGATTTGGCTCGCCGTCGGATTTCTCGGACAGGCCTTCTTCTCCGCGCGCTTCCTCATCCAGTGGATCGCGTCCGAGCGTCTCGGCAAGAGCGTGGTGCCCCGCGCCTTCTGGTATTTCTCGATCGGCGGTGGATTGACCCTCTTGTTCTACGCGCTCTGGCGCCGCGATCCCGTCTTCATTCTGGGTCAAGGCGCCGGCCTGTTCGTCTACGCGCGCAACCTCTACTTCGTCCTCCGCGACCCCGAGCACGCCACCTCCTGACCGCATGCTAAAATCCCCCCGATAAGGGCAGGTCGAGACGCGTCTCGACGCGGCACCGCGCAGCGAATAGCGCCTAGATCGGGCGTGCGGAGCCGGCTTGCGGCAATCGAACCGGTCGGGCGCGGGCCGAAAACCAGAAAGCAGAGCCGACTTCACGAACAGCGTCTAGGTCGGGCGTACGGAGCCGGCGCGCGTCTTTGTAAGGCCACCCGCGGTGTGAGCCGATCTCACGGTCCCCGCTACAAAGGAGCCAGGTGTTGACGATCAATTGGGCCCAGTGCCACACGCGTCCGGTTCTCATGATCCCCGGCCCGACGGAGCTGCCGTTCCCGGTGATCCAGGCCATGAATCAGCCTTCGGCGATCCAGTACGACCGGAGCTTTGACGAAGAGGTCCTCGAGCCGACGACCCTGGCGCTGCGCCAGGTGTTCCAGACCCAGAGCGAGGTCTTCCTCCTTCCCGGCTCCGGCCGCACGGCGCTCGAGGCGGGCGCCCTGTCGGTGATCGAGCCCGGCGACCGCGTGCTCGTCGTCGGCGCAGGCCAGTTCGGCGTCCTCATGCGCGAGATCATGAACCGAGTCGGCGCCGACTTGACCGAGTTCCCGGTCGAGCTGGGCGCGCGCCTCGATCTGGATCGTCTGACCCGCGAGGCCGAGCGGCTCCGTCCCAAGGCGATCACCCTGGTCCACAACGAAACCTCGACCGGCACGACCTATCCGGCGGCCGAGGTCGGCCGGATCGCGCGGTCCGTCGACGCCCTCTACCTGCTCGATACGGTGTCCTCGATCGCCGGCATCGACGTCCGGACCGACGAGTGGGGCGTCGACCTCAACATGACCGGCTCGCAGAAATGTCTGGCAGCGCCGCTCGGGATGGCGGTCGTCTCGGTGAGCCCACGGGCGTTCGCGACCATGGAGCGCCGCAAGCGCGCCGCGTCGAGCCTGGTCTACGACCTGCTTCGCTGGAAGGACCAGTGGGTGCCCGTCTCGCGCGGCGGCAAGGTCCCCGACGGCTCGCCGCGGCGCCAGCCGATTTCGATCCCGACGCACCTCACCAGCGCGATGCGCGTCGCGACGCGCTTGATCCTGGAGGAAGGGCTCGCGCACCGCTTCCAGCGGCACGCCGTCGCCGGCGCGGCGGTCCGGCGCGGCGTCCATGCGATGGGCCTCGACATGTTCCCGGACGCGTCCATCTTCTCCAACACGGTATCGTGCGTGAAGACGCCGAAGAACGTGGAGCCCGCCGCGGTCGTGGCCCGGATGCGCGACCAGTACGGGATCCTCATCGGCACGGGTCTGGACAAGATGCGGACGACCACGTTGCGGATCGGCACCATGGCCATGACCGCGAGCCCGCACTACGTGCTGCCGACCCTGTCGGCGCTGGAGCTGACCCTGCGCGACCTCGGGCACAAGTGCGAGCCCGGCGCCGGCGTCGCGGCCGCCCAGACCACCTTCGCCGACGCGGTGTGATGAGCTCCGACTCGAAGTCAGCCGTCACGATCTGCGTCCCCGACGACTTCCCGTCGGTCTTCGACGGGACGCCGGCCCACGAGCGCTGCCGCAAGCTCGGCGAGACCCGGGTCTTCATCGCGCGCGGCGCCGACGAAGAGGCCGAGCTCATCAAGCGCATCGACCACGCGCGCATCGCGATCAACATTCGGGCTCACGCGCGCTTCACCGACTCCGTCATGACGGCGTGTCGCAAGCTCGAGATGATCTCGATCTGGGGCACCGGGACGGACAACATCGACCTCGACGCGGCCGGCCGTCACGGAATCACGGTTTGCAACACGCCCGGTATCAATGCCTTCGCGGTCGCCGAGCACGCCCTGGCGCTGATGCTCGCCAGCGCCCGGCGGATCCCGCGCATCGACCGCGAGGTGCGCGGCGGCGCCTGGCCGCGCGATCTTCTCACCCAGCTCCTCGGCAAGACGCTGGGCGTCTGCGGGACCGGCAAGATCGGCGCCCGCGTGATCGCGCTCGGCAACGCGCTGGGGATGGACGTCCTGGCCTACAGCGCCCGCGGCGACGCGGCGGCGGTGGCGGCGCTCGGCGCCCGCGCGGCGTCGAAGGAAGACATCTGCCGCCGGGCGGACGTCATCTCGCTCCACCTGCGGCTCGGCCCGGACACGCGCGGGTTTCTCGGCCGGCGCGAGTTCGCGATGATGAAGCCCACGGCGATTCTGATCAACACCGGCCGCGGCGCGCTGGTCGAGCGCGAAGCGCTGCTGGACGCGCTCACACAGAACAAGATCGCTGGAGCCGGGCTCGACGTCTTCCACGACGAGCCGTTGAAGCCGGGCGACCCGTTTCTGGCCCTCCCCAGCGTGGTGCTCTCGCCGCACAACGGCGGGCAGACGCCCGAGGTCATCCGCGACGGGCTCCTCCGCGCGATCGAGAACGTCGAGAACTATCTCGCCGGGAAGCCCACCGACACCGTCGTCGCCCCGGTCAAAACGCGGCGCTGAAGCGCCCGACGGAGGAATCGATCCGATGGCCGTGACGTCGCTCGAGATCACGCATCAGTCGCTCGTCCTGGACGGTCACGCGTTCGGCCCGGCGGGTGCCTACGAGAAAATCGCGGGCGTTCTCCGCTTCGGCGTCGATCCGACGCACCCGGCGAACCAGGTCATCACAGACCTGGCGCTGGCGCCGCGCAACGACGCCGGGCTCGTCGAGTCGTCGGCCGACGTCTATCTCTTGCGGCCCGTCGAGCCGGCGCGCGGCAACCGCCGCCTGCTCCTCGACGTCCCCAATCGCGGGCGCAAGGTCGCGCTCGGGATGTTCAACAGCGCGATCCGCGTCCCCGACCCGACCACCGCGGACGATTTCGGCAACGGCTTCCTGATGCGGCACGGCTACACGGTCGCGTGGTGCGGCTGGCAGCACGACGTGCCGCGACAGGACGGCCTGCAGGCGCTCACGGTGCCGGTGGCGCGCGGTGAAAACGGACCGATCAGCGGCCCGGTACTCTGCGAATGGCGGCCGAACTCACGCGTCGCCAGCTTGCCCATGGCCGATCGCTATCACCTCGCCCAGCCGACCGCCGACCTCACCGATCCGGCGGCGCGACTCACGGTCCGGGACTACGCCGGCGCGCCCGCGGTCGCGATCGCGCGCGGAGCGTGGCGGTTCGCCGACCTGACGCATGTTGCGCTCGACGGTGGGTTCGAGCCGGGCAAGATCTACGAGCTCGTCTATCGCGCCGAGAACCCGCCCCTGGTGGGCCTGGGACTCCTCGCGGTGCGCGACGCCGCCGCGTGGCTGCGATCGGGCCCCGCCAGCGCCGGCAATCCGTGCGCGGGCGAGCTCGAGCGCGCCTACGTCATCGGCGTCTCGCAGACCGGACGCTTCCTCCGCCAGCTGCTGTACCTCGGTCTGAACGAGGACGAGGCGGGCCGGAAGGTGTTCGACGGTGTCTTCGTGCACATTGCGGGCGGCCGCCGTGGTGAGTTCAATCAGCGGTTCGGTCAGCCGTCGCTGAACGCCACCGCGTCGGTCGGAAGCCAGTTCCCGTTCACCGACACGGCCGCCGTCGATCCGGTTACCGGCCAGCGCGGCGCACAGCTCGCGCGGCTCGAAGCGCGTGGAACCCTGCCGAAGATCGTCGCGGTCAATACCGCGGCCGAGTACTGGCGCGGCGACGCCTCGCTCGTGCACGCCGACGTCGAGGGCACCCGTGACGTCGCGCCCCACGGCGAGACCCGCGTCTATCTGTTCGCCGGCTGCCAGCACACGCCCGGTACCGTGCCGCCGCCCGACGCCGACCCCAACACGGGTTCGCGCGGCCGGCACACGTTCAACGTCGTCGACTATTCGCCGCTCATGCGGGCCGCGCTCACGAACCTCGATCGCTGGGTCTGCGACGGAGTCGAGCCACCGCCGAGCAAGGTGCCGCGCCTCGCCGACGGCACGGGGGTCCAGGCCGAGGCGACGCGGAAGCAGTTCGAGCGAATCCCGGGAGCTCGGTTCCCCGATCGTGTCGAGCGGCCGCGGCGCCTCGACTTCGGCCCGGAAGTATCCCGCGGCATTCTGCACGAGCTGCCGCCGAAGATCGGCGCGCCCTTCGTGACGTTCGTTCCGTCGGTCGACGACGACGGCAACGACATTCCGGGTATCCGCGCCGTCGAGCTCGGGGCGCCGCTCGCGACCTTCACCGGCTGGAATCCCCGGCACCCCGAGCAGGGCGTGCCGGGCGATCTCATGAGCATGATGGGCTCGACGCTTCCGTTCGCGGTCACGCGAGCCGCGCGCGAAGCGAGCGGCGACCCGCGGCCTTCGATCGAGGAGCGCTACGTCTCGCGGGCGGCGTACCTCGCGCGAGCACGCGAAGCCGCCCTGCGGCTGGTGGCGGAGCGGCACATGCTGGCCGAGGACGTCGACGCCGTGGTCGAGCGCGCGGGGCGGCTCTGGGACTTCATCGTCCGCGCTTGAACCACTCGTAGATCTCCTCGCCGGTCGTCATCCAGACGCCCTTCTTGCGGCGGATGTAGTCGTAGATCGCCTCGAAGTACTTGATCCGGTGCGGCACGCCGTGGATGTAGGGGTGCACGGCGATCGCCATCACCCGCGGCTGCTTGGCGCCCTCGAGATAGAGGCGATCGAACTGGTCGCGGACCCGCTCGAGCCAGGCGCCCGATTCGTGATGCTGGATGAGCATCATCGGAATGTCGTTGAGCTCGAGCGTGTACGGCACCGACACGAGTGGCCGCGCCGTCGTCTTGATCTCGTAGGGCTGGTCGTCATTGACCCAGTCCGAGATGTACTCGATGCCCTCCTCGGCGAGGATGTCGAGCGTCTCCCACGTCTCGGTCAGCCCCGGCCCGAGCCATCCCTTGGGCTTCTTGCCGGTGAAGTCCGAGATCAGCCGGATGGCCGTCCGGATCGCGTCGCGCTGATCCGGGATCAGGTGCATCGCGCCCTGCTTCACCCCGTGCCCCATGAACTCCCAGCCGGCGTCTTTCATCGCGCGCGCCACGGGCTCGTACGATCGGCACACGTTGGCGTTGATCGCCGTCGTCGCGCGGATCTTCCGCTTCGTGAGCGCCTCCAGCATCCGCCAGAAGCCGACGCGCATCCCGTAGTCGTGCCACGCCCAGTTGGGCACGTCGGGCACGGTCGTCACGCCCTGCGGAGCCGAGAGCACGCCGCGTGGCATCGGCTTCTCGATGTCCCACTCTTCGATGTTGACGATGGTCCACACGGCGATGCGCGCCCCGCGCGGCAGCTTCCAAGGGCGCCGGCCTGCGATCGGCGAATAGTCGAAGCGCTCGTGGGGTAGTCTCACAGGAACCTCCTGAGTTAGAGCCGCGCGGTGCGGACGCCGAGTGGGCCTATAGTACAATCACGAGCCGTGACGCGCGCCCTCGGGATCGGCTGACCTTTGGAGTTCTGGATCAGCCAGCTCTTCAACGGCATCTCGTACGGCGCCCTGCTCTTCCTGCTGGCCGGCGGCCTTTCGCTCATCTTCGGCATGATGCGCATCGTCAACATGACGCACGGCTCGTACTACCTGCTCGGCGGCTACGTCGCCCTGACGGTGATCTGGCGCACCGGCAGCTTCGCGCTCGCGATCGTGCTGGGGGCGCTGACGATCTCGCTCGTCGGCATCGCGGAGTGGAACGCGTTCCTCAAACGCCTGAGCGGCCAGGAGCTCGGCCAGGTGCTGACCACGATGGGGTTCGCGCTCATCTTCCAGGACCTGGCGCTGATCCTCTGGGGCGGCGATCCTCACACGATTCCGGTGCCGGCCATGCTCTCGGGCTCGTTCGTCGTCGGCCAGATGTACTTCCCTGTCTATCGCGTCTTCATCGTCGCGGTCGCGGTCGCCATCGCGCTGGTCCTCTGGCTCACACTCGAATGGACGCGGATCGGGGCGATGATCCGCGCCACCGTGGATGACCCCGAGATGGCCCGCGGCGTCGGCATCAACGTCTATCTGATCTCGATGCTGGTCTTCGCGCTCGGTGCGACCCTGGCTGCGCTGGCGGGCGTGGTCGCGGGAGGCTTCGTCGGCGTCTACCCGGGCGCCGATTTCGAGATTCTCCCCTACGCGTTCGTGGTCGTGATCGTGGGCGGCATGGGGAGCCTGAAGGGGGCCCTGATCGGCAGCCTGATGGTGGGGCTCCTCGACAATTTCGGCAAGGCGCTCTTCCCCGAGCTGTCGTACTTCACACTCTTCGCGCCGATGGCGGCGATCCTGGCCGTGCGGCCGACCGGTCTCTTCGGTCGCGCCTGATGCGCATCGCGCTCCCGCCCGGAGCGTCGCGGATCGCGCTGGGCGTGGCCCTGCTGGCGCTGCTGGCTGCGCCACCCTTCGTCTCGTCGTTCCTGCTGGCACTGCTCACCCAGGCGGTGATCTACTCCGTGCTGGCGATGAGCCTGGACATCATTCTGGGCTACATCGGGCTGGCGTCCCTCGGTCACGCGGCCTATCTCGGGCTCGGCGCCTACAGCGTCGGCATCCTGGCCACGCGGTACGGGGCCTCGTTCTGGGTCACCCTGGTCGTCGGGGTGCTCCTGGCGACGGCGGTGGCCGCGATCTTCGGTCTGCTCGCGCTGCGCGCCACCGGCGTCTACTTCCTGATGATCACCTTGGCGCTCGGCATGGTGGTGTGGGGACTGGCGCACCGATGGGTGACGATGACTTCGGGCGACAACGGGATCGCCGGCGTCCCGCGCCCGGACCTGGGCCTGCCGTGGTCCTTCACGCACGGCATGCCGTTCTATTACCTCGCCCTCGTGGGCTTCCTGCTCGTCCTGGTCCTGCTGCGGACCATCGTGCGCTCGCCATTCGGCCAGACGTTGGTCGGGATCCGCGAGAGCGAGTCGCGCATGCGCACGCTCGGCTACCACGTGTGGCTGCACAAGTACATCGGGTTCGTGATCGCCGGCGGCGTCGGCGGCTTCGCCGGCGTGCTATGGGCCTACAACAACGGCTTCGTGAGCCCGTCGGACCTCGAGCTCGCCACCTCGGTCGAGATTCTCTTGATGGTCGCGCTGGGCGGTCGCGGCACCCTGATCGGGCCGGCGCTCGGCGCCATGCTCATCGTGGGCTTGAAGAACCTCGTCTCGGTCTATACACATCGGTGGCTCCTGATCCTGGGCGGCGTCTACATCGGCACGATCGTGTATGCGCCCGAAGGGGTGGTGGGAGCTCTCAGACAGTGGACGAAAGGAGAACGGGCCATGGGCAAGAAGCTGGTCGTCTCACTCCTGATGGCGGCGGCCGTGCTCGCGATCGCGAGCCCCGGACCGGCATGGGCTCAGAAGGGGCCGATCAAGATCGGGGTGATCGCTCCCATGACGGGCGGCGCCGCGCAGATCGGCAGGGACATGAGCAGCGGCATCTCGATGTGGCTCGACGAGAACGGCCACATGATCGCCGGGCGCAAGGTGGAGGTGATCGTCGAGGACAGCCAGGGCCAGCCGAACGTCGCGCTGACCAAGCTGCAGAAGCTCGTCGAGAGTGACAAGGTTCAAGTCCTCGTCGGCGAGGTCTTTGCCCACATCGGCTACGCGATGGCGCCCAAGGTCGACGAGTACCGCATCCCCATGCTCTATCCCGTCATCGCCGCCGACGATCTCACCCAGCGCAAGCCGGCGAAGTGGGTGGTGCGCACGGGCTGGACCTCGAGCCAGCCGAACCATCCCTTCGGCGAGTACGCGGCGAAGACCCTCGGCTACAAGCGCATCGTGACCGTGGCCATCGACTATGCCTTCGGCTGGGAGCAGGTCGGCGGCTTCCAGAAGACCTTCGAGGAAAACGGCGGCCAGATCGTCCAGAAGCTCTGGGCCCCGCTCAACACCGCCGACTTCGCGCCGTACCTGTCCCAGATCCGGCGCGACGCCGACGCCGTCTTCGCGCTGATGGTGTCGATCTCGGCCTCGCGCTTCCCCAAGCAGTATCAGGACGCCGGGCTCAAGGCGAAGCTCCCCCTGATCGGTGGCGGGACGACGTTCGACGAGTTCGTGCTGCCCTCGCTCGGCGAGGAGGCGATCGGCGGTATGAGTGCCCTCATCTACAGCGCTGCGCTCGATACGCCGGCGAACAAGAAGTTCGTCACGGACTACCGGAAGAAGTACACGAAGATGCCGTCGTATTACTCGGAGTCCTGCTACACGAGCGCGCGGTGGATCAACGAGGCGGCCAAGGCCATCAACGGCGACGTGGAGAACCGGGAGAAGTTCCTGGAGGCGCTGAAGAAGGTCGAGATCCCCGATGCGCCGCGCGGGCCGCTGAAGCTCGACGCCTACGGCAACCCGATCCAGAACATCTACGTTCGCAAGGTCGAGAAAAAGGACGGTGAGCTCTGGAACACAACTTCCCGCCCTGCAAGTATTGCTGACGTGATCGACGGAGCCGTCGCCGCGCTGAGCCTCAGCGGCCTCTCGAAAGACTTCGGGGGGCTTCGCGCGGTCGACGGCGTCAGCCTGACGGTCGGGCCGGGCGAGCGCCGGGCGCTCATCGGGCCCAACGGAGCGGGCAAGACGACCTTGTTCAGCCTGATCAGCGGCGAGACGCGGCCGACGGACGGCCGCATCGCGCTCTTCGGGCAAGACGTCACGCATCATGCGCCTCACCGGCGTGCCGCGCTCGGGCTGGCTCGCACCTACCAGATCACGAACCTCTTCCCCCGCCTCACCGCGCTCGAGAACTGTCTCCTCGCCGTACAGGCGCTGACCCGAGCCAAATTCCATCTGCATCGCGGTCTCGGCGGCTATCCGGCCTTCTTCGCCCGCGCGCGCGAGGTGCTCCACGCGGTCGGCCTCGCCGACCAGGAAGGCGAGGTCGTGCGCAACCTCTCGCACGGCGAGCAGCGCCAGCTCGAGATCGCGCTGGCCCTGGCCGGCTCCCCCAGGCTCCTCTTGCTCGACGAGCCAACCGCCGGGCTCTCGCCGGCGGAGTCTCACGCGATGACGGCGCTGTTGAAGACGCTCGACCCGGCGATCACCGTGCTGGTGATCGAGCACGACATGGACGTCGCGTTCGCGCTCACCGATCGCATCACCGTGCTGCACTACGGCAAGGTCGTCGCCGACGGTCTGGCCCACGAGGTCAAGGCGAACGCGCTCGTGCAGGAAATCTATCTGGGAGCGTCCTGATGCTCGAGGTCCGCGACATCCACACCTACTACGGCGACAGCCACGTGCTGCAGGGCGTCTCCCTGAGCATGTCCCGCGGCCAGGTGGTGGGCATCCTCGGACGCAACGGCATGGGAAAGACCACCCTCATCCGCTCGATCATCGGCTTCACGGCGCCTCGGCGCGGACGCGTCGTGTTCAAGGACCGAAACATCACTGCGTGGCCCTCGAATCGTGCGGTGGGCTTCGGTCTGGGTCTGGTGCCGCAGGGGCGCCGCGTCTTCCCGTCGCTCACGGTCATGGAGAACCTCGAGGTCGCCGTCAGGGGCGGCGCCGGACCGTGGACGATCCCGCGCGTGCTGGAGCTCTTCCCGCGCCTGCGCGAGCGCGGCGCCCATCGCGCGGGCAAGCTGTCGGGGGGTGAGCAGCAGATGCTGGCCATCGCCCGCGCGCTGATGACGAACCCGGAGCTCTTGCTGATGGACGAGCCGACCGAGGGGCTGGCGCCGCTCCTGGTGCGCGAAGTCGGACGGGTCATCGAAAGTCTGAAGGCCGAGGGGCTATCGATCTTGCTGGTCGAGCAGAATCTCCCGATGGCGCTCCGAGTCGCCGACCACGTTCACGTGCTGTCGCGCGGGCGCGTCGTGTATTCGAGCTCACCGGACGCGCTGTGGCAAAACGAAGAGATCAAGTCGCGGTATCTCGGACTGTGAGGCTGACGTGATTCAACGCATCGCGATCATCGGTGTCGGGCTCCTGGGGTCGGCGGTGGCGTCGCGCCTGTTGACCGGCGGCTTCGCGGTGAGGGGCTACGACAGCCGGCCCGACCAGCTGAAGGCGCTCCGGCCGCGAGGGCTCGAGGCCGCGTCCAGCGTGAAGGAGGCGGTGACGGGCGTGGACGCCGTCTTCACGATCCTGCCCTCCCTGGACACGGTCGAGGCGGCGGTCGTGGGCCCGGGGGGCATCCTCGCGAGCCTGGCGCGGCCGGGCACGGTGATCCAGATGAGTACCATCTCCCCGACCCTGACGCGCCGGCTCGCCGAGGCGGCCGCCTCGGCTGGGCTTGGATTCCTCGATACCCCAATGAGCGGAACGAGCGGCATGGTGGAGCGCGGCGATTGCACGATCTTCGCCGGGGGTGACGCGGCGCTCGTCGAGCTCTGCCGGCCGGTTTTTGCGGCAATCGGCAAGCGAACCACCCACGTGGGGCCGGTCGGGAGCGCGTCGCTCGCCAAGCTTGCGACGAACCTCCTGGTCGCCCTCAACACGGCCGCACTGGCCGAGGCGCTGGTGCTCGGCGTGAAGGGCGGGCTCGCGCCTCAGGCGCTCCTGGACATCCTGAAGGACAGCGCCGGCGCGTCGAAAATGGTCGACGTGCGCGGCCCGCTGATGGTCGACCATCGCTTCGAGCCTCAGATGAAGGTGGAGCTGTTCCTGAAGGACTTCCGGCTCATGCTGGAGGAAGGTCAGCGCCTGGGGGTGGCGCTCCCGCTCACGAGCCTGGCGCAGCAGCTCTGCATGGCCACCGTGGCTGCCGGACGCGGCGGCGAGGACCTGGCCGTCCTCATCACGACGCTCGAATGGATGGCCGGGATCGGGACGAAATAGTCTCCGTACGCCTCCCGTCAGCCGGGCAGCTCGCCGCCGAGAGCACGCGAGGCCGCCGCCGCCGAGTCGCGCACGAGCGAGGCGAGTCGCGGCACCCGATCGCTCGTCAGGCGCACCGCCGGGCCCGCGATACCGAGCGAGGCCACGACCCTGCGAGAGTGGTCGAACAGCGGCGCGGCGACGCACTTGAGCCCCAGCGCGAACTCCTCCACGTCGGTCGCGAAACGAGCCGTCCGGATCTTCTGCAGCTCGCGGCGCACGTCGGCGGGCTCGACCAGGGTCGACGGCGTGTAGGCGCGGAGCCGCCGTCTGAGGAAGCGATCGAGCCAGTCCTCGGCTTCCCAGGCCGCGATCGACTTCCCTAGCGCCGTACAATGAAGGGGCGCTCGGCGTCCGATGCGCGAATACATCTGCAGGGGATGGTCGCTTTCGATCTTGTCGATGTAGACGACTTCCCACTCGTCGAGGACGCCCAGGTGCACGGTTTCCTTCGTGGCCAGCATCAAGGTCCTCAGGAACGGCGCGGTGATCTCGCGGATGGTCCCGCGGCCGGCGACCAGCGAGCCGACCTCGAAGGCCTTGAAGCCGAGACAGTACCGCTCGGTGTCCGGGTTCTTCCGGACGTAGCCGCGCGACGCCAGCGACGTGAGCAGCCGGTGCACGGTGCTCTTTCCGAGCCCGAGGGTGTGAGAGAGCTCGGTGACCCCGAGCTCCGGGCGCTCGACGCTGAACGACTCGAGGACAGCGAGGGCGTTGTTGACCGAACGAAGCACGCGCGCCATTTCTTCTACCTCGCTACTGTTCCGCATTGCAGAACGGCATTCCGCGGAGCGCTTGCTTCATAGCAGCCGGGCCAGTCGGCTGTCAAACCGAAACAACGCGGAGCCCGCGCGGGTTCCTTTCCTTGCGGAGGCGTCACGATGATCCTCACAACGTCTCTCGTGTCGATGCTGATCCTCCTGCTGGCGGTCTCGCACGCCGCGGCGGTACCGGGCGACGACTCGTTCATCGCCGGTTACGCCGCCGCCGTTCTCGAGCGCGAGTTCTCCTTGACCGTCCCGTCGTTGCGCGTCGAGAACGGGGTCGTCAGCCTCGCGGCCTCGGATATCGCGACGGTCGATCGGGCTCGCGTGGTCGCCGAGCTCGAGAAGATCCGCGGCGTCGCCCGCGTGGTCGTGCTCGAGCCCGGCGCCGTGCCACCGCTCACGCAGTCGATCACGACGACGACAACTCTCGCGGAGTCCCTGCGTGTTCTCACCGAGTGGCAAACCGGAATATTTCCGGGCGGCCTGCTCTTTGCGCCGCTGATCGCCGACCCGCGCTGGCCGCGCTTCGGAGCGTCGTGGCAGCACTACATCGGCGACAAGAACTTCAGCGATCTCGCGGCGGTGAGCTTCGGCGAAAGCTTCGCCTTCTACCGCGATCGGATCGGGAGCGTGTGGTGGGAGGTCGGTCTGCAGGCCGGTGTCTTCTCGCTCTTCGACATCGACTCGTCCTCGTTCGATCTCGTCAACGCCGACTACATGGTGGGGATTCCGATCAGCCTTCGCTACGAGGATTTCAGCACCCAGTTCCGCGTGTTCCACCAGAGTAGCCACCTCGGCGACGAGTTCCTGCTGCGCAAGCCGCAGACCAACCGGATCAACTACACCTACGGCGCGATCGACCTCAGGTTCTCCTACGAGTTCGCCGACGTGGTCCGGCCGTACGCGGGCGGGGGCTACCTGTTCGGCCAGACGCCCTCGAATCTCGATCGGTTCTGGGTGCAGTACGGCGTCGAGCTGACGAGCCCCTGGCCCGCGCGCGCGTCGAGGTGGCGCCCCATCGCCGCCGTCAACGTCAAGCAGCAGGAAGAGAACCACTGGAGCGCGGACGTCTCGGCCCGCGCCGGGATCGAGATCGACGGC
>WNFK01172544.1_pt1 | contig 18615 bp, 20 predicted proteins | sample 5400281 | NCBI WGS metagenome assembly WNFK01 (sample SAMN13153350, study PRJNA577476) | soil metagenome | isolation source: 20 cm soil on Douglas fir-dominated hillslope | place: USA:California | collected 2013-09-17 | reverse complement strand
CTCCTCGATCTGGCGCCGCAGCTCCGCGACCTCGATCCTGGCGACCACATCCTCGAGGAATGCCCACTTCAGCAGCCGCTGCGCGACCTCGGGCTCGAGGCCGCGCGACAGCAGGTAGAACAGCATGCTCTCGTCGAGCTTGCCGGCGGTGGCGCCGTGGCTGCAGCGTACCTCGTCGGTGTAGATCTCCAGCTGCGGCCGCACGTCGAGTTCGGCTTCCGGGCCGGCGAGCAGTCCGCGCAACGACTGGCGCGAATCCGTCCCGGGCGCGTCCTTGCCCACCACGATCTTGCCGTTGAACGCGACGCGCGCGCGTCCGGCGGAAATTCCGCGAAACACCTGTTCGGTGCGCGCGCGCGGCGCGGCATGCTCGACCCGCGCGTAGGTATCCTGGACCTGCTGCCGGTCGCCGAGCGCCACGACCGCGAGCGTCAGGTCGGCGCGCTCCCCGGCGAGTCGCACTGCGAGGGTGGAGCGGGCCGACTGCGCGCCGGTACTGATGCCGTACAGCCGGTAACAGGCGTCGCGGCCGACTACGGCGCACAGCGTGTCGAACACGATGGCGCGCGCCGCCAGCTCCTGCAGCCGGTAATGGTGCAGCCTGGCGCCGCAGCCGAGATCGACCGTCACGGCGCTGTTCACGAAGCTCGCGTGGGGGCCGGCGCTGACGTGCCGCTCGATCAGCAGCAGCTGCGCCTGGCTGTCGAGCCGCAGCTCCACGCGCGGATAGGACGCCCCGGTGAGCGCATCCGCGCTCGCCACGAATAGCAGCTCGAGGCGCACCGGCTCATGGTGCGCGGCCACGCGGATGGCCGCGCCGTCGGTGGCGAACGCTTCGTTCAGCCGCGCAAAGCGCTCATCCGCGGATGCGCCCGGGACGGGGGTCTGCGCGGGCATGGCGGCCGGTGCACTGCCGGCATTGGCTGCCGCCGCCAGCGGCGTGACCGCGGCGGCGGTTGCATGCAGCGCCGCCGACAGTGCCGGTGCAAACGCACCGTCGACGAACACGTAGCGGGCAAAGCCGGGTATCGCCGCCGGCAGATCCGTTGGCGTCAGCGGCTGTGCCGCAGGAGCGGGAATGAATCGCAGGCGCTCGAGCGGGCGCAGGTTCGCGTACTTCCAGTTCTCGTCGCGGGATGTCGGCAAGCCGCTCGTCGTCAGCGCCTCGAGCGCCGTGCGCCGGCGTGCCGCCGTGGCCCCGGCGGGCGGCAGCGCACCGAAGGCATTCGCGTGTTCCTCGATGATGCGGGCGGTGAGTGGCGTGCCCATGGCAACCTCAGGCCGCTTCGCCTGTGACCCAGTCGTAGCCGCGCCGCTCCAGTTCCAGTGCCAGGGTGCGATCGCCGCGTTTGGCAATGCGCCCGCGCACCAGCACGTGCACGATGTCGGGCACGACGTATTCGAGCAGACGCTGATAGTGTGTGACCAGCACGCACGCGCGCTCGGGCGCGCGCAGGGAATTCACGCCCGCCGCGACCACCTTGAGGGCGTCGATGTCGAGACCGGAGTCGGTTTCGTCGAGAATCGCCAGTCGCGGCTCGAGCACCAGCATTTGCAGCACTTCGTTGCGCTTCTTCTCGCCGCCCGAGAAACCCTCGTTCACGCCGCGGGAGAGGAAGCTGTCCTCTATATGCATGAGCCGCATCTTCTCGCGCACCAGCCCCAGGAATTCGAAGGCGTCGACTTCGGGCAGGCCACGCTGCTTGCGCACGGCGTTGACGGCGGCCTTCAGCAGATAGACGTTGTTGACTCCGGGGATCTCGACCGGGTACTGAAAGCCGAGAAACACCCCCTGACGGGCACGCTCCTCCGGGGCGAGCGCCAGCAGATCGCGCCCCTCATAGCTCACGGTGCCGGCGGTGATCTGGTAGCCGGGACGGCCCGCCAGCACGTGTGCAAGTGTGCTCTTGCCCGAGCCGTTCGGTCCCATGATGGCGTGCACTTCGCCCGCCCCCACCTGCAGCGTGAGCCCGTTCAGGATCTGCTTGCCCTCGACGGTGACGTGCAGATCGTTGATGGCGAGGAGCGGGGTCCGGGAAGTCATGTCAGCCCACCGCGCCTTCCAGGCTCACGGCCAGCAGGTTTTGCGCTTCGACCGCGAATTCCATCGGCAACTCCTTGAACACGGACTTGCAGAAGCCGCTCACGATCATGTTGACCGCGTCCTCCTGGGCGATGCCGCGCGCCAGGCAGTAGAACAGCTGGTCCTCGCTGATCTTGGAGGTGCTGGCCTCGTGTTCGACCGTGGCCGAGGGGTTCTTCACCTCCACGTACGGGAAGGTGTGCGCCCCGCATTGAGCGCTCATCAGCAGCGAGTCGCACTGGGTGAAATTGCGGGCGGCGTGCGCGCTCGGCAGGATCTTGACGAGTCCGCGGTAGGTGTTCTGGCCGTGGCCGGCGGAGATGCCCTTGGAGATGATGGTGCTGCGGGTATTGGGCCCGATGTGGATCATCTTGGTGCCGGTGTCTGCCTGCTGGTGATGGTTCACGGTCGCGACCGAGTAGAACTCGCCGATCGAGCCCTCACCGCGCAGTACGCAGCTCGGGTACTTCCAGGTGATCGCCGAGCCGGTCTCCACCTGGGTCCAGGAAATATGCGCGTGGCGTCCGCGGCACTCGCCGCGCTTGGTCACGAAGTTATAAATTCCGCCGCGGCCATTGGCATCGCCCGGGTACCAGTTCTGCACGGTCGAGTACTTGATGTACGCGTCATCGAGCGCAATGAGCTCGACCACGGCCGCGTGCAGCTGGTTCTCGTCGCGCTGCGGCGCACTGCAGCCTTCAAGATATGAGACGTAACTGCCGGCATCCGCGATGATGAGAGTGCGCTCGAACTGCCCGGTGTTCAGCGCGTTGATGCGGAAGTACGTCGACAGCTCCATCGGGCAACGTACGCCTTGCGGCACGTACACGAACGAGCCGTCCGAGAACACCGCGGAGTTGAGCGTCGCGAAGAAGTTGTCGGTGTAGGGCACGACGCTGCCCAGGTACTGCTCGATCAGCTCGGGATGCGTGCGCACGGCCTCCGAGAACGGACAGAACACCACCCCCGCGGCCGCGAGCCGCTCCCTGAACGGCGACACCGGCGAGCCGCGCACGCTCGTGCAGCGGCACGCCGAGTTTCTCGTAGGTCTCGAGCAGCTTCGGATCGACCTCATCGAGACTCTTCGGGCCGTCCTTGCGGCTCTTGGGGGCGGAGTAGTAGGAAATGCCCTGGTAGTCGATCGGCGCGAACTTCACGTGCGCCCAGTGCGGCTCGCGCATGGTCAGCCAGTGGCGCAGCGCCTTGAGCCGCCACTCGGTGAGGAAGGCCGGTTCCTGCTTCTTGCGCGAGATCAGGCGCACCACATCCTCATCCAGGCCGGGCGCCACCGTGTCGGAATCGATCTCGGTCACGAAGCCGTGCTGGTAGCCTCGCCCGATGAGGGTCTCGAGTTGTCGCGCATTTTCACTCATGGGCTCACTCACGATCGCACCGGCGCGCGCGCGGCCGCCGCCTTCATCTCACGCTCGAGCGCCGGCAGTCGTGCGGGAGCGGCGTCCAGTCCCGCGAGTTGCGCAAGACTCACCTCATAGAGCGAGCGGCGGATGGCAAGGTTCAGGCGTTGCCACACCCGCCCGACGCGGCAGGTTTCCTCGATCTCGCAGTTGCCGTGTCCCGCGGAGCAGTCGGTGAGCGCGAGCGGTCCCTCGAGGGCGTCGAGTATCGCCGCCGCGCTGATCTGCGCCGCCGGACGTGCCAGCTGGTAGCCGCCGCGTGGGCCGCGGGTCGAGGTCACCAGCGCCGCGCGCTGCAGCTGCTTGAGAAGCTTGCATACCGTAGGGGCGGCGAGGCGCGTCTGCTCGGCGAGCGAAGCCGCGGTCTGCACGCGCCCGGGCTCGCCGGCGAGCGCCGCGAGCAGCACGGTGGCGTAGTCGGTAAGCCGGCTCATACGCAGCATGAGAGTGCCCTCTTTAACTAGGACTAGTTTAGTACTAATTGACGGTGGAGCCAAGCCGGCGCACCGGCGTGGCAGCGCGCGCCGGGAGTGCGGCCCGCCGGGGGGCTGATTTGCTATCCTTGGCGCCCCCAATTCCAGGGGGTAGTAATCAGGACGGCTGCGCGCCGCGCGCTTCGCGCGCTTGTCAGGCGCACGGCGTCGATGCCGGAGGATTCGACGATGAACCCGAGTGAGCTGATGCGTGTTGCCAGCGCAATGGTTGCCAGAGGCAAGGGTATCCTGGCCGCGGACGAAAGCGGCGGCACCATCAAGAAACGCTTCGACAGCATCAAGCTGGAGTCGACCGAGGAGCATCGCCGCAGCTATCGCGAAATGTTGTTCACGGCGCCCGGCGCCGCCGAGTCGGTGAGCGGCGTCATCCTCTACGACGAGACCATCCGCCAGAAGACCCGCGACGGCACGCCGTTTCCGCAGTACCTGACGAAGCAGGGGATCCTCCCGGGTATCAAGGTGGACCTGGGCGCGAAACCTCTCGCGGGGTTCAGCGGCGAGACCATCACCGAGGGACTCGACGGCTTGCGCGAGCGCCTCAGCGAGTACCGCGGGCTCGGCGCGCGCTTCGCCAAATGGCGCGCAGTCATCGATATTGCCGACGGCATCCCCAGCGCGTTCGCGGTCAAGGCGAACGCGCATGCACTGGCGCGCTATGCGGCGCTGTGCCAGGAGAATGACATCGTGCCGATCGTCGAGCCGGAGGTGCTCATGGACGGCGCACACTCGATCGAGCGCTGTGAGCAGGTGACCGAGGCCGTGCTCGCCCGCGTGTTCCAGGAGCTGTTCGGGCACCGTGTGATGCTGGAGGGCATGGTATTGAAGCCCAACATGGTGATCTCGGGCAAGAAAGCCGCGACTCGGGCGCCGCCGCAGGCCGTGGCCGAGGCCACGGTGCGCGTGCTGCGGCGCCATGTCCCGCCGGCGCTGCCGGGCATCGCGTTCCTGTCCGGCGGGCAGTCCCCGACCGAGGCCACGCTGCACCTGTCGCTCATGAACAAGCTCGCCCCGCTGCCCTGGTCACTGACCTTCAGCTACGGCCGCGCACTGCAGGACACCGCGCTCAAGGCCTGGGGTGGAGTCGCGTCGAATTTCGCCGCCGGGCAGAAGGAGCTAGCCAAGCGCGCCAAGCTCAATGGCCTGGCGACCACCGGCCGCTACGCGGCTGACATGGAGAGCCAGGCCGCCTGAGCCTCAAGGCGGCCGCCGCGATCGCGTGACAAGCCCGGCATCCTCGCAACCCGCGTCAGGCGCTGCGGCGGCTGACGTGGTGGTCGACGTGCGCGGCGTGCACTACGCCGTGGGCGGGCGGCCGATTTTCGCGGGGCTCGACGTCCAGGTCCGGCGCGGACGCATCACGGCCATCATGGGGCCGAGCGGTACCGGCAAGACGACGCTGCTCAAGCTCATCACGGCGCAGATCGCCGCCGATCGTGGCGAGGTGCGGGTGCGCGGTGAGGATCTCGCGGCTTTGAGCCGCGGCGAGATCTACGCCCTGCGCAAGCGCATGGGCATGTTGTTCCAGAATGGCGCGCTGCTCACCGACATGGACGTGTTCGAGAACGTCGCCTTCCCGGTGCGCGAGCACACCAATCTGCCGGAAGCGCTGATCCGCAAGCTGGTGCTCACCAAGCTGCAGGCCGTGGGTCTGCGGGGCGCTGCCGAGCTCATGCCGGCGGAGCTGTCGGGCGGGATGGCGCGGCGCGTGGCGCTGGCGCGCGCCGTTGTCATGGACCCGGAGATGCTGATTTACGACGAGCCGTTCGTCGGGCTCGATCCGATCTCGCTCGGTGTCATTATGCGCCTCATCAAGCACATGAACGAAGCGCTCGGGATCACCAGCATCGTCGTCTCCCACGACGTGCGCGAGCTCGCGACCATCGCCCACGACAGCTATCTGTTGTCGGGCGGGCGGGTCGCGGCCGCGGGCGCTCCGGAGCAGTTGCGCGCCAGCGATTCGCCGGCGGTGCGGCAATTCATGACCGGCAGCGAAGACGGTCCGGTGGCGTTCCACTACCCGGCGCCCGACTACGCCACCCAGCTGTTCGCGGCGGACGAGTCATGATCGCCGCCGTCGGCAACGGCTTCATCCTCGAGGGCGTGCGCCAGCTCGGATCGGTCGCGATCTTCCTCGTTCGGCTCCTCGGGGAGTGCGTGCCGGCGCTGCGCCGGCCGCGCCTGATCGTGCACCAGATCTACAACGCCGGTGCTCGCTCGCTCATCATCATCATGCTGTCGGGGCTGTTTGTCGGCATGGTGCTCGGCCTGCAGGGCTACGAGCTGCTGCAGCGGTTTGGTTCCGTGGAGGCACTCGGCACGGCCGCGGCGCTCGGTCTTCTGAAGGAACTGGCGCCGGTCGTCACGGCGCTGCTGTTCGCCGGCCGCGCCGGCACGGCGCTGACCTCGGAAATCGGCCTGATGCGCGCCACCGATCAGCTCACGGCCATGGAAATCATGGCGGTCGACCCGCTGCGCCATGTCGCGGCGCCGCGGTTTCTGGGCGGCCTGCTCGCCATGCCGCTGCTGGCGGCGATCTTCAGCGTCGTCGGGCTCTACGGCGCGCAGCTCATCGGCGTACAGCTCATGGGGGTCGACAAGGGCGTGTTCTGGTCGCAGATGCAGGGCTCGGTCGGGCTGCACAACGTCACCGAGGGCGTGGTGAAGAGCGTGGTGTTCGGCGTCGCCTGCAGCCTGATCGCCGTGCATGAGGGGTATCACGCTGCACCCACCGCCGAAGGTGTGGCGCTCGCGACCACGCGCACCGTGGTCGCCTCCTCGGTGATGACGCTGCTGCTGGACTATGTGTTGACCGCGGCGTTCCTGTAACAGGAGACTTGCATCCATGCGTCCCAATCGCACTCTCGAGATCGGAACCGGCCTGTTCGTGCTGCTGGGTTTCGCCACGCTGCTGTTTCTCACCTCGCAGCTGCCGGCCAACGGTCTGAAGTTCGGCGCTCCGAAGGCCGGCTATCACGTGACCGCGGAGTTCGACAACATCGGCGACCTCAAGGTGGGCGCCCCGGCGACCATGGCGGGGGTGCGCGTGGGCGAGGTGTCGGGCATCCGCTTTGATTCNNNNCCCAGTACAACCAGATTCCCGAGGACAGCTTCGCCAGCATCGAGACACAGGGGCTGCTCGGGGGCAAGTACGTCGGCATCAGCCCCGGAGGGCTCGACAGCTACCTCAAGGACGGCGGCCGTATTGACCAGACTCAGTCCGCCATCGTGCTCGAGAATCTGATCAACAAGTTCTTCGCGAACTACTCGAGCAAGGGTGGCGGCGACAGTCAGGGCAAGGCCGCGGACAACCAGGGCAAGGCGGAGTCGAAGAAATGAGACACACGACAGTGGTATTGACGAGCTTGTGGCTGGTGTGCTCCCTCGCAGATGCATCGCAGGCGCAGACCCCGCCGGCGGCGCAGGGCCAGAGCGCGCCCGCGGCCAACGCAGCGTCCGGCGAGGGACCTACGGAAGTCGTGCAGCACGCCGCCCAGGGCATGCTCGGGGACCTGGACAAGGATCGCGATGCGTACCGTCGCGACCCGACCAAGGTCGGGCAGCTGGTCGACAAGTACCTGCTGCCGCACTTTGACACCGAGGGTTCGGCGCGCCTGGTGCTCGGTGCGCACTGGCGCACGGCGACTCCCGAGCAGCGCAAGCACTTCGTCGACGCCTTCTATCACTCGCTGCTCACGAACTATGGCAGCGCGCTGGTCGACTTCACCGCCGACCGGCTCAAGATCTTCCCCACCAAGGTCGATCCCGAGGCGACACGGGCCACGGTGCGCACCGAGGTCAAGCGCGCCAACGGCGATCGCGTCGCCGTCAACTATTACCTGCACAAGACCCCGCAAGGCTGGAGGGCGTGGGACGTGGTGATCGACGGCATCAGCTACGTCAACAGCTACCGCACGGACTTTGGCGAGCAGATCGAGGCACAGGGGATCGAGTCGGTCATCAAGCGTCTCGAGGGGGGCGAGAAGCCGGGAGCGATCGGCAAGCAGACCGGCGGCAAGAGCGGATGAACACAGCGGCGCCCGAGGCGAGCGTTCGCAACGACACCAGCGGGAAGTTCGAGGTGGTGGCGTCGGGGAATGGGCGGTTCGCGGCCCGGGGGCCGCTGACGTTTGCAACCGCGCGCCAGGCGCAGGAGCAGGGCCTGCGATCCCTCGCCGGCGCCCCCGGGCGTGAGCTCGAGGTCGATTGCGGCGGCATCACCGCCTCCGACAGTGCAGGTCTTGCGGTGCTGCTGGACTGGCTGGGCGCCATGAAGCGCGCCGGCCGTGCACTGCGCTACACGCACCTGCCGGCGGGCCTGGTGGCGCTGGCCCGGATCAGTGAAGTCGAGGAGCTGCTCGAGCGCGGCGTGTAGCGCCTTAGGTCCATCTGCGGGTCCTCCCCCGATTCCTCCAGGAGTTTCTGCTCCTGCTGCTCTTCGTCCAGTGACTGCCCGCCGTTGACCTTGAAGTCGCGGTGCTGCAGGTAGACGTTGCGCAGGAAGGCGTACGGGTCGTAGGCGCTGTCGAGCGCACTCTGGGCGTCCAGCAGGCGTGCGCGCGTGTCGATCGCCCGCACCAGCCACAGCCCGTAATCGACATAGCTGTTGCGAATGTAATGGCGCGGATTGCAGTACTCATCGCCAACGCGGCCGACCGCGTCGCGGAGGTCAGAGGGGCCAAGAAACGGAATCACCAGATACGGTCCGGTGCGGGCGCCCCACTTGCCAAGCGTCTGGCCGAAATCGCGGTCGTTTTTCTCGAGGCCCGCTGCCGTCGCCGGATCCATCAGGCCGCCGATACCGACGGTGGTGTTGAGCAGCAGGCGTCCGGTGTCCGAGAGGAAGGGCACGAATTGGCCCTGCAGCAGGTCATTGACCATGACAACCGGGTATTCGAGGTTATCGAAGAAGTTGCTCACGCCGGTCTGCACCAAATGCGGCGTCACCCTGCGGTAGCCGCGCGCCACCGGTCGGGCGATCGCCTTGTCGAACGTGTCGTTGAAGCGATAGGTGGCGCGGTTCATGCGCTCCCACGGGTCGCGCGGGCTGCGCTTACCGGGAGGCAGCGCGGCGCAGCCCACCAGCAGCAGCAGGCAGAGCGCTAACAGTGACATCCGGGTTGTCGGTGGCATAGCAGGGTCGCACAGGCAAATGAAGGGCGCATTGTAACAGCCGCGCGCCGCGGATCCGGTGCCGTGAATCGTGTAGGAATCCTCAGCGGCGCGCGTCAGCGCCCGCCGCCGCGCCGCTGGCCGGTCTGCTGGCCCTGACCGTCGCCGTTGTCGGTCAGTCGGCGTTTGCGGGTGCTCGCGAGGTAGTCGCGCACCTCATCGAGGCGGGCCTGGAAGCGCTGGCGCTGTATCGGGCTGATGTTGGGAGAAGCGAGCGCCAGCTGCAGCTGCTGCGCCGCCAGAGCGAGGTCGCCGCCCGCGAGCTGGTATTCGCCCATGTAGAAATAGGCGTCGCCGGCATCACCCGCGGCGCTGGCGGCGAGGGCCGTGAGCCGGATCTGGTCCGGCGTGGGCGGCACGATATTGAACAGGTCGAGCAGCATGTTGTGCGCGTCCGCGGGCCGGCCCGCAGCCATGAGTGTCTCCGCGTAGCGCACCGTCAGCGGCACGTTGCGCGGAAAGAGTTCCGCGCCGTGCTGGAAGGTCGCCAGTGCCTCGTGGAGGTGTCCGGCCTTGGCCTGCGCCTGGCCAAGGGCGACGTGCAGCAGGGTGAGCGCCTCGTGCTGCTGCACGAGGGGCATGAGGATCCGGGTCGCCTCATCCGCGCGATTACCGTTCATCAGCGCCAGCGCCTCGCCGTAGCGGTTGCCGAGCGTGGCGTGGCCGTGCGCGAGTTTCTGGGCGTAAGCCTGCGCGAGGTCCACATCGCCGGTCGCGGTCAGCACGCGCACCCGCTCGCGGATGAGCTCATAGCCTTGTGAGTCCTTGCCCTTGCGGGGCGCAAACTGCGCCGCCCGCGCCCGCGCCTCGGCGATGCGGTCGGAGGTCACGGGGTGATCGACCAGCATCGCGGGAATGTAGGTGGCCGCGAGTCCCTCGTGACGGCTCATGGTCTCGAAGAAGCTGCCCATCGAGTTGGTGTCAAAGCCCGCGCCGGCCAGGTAGCCGATGCCGACGCGGTCGGCTTCCTTTTCGTTGTCGCGCGTGAAGTTGATCTGCTGCTGGGCGGCGAGCCCCTCGGCGGCGGCGATGCCGCCCTCCATCGCCTGCCCGCCGCCGATGGCGCCGAGCAGGATCGCCGCCAGCAAGGCGGCCGCGGAGGCGATGCTCTGCTGGCTCTGCGCGCGAATCATGCGCGCGATGTGGTGCTGCGTGACGTGCGCGATTTCGTGCGCCATGACGCTCGCCAGCTCCGATTCGGTCGAGGTGGCGAGCACCAGCCCATCGTGCACGAACACGAAGCCGCCGGGTACGGCAAAAGCGTTGATGCTCGGGTCCTTGATCACGAAGAACTGAAAGTCCCGGCCACCGTCGGCACTCTGCGAAGCGAGCCGCAGGCCGACCGACTGCAGATACTCGCTGATTTCCGGATCCTCGAGCAGCGCGTTCTGGTCGCGCAGTTGGTGGGCCACCATGGCCCCCAGGCGGTATTCATCGGTGTGCGACAGCACCGCAGCCGCGGGACTGCCCATGTCGGGCAGGTCCGAGCCCGCCGCCGGGGCGCTCAGGGTCAGCGGCGTCGACGGCGGCTCGTCCGCGAACGCCAGGGCGGCAACGGTGACCAGGGCGGCCGCGAGGGCCGGCAGGAGACGGCGCATGATCGGAGTTTGACCGCCGAGGGCGGTCATGAGTTTCCCCACGGTTACAGACGCTTACAAGGGCGGCCTGCGGGACGCATTCAAGCGTACACCTAGAGGATGTCCGAGGCGAAGTCGGCGAGCCGCGAGCGCTCCCCGCGCACCAGCGTGATATGTCCGGAATGCGCCCAGCCGCGGAAGCGATTCACGGCATAGGTGACACCCGAGGTCATTTCCGTAAGGTAGGGGGTATCAATCTGGGCGATGTTGCCGAGGCAGGCGAGCTTGGTGCCCGGACCTGCGCGGGTGGTCAGCGCCTTCATCTGCTTGGGGGTGAGGTTCTGGGCCTCATCCAGGATCAGGAAGCGGTTGAGGAAGGTGCGCCCGCGCATGAAGTTGAGCGAGCGGATCTTGATCCGGTTGCGCAACAGGTCGTTGGTGGCGGCACGGCCCCAGTTGCCCCCCTCCTGCGACCCGGTGAGCACCTCGAGATTGTCCATGAGCGCGCCCATCCAGGGCTCCATCTTCTCCTCTTCGGTGCCGGGCAGGAACCCGATGTCTTCGCCGAGTGGAATCGTCACGCGTGTCATGATGATTTCCACGAAGCGGTTGGTTTCCAGCGTCTGCATGAGGCCGGCGGCGAGCGCCAGCAGGGTCTTGCCGGTGCCGGCCGGTCCCAGCACCGTGACGAAGTCGATTTCCGGATCCATCAGCAGGTTCAGCGCGAAGTTCTGTTCGCGGTTGCGCGCCGTGATGCCCCAGACGTTGTGGCGCTCGTTGCGATGGTCGCGCGTCAGCTCGATGGTGGCGGTATCGGCGCTGATCTTGCGCACGATGCCCTCGATGCCTTCCGGGATATCCTCGAACACCCCCAGGTTCGGCTGCCAGTCGCGCACCGCCGGGCCGGTGATTTCGTAGAAGGTGCGGTCGGCTTCCTTCCACGAGCGCATGTCCTTGCCGTGCCGCTCCCAGAAGTCCGTCGGCAGCGCCGTCATGCCGCTGTAGAGGACGTCGGCATCCTCGAGGGTCTTGTCGCTGTAGTAGTCCTCGGCGTGCACACCGAGCACCGCCGCCTTGATGCGCAGGTTGATGTCCTTGGAAACGAGAATGACGCGGGCATCCTTGTGCTCGTTCTGCAGTGCCAGCGTCTGCGCCAGGATGGCATTGTCGCCGCCTTGCCCGGGCAGGCCCTCCGGCAGCACGCTCGCCAGCTGGCGCGTCTGGAAAAACAGCCGCCCGGTGGAGGGTTTCTTGCCGTGGTTGCCCGAGTAGCCGCTCGGCAGCTGCAGGCCACGGTCGATCTGCTCCTTGGTGACACCGCGCATCATGTCGTCCAGGAAGCGGCTCACCTGGCGCACGTTGCGCGAGGCCTCCGACAGGCCCTTCTTGTGCGCATCGAGCTCCTCGAGCACCACCATCGGCACATACACGTCGTGCTCTTCGAAGCGGAAGATCGCCGTCGGATCGTGCATCAGCACGTTGGTGTCGAGTACGAACAGCCGCCGCCCGGTGCGCGAGCCGGGCTTCATTTCCCGCGACTCGCCCGAAGCGGCCGTGGGACCGGGTTCATAAACGCCGCGCTGCTTCAAGGACTTCCTCCGCATGACCCGGCACTTTAACCTTGCGCCACGCCTGCCGCAGGCGGCCGCTGCCGTCCAGCAGGAAAGTGCTGCGCTCCACCCCGAGATACTTTCTGCCGTACAGGCTTTTCGGTTTGATGACATCGAAGAGTCTGCAGACGGTCTCATCCGCATCCGAGAGCAGCGGGAAGGGCAGCGATTCCCGGGCCGCGAACTTGTCGTGCGAGGCGACGCTGTCGCGCGAGATGCCGACCACCTGCACCCCCGCCTTGGCGTACGCAGCCTGCAGATCGCGGAAATCGCCGGCTTCGCGAGTGCACCCGGAGGTCATGTCCCGCGGGTAGAAGTAGATCACCAGGCGCTGGCGCGCCGCTTGCTTCAGGCTCCAGGTGCCGCCGCCCGTCATGGGCAGAGAAAAGTCAGGCACCCTGGTCCCGGGTTCGATCGTGGCCATCTCTTTTCAGGACTTGACCGGTTCGAGGATGGCGTCGAGGTTGAGCGAATCGCAGAATTCCATGAATTCTTCCCGCAGGTGCGCCACGTGGATGCGGCTCGGCACGTTGACGATCATCTGCACCGCGAACATGGGGGCGCCGGTATGCGCGGCCGGGTAGCTGCGGGTCGAGACTTCGGCGATGTCGATCCCGCGCGTGGCGAAGAAACCCGAGAGACCGGAGACGATGCCGCTCTGATCAAGGCACACCACGTCGATCGAATACGGCAGCATGTCGGTGCGCGCCGTACGCGGCTCGGTGCGCTTGAGGTGAATGCTGAGGTTGCTGGTCTCGGCGAGACGTTTCAGCTCGGTTTCGAGCTTCGCCAGGGCGTGCCAGTTACCCGACACCAGCAACAGCATCGCGAATTCCGTGCCGAGGTTCGCCATGCGGCTTTCGCTGATGTTGCCGCCGGACTCGCTGATAACGCGGGTCAGCTCATGAACCATCCCCGTGCGGTCGCTGCCGATCGCCGAAACGGCCAGGTGCTGCTTCATCTGTGGGTGACGGGTGAGTTTTGCTGGCGATTCGCCTGGGGGAGTGTACCGGGAGCGGGGGCGGGTTGCGACCTTGGCCAGCAGGCGCGCGCTTGAGGCTTGCTTAGACGCAAGCGTCACTCGTAACATCGCACGCTTCCCCGCAGACGCTCGCAGGTCTCATGTTTTCAGGCAGCCTGGTTGCCATCATCACTCCCATGCGGCCCGATGGCGCGGTCGACTTCGAAGCCTGGGCGCGCCTGCTCGACTTCCACCTGGAGAACGGCACCAACGGCATCGTCGTCGGCGGCACGACCGGGGAGTCGGCGACGCTGCGCGACGCGGAGCTGCGCGAGCTTACGCAGCGCGCCTGCGCGCAGGTGCGCGGACGTGCGGCGGTGATCGGGGGGGCCGGCACCAGCAGCACGGCGGGCACTGTGGAGCGGGTCGGCTGGCTCTCGGAGCTGCCCATCGACGGGCTGCTGCTCGTGACCCCCGCCTACAACCGCCCGACGCAGGAGGGACTGTACCTGCACTTCAGCGCGGCGGCCGCGGCCGCGCGCAAGCCGCTACTGTTGTACAACGTACCGGCGCGCACGGCGGTGGATATGAAACCGGCGACGGTGGCGCGCCTGTCGAAGGTTGCCGGAATTGTCGGGGTCAAGGAGGCGGTGCCGGAGGCGTCGCGCGTGCGCGAGCTCATCGGCAGCTGCGTGAAGGACTTCGTGGTTCTGAGCGGCGATGACGCCAGCGCGCGCGACAGCATTGCCGCGGGCGCGCGCGGGGTAATTTCCGTCACCGCGAACGTGGCTCCACGTGCGATGTCTGAGATGGTGGCCGCGGCGCTGGCCGGGGACCACAGCGGGGCGCAGCAGCTGGATGCGCGCCTGAGTGCGTTGCACCGCGAGCTGTTTGTGGAGGCGAATCCGATCCCGGCGAAGTGGGTCCTGGCGCAGATGGGTCTCATCGCGGCCGGGATTAGATTACCGCTCACGCCATTGTCGGCGCAGTATCAGGCAAGCGTGCGGGCGGCCGCGCGCGCGGCCGGCGCGTTGCCCTGAAGGGGCGCGCCGCCGCACTGAAGGATCGAGGGAGGTATGAATGAAGTCTGTTAGGGGAATTCTGCTCGCAGCGCTGCTGCCGGCGCTGAGCGCCTGCCACGCGTTCGGGATGAACTCCTGTCACCGGCCGCAGGCGTACCTGGGCGCGCACACAGTTGCGCCGCTGAAGATTCCCGCCGGACTCGATGCCCCCGAGACCAACAGCGCGCTGCGCATACCGGCGCTCAGCGAGCCGGCGCCACCGGCGCGCAAGGGCAAGGACCCGTGTCTCGATGAGCCGCCCTCGTTCAAGGTCCGGCAAGCCGCGGCGCCACCGCAGGCCTGATGCAGGCCGCGACCGGATGTCTTATCATGCGCCGCCTTTTTTGAAAGGCTCTCGGACTCGTCCGGGATTCTTTCGAGAAAACTCTCGTAAGTCATTGATTGGAGAGGTGGCCGAGCGGTCTAAGGCGCTGGACTGGAATTCCAGTAACATCTCAACGGGTGTTCGTGGGTTCGAATCCCACCCTCTCCGCCACCTGACGGCGCGGAGTGGCGTGACTATGGTGGCCCGCATCGGTTTCTCCGCGACGACCAGTCGTGAATCCCGTCAGGGCCGGAAGGCAGCAGCGGCAGCGGCGATGTCGGGTGCCGGAGCTTAAGCTGGTGCGGGCCGCCTCCAATGCGCGCGCACTTTGGGACCGTTCATGAGCTACACCGCGCTGGCGCGCACATGGCGCCCGAAGAAATTCTCCGAGCTTATCGGCCAGGAGCACGTGCGGCGTGCGCTCGTGAACGCGCTCGAGAGCGGACGCGTGCATCACGCGTTCCTGTTCACCGGCACGCGCGGCGTGGGCAAGACCACCATTGCACGGATCCTCGCCAAGTGCCTCAACTGCGAGACCGGTGTCAGGGCCGAGCCGTGCGGCGAATGCGCGAGCTGCCGCGAGATCGACGCCGGCCGCTTCCCGGATCTCATCGAGGTCGATGCGGCCTCGCGCACCAAGGTGGACGACACTCGCGATCTGCTCGATAACGTGCAGTACGCTCCGTCCCGCGGCCGCTACAAGGTGTATCTCATCGACGAGGTGCACATGCTCTCGGCGCACTCGTTCAATGCGCTGTTGAAGACGCTCGAGGAGCCGCCGCCGCACGTGAAGTTCCTGCTCGCGACCACCGATCCGCAGAAGCTGCCGGTGACCGTGTTGTCGCGCTGCCTGCAGTTCAATCTGAAACGGCTGCCGGCCGCGGACATCGCGGCGCACATGCGCCGGATTCTCGAGCAGGAGGGGGTGGGGTTCGACGCCGCCGGCCTCAGGCTCGTGGCGCAGGCGGCCGACGGCAGCGTGCGCGACGCACTCTCGCTGCTCGATCAGCTGATCGCTTTCGGCGGCGGTCAGGCGGGCGAGGCGCAGGCGCGCGCCATGCTGGGCACGATCTCCCGCGATCACGTGGTGCGCATCGCGGAACTCCTGGCGGCGGCCGATACCGCCGCGCTGCTGCGCTGCGCGCAGTCGCTCGAGGAGTTCGCCCCGGATTACGCGCAGGTACTCGATGAGCTCGCCGCGCTGCTGGTGCGCATCGGATTCAAGCAGGCCGTGAGCGACTACGAGGGCGATGAGCTGTACGCGCCCGAGTTGCTCGAGCGGCTGGCGCGCGCCCTCAGTCCCGAGGACGTGCAGCTGTTCTACCAGACGGCGATCATCGGCCGCCGCGATCTCGGGCTCGCTCCCGAGCCGCGCGTTGGTTTCGAGATGACGTTGCTGCGGATGATCGCGTTCCGCCCGGCGGGGGAGTCCAGCGCGGCGCGCGCGCCGGCTGCGCCGCCCGGGGGGCGCGCGGCTGCGAGCACTGCTGCTGGCGGCAGCGCTCCCGGCGCCCACAGCCCCGCCGGCGCCAGCCCTGCGGATGCCGTAAGCGCCGCCGACTCCGGTCCGTGGGCAACTATCGTGAGCGCGCTGGAGCTCTCGGGCGCGGCGCGCCAGCTCGCCAGCCACTGCGTGTTCGTCGGCCGCCAGGGCGCAGTCGTGCGTCTGGCGCTCGATGCGCGCAACCAGCCGGTGCGTACGCCGGCGCAGGAAGAGAAGCTCGCACAGGCGCTGTCGCGCTACTACGGCGAGCCGGTGCGTCTCGAGTTTCAGGTCGGGGGTGCGCTCGCCGAGACTCCGGCGCTTCTCGCACGGCGCGTCTCCGAGCAGGAGCTGGCTGCCGCGCGGCGTGCATTCGAGGCCGACCCGGGCGTGCAGGGCCTGCGCGAGCGCTTCGGCGCGACCGTGCTGCCCGACAGTGTGCGTCCGGTAAAATGATTCCTTTCCCATCCCGGCGCGCAGCGCCTGACAGGTGAGGGCTCTCATGCGAGGCAACTTCAACGACCTGATGAAGCAGGCCGAGGCGATGCAGGCGAACATGCAGAAGGCCCAGGCCGAGATCGGCAACATCGAGGTGGTCGGCGAAGCCGGCGGCGGCATGGTGAAGGTCACCATGAGCGGCCGTCACGAAGTCAAGCGCGTGCAGATCGAGCCGGCGGTCAGCGGCGAGGACCGCGAGATGCTCGAGGATCTGATCGCGGCCGCGGCCAACGACGCCGTGCACAAGGTCGAGGCGCGCGTGCAGGAGAAAATGGCGAGCCTGACCGCGGGATTGCAGCTGCCGCCGGGAATGAAGTTACCGCTTTGAAGCGGGCGCGATGAAGCATTCGCCGCATCTCGCCCGTCTGATAGACGCGTTGCGCGCCTTGCCGGGAGTCGGCCCCAAGACCGCGCAGCGCATGGCGTTTCACCTGCTGCAGGAGGGCCGGCCGGGAGCGCGCACGCTCGCGGAGGCGCTCGATGCGGCGCTGCAATCCGTGGCCCGCTGCCGGCGCTGCCGCATGCTCACCGAGGGGGAGTTGTGCGCGATCTGCGCGGCTCCGCAGCGCGACGCGGCGCTCCTGTGCGCGGTCGAGTCGCCCGCCGACGTGGTCGCGATCGAGTCCTCCGGGAGCTACCGTGGCCGCTACTTCGTGCTGATGGGGCATCTCTCGCCGCTCGATGGCATCGGCCCCGAGCAGCTCGGCGTGCGCGAGCTCGAGGCGATCCTGGCACAGGGCGGAGTGCGCGAGCTGATCCTCGCCACCAACTCCACGGTCGAGGGCGAGGCGACGGCGCATTTCCTCGGCGAGCTCGCCGCGCGGCGCGGCATCCGCGCCAGCCGCATCGCCCACGGCGTGCCGGTCGGCGGCGAGCTCGAGTACGTCGACGGCGGCACGCTGGCGCACGCGCTCGCCGGGCGCCAGTCGGTCAGTTAGCGCCGGCGCTGCGGCCCGCGCGCCGCACTCAACTCCTCGCGCAGCCGGCGCAGCCGCCGGTAGCTCTCGTAGCGACGCGCATGCAGCGCACCGTCCGCGGCGGCTGCGCGCACCGCGCATCCCGGCTCGCGCAGGTGGCGGCAATCGCTGAAACGGCACCCGGGAGCCAGGCGCTCCACCTCCACGAAGCCGAGGGTGCGCTCATCGAGTGCCGCGGCGGCCGGCGCAAAGTCGCGCACTCCGGGGGAGTCGATCAGCGCGGCGCCGTCTGGCAGATCGAACAGGCGCGCAGCGGTGGTGGTGTGCCGTCCACCGTCCTGCGCGCGCACCAGTGCGCCGATCGCGAGCTGCGCCTGCGGCAGGATGCGCCGCACCAGCGAGGACTTGCCGACCCCGGATTGTCCGACCAGGGCGGCCAGCGCGCCGGGCGTCAGGACGGCACACAGCTCGGCAACCCCGCTGCCGCTGTCGGCCGAGCAGGTGACGGTGCCGTAGCCGGCGTCGCGGTACACCGCGAGCTCGGCGGTTAGCGCCGCGTCGATGCCGAGGTCACTCTTGTTCACGACCAGGGTTGCAGGGAGTGAGGCGGCGGTGGCCGCCGCCAGGTAGCGGTCCACGACGAACAGGTCCGGTGCCGGGAGCGGTGCCAGCACCACCAGCAGCCGCGTGAGGTTGGCCACCACGGGTTCGGCGCCGCCGCGCACGTTGGCGCGATACAGCGCCGTGCGCCGCGGCAGCACTTCCACCACGTGCACCTCATCGTGGCGTGCATCGAGTCGGCAGCGCACCTCGTCGCCGCACACGACGGTGAGGGCGCGCCCGAACGGACGTGCGCGCACTTCCCGGCCGTCGGCGTCGCGCACCAGCAGGTGCCGGCCGAAGGTGGCGATCACGCGTCCAACCAGAGTCTGCTTCATGGGGCGGGTGAGCGGTCCTCTGCTACACTTGGATTGCCTGTTGCGCGGTCATTACACGCTATCACTACCCACGCGCCCATGCCG